>Ga0255336_101153_pt1 | contig 22761 bp, 16 predicted proteins | sample MeOH1_35cm_T3_17_FD_189102 | JGI IMG/M metagenome (GOLD analysis project Ga0255336, IMG submission 189102) | Sandy soil microbial communities from University of British Columbia, Vancouver, Canada - MeOH1_35cm_T3_179 | ecosystem: Engineered > Artificial ecosystem > Sand microcosm > Unclassified ...
CGCCCTGCACGCACCAGTTCGATCATCTGTGCCCGGAATTCCGCCGGGTACGGGTGGCGATGTCTCTGCATGATGAACACCTCCTGTTCCAAAGAATAGGTGTCCACGAAACCGGGTCAACTCCAATGCGGACTTCGACACTCCATTTGACCTGCTGTTGATAGCAGGAGGACCGCAGTTGCCCGATGTTCAACCACGAAGCGAGTTTCTGAAGTGGTTGCAAGACCAGGCGCGCGGCGCAACACGGTTTGGCGCCGTTTGCAACGGTGACGCCGTCCGCGTTTGTTGAACAGGTTCGCGTTGACACTGCTAGGAAGCTGCTCGAGGAGACGGATGCTCCTCTCAGGACTGTGGCGTTCAATTGTGGTTTTCACAGCGCCACGCATATGCGAACGATTTTCTTCCGGCGGCTTAACGTAACGCCCAGACAGTATCGCCAACGATTCCGTGGTACGGCAGGCAAGCAGCAGTGGGCTTCTAGCGGTGCCAACGAGCAAGTCGAATCAGCGGGGATGGAACGTGTGAGATAGCTTTCCGGTCTACCCCAGGTTGGGCTGGTCAGCGCAGGCACCCCTCGCGTGGAGAGCCAGTGGCATATACCGTCGCTGGCCAGAATCGGGGCACGTTTGACCTGAAATCGCCCCTCTTGTCGCTTGTCCGCCGTGACAGAGTGGCCCAAACTGCCCTTCTGGGAGCCTCCTCCCAACGGAGGAACAGGCGAGGATGGTTCCAAGCCCTTCCGTCAGAGCATCTCGATGCAATTAGCAGACGATGTCGTTGAGGTAGCCTCTTGTTTCCATTCAGGGGCTCGAATGCACTTCATGAAAAGGCTTACACCATCCGTGACTAGCTCCGATTCACTTCAATGTCTTCCCGATATCCTTAAACCGGGTTTATCAGTGATATTTTGCGGCATAAATCCGGGCATCCGTGCGGCATCGACCGGCCACCACTTTGCCGGCAGAGGCAATCGATTCTGGCGGGCCGTTCATCTCGCGGGTTTTACTCCTGAACAGGTTTGTCCTCAAGACGACCACACACTCCTGCAGTATGGTTGTGGTCTCACAACCGCGGTCTCGCGTCCGACCGCACGAGCGGACGAACTATCACAATGGGAGTTCAAAGCGGCTGCGACCGAATTCGAGCGGAAGATTGAACGATATGCACCGCAATGCGTTGCCTTCCTCGGAAAGATGGCGCTCTGCGCAATGTCGGGCAGGCGCGACATCTACTGGGGCCTGCAACCGACAGCATTCGGCGGCGCCAGCGCATGGGTGTTGCCGAATCCAAGCGGCCTGAACCGGACATTCAGCCTCGACGCGCTGGTGACTGCCTACGGGGAACTTCGTCTTGCCGTCGCACCGGCTGGTTCGGCTTGGAGAACCCGCACAGTAGACTAACCCGTACGTTCCGACTTGCCCACCAGCATTCTCTATTTGACCGAACCCAAAACTCCAGCGGCTCCATTAATAGTCATCGCGCTGTCCATGTATTGAAGATGCACGTTTCTGCGCAAAGTCTCGGTCACGAGCAGCCCTTCGCGATATTCAATGTCAGTGAGATTTGCCGGATCGGCGCGTTGCCAAGGTATCCGTGATGAGCCTGGCAAAATTCCCGTAGGGAATGGCCCAATACGCGGCCTACTGGGACTTTAAGAACCTCGTTCTATCTCCGACAATCAAGTAAGCCATCGCGCGACAGTCACATGGTAATGAAACGAGGTATCCTCAACCAGACGAAGGAATCTATTTTTTCTGCAATGCTTGAAGTCAATCCGGTGTCCGAACAATTCGATGCCGATCTCGGCATGGCCCAGATGCTGTGCCCGGAGCTCGAAGCGATCGATGGTTTCGTCGACAATACCCGCTACGCAAGTCTGCGCCGCGGATAAAGAAGATGTGTGTGGTGACGCATCCTCCCGTCGTTGACTAGCGGACTGCTGAGTATCGCTCTGGTTGCGCTCGTTGCGCCGCCCTGGCTTCGCGCTGATATCCGCGGCGCTGATGCTGTCCTTACGACGATATAGGACCGTGAGCTTCGTTTGTTTTCCAAAAATCACAAAGCGGTCGCGTCAGGTCAGCTTTTTTTCAAACCAGTGGTGGGCGTATGGCTCATCATTGAACGCATCGACCTCAACGTATCCGGATCGCCGATAGAGAGCAATCGCCTCGCGTAGCGTTCGATTTGTCTCCAGGCGAATAACTCGCACTCCGGTCTGCCGTGCATGTTTCTCCGCCTCATCGATCAACCGCCGGCCTACACCCAGGCCGCGAGCAGACGGGCTCACCCACATCCTCTTGAGCTCGGCCGGCGACTTCTTGTGAAACTTGAGTGCGACGCACCCTATCGGGTTGCCATGGAGTCTCGCCACGATCAACGCTCCCTCCGGAGCCGTCAGTTCGCGGGCATCCGCCGACAAGCTGATCGACGGGTCGAATCCTGATTCAAAGCGCTTGTCGAGTTCGGCGAAATACTGCTCGAAGCACCACCGCGCGTTATCGCAATTCGGATCCTCAACGGCGAAGCGCACCAGGGATGGCTGTAGCAAGCGCTCTACTTCAGACATTGCCGCGATAAGCCTCCGGCGCTGCTCATCGCTTAACGGTTCGAGTACACGAGTAGCAACCGCGTCCGAAAGCCGTTCGAGTTCAGCTCTTTCATCGAGGCCAGCCTTGGTCAGACAGGCCCGGCGTACTCTGCGGTCGTCCGGATGCGTCTGGACGACGACAAGCCCCTGTCGTTCAAGGGAGACAAGCGTACGGCTGAGATATCCTGAATCGAGGTTAAGCCGCGCGCGAAGATTACGAAGATCGGCGCCGTCAATCCCGACCTCCCATAGAAGGCGGGACTCGCCCATTGGGCGCCCGCGCCCGAGGAAGCGATCATCTATAGCGCCAATGCCCTCGGCGACTATGCGATTAAAGCTGCGAATCTGCTGAATGTCGGATGCGTTCATATCTCTGACTTTAGTCAGAGATTGTGATTGCGTCAATCTCGAATGCGAAGGAACGACGTGCTCCTTACTCAATCTACAAACAGCCAGCTACAACGTCGTGCGGATCAGGAGCCACCATTCAACGCGGACAATTGAATCTCCGTTGCAGGCAGTACAGGCGCGAAGCGATGCCGCGTCGTTTTATAGGGGAACAGGCCTTTATCCTGCAAGATGCGCCTGCGGATACTATTGATACAGAATGGCGCGCCAGTCTGCCAATGCGTGACCGAAACCCTCGGATCCTGATAGTCGAGCAACACGCAGGGCAAATACCGCAACCCGAGCAAAGCCGCCGCGCGCGCCCTGTGGTTACCGTCCATGATGATGCCGGTCTCCTTTTCGACGGGGATCGGTGTTGTCCACGAATCGGCCTCGCGGATCACAGCGGCCAGACGGCGTACATCGCGCTCATCGACCTCCTCCGATGGGAGAAAGAACGCGATTGGTTTGAGCGCGACGCAATACGGCAGCTTACCGAGCATTTGCCCTCCCCTGGAATTTGCCTTCACTGCCTGCACGAGCGCCTCGATGTCCTCGTCCGAGTTGTACGCGTGGACCGCACATGCTCTACGACCGTATCGATGACCATCTGCGGCATGAGGCGCGCGCCGGCATGGTTGAAATGGATGACGCCGCGCGCACCGGGAATATCGGCTCGCAGTCGGGCAAGATCTGGCATAGCCTCCCCAATCAGATGAAATCCTGAACGGCGCCGTCGACAATGACGTGACACGCCCCCCTCGAACAACGCTCTATGCGGGCGTTAATCTGGTACACGTCACGCAGCATCGCGACCGTGATGACGTCTTCGCAAGGCCCGCTGCCGTGCGCCGTACCGTCGGCGATCACCAGCACCTGGTCGGCGAAGCGCAGTGCCTGGTTGAGATCGTGCAGCGCGACAAAGACGATCACCCCGCGCTGCCTCGCGAGCGCGCGCATGAAGCCGAGCACCTGCGCCTGCCGGCGCATGTCGAGGGCACTCGTCGGCTCATCCATGAGCATGATTTCGGGATCGCGTGCGAGGGTCTGCGCGATCGAGACGAGTTGCCGCTGTCCGCCGCTCAACTCGTCCAGGTGGCGAAACGCCAGCTCGCCGATACCTAGCGACGCCATGATCCCGTCGATCAGCGCGAGATCGGCCTCGTGCACCGCCCAGGTCGGTTGCTGCTGCTTGCACGCCAGCAGGACGGATTCGTAGACGGTCAGCCTGGCGCTGGCGGCGCTGTCCTGCGGCATGTAGCAGATGCCATCCAATCCTTTGCGCGAGTCTTCCAGCCGCACGTCGCCAGGCCCGCCGACCAGCCCCGCCATGCGCTTGAACAGCGTCGACTTGCCTGCCGCATTAGGGCCGATCACCGCGACCACCTGCCCGCCGAAAAACGGGGGTGTACTGATCTCCGAGAGAATCCGGTGCCCCCCGTAAGCGGCCCCCACACCGTCTAGCCGTAGCTTCACCATGCGTTCCTCTTGCTGCGCAGAATCAGGGAAATGAAGAACGGAACGCCGACGAGGGACGTCACCACCCCAATGGGAAAAATGGCGCCGGGAATCAAGGTCTTGCTCACCACTGAACTCACCGACAGCATCAGTGCGCCCGTCAGCAACGAGGCTGGCAGGAAAAAACGCTGATCTTCGCCGACCAGCATGCGCGCGATATGCGGCCCCACCAGACCGACGAAACCGATGACGCCGACGAACGCGACCGGAAACGCCGCGAGCAGGCTGACCATGATCAGTGTCTGGAAGCGCAAACGCCGCACGTCGATGCCAAAGCTTGCTGCCTTGTCGTCGCCCAGACGCAGTGCCGTCAACGCCCAGACGCGCCGCGCGAAGACCGGTAGCATGAACACGATCGCGAGGCAGATTACACCGACCTTGGGCCACGTCGCCTTGGTGAGACTACCCATGGTCCAGAACACCACGGCTGCAACGGCCTGCTCGGTCGCGAAATACTGGACCAGCGCGAGCAGCGCATTGAATGTGAACACGAGGGCGATGCCGAGCAATACGATGGTCTCGGCCGTTACGCCGCGCCGCATGCTGAGCACGTGGATCAGGATCGCCGACAATACCGCCATCACGAAGGCATTCAGCGGCACCATATAGTCGACGGCGACCGGAAACAGCCTGAGGCCGAACGCCAACCCCAAGGCCGCGCCGAAACTCGCCGAGGCGGAAATGCCCAGCGTGAACGGGCTCGCGAGCGGATTGTTAAGGATCGTCTGCATCTGCGCTCCAGCCAGCGAGAGCGCCGCGCCCACGGCCACCGCCATCAAGGCCACCGGCATACGGATTTCCCACAGCACCACCCGCACTTGCGACGAAACGGTATCCGGCCAGAGCACGGCGCGCACCACCTCTGCCAGGCTGTAGTTCGCCGGGCCGAGCGCCAGATCGAGTAGCACGCTCAACAGCAGCAGCGTCGCGAAAACACCGAGCAGCACGCGCTTGCGCCGCACAAGCCCGCGATAAACACTGCGCTGGGTCGTTTCGGCCAAGAACACGGAGCTCATTGGCGCACCTCCTGGGCGGGCAGACTCACGAAATAGCCCGGCGAATAGTCGATGGGCAGGAAACGCCGATGCAGCTCACGAAACGTGGCGTCCGGATCGAGATCGGTAAAGAGCGCCGGGTGAAACCACTTCGCCAGTTGCTGGATGGCGACGAAGTCGTACGGACTGTTATAGAACTGATGCCAGATGGCGTGAAACGCGCGGTTCCGGTTTGCCTCGATGCCGGCATAAGCCGGCCGCCTGGTATAGGCCTCGAGCTTGCGTGCGGCTTCCGTCAGATCTGCGCCCGGCCCTACCCCGACCCAGCGCCCGTGCGGCACGAAAGCTTCCCAGTTGGCGCTCGTCACGACCACCTGGTCGGGGTTGGCGGCCACCACCTGTTCGGGATTGAGTTGGCCGAAGGTCCCTCGAATGACACCCTTCGCGATATTGTTGCCGCCCGCCATCTCGACGAACTTGCCGAAGTTCTCGTTTCCGAAGCTCAGGCAGCAGTCCTCCGTGTATCCGCCAATGCGTTCGATGAACACCTTCGGGCGCGCCGGCCGGCGCGCGTCGATGACGCCGGTGACGCGCCGGATCTGCGCGGCACGGAACGCGATAAACGCCTCTGCCCGCGCTTCCCTGCCGAACAGCTTGCCGACGAGGCGCATGGTCGGCTCCGTGTTCTCCACGGGATAGTGACGGAAATCGACGTACACGACGGGTATGCCAAGCGCGTTGAGCTTCTCGACGTAGCCTGCGTCCTCGGTGGCCCGTTGTGCTTCGATATTCATCAGGATCACATCGGGCTTGAGCGCAATGGCCTGCTCGATGTCGAACGTGCCGTCTTCAAAGCCGCCGAACGTGGGGATGCCGGCGATCCCGGGAAACTTGCGCAAGTAAGCGGAATACGTGTCCGGATCCGACTGGATCAGATCCTTCCGCCAGCCGACCACACGCTGAATCGGATTTTCAGAGTCGAGCGCCGCAACCAGATAAAGCTGGCGCCCTTCCCCCAGGATCACGCGGCGCACCGGCACGTGCACCTGGACCTTGCGTCCAAGCAGATCGGTCACCGTGGTCAAGGCGGACGGGCTCTCACCGGCAGCGGTCGGTGTCACCCCTGTCCCTTTCAGGACCACAAGCACCACGGCGAGAACGGCGATCCCTGCGAGCGCGAGGAGCACGATGCTCCAGCGACGTTGCATTGTCATGATGAGGAATGGTTGTAATGGCTATGAGTGGTCATTCGGCGGCTTCCTGCTGACCGGGTGAAATCGGGGAGCCTGCGAGGACGCTGCGCTCCCGCCTGAGGGTCAGGATGACGACCATCGCCAGCGCGTAGGAAACCGCCACAAAGAAATACGTGTATTGCAGTCCGATGCCGTCGCTCAACCAGCCGCCAAGTGCAATGCCCAGGACCGACGAGAACTGCGTCATGCTTTGCGCGATGCCGAGGATGCGCCCCTGGTAGAGACCACTCGCCGCCCTCGAAATCAACGACATCAGCACCGGTGTCGTGGCGCCGAGCAGGACGCCCCACAAGAAATGAATCGCGATGAACACACCGGCGTTGCGCGTGAGCCCGGCAGCCAGCGTCAGGCCGGCGCAGGCCAGCGCGATGAAGATCATCCTGCGTAACGCCTCCGGCCGCGTCTTGTCCTCGAAATAGCGGGCCCAAAGCGAGGCGGACACCGCAAAGCCCAACGACAGCATTCCGTAGCACAGGCCCACCACCCAGTTGCCCACGTCGAACATCGAACTCACATAGAGCGAGAACGGCGTCTGGGCGATCATGCGGCTCACAAGCAGGATGCCGACGATGCCGAGCAGCCCGGGAATCGACGAAGAACGCCACATGGATAGCGAGCCGGACCGCGCCACGGCGCCGGGACCCGGATCCGCAGCCGGCACGGGACGCGACACCGGAACGTTGGGCAGGATCGACCACACGGCCGCGGCGCAGCCCACGCACAGCACGGCCGCGACGATATTGATCCAGAAGAATGTCGTATGGTCGAGAATCAGGCCGCCCGCGACTGCGCCAGCCAATGAGCCCAGATTGGTCGAGACCTGCAGATACGCGAACAGACGCGCCCGGCGCAACGGGGATTCGATGCTGACGCCATAGGTTTGCGCCGGTGCGATGTAGCCCGCGCACGCGCCTTGTGCAAAACGCAGCGCGAGGATCGTCCAGACGTCGCTCGCGAAGGCCAGCGCCAGTTGCGTCAAAGACAACCCGAGCAAGGCTCGGATCATCATCAGCTTGTGTCCGGTGCGATCGCCGACACGGCCCCAGAACGCGCTCGTCAACATGATGCCGAGCATCGGCCCCACGTAGACCGCGACGCCGGCAAAGCCGACCTCCAGGCGGGAAGTGCTGAGCGCTTTCAGATGGATGGGCCAGAACGGGCCGCTCATTTCCATGGCGCCCATGGAAATGAGCTGAATCACGAACAACACGTGAATCAGGCGCGCCGCCCGGTCTGGCGCGACCATGACATTCGTCATCGCTCAACCCTCGTTGCGCGCCGGCAGCAGCGGATTGGGCAGATGATGCTGGAGCCGGTAGTCCGAATATCTGAGCAGATGCATTCGCAACACCGAGCGCGTCGGCCAGGGACGTTCAAGGAACGCCTCCCGTTCGGCCTGCCACAACGCGCTGGAAACACGCGGCGCGAGGGTATCGAAGGACCGTTCCGTTTCTTCGCGCAGAATCTCCCACAAGCGGGACCGCGCCAGCCCATATTCCTCTGTCAGCAACAGCGCCACTTCGTGCAAGTGACACACAAAGCATGCGTCGAGCACAAAGGATCGGACCGGCTCGATGTCGTCGTCAAAGACGGTCGGGAGAATTCCCGGATGCACATAGGGCTTGAGTTCATAGCCGCGTTCAGCAAGCAGCGGCGCATAGGTGCGGCCGTCTCCGAAATCGCGAATCAACACGCGTCTGGGCGTTCCGTCCGCGGCGAACAGCACCGACGTATTCTGCTGATGCGCCTCGAGCGCGATGCCGTACAGCAGATAAATGCCGATCACGGGATACGTGATGACTCGCGCGTACTGCCGGAACCAGGCTTCCACGGCCTCCGCTCCCGCAGGTGCGCCGTCGTACCCGATCAGCTCCGTCATGAGCGAGCGGCCGCTCGCCGGCGAGCGGGTAAGCAATGCCGCCACGGTGATCGGGAACAGGCCGTCCGTGCGCTCGAAGGCGTCCTTGCTCGCGCGATACGCAACCGACAAATGGCGTCCTGGCCGGTCCTCCTGCCGCACTGCGTGCTTATAGTGAAACGCAACCTCTTCCGGGAAAATTTCGAGCGTCTGGTCGAAGCCGTTTTCGTCGGCCAGGATGCGTTTGATCACGGTGCTGACGCGCGGCCCCATGTGGATCGACTTCGCCTGGAGGCTGCGCTGCTCGCTGGTCAGCCACAGCGCCACCGGCAGCTTGATGAACGGCACCGGTCCCGGCAGCCGCGGCATCATGGTGCGGAACGACATGGTCGGCCATGTCTCTACATCCGGTCCGTCGAGGATCAGCACGCCCTCTTCGATCTCCGCCGCGTATTCCTTGCGCACGAAATGCTCGAGATGCCAGGCATGGATCGGCAACGGCAGCCACGCGCGCTCGTCGAGTTGCCGGGCCATCAGGCCGTCTTTCCAGCGTACCCACAGTTGCGGGAATTGCGCGGCGAACCAGTCGTGGTAACTGTCAACATGCGGCATCCGCTCCACATACGCCATGTCCGCCCGCAGCGAGGCGATACGCACGCCGACCGTCGCGTTGAATTCGGGTGACAGCTCGGCGACTTCAGTTGCGCTCAGGTCCGGCTTGCTCTTCCAGGTGGGATAGAAAGGATGACCTTCGAGCGCGCCCCACTGATCGAGCAGCACCGCCGCATCGCGCACGCTCATGTGCTTGCGCAGGTAATCGGCCAGACCAAGGGCACCCGCCGCGTCGATACGCGCGCGCAGATTCGCATCCCATGCCTCGCGGTAAATGCGGGCGATCGCGTCGTTCCCGATGCTGTTGGCCACATCGGACTTGAGCCAGGCCACGTCTTCGTCGCGTGGCTCAAAATCGAAGCTCGGCCGCAGCAAGTCGATCATCTGATCCGGGCTTTCGATAGCCATGCGCGTTCCGTCTGATTCGATCAACGTGATCGCGCCACGGTTGATAAAGGTGTCGGCCGGCGCCGCCTTGAGGTCGGCGAAGAACAGCAGCGCAGGCCTGCTCCACAGCGGCAACCAGGCACCGCGGCCTACGGGCGCGTAGACAAGCGCGTCCTTACTAATGATCTTCTCGGCGAACAGGCAGCGGACGATGCGCCGCAAGGCATTGCGTCGTGCCGACGCGAAGGCGTCGTGCTGCCGGTCCGCATAGAACGCGTTATCAGGTTGCAATAGCGAAAGATTGGTCTTCATAGAGTTCCGGCTTCAGGCTGGCCAGGTTTCGGGAAAGTAGTCGAGCGCAGAACTGCGCAGGCCGTCCATATAGGACACGTTCCAGTGAAAGATTGCTTCGATGTGAGGCAGGCACATGTCCAGGCGCTTCGCCATCTCGACCAGCAACGCCAGGCCGTAAGCCACATCCTCGTGAAAGGCGCGACTCTCTTTATCGATGACGTACCCCGTGGAGTCTCCGGCCGGGACCAGCGGAGCCTCGATTGCGTCGTAAGCCTGATTAGTGCGCAACACCGACAGCATGGTCCCGTGGTCGCGGATCTGGTCCTCGTAGGCCTCGATGATCTCCTGCTTCAGCGGCTTGATCGACGACAGGCTTACCCCCAGCCGCCGCTCGATGGCTTTGCACAGCATCTGGCTCTCCTCGTCGCTGCGCTCGAGGAAATACGCACCGAGTTCGGGGCAATCGGTCCACCAGCAAAGCGGCGCCGGAAACACCTTGTTGTGCCATTGCCCGTAGGGTCCAATCAGCCCGTAGATCACTGAACTGTGCATGATCGGGTTACCGGGTGTCAGCGTGATTTCCAGGTAGTCATCCAGCAATTCGACGGGCGCCGCGTAGAGCCTCTGCAGGTGCGCCAGCAAAGCGGCGCGCGACGCGTCGTTTTCGCGCGCGTGCGTCCCGACGTACAGCGTGCTCTTCGCGCCGCCCATCCTGACTGACACGCCTGGCCGCAAATCGAAGGCGGTATGAGCCACGTCTTTCATGCCCCAGATGACGGCATTGGGCCGGGCCGCCAGGATGTGTTCAGCGAGCCAGTCGAAACCGCAGAAACCCGGGATCGCGCCGACGTAGACGGGCTTGTCCGACGGCAAATGCGTCGCGATGGCGCGCAGCAACGCCGGCCTGACGTGCGCCGGCACAGTGATGATGACGATATCCGCGTCGGCGAGGATCGCGGCCGGCTCGCCCGCGACAGCGTCGAGCCGCGCAGCGCACGCCGTGCCGTCCGGCATCAGTGCGGTGATGCCGGTCGCGCTGCGGCGATGGGTGTCCACCACCTCACTCCGGCTCGTGAGTAACGAAACGCACACGCCGGGAATCTGTTTGAACAGGACTGCCGCGAGATGGCCGGTCCGGCCGCCTCCGCAAATGACCACGTTCAGCGGCGGCACGGCGCTCTCCCTGGCCGCCGTCATACCGCGTGCAACCGCGGAACTTCGCGCGGCGCCTCTGCGGCGCTTTCGCTGCCGAACCACCCGTCGAGCTGATCCCACACTTCCGGGTCGAGCAGATTGCGCTCCTTGAGCCAGCTCTCGCTGAAGACCGTATGCAGATACTTCTCTCCGCCGTCAGCCACGGCCGCCACGACGTTGCCGCCGATCAGGCCGCTATGGATAAACTCCAGCGCCTTGTAGATGACACCGCCGGTCGATCCGCCGACCAGCAACCCCGTGCGCTTAGCCATATAACGAGCCGTCTCGAACGCCTGCGCATCCGAAACCTGCACGCCCATGTCGATGCAACTGTAGTCGAGCACGAGGCCGACCGTGTCGCCCGCAGGCGTTCCCGTGCCGGATTGATAGTAGGCATGTCCTGGCTGGCCGAACACGATCGAACCGTCGGGTTCGACGGCGATAGTCTTCGTCCGGGAATCGTGCACTTTCAGCCCGCGAGCGATGCCGGTCATCGAACCGCCTGTGCCGACGCAACCGACATACGCATCCACCACCCCGACCTCGCCGATCACTTCCCGGACGAAATCGGAATACCCGCCTGAGTTGGCCGCGTTGTCCGATTGATTCATGAACACCGCACCAGGAATCTGGCTGGCGAGTTCGGCGGCCATGCGCTGTCGTTCCACGACCGCGACCTCATCCTCCCGATAGTCACCCTCGACAAAACGGATTTCCGCGCCGAACGCGCGCATGACCGCGATCTTGTCCGGCGCGGCATGATGATCGACTACGGCGATAAAGCGCAGTCCGAACTCCACCGCTGCGATCGCGAGGCCGATGCCCGTATTACCGGAAGAGGACTCCACCACCACGCCGCCTGGGCTGAGCCGCCTCGATTTAAGCGCAGCAACGATCATGTTGCGAGCCATGCGGTCCTTGATGCTTCCCCCCGGGTTGTTCTTCTCGATCTTGAGCAATAACCTGGCATTCTTTGCTGGAATGGAAATGCTGAGAATCGGCGTATTACCAATGAGGTCGGTCACTTTATTCAAAATCATTCCGGTACTCCATTCGATCGTCAGGTGAGACTTCCATGCCGCCTGCGGCGTCGTAGGTCACAGAAATCCGGCGCGGCACGGGATGGCGGTGAAATTCGTTTTCGAGCATGTCCATCTGGTAGCCCGCTGTGTTCGCGTACACCAGCAGGTCGCCAGCTTTCGGCCTCCTTTGAAACTGGATCAGGCGGTTGGTGATGACGTCTTCGTCAAGACAACTGTGTCCGGCAATGTAGGCGCGCACCGGCGGCTCTCCGTGCTCGCTGCCGACGTGTGCCGGCACAAGAATCGGGTCCACCAGGAACTCGGACGCGAACCACGTTTCGCACGCGCTGAAGCTGCTGCCTTCCACGAAGATCACCACGTTGTCCGCAGCCAGCGACTTGACGCGCGTGATCCGGAAAACAGAGACGGCGGTCTGATCGGCGAGGCTGCGCCCAGGCTCGATCGCCAGGGTAAGCCGCATCTCGTTGAGATACCCCGCAATAGACACGCCATCGACACAAGGCGATGCGAGAAACTGGTCCAGCCACTGACACGCGCCGATCGGGCCGCCGTACGGATAGAACGACTCGGGCACCTTGCCATTGCGGTAGTCGCCGCTGCACTGCGCACCCATAAACGCTTCGTATAACTTACCATCCACGTACTGGACCGGCAGGCCGCCGCCGATGTCGAGGATTTTCGGATCAAGGCCCATATCGCGCGCTGCAGCGATGAAGCCGGTGAGCTCACGCACGGCCTGCACGCGTGATTCATGGCCATAGCCGCCGAGATGGAAATGAAAGCCCTCGAACGAGAACCACTCGTTTAGCCGGGTCAGGCGCTGCAGACAGGTAAGGAGGTCGTCGGCACCCATGCCGAAGCGACTCGTTCCGGACGCTGCGGGCCGATAGCGCAACAGCACCCGCGTCGGGCGATCCGGCTCTATCTCCCGGACAATCATTTCGAGGTCGTTGAACTCCTCGACGGAGTCGAGCGCGATCAACGCAGCATTGGCAATGAGCGCCGCGTGAAATACCCTGGTCTTGGCTGGCCCGGTGGCGCAAAGCATGACTGGTTCGATCCCGGCGCGCAGGGCATCGCGCATTTCATAGATGCTTGATACATCCACGCCGACGGCGGCTTCGACCGCCGCACGTACGAGGCCCGGTGACTTGTTGACTTTCGCCCCGTAGAAGATCTCAAACCGCGCGGTGTGCCGGTTCAGCACGGCGCGCAATGCCTCGACGTTTCGACGCAGAATGTGCGGCCACACGATATTGAGCGACGAACCATACTGCTCAACCAGCTTCATCAGTGCGCGTGGCGAATCGAAGACCAGGCTTGAGATGGCGGGATCGAGAAGCGGTGGCAGCACATCGGGTGCATAAGCCTTTGCGCAACCGTTTGCTGTTGTCTGCAGCAGCACATTGTCTGGCGTTTGCGTCATGATTAACCGGCCTAGAAATCCACGGAAGCAGACAGGAAGACGGTGCGCGGAGCACCGAGCGAAATCGTCCCGTACGAGGCCACACCCGACCAGTACTTACGATCGAACGCGTTGAGCAGGCCCGCCCGAACCGTGGTGGACTTGCCGTAAAGCGTAGTCTTGTAGCGAGCACCCAGATCGACCGTCGTCCAGGACGGCACCGACTGACTGTTCGCCTGATTGATGTATTCCCGGCCGGTGTAGTTGATGCCGCCGGTCAGCGTGACACTGGGGACCCACGGCAGGTCCCATTCGGTGCCGACATTGGCCATCCATGTCGGAACGCCCACCGGCCGGTTACCCAACGTCGCGGCACTGTTGGTCTTCGTTAGCGTGGCATCCAGCAGCGTCACCCCTCCCAGCAAGCGGACGCCCTTGAGCGGCTCGCCGGACACGTTCAGTTCCAACCCCTGATTGCGCTGCTCGCTGTCGACCGAATAGACCGTGCCGTACAACTGGCCGCTTGGCTTGGTGATCCTGAACGCAGCCAGTGTTGCCAGCACGCCGCGCATGTCGAGCTTGACACCGACCTCCTGCTGTTTCGTCTTGTAGGGTGCGAAAACCTGGCCCGCATTCGTCGCGGCTGCAGGGGCGATGTCGCCCTTGCTTAGCCCTTCGATGTAATTGGCGTAAAGCGACACGTTTTGCCACGGCCTCACGACAAGACCGACCAGCGGCGTGGCGGCACTCTCGTTGTACGACGATGTTCGTGCCGCGGTAGTCGCACTGAAGTTGTCGGACTGGACATGCTGCTGACGCACACCGACAGTCAGTTGCAATCGCTCGTTCAGCATGCTCAATGTATCGGCCAGCGCCACACCGGAAAGCGTCGACGACGAGACCTTCGGCACGCGTGCCGGCGCGCTCACGTATTGCTGCGGACTCGCAACGGGCGAATAGATATTCGACAGGACCGCCGTACCTGAATTGCTCGCACTCGCGATACGGTCCTGATAGACGTTCGCCTGGAACACCACAGCGTGCTTGACTGCGCCAGTATTGAACTGGGCGCGTACACCCGTGTCCGCAGTCGAGCGATTGATCTGGAATTTCCAGTTCTGCGGCGTGGCCGAAGTGTCTCCTGCAGCATTCAGAATTGTCGGTGTCTGATCCGACAACCGCGAAACATCCGACTTTGTGCCGCCGGCGTCGGCGAATACGGTTACGTTGTCGCTGACGTCGTATTCGGCATGCAGCAACGTCGATATGTCGTTGGATTTCCACCAGCCCCAGGACTGGGTGACGTTGCGGCGGCCATCCGCTGCAGAGGGCACCTGAATGCCCGATGCCACGAGAAACGGGCGTGTCGGTGCGTCGATCCACTGATATTGCTCGATCACGTCGAGCGATGCCCGGAACCGCTCGCCCTGATAATCGAGCGACAGCGCCCCGACCTCGGCACGTGACTTCTGGTTGTCGAGCGGCGTGCCGCCCTGACGGTGCAAGCCATTGAACCGGATCCCGAACTGACGATCACTGCCGAAGCGGCGACTCAGATCGATCGCCTCGCCCACCTGGGAATCTGACGCATAGTCCATCGTGACGCGGGTCAGATCCTTGTTCAGCGCACGCTTGGGCACCACGTTGACGACACCGCCGACACCACTGTTCGGAGACATCCCGTATAACAATGCGGCCGGCCCCTTGAGCACCTCGACGCGCTCCAGATACTCCGTGAACAGGTGGTAATTGGGCGAAACGCCATACACGCCGTCGAACGCGACCTCGCTCAGATTGCCTTCGTTGACCGGAAAGCCGCGGATGAAGAACGAGTCGGTCACGCCGCCGATCTGCCCCGTAAATCGCGTGGACGGATCCCGGTTCAACACCTCCGCCAGCGTCACCGCCTGCAGGTCCTCCATCCGTTGCGAGGTGGTGTTGCTGACGCTAAAAGGCGTATCCATCACGCTCTTGTTGCCCAGCAGCCCTACTCGTCCGCCACGCGCCACCTGCCCGCCATCGTAGGGTTGCGGAAGGTCGCTGTCAGACTTTGCGTTGACCGTCACCGCTGGTAGTTTCTTTGTGCCGTCACTCACTTCCTGGGTAGTCTCTGTTGGCGCCTGCGCATAGGCAGAAGCACCGAAACCGGTTGTTAGCACACCTGCAAAGACAAGCCGTATAGACAAAGCCAGTGGTTTGAAAAGTAGGAGCGACGGCTCGGGTGATGAAACGGCGGACCGAAGGGAAATGCGAGAAAAGCGCAATAGCATGATGATTACGTTCGTGTTTTTGTTAAAGAAATCGGTTTCGGTGCCAAGCTTTCATTTTTGTTAACATTAATGCAAATGATAACGATTCGCAATACTATTTTGAATAAAACTTCTTGCGCTTGTATGTGGCGAACCTCCTCCATGGGGGAGCGTTCGAGGACCCGCTTGAACTCGCGGCTGAACTGAGACGGACCCTCGTAGCCGACGCGCGCTGCAGGCGCTGCAGCAGTCAAGCTGTCGCGAGACCCTAGCCCATGTACCGCGAGCCCTGTCTCTCGAAGCGATCGATCATGGATCGACATACCTATTTTTAATTTTGTACTACCAACTATATAAGAGAACTATCATGAGCTGCACGTCAAAGATCGGGCTCGTCACGGGCGCATCGAAAGGCATCGCACAAAGACCCGTCAAGAGACTCCTCGATTCGCAACAATCCATGTCGAAATATGTCACGACGCGTTTCCCCTCCTCGCAAACCTCCGCCTGGCGGGCCTCTGCCGCGGTGAAACCGCGTGACATATCTTCGTTGCAGATTAAATCCGCGCGTCCTCCTATAGTCCGTTCATCGCCACGCCGCAGTGCGGGAAGTGGCCCGGAACCAACAAGGAGATACCGTGAACACCCGCTCGTTTGTCCTCTCGACCACCGCCGCCTGCCCCGCGTTCGTCACGACCGCCGCATCCGTACGCGGCGCCCTGCGCAAGCTCGTGCTCGCAGCAACCGTCGCGGTGCTTGCTCTCGGCAGCGCTTCGGCTTTCGCCTGGTCCCAACACGGCACGGCGTACACGTCACGTGGCACGTACAACGGCGCCCGGTATGGCTCGTGCGGCGGCGGCAGCTGTTCGCATGCGGGTGGCGTCGCCGGCCCTTACGGCGGCGTGGCGACCAACACCGGTACGGTAACCCGCAACGCGCCGGGCCAGTTTTCGAATTCGGGCACCGCGACCGGACGCTACGGCAACTCGGTCCAGCACGCCGGCGACACCAACTGCGCGGGCGGCACGTGCTCGCACACCGGCACCCTCACCGGACCCGATGGCAAAACGGCCTCCACATCGAGCGACGTGACCAAAACCGCGCCGGGCCAGTATTCGTCGTCCGGGTCGATCACGAGCTCGAACGGCAACACGGTCGACCACTCGGCATCGACGAATTGTGCGGGTGCTTCGTGCTCCCGTTCAGGAACGGTGACCGGCTCTGAGGGCGGGACCGTCTATCACTCCGGCACGGCGACGCGCGTCGCACCGGGCGTCGTTACGACTTCGACCAGCGCCACGGGCACCCACGGCAACACTGTGACAACGAGCGGGACGGTCACAACCACCGGCGTTGTCACGACGGGCGTCGTCACTACGGGCAGCACAACGGTCGTCGTCGCGCCGAAGCCGGTGGTCGTTGCTCCGCCGGTCGTGTATGTACCGCCTCCCCCGGTTGTCTACGTGCCGCCCCCGCCGCCGGCCGTGTATGTCGCACCGCGCGTGGTCTATGTGGCGCCTGCGCCGCGCCCTGTAGTGTGGGTACAGGGCCACTGGATCGGGAACATCTGGATACCGGCGCACTGGGCATGAGCGATGACCTGCGGGTCACAAACCGGCGGCATGGTTAGGCGAATCGGTCGGCATCCGACGGGCGAGCAAGGCGGCGTGATGCTCGTGCGTCCAGATTTAGAATTGCGGCGCACACTGTCATGCAAAGCGGGTGCGTTGGCCATGCCGATCGTCGCGACGGGGTTAGTGACAGGGTTAGCGACGGGGTTGGCGATTGGCTTCGGCGGCCGCATGGCGAACGTCGAAACACCGGCCGCGCATCGCGCGATCGAACCCTCGCAGCACTGTGAATAAAACACCATGCCATTCACCATGCCATTACGCGATCCAGCCCATTTCCTGCCCTCCTTTGTCTGGCATGCGACCCCCGACGGGCGCATTGAATACGTCAATCCCTGGACGTGCAGCTATCTCGGCAAGACGGCGGAAGCTTTGCATGGCATGCACTGGAAGGCCTTCGTGCATCCGGACGACATGGCGCGGGTGATCGACTCCTGGCGCCCAATACTGGAAGGCGCCTCGCTTCGGGACGTCGACGTGAGACTCCGCCGCACCGACGGCCTCTATCGCTGGCACACGCTGCATCTGCAAGCCATTCGCGACGAGGGCGGGCATATTGTGCAGGCGATTGGCGTCGGCATCGATATTCATCAATGCAAGCACGCCTGGGAGATGTACGAAGCCAGCGAGCGGCGTTTGCAAGCGGCCTTCGAGGGAGCCCGGCTCGGCGCATGGGAATGGAACACGGAGACCGGCGCGGTCCGGATAACCTCGCAGCTCGCTCATATTTACGACTTTCCTGCGGGCACCGAAGGCGCGACGCCTGACGAACTATGGCGACGGGTACCTCCCGACTATCAGCCGAGATTCCAGGCTGAACTGGCGAAGTCCCTCAACGACCGGAACCCCTTCCAGATCGACTACCCGATCATCGCGACAAATGGCTCAAGGCGGTGGTTGCGCATGCGAGGCGAGACCGAGTTCACCGACAACAGCGAGTTGAGGCGCGTGCATGGCGTTACCTTCGACATCAGCGCGCAACGTGAAAGCGACGAGCGCCTCAGCATGAGCGAGCGGCGTTATCGCGCGCTGGTGGAAGCGACGACCGCGCTGGTGTGGTCGGCCGATGCGAACGGCGACATCCTCTTGTCAGAAAGCCAGTGGCAACGCTTCACGGGCCGCCCGCCGGAGAGCCACGCGGGCTCGGGCTGGCTCGAGGCGGTGCATCCCGACGATCGGGAAGAAGCCCGGCGTCAGTGGACGCAGTCGGTCGAGAGGCAGACGCTGCACGACTTTACCTTCCGCATGCGGCGGCACGACGGCGTGTACCGAATGGTCCGTGCCTACGCGGCGCCGCTGTACGACGAAAACAACCGCTTGCAGGAGTGGTTCGGCACCACGACCGATGTGACCGGGCAATACGAAGCGAAAGCCGCCATCGAAGAGCGCAACTTGCGGCTGTCGGTGGCCATGGATGCCGCGAACATGACGATAGTGTCCCTCGACCTCCCGACCTGGTCGCTCTCGTGGGAAGGCTGTCTGGGGTCCACGAATCTCTGCGAGAGCAGGACGCTCTCCTACGAAGCCGCGCTCAACTATGTCCACGCTGAAGACAGAGCTGGACTAGACACTTTCCTTACGCATTTATCGAGCGGGCAGGAGACGGACTTTCAATTTGAATTTCGCCTTCTGCTCGACGGCGGCGAGCGCTGGATGCATGGTAGCGCCCTGCTTTACCGCACCCCTCAAGGTATTCCGCTGCGTATCATCGGCAGCCTGATTGACATCACCGATCGCAAGCGTATGGAATTGATGCTGCGCGAAACCGACCGCCGTAAAGACGAGTTTCTCGCGATGTTGGCGCACGAGTTGCGCAATCCACTCGCTCCATTGCGCACCGCAATCGCGCTGATGCAGAAGAGCGCGCTCGCCGACCTGAAGGCTCAGGACCTGGTCGGCCTGATGCGACGTCAGGTCGAGCACATGACACGCATCGTCGACGACCTGCTCGAGGTCTCCCGCATAACGCAGGGGCACATCACCCTCAAGCAGGAGCCCATTTTTGTGGGGAGCGCGGTCTACGGTGCGGTCGAGGCTGTCGCCGATATGGTGGAAGGCCGCCAGCAACGCCTTGAAGTCAGCGTGCCGACCGGAATGACGTGGGTTTACGGGGACCCCACGCGGCTCTCGCAGATCCTCGTGAACATCCTCAACAACGCGAGCAAGTACACGCCGGAAGGCGGTCGCATTGCCGCAGGCGTGCGGGCGGACGAAGATCAGGTCACCATCACGATCGAGGACACCGGCACGGGCATTTCAGCGGACCTGCTGCCGAACGTATTCGAACTGTTTTCGCAGGGAGAACGTACGCTGGACCGCTCCAATGGCGGCCTCGGCATAGGCTTGTCACTCGTGAAAAAGCTCGTCGAGATGCATGATGGAAAAATATCGGTCCAAAGTCCGGGACCCGGAATGGGCACAACAGTGACGGTGCGCTTGCCTCGCCTGCATCAGCACGAGCGTCATCCGGCACATCCGCCACTGACGACTCCGGCGATCGCGTCCTCGACCGGGCATGCCAGCCTACGCATTCTCATTGTCGACGACAATCGCGACGCAGCGGATTCGCTCGCTTTGCTGTGCGAGAGCGAGACGCACACGACCCAGGTCGCCTATACGTCATACGAAGCAATTTCGCTCGCGCAGAACTTCCTTCCTGATGTCGCGCTGCTTGACATTGGCCTGCCGGATATAGATGGCTACGAGCTCGCGACACGCCTGCGCCACAAGGGCGCAAAAGTCCCGCTGCTCATTGCCATCACGGGCTATGGCCAGGCTGAGGACCGCTTGCGCGCTCAGGTCGCCGGCTTCGATTATCACTTTGTCAAGCCGGTCAATCTGGAAGACCTGCTTAACTTGCTTTCAACGTTATGCCCGCCAGATTAAGGCAGCCAGATTAGTGCAGCCAGATTAATGCCGCTCCCTTCGAGCAGTTCCCGTGGTCAGGTCTCCCCATGCGCTCCGATCCACTCGCGAAACAGGTTCACCTTGTGCTGGTGCGCGAGGCAATTCGGATAGACGAAGTAATAGCGGGCGCCGGTCGTCAGTACGATGTCAAACGGCATCGCGAGGCGCTTTGACGCGACATCTTCGCTCACGAGCGAGCAGTCGCTGATCGCGACACCGAACCCTTGCGTCGCCGCGTTCGTCGCAAGATCGAGCGTTTCAAAACTCTGCCCAAGGTCAGCATCGATCTCCGGCGCATTGGCATGGGCGAGCCACATCTTCCAGTCGCGATGATCGCGCGTCGGGTGCAGGAGCGTATGCCGGGCAAGATCGGCGACGCTATCGAGCGACTTCTCCTCCAGCAGCGAAGGTGCGCACACAGGCGTCAGTTGTTCGTCGAAAAGCTCGATCGAATGAACGTCCACACCCGGGGACGAGCCATAGATGATCGCCGCATCGAACGGCTCGACCTGGAAATCGACGTCGTGCTGCCAGGTGGTCGTGAGCTGCAACTGGATCTCAGGGTACTCGGCCTGAAAGCGCATGATCTTCGGCAGGATCCAGCGCATCAGGCAAGTGGGTACCTTCAGTGCGAGGTCAGTGCGCTGCCGGGTCAGGCGCAGCGAAATCTCCTCGATCCGCGAGAAGCTCTCTTTCACGGTCGGCAATAGCTGCTCGCCTTCGTTCGTCAGCGCGAGCCCCTTCGAGTGCCGCGTGAACAGCGGAAAACCGTAGTACTCCTCCAGCGTCAGGATCTGGCGGCTTACCGCTCCCTGCGTCAGACAAAGATGATCGGCGGCACGCGTGAAACTGCGGTGGCGCGCGACCGTTTCAAAGATTTGCAGCGCATTTAGCGGCGGCAGGCGGCGCATTTTCATTCCCTTCCTGCATTTCAAAAAATCATGGCGGCCGGGTGTGCTTTGCCGGCCAGAGGGTTTCATACGAACACGGATCCAAGGCTCCATATATACACCGAATTAAGGTCCCCGCTTCTCCGGAAAGCATTGCTTCCCTGTGTGAGCCCATGAGCCGGGAACATGGCGAGCATGCAAATTCATCGATTGCCGTTCACGTGTCATGCGCCAAGAATGCACGAACACGCAAACCCCGGAGAAAAGCATGCGCCGGCAACAGACCCATTCGCAGGAGTCTCATGAATTCGCCTGAAAATACCTCGCGCTTCTGCCACACAAGCGGACACCGCCCGCCCCGGCCTGTCGATACACAGACCTGTGGCGAAGCACTCGTGAGACTGCTCGAACACTACGGCGTCGAAGTGGTGTTCGGCATTCCCGGCGTCCATACCGTCGAGCTGTATCGCGGACTGGCAACGTCGATGCTGCGCCACGTCACTCCTCGCCACGAGCAGGGGGCGGGCTTCATGGCGGACGGCTATGCGCGCGTTACGGGAAAACCCGGTGTGTGCTTCATCATCACCGGGCCGGGCATGACGAATATCGCGACCGCGATGGCGCAGGCTTATGCGGATTCGATCCCGATGCTCGTGATTTCCAGCGTCAACACCACGCGTCAGCTCGGCGGCGGAACTGGCCGCCTGCACGAACTGCCGTCGCAGCGCAACGTATTCGCCGGGCTCACCGCGTTCTCCCACACGCTGCTCGATGCGGACGAACTCCCGCAAGTCCTGGCCCGCGCGTTCGCGGTGTTCGCGACTGCGCGGCCGCGCCCGGTCCACATCGAGATTCCCCTCGACGTGATCGTCGCGCCTGCGCGCGACACCACATCCAGCGCGGTCGTGCTGCCTGCGAAGCCCGCCGGCGCACCTGCCGCCCTCGATGACGCCGCCGCCTTGCTCGCCGCCGCACGCCGCCCGTTGATCCTGGCCGGCGGCGGGGCTATCGAGGCCGCCCCCGAATTGCGCGCGCTGGCCGAACGCCTGCAGGCGCCGGTGGCGCTGACGATCAACGCCAAGGGACTGTTGCCGCGCGGCCATGCGCTGTCGATCGGCTCGACCCAGTCGCTCGCCGTGACGCGCGCGCTGGTGCGTGAGGCCGATGTGGTGCTTGCAGTCGGCACCGAACTAGGCGAGACCGACTACGACGTGGTGTTCGACGACGGGTTCGGGATCGACGGCAAGCTGATCAGGATCGACATCGACGCCCAGCAGGTTATGCGCAATTTCCGGCCTGATGTGGCGATTGCAGCCGACGCGAAGCTCGTACTCGCCGCGCTGGATCATCGACTCGCCACACGCCCGTTGCCGCCGCGCGATGCCGGTTGGGGCGCGCCGCGCGTAGGCGCCGCGCGTGCCGCTCTCAATGCAGGTTACGACGAATCGGTTCGTTCGCAGGCAGCGCTCTTCGACACTGTATTGAACGCCCTGCCCGACGCGATCATCGTGGGCGATTCAACACGGCCCGTCTACGCGGGTAACTTCGTCT
>Ga0255336_101154_pt1 | contig 22745 bp, 30 predicted proteins | sample MeOH1_35cm_T3_17_FD_189102 | JGI IMG/M metagenome (GOLD analysis project Ga0255336, IMG submission 189102) | Sandy soil microbial communities from University of British Columbia, Vancouver, Canada - MeOH1_35cm_T3_179 | ecosystem: Engineered > Artificial ecosystem > Sand microcosm > Unclassified ...
AACCCCGCGCAAGCAGCGCGGCGGCCCCACGATTCCTGTCTAATGTCAAGATCTATTTAGGATTTCATAATAAATTCTTCGCCCCGCCGGCCTGGGCCGGAGGCGCGAATGTCTAAAGTTGAGTTACTTGCATACCGACGATGTAAAGCGGGCACGGCAGTTTGGGCAGGCATTTACCGACTGAGTTACTCGCTCGGCACGTCAGGCAACAAACCGATTGACGTTCACAATGTGGAATGACGGAATTTTCTGGGGTTCCGGCGTAGAACCCAAACTGGAGCCGGCGCACATTTCGACTGCGATGCGCGCACTCGAAATGCCGGGGCGGCTTCCTCGCGCAAACGACCGTGCGGTGGAGTTTCAGCGCACACACCCGATCACTGAACTCTGGGGTACCGGACAGCACGCGTCCAGCGATTCAACGAGTCTGGATACGTCCCGGCACCTCTTTTACGCGCGGGTCGATCCGCGACGCCGCACCCACGCAGTCGGTATGTACACGCACGTACTGGATCAGCACGGCATCGTCTATAACCATCCGATCGTGCTGAACGAGCGACAGGCAGGTGTGGCGATCGAAGGTGTAATCCGTCACAATGAAAATCGCGACGACGGCGGACTGCTCCGGCTTTCGGTTGACACGCATGGATATACCAACGTGGGAATGACTGTCTCGAAACTGCTCGGCTTCGATCTTTGCCCTGGACTTCGCAACCTGTCCGAGCGCAAGCTGTATTTGCCAAGGGGAACAGCCTCGCCAGAAGGGTTGGCCCCGGTGATTTCCTGCGAGATATCGCTCAAGGCCATTCGCGACGGCTGGGACGAACTGCTGCGGCTGGTTGCCTCGATCAGGTCGGGGCGGGTCAGCGCGATTGTCGCGCTCCAACGTTTCGGCAGCGCCGCGCAGGGAGATCGGGTTCATCGGGCCGCCGATCATCTTGGCAAGCTGTTGCGCACGCTTTTCCTGTGTGACTATTTCAGCAATGCGGACTTTCGTCGCGAATTGCATACGCTGCTTAACCGCGGCGAGTCAGTTCATCAGCTCCAGCGCGCAATCTACATTGGCAAGGTGGCGCCGGAGCGCGGACGTCGCCGCGACGAAATGATCGCAATCTCCGGCTCGTTGACGTTGCTCACGAATCTTGTCATCGCGTGGAACACGCAGCGCATGCAGGCGACGGTCGACGACTGGCGACGCAAGGGGCAGCTCATCGACGATGACTGGCTGCGCCGAATGGGGCCGGCGCATTTCGCGCATGTGAATTTCCGGGGAACGCTCAGTTTTCCGATCGATATGTACCAGGAGGTGCTGCTTCACGCGGCGCCCTGGCAGAAGGCGAACAGTTCCTGAAAAAATTCCACAGAGGAGGAGACCTTTTGAAGTCTATTACTCGCGAACTTGCGAAGATCATTCCGACCATCCGTTGCCACGGGGATTTCTATGCGACGGGCAAATCTGAAATCGCCATGCCCAACCTGGAGGTAGAAGGTGTCGGTCGTATCGCGCTACCGCTTCTTCCGGTGCAGGCCGAACAGCTCATCGCGATTGCTGCACGCGCGCCCTATGGGCGCGGGGAAGAAACGCTGATTGATACCGATGTTCGCCGGACATGGCAGATTGCGGCTGATGACATTCACCTCTGGGGAAACAGCTGGGCGCGCACCCTGGAGGCGACAGTGGCCAGGGTGGCGACAGGGCTGGGTGTGACAGGGCCGGTTTCGGCCGAACTGTACAAACTTCTGGTCTACGATGCGGGCAGCTTTTTCGTTGAGCATCGAGACACGGAGAAAATTCCGGGGATGTTCGCGACCCTGGTGGTCGTTCTGCCGTCGGCCTGCAATGGAGGTGAACTGATCGTTCGTCACCGGGGACATGAAGTCTTCCTTGACCTGAACTGCTCCGATTCGGCAGAAGTGTCTTTCGCTGCTTTCTATGCCGACTGTGTGCATGAGGTCCGCCCGGTCACGTCGGGCTTCAGGTTGACGCTTGTCTATAACCTGACGCGCAGCGGTCACCGCCAGCCCGCGGCTCCTCCGGAGTACGACAGGGAGCAGACGGCCATCACGGCATTATTGCGAGGCTGGGCGGCAAACAAGGATTCGCCAGATGACAGCTCGCCCGAAAAACTCATCTACCCGCTGGAATACGCCTATACCCCGGCAGAGCTGTCGTTCGATGCACTGAAGAGTGCCGATGCGGCTGCCGCCGCCGTGCTTGTCCGTGCTGCTGAAGAATCCGCCTGCGACCTTCACCTGGCGCTGGTATCGATCGACGAGACCGGGAGCGCCGAATATAGCGGTTACGCCTCGCACAGACGAAGCCGGTGGCATCGCGCCCGAGATAATGACGATGATGAGGAAGACTGCGACGACGACTTCGAAGTTGGCGAGATCATTGAGCGCTCGCTGACCGTATCGGACTGGCGCCAGCCCGATGGTCGCCAACCCGCAATCAATGAGTTGCCCTTTGAGGAAAGGGAACTTTGCCCGCCCGGAAGCTTCGACGGTCTGGAGCCCGACGAGCAACATTTTCATGAGGCTACCGGCAACGAAGGGGCGTCGTTTGAGCGTACCTACCGGCGCGCTGCTTTGGTGCTGTGGCCTTCGGCACGACGGCTTGCCGTGCTCAATCAGGCCGGCCTTGGGGTGACTTTGCCTTACCTGAAGGATCTGGCCCAGCGCTGGACGCAAAGTGGTGAAAGTCAGGCCTCGCTCACGTGGGGCGAGGCGCACGTGCTCTCCGGGCATATGCTGCGCGACTGGTCGGCGTCGCCTGGTTACCGTGGAGTCGGTCACGCGGATAAGGCCATCAGTATGTTGTCCAGCCTGACGCAATTGCACGACACCGTACACGTCGGTACCTTTTTGTCCGCGATTTCCGCCAAAGGGCTTTATCACGACAGCGAGAATGAAGCGTTGACACGTGCGTTCGGGCTTCTTGCGCCGGAACGCACGGCTGAACTCATGGAGCAGATTATCTCTGCGAACGCGCAGATGATGCCGGGAGCCTGCGCCGGCCTGCTGGCCCGGACCAGTGAAGGTACACCGCCCGCCTGTCCCCCGGCGCTCCTTCACCCGGTTGCCACGGCGCTGGTCGAAACGCTTCTGGGGCAGCGCGTAAGCGCCTCCCGCCCTGATTGCCTGCGATGGCCAGATCCAATCAAACCCACCCTGATTGTCGACCTGTTGACCGCTCTCGACCGGATTGACTCGCCATTACTCGCCGACCGTGTTGTTGAACACGTGTTGGGAAATCCGGCCTCTTTCGGCATGGACGCCATCATCGTTCCTGCCGTCCTGGGTTTGACTGAATGGGCGCCGACGTCGAATGTCGCCTCGGTCCAGCGCCTGCGTGCTGCATGCCTGGTCCATCTGCACGGTCGTATCGCCGAGCCCCTGGAACCACCAGCCGATTTCGCGCGGGTGAATACCGTCAGTTGCCGCTGCGTCCATTGTGCTGAGCTCGGCCGGTTTCTGGTTGATCCCGGGCGCAAGGAATGGGCGTTAAAGGCCGCCCAGCACTCCCGCAGTCATGTCGAGAGTGCCATCAGGCAGCACGGTTGCGATCTGGATTGCGCAACGCGCAGGGTCGGTAGTCCTCACAGCCTGATATGCACGAAAAATCAGGCGAGCTATGAACGGCGTGTGCGACAACGCAAGGACGATCTGCGAAACGCGGAGCGGCTTGATGTCTTTCCGGAGCACGGATGACAAGTCTGCGATGTATTGGCCCAGGCGGGCGACGGGGTCGTGAGAACTGACATTTCGAAGAGGGCTTGCACGAAGCCGAGCGGATGTTCAGGCAGTACTTTGTACGCTCCCGTGGTCGAAAGCTGGACGACGACAAACCGGCGTGATCAGCTCCCGTACGCATTGGTGAGCAGATCGGTCTATGGCGATGTTTTCGCAGGCGCCGCGACCGCCAGTTGCTGTGACACAGGCGTCGGAAATTTTCAAGCTAGTTGTCGCCTCAACGATTAAATTTCAGGCGGCCTTTCTCTCCTGCTCACGGCGTTGTGGGCCGACGCCCTGGTTGTCGCTTCGGTCCGGGTTCAGATGCACAGCATGTACGCGCTGCCAGTTGCGGGTGGGGCCTTTCCATCTCAGTGGATTGCGCCGCCGTGCAGTCTCATAAAGTGCCGCCCGTCGATCCAGAATGTTCTGGTCCAGGTTGGCATGGCGCTGCGCCGGCGTCACGAACCGGATCGCACTGTGACGATGTTCGTGGTTGTACCAGCGCACCAGCGCTCCCACCCAGGCGCGTGCGGCAAGCAGGGTGTCGAACGCCTTGAGTGGGTAAGCGGGCCGGTACTTCAGGGTCTTGAACAGCGACTCGGAATAAGGGTTGTCGTTGCTTACGCCCGGACGACTCAACGACGGCATGACACCCAGCGCCTGGAGGGTGGCGAGCATCGTCGCGCCTTTCATCGGGCCGCCGTTATCCGAATGCAGAATCACCTGATCGGGCTGTATCGCTTCGCGTGCGCAAAGGTCCCGGAGGACTTCGCTGGCAAGCGCGCTGCTTTCCTCTGCATAGACCTGCCAGCCGACGATCTTGCGACTGAATACATCCAGAAACAGGTACAGATAAAAATACTGTCCACGGATCGTCGTCGGCAAATACGTGATGTCCCAGGAATACAACTGGTTCGGCGCGTCGGCGCAAACCGAACGGGGTTTGCTGCGAGCGTGGGCCGGCCGTTCGCTGCGCCGGTGGGCGAGTTGCTGCTCGGCCTTCAGTACCCGGTAGAACGTCGATTCGGAGGCGATATAGCGTTGCTGGTCTGCCAGTCGCGGCACGATCTGGCTTGGCGGCAGATGACCGAATTCGGGCGAGTTCGCGACCGCCAGCAGCTCGGCGCGTTCGTCGGCAGAAAGCTTGTGGCGTGGCTCATGGTGCAGTAATGAGCGCCTGTCCACCGCGTCAGGTTCGCCGCGTTGCCAGCGTTGAACGGTCCGGGCACTGAGCCCCAGAATGTTGCACGCGTGTGCCTGGCGAGCCCCGGCCTGGGTCGCCTCGCTGATCAGGCTGATCAATTCCTTGCGCTCTTCAGGGGCCGTCATTCGGCCTCGCCCTCGAACAGCGCGCGGTACTTTTTTTGCAGCACCAGGAGCGCTGCAGCTTCAGCCAGCGCCTTCTCCTTGCGTTTCAACTCGCGCTGCAGCTGGACATTGGCCTGTTTCAGATCCCGTACCTCCTGCGCGTTCTCGCGCCGGCTGCCGGTCCCACTGACAGCACAGAAGTCTGCTCGCCATTGCACGAGATGATGCTCAAACAGGCCGCGCTCCCGACACCAGCCGTTCAATGCTTCGCCCACCAGCCCGTGACTCTCCTGCAAGGCCATCAGACGATCTTCCAGCGACCAGTCTTCCGGACGTCTTGCGTCTGCGGAGCTCGAGCTCCGGTTCGCGGCGGCGGCGCCTCTCATCCATTTCCTCAATGTCAATACGTTCACGTTCAATTCGTCAGCCACCGCTCCAACTGTCCGGCTCCCGCGCTGCAGGACCTTCGACAGCGCCTGCTCCTTGAACTCAACAGAATACGTTTGTTTCGTCTTCAACCTGCACCTCTGACTCTTCTTGATAAAAAAGTTCAGAAGCGACAACTAGTCTGACGCCGGGGGGCTTGGTCATCGCCGCTTATCAGTTCGTTTTGTCCCGACAACTCTAACCGATTCGCCGATCCTATTTGCACCAGAACCAGATAGACGAAGCCCTGTGCCATAGGTATGTAAGTTGTGTCCAATGCGAACACCTGGTTGCTGCGCTCGATCTTCCGATCGCGCAGCAGGTATGGCCAAATCTTGTGAGCCAGATGTTTGCGGCTCAGGTTCGGCTTGCGATACAGCGCCTCAATGCCCATTTTGCGCATCAACGTGCCGACGTGCTTGCGTCCAATCGCGATGCCCTCTCTCTTGAGCAAGCGCATTAACATGCGCGCGCCGGCGAACGGATGCTCCAGGTGCAACTCGTCGATCCGGCGCATGAGTGCCAGATCTGCGGCACTGACCGGGCTCGGTGCGTAGTACGCACTGGATCGACTGATGCCGACCAGCTTGACCTGCCGGGAAACCGGCAAGGGGTGGGCACGATCAATCATTTCTTTGCGCTCAGCAAGCCTGCTTTGCCGAGCGCGCCGGACAAAAAATCATTCTCCAGCGCCAATTGGCCGATCTTTGCGTGAAGCGTCTTCAGATCCACCGGCGGCTCATTGACGGGCGCGCCCGCCGCGCCGAACACATCGGCCGCTCGTTCTTGCAACTGCCGCTTCCATTCCGTGATCTGGTTCGGATGGACCTCAAACTGCTGCGCCAATTCTGCCAGTGTGCGCTCGCCGCGCACTGCTGCCAGTGCCACCTTCGCCTTGAACGCCGCTGAGTGCGTGCGCCGGGTTCTCTTCGTCATCGTCTGGTTTCCTTTGTAGGCATTATGCCCATCTCAGATCCCAGCGACTCCACCTAACCGATTGTCCAGATTTCCGGAGCCACCTCTATTATCACCTTTCTAATGGTATTTCTGATCCAGCAGAGCCAGAACAAGGATAGCGTCGCGCTGCATCTGAAGCTTAATGAACTGCTGTCTTCGCATCGCGCAGCGGACAATAAATTGATCGGTATTGAAGACGCATCTGAAGAAGAGTTGCGCAGACTGGCCGCCGCGTATTTGCGTCTGTCGACGAATCTTGACGTCCGCAAGCCGTCTCAAAACGCGGACATGGATTCACCGTCCGCGAAGGCCGCCGGGGAATAGCCGCGTGCGAATACAGCGGTGAGCATTGCCACGTGCGTATCCAAAGCCGTACCGAGGAATGGGGTTTGCTCGCCTACTGGAGCATGCCGGCTCGCATTTGGCGAGCCTCTACACGGAGAGAGGGCTATGAACAAGGACCAGCGCGAAGGTATCAAGGAAGAACTCAAGGGCTATGTGAATAAGGGCATTGGCTCGATGACCGGAAACGAAGGCCGCAAGGTGAAAGGCGAGGCGCAGATCACGAATGGCGACAACCGCAAAGACCTTGGCGATCAGAAAGACAACTTTGAAAAAGGCAAGGTCGACCCCGGCAATCCGTCGAACCTTTGAAACTGCGGCGCGACCGCCGCCGTCGCGGCGAACCGTCAGCGGAACGGCGCTTGCTGATTTTCAACCATCTGCCGGATTGTCCGGCTCAAGGAGCGAATATGACCGACACCAAGCAATCCAACGCACAGCCGACTAACCCCAAGGACGCGGGCAAACAGCAGGGACAGCAACAGCAGAATCAGCAGCCGCCGCAGCATCAAGGCGGCCAGAAACAGCCTTAATGTTCAGCGGGTGAGGGAGGACCGGCTGCGCGCTTCCAGGGGCGCCGCCGGACGCCTCAAGCCGATCCCGATTTCAGCAGTCGCTCTTCAGGAGGCACGTGATGGGTCCCATTCACCATAATCCGGATCTGGACCGCAAGACTACTGATGGCGATGACAGCGCACGTCCCTCAGGTCCCGGCACCACCGCACCGGCGGATACGGTGCAAAGCGCGCGCGACGCTGCCGAAAAGCAGCGGCATCCGCCTTCGGAAAATGCGTTGGAGTCGTCGCAAGACAAGAATCCGGTGCCACCCGAATCGACGCGAGATCGCTGATGCATCCCAGATGCCTGTTCCATGACGCGAGCAGACATGTCACATGCGGTGTCCATGAACAAGGGCGCGGGTGATCATGCCCTTGCCGACATCAAGACACGGAGAACGCATGATCTCAGTCCGTCCACGCTACCGGTCCAAGCTGGCCACCGCAATCTTCGACCTGTTCAATCCGATCCCGTATGGGCTCTTTGTCGGTACATTGATCTTCGACATTGTCTGCGCGATCACGTACAACGTCTTCTGGGCAAAAGGGGCGGCGTGGCTCGTAACAGCCGGATTGATTCTCGCCATTGCACCGCGCCTGATCAATCTCGTTCATGTCTGGTTTGGCCCTGCGCCCGTTGAACGGCTCGATTTCTGGTTGAACCTGGTGGCCATTATTGCTGCGATCTGCAACGCGTTTATCCACAGTCGGGACGGGTATGGCATCGTTCCACTCAACGTGATTCTTTCGGTTATCACAGTCGGCTTGCTGAGCGTAGGCCACGTGGCGATGGCATTTGACAGGTTCGGCGCCATGGAGACCGCTCGTGAATAAGACCGTCCTGAATGGTGCACTAGCATTCGCATTCGCCGCGTTGCTGAGCGGCTGCAACGAAAACGCGAGCTACGATTCCGCGCATCAGGCAGGTGCGAATCCGCCGTTGCCGGCGGCGCGGAGCTTTTTCACGCCTCCCATGCAGGTGCCGAAGCACGTCGGTTGGCGCGAAGGCGGCAAGCCTAAAGTGGCTGAGGGATTGAAGATCGAAAAGATTGCGTCCGGGCTGGAACATCCTCGTCAGATTTATGGGCTGCCTAACGGCGACATTCTTGTTGCAGAGTCGAGCAGTCCAGATGCGGAGCCGGTAACCACGCCCAAGCAGCTGATTGCGGGCATGATCCAGAGCCGCTCCGGCAAGGAAGCGAAAGGCGCAAATCGCATTACATTGCTACGAAAACGGCCTGACGGCAGCGGCGAGTGGGACAGGTTCGTCTATATCGATCAACTGCATTCGCCATTCGGCATGCAGCTGATCGGCAACACGCTCTTCTATGGGGCAGTGAAAGTCAAGCCCGGTTCACGATAAACATTCTGTTATGCGAAGTAAACCTCCTTGTCCGGTCTCTACGGCCAGCCTGCGCGGTCACCTACCATGACCAGACGCAGGCTGGCCGTAGAGACCGTTGCATAAAGGACGGTACCGACGCTCATCGCGTAAACCTTGTTGCAGCCTGGCATGTCAATGTCATTCAGGTCAGGGTGTCTGTTGACCGGTCAGTGCCGGGTCGACCTTCTATCCGTGCCGGCCTGACAGGCCGGTCACCTCATGCCGCATGCGCGAAGCGCTGGAGCTACCCTGTTACCGACGCGCCCCATCTAGGGAAACGGCCACCCGCAATGGGTAGCCCGAGCGTGTTCCGGGCGCGTTGACCTTTCCATGCTGTTGCTGCCTCCGATGTCATTCAGTCATTCAGGCCCTCACGGTGTTGACGTCGCGCGGCTTGAGTATCGCACCGACGGGGATCTCGCCGTACTCGAGATAACGCCACAGGGCGATCGCCAGACGGCGTGCGAGCGCGACGATACCGATGCGCCGCATCCGCTTGCCGGTACCGGCAAAGCGCTCGTTGAACCAGTGGCTGAGCTGGCTGCCGGGCTGCAGGCGCAGCCAGCTCCAGGCGAGTTCAACCATCAGCCAGCGACATCGCCGGTTGCCCGCCTTGCTGATACCGAGTTCAACCTCGCTGGTGCCGCTGGCATACGGCGTGGGCGTCAGGCCCAGACAGCCGGCCACTTCGCGGCGGTTGCGAAACTGCCGCCAGCCGAACAGTTCCCTGACGAGCGTCCACGCGCTGCCTGCACCGATGCCCGCAAGCTGGGCGAGCAGCGCCATGCCGGGATGTGCGCCGCTGCGCACCTGCCGCTCCTGCTGCACTTCGAGCAGGCGGATCTGCTGGCGCACCAGCGCGAGCCGCTCACATTCGCGTTCAATCTCGGCGCGCAGGCCGGGCGCCAGCAACTCGCGCTGACGGGTCCACCAGTGCGTCCAGATGCGGCCGCCGACAGACCGGACCCGAAGATTGTGCAGTACCAGCAGGGAGCGGATCCGGTTGGTGTGCGCGGTCTGCTCTTTGCGCAGGCGTTCGAGCTCGCGGTGCAGGCGCCGGTCGTCCTCCTGCTCGGGGGTGGGAATGCGTGCCACCGCCCACACGCGCCGCTCGCCCGCGTAATAGCGCATGAGCATCGACAGCAGCTTGTCGCTGTCAAGCCGGTCTGTCTTGGCGCGACGCGCACGGCGGTTCACCTCGATGCTGGCCGAATCCACCACGAGATTGACGACGCCCTGTTCAGCCAGCCAGCGGTGCAGCCAGAAACCGTCGCGGCCTGCTTCATAACAGCTGTAGACGGGTGCGTCGGCGCCGGGATGGCAACGCGCCCTGGCGTTGGCGATGGCGGCGAGAACCGCCGTGGTATCACCGGCGGCGACCATACAGCGGCTGGGCGCGCGCTGGCCATCACCCAGTGAGAGCTTCCAGTTCTTCTCGCCCAGTTCAAAAGCCATGTACAGGCGGCCACCTGCCGTCGTATTCTGCCCACGGAGGGCTGTGTCAGGCGTATCCATTTGCGTGCTCCTTCGGAGAAAACGAGTGTGCAAGTCCCGTTTTACTCCAGTCGGGCTTTCTGTCGCTGCCCTCCCACATAGCATCTAGGATGTTCGATTCAGTTTCTTCTCTATTCAATAACCTCTAGCGTTGGCCAAGAGCAACATGAAAATGTCCGAATTCAGGTAGCGGCATTTGGTAAAGTTCCCGTTCTCTCCGTTCCGGCAGTTGTCCTCGGAATCGCCGGAACGGTTTGTGCCGACACTGGGTGTCGGCACTTTTTTTTCGTGGTGTCGAACCAGGAAGAATTTCGCACTCCGATGCGTTGTTAAAAAAATTGATCTGAAGCTCGGTGGAGCCGAACCGGCGTGCCCCGCGATGCCTTCGGCCGGAAGCTGTCGACGTCAACGGGTGGGCAGCCACGCCGATTCAGATGAGTAGCGTTGCGTGAAGGCTGCCGACGACAGCAAGTCGAGACCGGCCTCCATCCGTTGCCGGTTGTAGAACATCTCGGAAGCTTGCTCGCAACAGTCCACAAGAGCACCATTGCTGCCGCCATTGTGCGTCGCTGAAGTCGCTCTTCCTTGCGGGGCTGCGCGCGTCGCACGTGGAGTGGCAAGATGGCGATATAACACAAACCCCCACTTTTACCTCGCCAGTCTTCAAGTAAAAGACTGGCGAGATCGCTGCCGGCGGCGTCGAACTGCCTGCGGAATAACTTGCAGCGTGCTAGACAGCGCCGCTCGATCGAATGCCGCATCACATCTCTCCGACTGGTTAGATGGCCCCTAAATCCGACGTAAGCGTATCAATTTGATGTTGGCAAGACGGAACCCGTGCAGCGGCTTTCGACTGGGCGCCGCGGCAGCCGTCGAGCCGACTCCGACCATGCCTATTCGCGCAACGTCTATCGGCAAGACTCGCCCGTGACGGCGACGTCGCTAGGAATGGCCGCCAGACCCGTGGCAATTGTCGTCTCCGTCTGTCGCATTGCTCCAAAAACCGGCCCACGAGAGAATCGGAGACGCCGATGAGCACGGCGTGGGAAATAATGGACAAGGTGACGTAGACCGCCGGCACCCGTGCAATGACCGGCGCGGCGTCCTTCTTCTGATTAATCTGGCGGGTCGCTATCACGATAAATTGTTCGCGACGCAACAACGGAGAGGACAATGCTTGCTCAGAGAGCGGAGGGATCTTGGGTGGTGTCAGTGAAAAGTTGCCAGGCGGCGAAGCGTGCGGAGAGCCGATTGCGATAGAGCGAGCGCACAGCCGATGTCGCTTGAGTGCAAAGTGCTGAGGGATAGGACTGAAACCCGACAATGTATTTAGAGGTCAGTTCAAAAAGTCGACTCGGCTCGTTTGAATATGTTCCAGCAGACGAGCGAGCAAGCAAATTTGAGGAATGCTTCGTGAATGTCGCTACGACGATCGAACCGGATACGAAGACGCCGGAAGTTGTGGAGCCACGAGTGAGTCCGTTCTACTACCCAGCGGAATTTGCCCAGACCGCTGCCATGTTCAGTTCGACGTCGTGCGATCACCGGTCTGATGCCACGATCACGCAAGCGCTGGCGATGTGTGTCGGAGTCGTAGCCGCGATCGCCGTAGATGACCTTGGGTTTGCGAAGTGGTCTGCCGCGCGTGCCGCGAATCGGGGGGATGGCGTCGACCAATGGCAGCAATTGGGTGACGTCGTGACGGTTTGCGCCGGTCACTGTCGCACTGACCGGCACTCCGTTGACGTCTACGAGAATGTGGTGCTTCGAACCTGGTCGCGCACGATCCGTCGGGTTTGGCCCGGTTTTTCGCCCGCCCCAACAGCTCGCACGGAGGAAGAATCGACGGCAGCATACGAAAGGTCCAGTTGCCCGGATTCGCGCAGCTTGTCGAGCAGCAGCGCATGCAGTCTGTTCCAGACGCCCGCCTTCTGCCATGCGTCCAGACGACGCCAGCAGGTCGCGCCCGAGCCAAACCCCAGTGCGGTCGGCAAGTGGTTCCATCGCATCCCGGTGCGTAACACGAACAGGACGCCATTGAGCGCTGCCCGGTCTGACACACGAGGTCGGCCTCGCCGTTCGTTGTTTCGACGCTTTGGCTTCGGCAGTAACGGTTCGATCAGTGTCCATAATTCGTTGTCAATGATCGGCGCCTGCATCCCCTCGGTCTCCGTTGTCTGGATGGCTGAGGTTAACATCGCGCCCGGAAAGTAAACAGCCCCTCACAGGGATTTTTTTGAACTGGCCTCTAAGGGGTGAGGCATGAAGCCTTCGCTAAGAGGTGTGCTGTTCGCGTCGTCGATAGGGTCCGCGCTCGAATGGTACGATTTTTACCTGTACTCGATTGCCTCGGCGATAGTTTTCAATCACCTGTTCTTTCCGAGTCTCTCGCCGGTGCTCGGCACGATCGCCTCGTTCGCGACGATGGGCGTCGGCTTCATCGCCCGGCCGTTCGGTGGCGTCATTTTTGGCCACCTCGGCGACCGGCTGGGGCGCAAGCCGGTTCTCATCGCGACGCTGATCCTGGTCGGCGGCGGGACCACGTTGATCGGGCTGCTGCCCACCTACAGCCAGATAGGCATGTGGGCGCCGCTGATGCTGCTTATCCTGCGCCTCGCACAAGGGCTCGGCACCGGCGCCGAGTATGGCGGCTCGATCATCATGGCGGTCGAATACGCTCCCGCGAGACGGCGTGGCCTGTTCGCCAGCGGCCCCGCAATGGGTGTCAGCATCGGCAACCTGCTCGCCTTCGGGTCGTTTGCGCTGGTCAGTTTTCTATGGAAGCAGGAACTCCTGCAATGGGCATGGCGCATTCCGTTCCTGCTGAGCTTTCTGGTGGTGCTGCTCGGCATCTATGTGCGCCGGCGCGTCGCCGAGACGCCCGCGTTCGAGTCCATCAGCAAGAAAGGCGAAATCAGGCGCTTGCCGCTCCTTGCCGCGTTTCGGGAGAACAAGCGAAGTCTTCTGATCGTGATCTTCGCGCAGATGGGACAGAACGGCATGGCGTACATGTTCAATGTGTTCGGGCTGAGCTACGTGGCGACCCAGCTCAGGGTGCCGCGCAACGATGCCCTGCTCGCACTGCTTTGTGCGACCATCATCCAGATCTTCACGATCGTCGGCGTGTCGGTTCTGTCCGACCGGATCGGGCGGCGCCCGGTCTATATCTGCGCCGCGCTGTTCACTGCGCTGATGGCATTCCCCTTCTTCTGGCTGTTGGGCTCCGGCCATCTGATACTGATCTATCTCGGCTTCGCTCTCGCGAGCGGTATCGGCTATGCCGGCATGCTCGGCACGCAGCCCGCATTTTTTGTCGAGCTGTTCGGGCCAGCTACGCGCTTCAGCGGCTTTGCGGTCGCACGTGAAATCGGCACGCTGATCGGCGGCGCACCCGTGCCCGCCGTCTCCGTCATGCTGGTGGCGTGGATGGGCGGACAACCGTGGGCTGTCGCGTGGTACATCGTCGTGTTGTGCCTGATTACCGCCGTCACCATTTTTCTGAGCCCTGAAACCTATCGGCGCGAACTCGGGGTCAGCGTTCCGGATGGCGACGACAGGTCGGCGCAGTTGTCCTCCACACTGCGTGAGGCACGCTGACGCCCCCGATAAGAAACCGGATGACTTGACGATGACCGACGTGCTGGTGATAGGCGGCGGCAACGCCGCGTTGTGCGCGGCGCTGATGGCGCGTGAGTCGGGCGCCAGCGTGATGCTGCTCGAAGCGTCGCCGCGCGCATGGCGCGGCGGTAATTCGCAACACACGCGCAATCTGCGTTGCATGCACGACGCGCCTCAGGACGTCCTGATGGATGCCTATACGGAAGAAGAATTCTGGCAGGATCTGCTGAAAGTCACCGGCGGCATGACCGACGAACCATTGGCCCGGCTCGTGATTCGCGCGTCCTCGACGTGCCGCGACTGGATGCGCCGTCATGGCGTGCATTTTCAGCCGCCGCTGTCCGGCGCCCTGCACGTTGCGCGCACCAACGCGTTTTTCATGGGAGGCGGCAAGGCGCTCGTCAACGCGTACTACCGTTCCGCTGAGCGGCTCGGCGTGCAGATCCGCTATGACGTCCCCGTTGACGCCATTGAACTCGAAGACGACCGCTTCGTCGCTGCGCGCGTGGGCGGCGAGCGCATCGCGGCACGTAGCTGCGTGCTGGCGGCCGGCGGCTTCGAATCGAATCGCGAATGGCTGCGCGAAGCGTGGGGGCAAGTCAACGGCGAATGGGTCGCCGATAACTTCCTGATTCGCGGCACGCGCTTCAATACCGGACGGGTGCTGAAGTTCATGATGGACGCCGGAGCCGACATGATCGGCGATCCGTCCCAATCGCATTGCGTCGCCATCGACGCACGCGCCCCGCTCTATGACGGCGGTATCTGCACTCGCATCGACTGCGTCTCGCTTGGCATCGTGGTGAACCGCAACTCGCAGCGCTTTTACGACGAAGGCGAGGATTTCTGGCCCAAGCGTTACGCGGTATGGGGCCGTCTTATTGCGCAGCAGCCGGGACAGATCGGTTACTCGATCATCGACTCGAAGGCGATCGGACGGTTTATGCCGCCCGTTTTCCCCGGCACGAAAGCCAGTACGATTGCGGAGCTCGCGCGCGCGACCGGGCTCGACGAGACAGCGTTCGTCAGCACCGTGGCGGCCTATAACGCGGCCTGCCGCGTCGGCACGTTCGATCACGCGGTGCTCGACGATTGTCACACCGAAGGCTTGAGCCCGCCCAAGACGCATTGGGCGCAGCCGATCGACCGGCCGCCCTTTTTCGCGTATGCGCTACGACCCGGCATCACGTTCACGTATCTCGGACTGAAGGTCAATAAGGAAGCCGCCGTGCACTTCGGCGGCCGGCCCAGTCCGAATCTGTTCGTTGCTGGGGAAATGATGGCGGGCAACATTCTGGGCAAGGGCTATACCGCAGGCGTCGGCATGTCGATCGGCACGGCGTTCGGTCGCATTGCCGGTACCGAGGCGGCGAAAGCAGCGAGAGCGGCGGCAAGCGCGACTGCAAAAGTGACTGCAAACGCGGAGGCACAACGATAATGGAAAACCCGCCGATGCAATCGCTCGAGACGCTCATCCAGGAAGCGAGTGCACTTGCGACCCACGAAGCCGAGGTCAGCCGGGTGTTGCAGATCTGCAATGCCTGCCGATACTGCGAAGGTTTTTGCGCCGTTTTTCCTGCCATGACGCACCGCCTGGAGTTTGGCCAGGCCGACATCCATTTTCTCGCCAATCTGTGTCACAACTGCGGCGCCTGCCTGTACTCATGTCAATACGCGCCGCCGCACGAATTCGCAGTGAATGTGCCTCAGGCCATGGCTCGCGTGCGGCTCGATACCTACACGCGGTACGCGTGGCCCAATGCGCTAGGCGCGCTTTATCAACGCAACGGACTCACACTCGCACTCGCGACGGCGATCTGCATCGCGATACTCCTGAGCCTGGCTCGACTGTTAAACGGGCCGATCTGGAGCGCACCGCCTGGGGGTCACTTCTATGCGGTATTTCCACACGGCACATTGGCGGGGATGTTCGGCATCGCATTCGTCTATGCCACGATCGCACTTACGGTGGGCGTAAGCCGCTTCTGGCGCAATGGGGCGCCGGGCCCCGCCTCGGCGGCCGCGCTCAAGGAAGCAGCCCACGACGCTATAAGTATGCGCTATCTGGGCGGAGGTCACGGCGAAGGCTGCAATAACGCTGACGACGCGTTCACTCTGTGGCGCCGGCGCTTCCATCACCTTACGTTTTACGGATTTATGCTGTGCTTCGCAGGTACCTGCGTCGCAACGATCTACCATTATGCGCTGCACGCTGAGGCTCCCTATTCGGTGACGAGCCTTCCTGTGTTACTCGGCACAGTGGGCGGCGTGGGGTTGGCGGCGGGCTGCATCGGACTCGGCGTGCTGCATGTGCGTCGTAACCCGGCGCAGGGTGACTCTGCTCAGCGGCCAATGGACTTGGGCTTCATCGCCTTGTTGCTGTTGACGAGTCTTACCGGTTTGACTCTATTGGGATGGCGCAGCAGTCAGGGGATGCCACTTCTGCTCGCGCTCCACCTGGGTGTCGTGATGGCGCTATTTCTGACGATGCCGTATAGCAAGTTTGCGCATGGGGTTTATCGCTGCGCCGCGCTACTTAAATGGTCAATCGAACGTCGGCAACCGAATCCGCTGCAATTGGGGGACGACTGATTCACGTCAACCAGTCCGGAGGAAAACGTATCGTAATCACGCACAAAAACGGGGAACCTCCGGATCGGACCCTGAAGCGTCGTGTTCTGCTCGCCAGGAAACGATAGCCCTGTCAGGTTGATGGAGAGGCGGCGGTCGAAGGAAGCGATGAAGAAAACGAAATCGCTTTATCAAGCATCCCTGCAGCCGTCATCGGCTGCGCGGTTCGCTGGCATTTCAGGTTCCGCCTGAGCCTGCGCGGGCTCTGTCAAGTTGGCGGGCGCAGGCTACCAGTGTGGATAAAGAGCAGTTGTCCTTATCAGATGACTTTCTTTGCTGCGGCAGTTACAGTCCAGCCATGCCATGTGGCGAAGCGTTCCTGGAGTACGGCGCGATGACATGCCGCGTTCATTTGATGCCGGGGCAACGCGAAGTGCTGCCGGATCATGCCGAAGCATGAGAGAAACGCCTGCGTGCGACGCGCATCGCGAAAGCCGCACATCTGGCGTTCGCGCCTGCGGGTCGGCTGGTGGCTGTTCTCGGCACGGTTGTTCACGCGTGCAGCCGCCTTGACGAAAACGTGCTTCACATGAGCGAGCTCGGGAATGTCAGCCTTCGCCGCCGGATAGCTGCGCAGCTGGTCAGTAACGATCTTGCGCGGCACCGGGTTTGAACGCAGCACCCTCCGGAAGAAGCGCTTTGCCGCAGCCTTGTCGCGCCGCTTTTGCACCAGCACGTCGAGTTCGGCACCATGCTCGTCGACCGCTCGCCACAACAGATACGGCTCGCAGCGCAGCCTCACGAACATCTCGTCCAGATGCCATGTGCTGCCCGGCTTGCGCCGCGCCGCCTTGACGCACGGTGCGAATCCAGCGCCGAACTTGTCGCACCAGCAACGGATCGTTTCGTACGTGACCGCGACACCACGCTCGAGCAACAACTCCTCGATGTCGCGCAGGCTCAGGCTGAACCGGAAATACCAGCGAACCGCGCAACTGATGACGACGGCAGGGAAGCGGTGGCCGTGATAAAGCGATTTTGTCTTCTTCATCACCTCATTCTACCGCCGCCTCCCCATTAACCTGACAGTGCCGTTCGAAGCCCTACCGCTGCCAAGATAAGGGCACCAGCATCGTAAGCATCGTATGTTTGCGACAAAATACTTGCGAGCTGCGGATCGATACTTGAAACGTTCCAAATCCAATCAGGACGTTTGTCGGCTTTCTCGGGAGAGGGGTATGTCGTGACAGTGACAGGATGGTAAATCTCCTCCTCTCCGTTCGCGCCAATGCGTCCGTCCCAATCCTCTGAATCCCAGCTGCTTCTCCAGTAGAAGACGGTCTCACAGCCCATGCATTTCAGCAAACGATGATCAACTTGACCGTTAGTCGAATGACGGCCATCCGTCCAATCCCACGGTTCGTCATGAGTTCCTAGGATTTGGCAATTCCGTTCGCCGTCGCACCGAGGGCAATCGGCTTTCATCGCGATTTGTGGCATATGCAATCTCGTCTGGTCCCTTGCTGCGCAGTTAATTCACATCTTCCGTGTTCGTTTTGACGTGTTACCAATGAAGCTGTGCGCCCAGCGCAGCGATGGTGCCGAGCACGCCGAAGAAGCCCGCAATGTGCAGCGTGAACATAACTCTTTCGTACATGGCGCTATACCGGTTCACCGAAAAGATGGACGTCGTTAAACGCGAGTGTGATCCATTGAATGGCGCTTTCTTCGTTGTCCGTGGTTTCAATCGATACAAGCCTAGTTTGTCTCGATACCCCGCCGACCTCGCGCCATTCGATTGCCGCTGCTGTCACTTGCGCGTCGGTTGAGCGACGAAGCTCTAAACATTCAGGCAACGCGATCAACAAACGCTGAATCTCTTCATCGCTCCTAGCCAAGCGTAGCGGATCCCCGCTCGTTGGTGTGCCGTCATAGTAGGCAAAAAACGCGAACCGATTCATGTTTGTCTTCCTGTGCCGCACGCGGCGGCGAATTTTCCGAATTATTAGCGGCGCTCAGTCTGACTACCAAGTGAGTTGCCGCAGTCGCAATCATCACGGCCATCGGGCGATGCGTCGGACGCTTATGCCGCAAGCTTCCAGAAATGGTCCGGCATGGCCATTGTCTTGGCTAGCGCTTCGTCGTGCGACAGGCCGAGATGGTCCGCGTCCAGCTTGCCGTCCGGCGTCGTCACTTTAACGAGCACCAGAAAGTCTCGCTTCTCACCGTCGGACTCACGGGTCAGCTCCATGCGCTCATAGACCGCCTGGCGGCCAGGTTCGCCAGGGAAATCGGTGCTCAGTCGGTAGAGCAGGCCGGCCGAGTCTCCGAAGGGGGATAAGCCAGTGCCGTGAAGCGGGCCCCCCACGCAATAGCGGATTTCTTGGGGCTTAGTTACAGCGCTCATGTGGTTGTGTCCTGTTTATCTCCGTCGACCGGACGGTACGGGACGCCTGCGCGTCAGATGATTCCCATGTCCTAATTCTCCGTTGTCAGCGAAGCCAGCCGTAATGAAGCATGGCTTCCTCGATTGCTGCGGGCCACTGAGGCGGGCAAGGTTTCACGCGCTCGCCCGTTCGCGTCCCTCGCAGCGGCAATCCGTTCAGTTCCTTGACGTGCGCAATCCAGCAAGTTTGCGCGACGATCCCATGCCGCCGCTTCACGAACGTCTGTATGTCCTTGTAGCTCGCCATGTCGCCCGCTTTCCGATTCGTTAGTAGCTGTTACGCAAAGGCGTGGGACGTAACGCGGTCAAATGCCGCCGAGCGAATCCTCGCTTCGCGGCCACCGAGCTGTGGCGCTGGGAGGGCGAAGCGTGCGCGGTACGCGTCGGCCAGCTGCCACGCTCGCACTGCGGTTTCATCAGCGCGACTCTCCAGCGTGCGGAACGAGTCTTCCACACTGTTCTGGGCAGCGGTCTGGTCGACGTGTTGATTGACGTCGGCGACGTGGCGCACGAGGTCGCGATGCTGCGGCAATAGCGCGCGGTCGGCGCGAGCGTCGCCGGTCGGCTGCGCCGCCGAAAGCGGGAGCAATGCGCAGGTCAAACGCGGGTGCGGGTCATCTGAGCGCAGCGCCGCGGCGTTGTCGTCACCGATGCTGGCCCACGACTGCGCTGCATGCTCGAGCTGCTCGGCAATCGTCAGCGCGACGAGCGCGTGGTCGCGCTTCGCGACGTTGTAGCGGCTGAACCAGTTGAGCACTGGTCCGGCGTAGCGAGCCAGCGCGAGGCCGACCCGGGCGGCCATGGCTGAAAGGGAGGACAGTTCCATTAGGTGAAGATCCCTAGAAACGTGAATGGTGGTGCACCGTTTGTCTGCGTCGGACTTTCGTCACGGAACCAGTAAGGCGGTTTCCTTGGCCGGCGCGCAACAGGGGTTAAACATCGCCGCGACTGGAGAGCCAATTCTCGCCTGCCTCGACTGCGGAGGTGTGCGCCTCATCGTTCAGGAAGACGCCCCAAGCATCGGCCGCTCGACCACTGTTGCCGGCCTTCGCCATCCATTGCGTGCGTTCGGTTTCGGACAGCGCATTCCACCAGTCCATACCAGCGCGCGGATCGGACTGCGGATCAGCAGGAAACACACCGCCTCCGAGTTCGATCTCGCCGTCGTAGAACTTCACGTTCCAACCGCCGCCGAGCTTTATCGCGCGCTCAGTTACCTCATAACGATATTCAGGCATCACGTGTTTTCCGTGGTCAGTTCGATTCGGTCAATTGGCCGTCACGGGCCAGTTTGACAGTCACATCATCGCCGCATTGATCGCACACAACCATATCGGACTTGCCATCGTGTTCCTCTCCGTGGAGAAACACACTGGTCCGGTTCCCGCAGCTACCACAGGTGTAGTGGTATTCATTCACGGCTGTTCTCCTTTTTTGCCCTTTCAGACTCTCGCGCAGCACAGGCAAACCGGCGTCACCCTCTCGACCGGACCTTGCCTGCTTTGCAGCGTGTTTCGATTGACCAGCGAACTCAATTCCTGCGGAAACTTCCACTTGCCGCAGCGCCCCCATTGGCACTGGCGCAGACCGGCCTTGTATTGGGCTTCCGCCCACTCGTGCCACGCGAGATAACCGCTCGGAGCTACGTCGCCCGGTTGGTAATCTTTCTGCGCCAAAAGATGAAAGTGCTCCATCGCGTTTTCCGTTCTATTTCGACAATTCGAGTGCTGGGCGAAATACTTCGATTAGCCGGCCATGCAGCCCTTTCAGTGCCTCTTCGGCTTGCACTACGATTGCCTCTGCCTCGCCCCTATCCGAGTCATTTGCTGACGTTTGGGCAAGTTTCCACCGTGAGTTTCGATAATTCTCTACTGCGGTCGAAACTTCGCCCAGAAACGCATTCGTAGATTCGGGCAAGAGAAAAACAGCGTCCATTTTGCGCCGCAAAAACTCCTGAAAGCGCTCCAAAGTGTCCTCAGATTTACCGTTTAAATGTGCAGCGATCACGTCGTTTGTTGCGGCATATACTTTCCACCGTCGGTCGAAAAGCTCGTGTTTGAGGGAACGCTGTCCCACAAGCCACTGCTGGTATCCAACAAATACCCCGGCGCCCGCGATGAGCGGAGCCGCAATACCGATAATTATCTGGAGCCATGTTGGCATTTGCAGTCCAATCTTTTCCGTTACTTACCGCTGTTTGTTCTTTGACGTGCCACCAGGCATCAGACGGCCGCCAGACTTGTTTAACCGCTTACCATTCGCCTTGTAATCGGTCGTAGCTCCACCGGACGACATTTCATGAACGATGCGAGCACGCTCCTTGGGGCTTAGTGCGAGCCAGCGTTGGCGTCCGGTCAAAGCCATGTGTTTTCCGTTGTCTATCGAGCGGTTTTCAACACTTGGTCGAACGCTGCCTCAGCTCGCAATCTGAAATGATTTTTCCATATCCAACCACGAGGGTTCCACGCAAACACCGCGAGCGCCGGAATGGATGCCAGCTCCAAAGCCACCGGCTCCGGCAACCGGAAGAAGTACATCGCGGCCAAACCAAGAGCAAGGCCGACGCACAGCAGCTTCACTACTGAAGCAACGCACTCCACCACGTGGGCTCCCCACAGAACCGGGTCGCGAAGTGCCCAGCGCATTTCGAGGCTCGCTGCCTCGCTCGCGACTTCAAAGAGTTCTTCAATGCGCTGCTTCTTAGCTACGTCGTTCATAGCGTGTTTTCCGTGGTCACTTGACCTCGAAGCCGTCTCGCAGGTCGGACAGAAGTGTATGGGGCTGTGCGATACGGTCGCGCAGAGCACCGGACAATTGCGCGAGTGCCGGGATGCGTTCGCAACCTTTGGCAAACTGCTCCAGCGTCGCATCATCGGCGGGCAGCGAGCCAAAAACGTTTAGGGCTTCGCTCCGCTGTTTGTCCAACAAATCGACTTCCGCATAAGTGCGCAGCATGTCGATCACAAAACCAGCCAGTTCTTCCGGGGTCGGCTCGCGCGGGTTCAGGCGCGTTGGCCGCGCCGAGTCCATCAGATACTGAGCTTCGTCAATCGCCCGAATTGCGCTTCGCTGACCGCCTGTTTGATGTTCGTTCGTCATTCTTTTTTCTCACTCGTTTTCCGTTCCGTTAGCCTGAACAAATCTTCGTAGCCGTTCGATCCTAGGCTGCGAACGATTGCCGCGAGTTGCGGGCGTAACGCCATTTGAGTGCAGCCGTCATGTCTGATTTTCCTGTCTGTGTTATGCCTTGACTTCGAAGCCGCCTGCCACATCGGCATGCCAGTCGTCGTAGCCGCCTGCCATGCGTCTTGCGTACCGCTGCCGTCCGGGTACTGATCGAAGCCAGTATTGCGAAAGTACCCGTCGATGTACTGCTCACCGAAGCCTTGGGCGTTCCATGCTGCCCGATGCTCTTGCGCCTGTTTGCCCATCGCTTTTCCGGTCTATTTCGAGTCGTCAGTCGAAGGCGTGACGGTTATAGATAGGTCGAACTTGCGTCCGTCTGCCGGGATCGCTTCGGCAATGCGTCGAAGCGGCTGGCGCGGCGTTGCGGTCGTGACCGAAGCACTAAAGACCGGCTCGGCAGACAAGGCTTCATCAGAATTGGCCGGTTCGAGCGGCGTGGGATTCGGCGACAGCGACGGCAGGTTCGGATGCAGCGCGACTACCTCATGGTTCTCTGGCGCGGAATGAGCGAAACGCCCCGCAGTAAAGGCGACAGCCGCTACGAGAAAGGCCGGGCCGACAGCGCCCAGCATCGGAACGAAACGCGGTCGATTGATGCTATACAACTCGACGCCGATGTACTGCCCAACTCGCGCGGGAAGCTCGGCAAGCACCTCTACGGGAAGTCTTTTGAAATCGATGCAGTGCAATTCGCCAAGATCATCGCGCGTCTTTTTATCCG
>Ga0255336_101155_pt1 | contig 22720 bp, 19 predicted proteins | sample MeOH1_35cm_T3_17_FD_189102 | JGI IMG/M metagenome (GOLD analysis project Ga0255336, IMG submission 189102) | Sandy soil microbial communities from University of British Columbia, Vancouver, Canada - MeOH1_35cm_T3_179 | ecosystem: Engineered > Artificial ecosystem > Sand microcosm > Unclassified ...
CTGTATGGCCCTCGAGCGTCTGCTGCTCGGCTCCCGTGGCCGTGTCCCAGAGCTTGACTGTCTCGTCGCCAGAGCCAGACGCCACCAGCTTGCCGTCCGGTGAGAATACGACCGTGCTGACCGGGTCTGTATGGCCCTCGAGCGTCTGCTGCAAAGAGCTCCAGCTCATTGGGACATCCGGCAGCTTTCCGATCCATCTAGGTCTCTGATCTAAGAAATAGCGTCGAACAATGCTGCTTTCCGGTGCAAAGACAAGAGCAGAGCAATATACTTGAAGAGGGGCCTCTTCAATTATTGATCTGTTATATGTTGCAAACCGCTTCGCATCGTGGATGAATGCCCGTAATTGAGGGCCTTTATTGTCCTTTCCAGGATAGTCAGAATTCCGCACAGGATGGCGTCACATCTCACTTACCGGATCCGAATCCAAAGAGAGTAACACAAGAACAGCCTCGGAAACCTTCTGCATAATACTAAGGGTCTCGAGCCAATGAAGGAGGTGCTTCTGTAAAAAGGTATGCACTTGTCCATCATCTTCAAGCCGAATCCCGCTCTTCTGAACATGTTGGGCCCAGTATAGACAGGCATACTGAAGCTCTAGAGGGAGATGTTGCCTAATTGTCTCTTGTTGAACCTCCCTGGCAGGTGTGCCAGGAGAGTGCAGCCCACAGATATCTTTCTCTAGGCTTTCAGACATCAGCTGGACGCAGGCGGCGGCCAATGCCTCATGAGCTTTCTTCTCGTCCACTAAAAATCGTGAATCATTGCACCTGTTCTTGTCAAGTAAAAAGTCTCGAAAGGACGGGTGATGGAGGCGTATAGGAAGGGATTGATCCTCGGGAATATCCAGGATAGAATATAAATCCTCCAGGGTGGAATGTAAGTCCTTTACCGTCTGGTCCACGTCTTGTGTAAGCTTCGGAAGTAATCTTGCTAGCGAAAGGAGAGAAAGGGGGGACAAGAGGGTTACAATAGTCCCAAGGATGGTTCTCAAGTCTTCGCACAGCTCTGCTCTTTCCTCCTCTTCATAGTCTTGTCCAATTGAATTCTTCAAGACGGTGAGGTAAATCTCGTCGAGTTGCTTTTCCGGCTCTGTCCGGAAAGTGCTCCCTTGAAGGAGAAGGGATAGTCGCCTTTCTGTAAATTTTTTGCCTTCATGGATAAAGCGGTAGGCAGTTGCAGCCCAAATGAACAAGCCAGCGGCTTTCTGCACCAGGACCTCGATGTTCGGGTCGCCCGGCCAATCCGCAGCTAGTCGCCGCTTCTTCCTGAGGTCATTGAAGTGATACTTGAGGAAAAGCGAAATATCTTCGTTAATGACTTGCGGCGAAATATTATGGAGAATAAAGTCCTCATGGTCCGAACCCGATAGCTGAGAAAAGCCATGTCGAATGGGAATTTCAGGTCTGCTGGTCATGAATACCCGTAATCGGACCGTGTTCAACGTTCGAACTTCGGCGAGGAGTTTCAAAATTATGCGGACATCATCTGGATCATCACATTCGTCCAAGGCATCAACCACAATGACCAGAGATGTGCGAAGGAAGGTAGTAATCTTTGATAGGGGCTGGAGGATAAGTTTTCTCCACTGATCGCGTAAGGATTGGGCGGCAATGAGATTGTTTTCTGCAACAGCCTCACAGATGTGGCGCTTTAGAGACGGCGATCCGTCTGCTAGCTGCAGAGCAATAGTGGTGAAAAACTTGGCTGCATGGCTAGCATCTCCACCACCTTTGGAGAAGAAGAAGCTCGCTCCGAGGCGCTGTTGGTCATAGTATTCCCGTGCGATCGTCCGGGCGATGGTGGACTTTCCCGTACCAGCCAAGCCATTGAGCCAGAAGATGTTCTTGTCATCTTGTCGACATGCCCAGTGTCTTATCTTTTTGAGGATATCAACCCGGGTATTGTCGAGGCATTGATCGGCGTGCTCTCCCCTTCGAGAGTTGAAGGCCGCTTCATCGGCATGAGGTAGTAGTTTGAACAGATTCAGTTCCAGCTCGGTGATGTCCTGCCGTCTATCCTGGAGAGACAGTCAGAATCAGGTCCGTGAAGGGCGGTCAAAGCGAGATACTCTAATTTCTTTCAGCACTTCTTCGTGGAAGATATCTTGCTTGTTCGCGATCGCATCAATAATCCTCTTTGTTAAATCCGTCGTGTGGTCATGGTTTAACTGGTCCTGCCGGATCAAAGACACCTGCCGCCTGCGAACGAATATGCGATTAGGATGGCCAGTGCGTGGTTGGACATGCGCACCTCATGTCCATGTCAATATGCAAGTTGAGATCATCGCGAAGGGTTGCCAGCCGTTGCTCCAATTTTTCAATATCCTCCTTACTCCACACACTTTGTAATGCTTTCCTTATGCTCTTCCATTTGCTTGGTTGGCCCTTCACTTTGACCTTGTCTAACGCGGCCAGCAAATCCTCGGCAGCGGCACTGCAGGAGGCGCAGAGCCTTTGTAGTCTTTCATCGCCGATGGAGGTGGAGGAGTCCTGGATTTCGCGGTTCAAGAAGATCAGATGGTTTGTTGCAGTCTCAATACTGGCGTTGTCCTTGAATGTTCCGCTACCTGAGTGGTAAATCTCGACCGACTTGGAGATCAACTCCCCACTGAAACTGACAAACTGAATGATATTTCCCACAAGGCCGATGGCGACAAGCGTCTCCATTGTGTAACAGGGTGAGGAGTAGAGAGCTTTCAGATTGCGGCTTGATTGTCGACCAAGTCGTGGCGATTGACGTTCTGACGTGGGTGTTTAATAAGGCTGAATGCGCAATCGCCGTATCATCCGTGTGGTGTTTAGGCCAAGACGGTAAAGCTTGACGCCAGAGGTACGAACCATTGGTATGAAGGGCAGTAGATAGATTCCTTTACAATACAACGAGTTCCGCAATCACATCAGAGACGTTGCCCTTGGCGGCACACGTGTTTACGGAATAGACCATCTTTGGAGCAGATATTCAGCCCCAACTTTATTCACACTTTCAACCGGTAGGACCCGTGACAATGACGTGATCTTGGCGCCGCAGACCCCGTGTTCTGCCCGACAATGAATGGTAGCAAGACTGTCCACAGGTTGTTTCTCAGCTGGAGCGGAATCCGTTGTGATAGCCACATCGATCGCAGCGATATGGATGTGCTGGACTGCTAAGCAATCCACCAGCTAGGGTACTACATCTGACACCATGCCGCGAACTGGTCCCATACACATCGCTCCCTTTTCTGAGCCAGACCCTTCTGCGAAGGTCGGCCCACAGGGGCGTTTAGTGCTCTGGCACACCGAGTAGAGGTCTAGGTCTGACATTCCTCTCCCTAGACTGACGGCCGCTGCAGCACGAGGTATGAACTGGAATAGCAATTTTGAGCCTGTCTTGCTGGGACAGATTTACTAAGCACAAGCCTACATTTAGCTAACCGGCTTAGTTTCAACACCCAGCCCTCGGTCAGCTCCAGCGCCCACCAACTTAGGGGACCCATTTCAGAACCTCACCTCTAGGCGGCCATTCTACACCCATTTGCGTCCATTTCGGGCACCAACTTGGGTGCCTGTTCCAACACCTCCACCGGCCCATTTTTCCAGCAGCTGAGTGCCAGTCTTAGCACCCCCCTACTCCCTAGCTCCTTATATGGCATTGTTGGACACGATCCCGTAAGGGCGAATGCCCGAGGGTGCCCGAGGTTGAGTTGTTCAGAGTTCTGTAGGGAAAATGACCCTGGGAACCGAGGTTTCGGAAATGATCGTTAGTGTAAGGTGAATATCCCTGGGAAGAGCCAGTTTACGGGTAAAGGACGCTGAGGGGTGCCTCCCGTGAGGACGAGTTGACCCACGGGCAAATTATCGTAGGGGAAGCAAGAATACAACTCCTCTTGGCATGCATGCGGTCTTCAAGCCGCTCAACAGTCAAATTCAGCTCCTTCTCTACAAATTTCATGGCCAGATTCGGCGCGTGTCATTTGCATATGGAGAGCTGCATGGGCTCTATGTCTCAATACGCTGCCGCTCACGCCGACCCTCAGGGCCCTGGAGACTCACGACCAACAGCTCTGCAAGTCGTCTAGGATAACAGGATGGAAGGCAAGCTTTCAGGAAAAGTGGCTGTCATCACCGGCGTTTCCTCTAGCATCGGTGTCGAAACAGTTCGTGCTCTTGCCGCGACGGGAGCAACACTCTACCTGACAGCCAGGGATCTAGCCAAAGCAAAATTGCTCTGGGCGACATCCTGCAACCAGATCAGATGGAGCTTGTCAAAATGGATCAGAGCTCCCTGAAGAGTGTGCGAGACGCTGCGAAGATCATTCTTGCAAAGACGAACAGGGTGAACACTCATCAACAATGCTGGGATCATGGTCGTGCCGGACCTCCAGCTGACGAAAGACGGTCATGAATCACAGTTTGCTACAAACCACCTATCCCACTTCCTGCTCTTTCATCTGCTGAGGTCCGCCCTGTTAGCTCCCACGACCGAGTTCCAGTCTTGAGTGGTCATGGTGTCAGCCTCGGCACACCGGACCCACGGCATCAACCCTTCAGATAATTATTACAACTTTCAAAAGGGAGGATACGACCCTTGGGTGGCATACGCGCAGTCAAAGACAGCAAATGTCTACATGGCCAATGAGATTGAGCGCCGCTACGGATCTCACGGGCTGCATGCCACGAGTCTTCATCCTGGTATCATCGCCACTGGCCTGGGGAAGTACCTTCCTACAGACCAGATAGAGGCAATGTTACAAGACCAAACCCTGCTTAGAATCTTGAAAAGCCCTGAGCAAGGGGCAGCAACAACCTTGTGGGCGGCGATCGGCAAGGAGTGGGAAGGCAAAGGCGGAAAATACCTTTCTGATTGCACTGAGGCGGAGCGTGGTGCGGATGATGGTGACAGAGGGGGTGGAACGTATGTGAGCCACACATATCATCCAGAGGACGAGGCTAGACTTTGGCAGGATTCGTTGAATATGGTGGGCTTATCAGGCGAGGAGTGAAGAGGTACGAATTGCCTGTCATGGAGAACTGAAGCGCCGACACACTTTCCTGAGGCCAAAAAATGGAATCGAAGTGTCAAACTTTGGGGTGGATATCAGTGTGCACCACCTTTCACTCTTGGGATTGATATGGTCACGCGATCTCGTTATTCTGTCACTAAGGTCAGTGGACCAGCTAGGACAGAAGTGACCAGTTGACCCAGAAGTGGTTGACCAGTTGGCCTAGCCAGTTGACCCAGCCAGTGACGGACCCGTTGAGCTAGAAGTGGTCGACCAGTTGACCCATAGCCAGGACCCAGCTGGCCAGGACCCATCCAGTTGGCCAGTTGACCCCGGACCAGTTGGCCGATCCAGTCGGCCCGACCAGTCGACCCCCGACCAGTTCCAGCCAGTTCCAGCCAGTTGACCCAGTGGACCCGACCAGTTGACCCAGTGGACCCGACCAGTTGACCCAGTGGACCCGACCAGTTGGACCCGACCAGTTGACCCCCATCTATTTCACTGAACAGTCAGTGAAATTATACCATGTGTCGCAAGGAGCGAATAGGCAAAGCGACCTGTTAGAAGGTCTCTCTACTGAGGTCTCTACCAAAGCACTCGTTCGCCGCCTTGTAAGTGGTAGCTGCAGACCTGGCCTAATATTATGGGGGCCTCAGTCAGGTAGTAATCTTCTCTGGCGAGACGCGGATTTCAGACCCTGCGGCCTGGCACCGGCGCGCGAGCGGGATGTTATATTTCGACCTTCTACACCACCAAAGCTACCATGACTTCGTGGTGAGCAAGGAAAGTGGATGTATTCTCTGTAACTGGCTATGGGGCAGACATTTACCCCCTAGCAGCCCACAAGGCGCCGGAGAAGGTGTTTCCGGCGAGTATACGCTAGAGGGGTTCAGATCTATTGTTGTCTTGACCTCTATTGTCAGACTGCTAACTGAGGCAAGCAGTGCGCGATCGGGCAAGGTGAGGTCTCTCTGTGTTTAGCTAACAATCTGGCGTATAGCATACAAGACTCTAAGCTTGCCCTCTCCAGCACCCAGGGGCGTGGGCGATGAGTATATGAAAGGGTTTGGCCCCGTGCCCCTCCTCCTGAAACACAATACTCCTGCCCCGCCACTCTCGCGGATTGTCGTCATGACACCGGCAAAGGTCACGCAGGAGGAGGATGTTAGCACACCTGGCTACGGCAGAGGATTTGTATCGGAGTGTCCTATATCGAGGGAAGCTGATCACGCTGTGGAGTTGATGATTTAGATTAAACAGCCTTCGAAGATGCAGCAAATATAAGTATTCCTTCATCTACTTTCGCTGGCGCTTAATTAAGCAGAGCGATTCCTTAGCTAATCATACTACGGCACAGCTCACTACTACTTTAACTATTACTCTTTAGACTCTAGACTAGCGACCTACTGCTGCCCAATGACGGGGATTCGAAAAGATGTTAGATAACCCGTGGTGACACGTCAGCAGAGCATGAGGCGACGAGGGCGGGGCAGCAAGGGATCGGGGAAATTCGTAGGTACCCGACTTGGCAGGTGAAGATATGGTAAATCCACGCCGAGCTCGCCAGGCCACTTACCCGACCGGCGCCGCTTTTAGACACCGCGCACCTTTCCCACTCAGCTCTCACCTCCCAGTCCCTCTCCAACTCCGGATGGTAAGCGAGGAGGAGACAAGGGATTTTCCTTCAGCCCACCGTTTTTGCAGTTGTTGCCTCGGATAAGGACTCTTCCAACAAGAGAATTTTGGGCCTGTTGCGGTTCTCAACAAATTCCAGACCGAAGATGAAGTGATTTAGTAAGCTAATAGGACCGAATATGGCTTGATGGCCGGTGAATCTTCCCAGGATATTAACAAGGCGCTTCGTGTCGCCAATGCATTTAAACCAGGTATGGTGGGTTTGAACTATATCAGCTTGACATTCTTAACTACACCATTTGGTGCTAGTAAACAAAGTAGGCTCGGGCGGGAGTGTGGAAAGGCTGCTCTGGTCGCCTTCACCGAGCCTACAACTATCATGACAACCTCGCGTACCAGAAAATATTCGAGCTGTCGTGGAAAATAAAAAGGAAAATGGATTTGTGCGCTTTCTCTTTGGTCCCCGGCTGCCAAACGTTATATATCATTCTCCTCCTCTCTACTAGTAGTCTATATAAACGTGACTGCCATTCTCTTGGTCGCCGTTCCCGCGCGCATCTCGTTGACCATATCATCCAATTCTTCCAGCTTCCTCAGTTCGACTTCGGGGGCAATGTTATGCTGGGCCGAAAAGTCCACAGCCTTCTTTAATCTCTGAGGGATCCCTGGACCCTCGCTCTTGATGCGATATTTGGCCAAAGCTAGGTCCATAGCCGAGATTTCCAAGGGCTCATACGGCAAGCCAATGACCATTAGAACCCCCCCTGGCCGGATGATGCGCGGAGCACTTGTGTAGGCAACCTTAGCATTACTAAAGACCGCGGCGGCATGGACGCCGATTCCAGTCAAATCTTTAATCTTAGTCACATATTCCTGGTCGGTCCTCGAGTTGAAAATGGCGTCGGCTCCCTGGGCTTGACACACCTCTAGTGTCTTCTCGTTGATATCGATAGCGACGACGTTAAGACCCATCGCTTTAGCATACTGAGTCGCAATCTGACCTAATCCCCCCGCACCAATAACCCCGAGCCACTGGCCAGGCTTAAGCTCACAGGAGTCCACGGCGTTAAAAGCTAGTAGGAAGATTCGTCAACAGAGAAATAACGGGGAGCTCTCGGAGAACAGCATCTTACAGGTCATTCCAGCGCAAAAGAAGACCGAGCTCGTCTGCAAGCTCCAATGCTTAGGCAGATGAATACAATTTCGATAGTCGACGATAGCGTACTCGGCGAAGAAGCCGGGTTTAGTAAAGCCGGAGAGTTCAGGTTTACCATTTAAGCAGAGGAGGTTATGGACCATACAGCCCTCGCATTCGAAACAGCAGCCGAGAATGTATAGAAAGCCGATTGCGTCGCCGACCTTGTATCCCTTTCCTTCGGCGGAAGGATGAATCCGGTCGACGATTCCAACGCCTTCGTGTCCTAGTGTGAACGGCTCTTGTACATCTGGCCTTTCGATTGAGATGATGTCGGTATGGCATAAAGATGCTGAGGTAATCTTGACCAGGATTTCATTCGGACCGGGCTCTGGGACCGGGATATTGTTGACGACGACCTTTTGCTGTTTAGGATCCCATTGGCCAGCCCTCATGGTTGTTGTAGACGAGCTCATTGTTGCTGACACGCACAAAAGGCTGGGGTTAATTTAGTTCTTGTTGGCCACTTGCGCCCATCGCGAGGTCTGATCCCTCCAGATATAATGTTATCGGATGCCACAATATTGCAAGGAGACGCGACACTGGTTTGGAGCCATCATGGGTCGTTGTACCCGCCTTAGCGAGACTGGGTATTCCTCCGCCATGGCCTGGCAATGGCTGATGAGCGATGAAAAAGCCGCGGAACTTAGGTCAGCCAACGGATGAGTTGACCACGGATACTTACAGAGCATGATTAGTGTGGAGGGCAACTTTCTAGCCGCGGTAATTGGCAGTAGCCGCGGTAATTGGCGGTAGCCGCGGCATTGTTGTGATTCAGCGTCCAATCTGGCAGGGCTCTCGTTCTTGGATCTGCTGTCCGCGCGTACATCGTTGTTGAGGAGTGCGAACGCTATATTACTAGGCCCCAAAATAGTGCCTGAGAATTCACATTTTTGTCTTTTTCAACAATAGTGAGGTTGGCAATGCCTACTAGTCGCAGCACTCGAGGTTATGTCAGGTCAAGGTCGTTCCGTCCTCCGTAATTTCGATTCGCTTGCCACCTCATTCATATGCGGGGGGCGGCGGACGAAGGCTGAGCCCCTCGAGGCGTCCGAGTGATACTGTTTGCTGGGGAATGACTCGGGACCACCCTATTCAACCACCCTATTACTTGGCACGACAGGTACCTTGAGTTCAGTACAAATTTGTATGTAAGCAGAGGTACCTTTTGTGCCTCGATTTCGCTGAACGTTCAGTCGCTTTTCCATCCTCGTCGAAAGGGCCAGTGAATCGATCACCAGACTGGAAGCCGACGTACCCAGAAGACCAGAATCTCATCTCCTCTCCCCGAAAGATTACGGTCTACTCATCTCTACAGTCGATTATTGAGGCCAGAGATCGGCTCACCGGCGAAGAGAGATCGAGGTTCGAAGAGCAGATCGTTCGGTCCGCCAGCAACCTTCGAGGTATTGCTCTTCGCCATGAGCAGCTTGCTCAGATCCCGTCCTGAGACGTTTGTTCAAGGGGAGGAAACCTACACAAAATGCTCGAGCTCTGACAGCGAATGAACTGGCCGGGCAAGCACAACGGCAAGAGATGAGACAGTTAGCGGCCGCGACAAAAGATGCTCAGATATCTCTGCAAAGGAGGCAGCTTGTCGAATCGCCCTCCCCTCCTTCACTTACTCCTCCGTCTACAGCACCACCAGAGCTCGGGCGTGGAAAGCGGCAACGTACAAGAACACTGCGAAAGCAAGAAGCTATCGATTCCGGTCTACTGGAGGATTCACAGGCGAAGGAGTGATCAAAAGCGGAGTAGATGGCCGAGAGTGCAAGTGTAGACAGTTACACCACGTTTAGCGCTCGTAGGCATACATTCAGGCTTCATACATCAAGGCATTTCGCTGAACGTCCAGCGAAATCATTGAGGCAGAAAATGTACCTCCATTTACATCCAAATTTGTATTGAACTCAAGGTACCTTTCGTGCCAAGTAATAGGGTGGTGGCCAAGAAATAGGGTGGTTGAGTAGGGTGGTCCCGAGTCATTCCCGTTTGCTGCAAGGCACTTCCATATCTGCTGCAGTATGGCCACAAGATGACCAAAGAGATGCATTGACTTATTCCGCCGACCGTGAGCCATCACTCTCTATCAACGGCCGAGAAGTCCGTCCCAACGTGGCAACGCCTGGGCAAGAGGACGCTAACCACCCCCCCCCCAGAGTGAACCCCGCATCCCAGACCCCGTACTCGCTTTCCCTCCTACACTCTTCCAAGTCGGCAAGACCGGCAAAATCTTGGGCGGGCGTGGACCAGCTGATGCTAATTCTGCTCGCAAGATTCTTTGTATCGCAAAGCCAAGACGCGGCCATATGATAGTTCTACGCTGCTTCCATTACGCAGCTCCTGTATACTAGCTTTGAAATCACCTCACAATCTTGTCCATTTAATCGTCTCGTTATCGTCCCGACAGGGTGTCGAAGCACCCTTCGCCACGATGCGCTCAGTGGAAGACCGTCCGATGACTAGCACTGCCGAACCACTGCCACAAGATCCACTTACCGCGGTCTTGAAACGAAAGCAGTTACCAGACGAAGCCGGTACGGAACGTGCGACCAAGCACCGCGCAGCCCAGGCATGTCAGTATTGTCGCATCAGAAAGGTCCGCTGTGATGTCCTCCTCGGTGGTGCTGGTTGTACAAACTGCCGGCTAGACAGTAGGGAATGCATTGTGTTAGCCTCGAGGAGAGGCAGAATTGATCGCGATCAGAAGAGAAGCACACACGAGATTCCCAAGTCTCCTCCCTCGCAATGGTCGGTCCCGACAAGCGACTCGACCTCAATTGCCACGAGAGATGGCAACAGGTCGAGCCATGGCACGATGCCTACGCCGGTGGAGCAAGCGGGAACCTGTGATGTCCCTGTGTGTGTTACGTTTGCTGAAAACGACGAGCACGACTATAGCACGACTGATCATACGCCTTCTCAGACTCACGATGGCACCAGACTTGGTTCCCAACCGGCCATCTCAAACACGGCACAGCCTCATCAAAGTCCAGCTGGAATGGCACCACTTCCTGCCTTCATTACGCCGCTGTCCACCCGCATACCCAGCGAAGATATGGATTTTCTGGTACTGAAAGGGGCGTTCACGGTGCCTGGAGCAGAATTGCGGGCTGCGATTCTCCGCGGCTACATATTCTGTGTGCATCCGTTTATGCCCCTACTCGACCTTAAGCCGTTCGTGGAGGCGGTCTTGAACGAGCGGAAAGACAGTCCCATCAGCCTCCTGCTGTTCCAAGCCGTCATGTTTGCCGGACTGAGCTCCCTCGAGCCGCATTTCGTCCTTCGCCTGGGCTTTGACTCTGCCAAGCAAGCCCGCGCCGTCTTCTACACTCGCGTCAAACTCCTCTACGAATTCGATGTCGAACCGGACAGCGCAGCTGTGTGCCAATCATTGCTGCTGATGAGTTCGTGGTACAGCAAGTGGAACGAAGCGAGGGACACTTGGCACTGGACCGCGCAGGCTCTCTTAATTGCCCGAAATATGGGCCTCCATCGTGAGCCGACGAGCGCGTGTGGCTCTGACCACCAACGACGGTTCCGCAGGAGACTTTGGTGGAGTTTGTACATCCGCGATAGGATGATTGCCCTTGGAACTCGCCGACCAATGCAGGTGCGAGATACCGACTTCGATGTGACGATGCTCACCTTGGCCGACTTCGACCTAGAGCCACTGGATGATCCCATAAATGGGCGTCGTCTCACTCCAGACGCGAAAGAAAATCAATGTACCGCTCTCATGTGCATCGAGCTGGCGAAGCTCTGTGTCTGTATCGGACACGTGCTCTCGTCCCAGTACACCACGCTGAGCACTTACCCTGACGTTCCACACACGATGATGGTTGTACCCAGACGCGATGGGCAACGCGTCGGCGAATTGGAAAGGTGTGATAAGGAGATCAACGACTGGCTTCGGACACTAAGTTCGAATATCCGCGGACTTGCCTCGTCAACAGCAGAGGATAGTTCACACAGCTGTTCCGAAGTCCACTGGGCAATGCTGAACATGACTCACCTGACGTTGGTAAATGTCCTTCATCGCACGCAAGCGCTACAAGCCTTGTCAGACACGGCGGAGGCCCATGCCGTGCAGAGAGCATCCCGGTCGAAGGTCAAAGACGCGGCACGCAACGTAACCAAGATTGCGTATGGAATGCTGCGCCGCGATCAAGTCCGTTTCCTGGGGCTCAATGGGATCACGGCACTTCTGGCAGCATGTCTATCTCACATGGTGGACATCCGCTCGGGCGATGAAGATGTACGTGATGCCAATATCTTCCGCTTTAACCAGAGCATGCAAGTCTTACAGGCCATGAGAGCCATGTACGCCACCGCTGACGCTGCGGTTTGTTTCCTCGCGTCCGTTATTCGGAAAGCCGGTATCTCGGTGCAGCCGCAGATCGCCATGCCTGCGCAGGACTTCATGTCCGCCTCGACTGAAGGTCTTGGCCAGGCTACGACGACTGGCAAACAAAACTCTGACTGGAGCGATCCCGCTGCCACCCAAGATAGGAGGTGTGCCGTGTCACACGGGCAGTCCGACGTCGGTGGGTCATACTCTGCCCGGATTCCTCCACAACCAACGACCCTGCTAGATCCAGATCGACATGTCTTGCCTGTGCGAAGCGAGATGCGTCCGGCCCTAATGACGGCACGAGTGAATGCTTTCATGGAGGCGTTTCCTGCTTCCACTTACACATCAACGTCCAATCATAGCGTAATCAATACGGTGGAAGGTGCCCCGATGAGGGAAGAGAGCATTTTCCACTTCGTTGATAGACCCTCTAGGAACCTCTCGAACTCTGCTGCTAATGAGCCTTTCATGGGGTTCAACAGCAGTCTTGACTTTGCTATGGATTTTGATCCTATCACGATCGATGACGATTTTCAGTCGGAGACTTTCGGCTTCCTAGACAGCCAGTTCCAAGGTATCTAGCACGTCCCACAACTACATCTCAGAGCTAGTTCCACATGAAATGACAGGATAATGTCAGGAAAGAGCCGTGATCCCTTGAAAGGAATCTCCGTTGGACTATTGGGAGCCCCTTGCTAAATGGGCGTCAGCAGGAGGCTGGAAAGCTATGCCACGTGTTTTCCAGGTTCGACATGATTGTGGAGCAAGCTAGGTGACTCATTCAATGGTACATCCCAGCTCCGTTGGCGACCTCAGAATATGCAATCCAAGTAGATTAGTGGTAGATTCACTCCGGAAGTCTTCAAGGTTGTTCTCCGACCCACCAGAACACCTCAAACTATTCAGCTACGTGCGCTGATAGCAAAGGCAATTCTGCCGAATGGACCTTCAACGAAGCAGGAAGTACGAGATCAGAGAGTAGATAATTACCTATCCCCACGCTCTGTATCTTCTCTTGTGCCCCTGGCCCTCCCGTGCAAGTGAAGTGTACTTTTTGCGCAATCTTGTCAGGTCAGTCCAACAAAGATGACTGGCTTGTATCACGAGCATTATAGGAATACCTACTATTTATCTATCTATCGCATTCTCCGGCTTCATTGTTGTCCCCAGATTATGGGTTTCGAGTTGCTGAGTTATACTTTCCAACCCTATTTGGCGTCCCATTCTTATAAGGGCGGCATCATCCTGTTTTTCCAGTTGGGAGGAAGACGTGGAAGGAGTCCCCAACTTGTGGCAGGCGGCCCAAATGGTCGGGTTCGCAAGACCTGAATTCTTCTGTGAAAGAGCAGAATATGCATTGTAAAGGGGGTTGAGAAAACGTGTAAGATTGAAAGAATATTGGTGCAATATCGAGCTATGTATTGGGCATCATTCAGAGGGATTCTTGCCTTATACCACGGTTGACAGCGAGATAACCTCTAATGAGATTTCAGTTGTCCATTCTTGACCCAGGGTGACGAAAGAATCACCAAAACGCGATCACTCTCGCCTCCACACTCATTCTAGGCTCCTCATGCTGCGTACCGTGAACAACAGGTGAGCAGTGCACACATGAAGCGGCTATTTTCGCATCCTGCTCCGTAGCAGTGTCGGCGAACTTGAGGATCAAGACATCATCGGTATCCTGGTTAGGCTTGCAATACCACTTCTGTCGAGTGCTCTTTGCATCAGGAGTCTGGGTCATCTGCTCAAGCATGTACTCGCCAGCCTCAAGGACGTTACTGGTAGCTCGATACTCGATAGCCTGTAAGGTGCTGGGATCCACGGTACGCCAATCAGCCACGGCTAGGGGATCCCGTTTGACGGCCTTCAGTGGTCGCCATACCGAGTAGGCCGCGTAGCGCTTGGGCTCGGTGCCATTATCCTCGGCATCAAGAGCTTCTTGCGCGGCGGCGGTGATGTCTTTACGGCAGGAACGAGCGGTCCGCTTTAAGCCTCTCAAGGTGTAGTCGCAGTGTGCAAATCGGGCGGGCTCGAGACCGGCGTCTGAGCGACCGTTGACTACAGACAGAGGTTAGATTCGTTCTGGCAAAATGCAAGACCGGAATCGACATACCCCAAGGAGCATTCTTCTCGGTCAACTTCTTTACAGCCTCATCGTGCTGGTCGCCTGCTTTGCGATAAAAGGTCGGATCGTTGTTGCTTGCCGACAACCGCTTGCGGATACCGAGGTGGTTCACGATCACTTTCTTTGCACCGGTCACCTGCTTGACCAATTCCTCCACCTCAGGGACGTATTTTTCCTCGACATTATTGCCTTTCAGCCAATCATCCGTGCCAAGTACAGACTTATGCTTCACGTAGGTGAAACCCTGTACGTCGAGTCCCTCTGGACCTTGGAGGATCTCTTCTGCAAGCTCTGGATTGAACAAGTCGACATCAACATCTTCACCGAATTTATGTGCTGGGCCTGAGAAAAGTCCACGGTCTTCAGGCCTGACGGATAGGTCCGGCAAGTTATAGCGAACAGTGCCGCGTACCGATGGCTGTTGTACTAGGCCAGGCATGTCTTTGTCCTCAGGGAGTATATGGTGAATGTTGTTTAGAGGCAGGAGATAAAGAGTCCAAATGCACGTCGCAAGTGTATGTGAATCAGTGCTGGCGAACAGGACCCTCAAGCTGACGATATGTGTTATTCGTCACTGTGGTCACCGGTGGTCTTAAACAAAATCCGGCAGGAGAAGTCCAGGCCCGTGTCTACCTCTTACTCGGTTATGGCAAATTACCTCGGAGTGGTGAGGGTCGGCTCCGTAGATCATCGCCCGCCGGTCCTTTGTGTCGTAGGATGATTCCCGCGGTATCATGACAATCAGGGAAAGGTCCCGGTTATCAAGGCCGAGATGATATGTGTTATTCGTCACTGTGGTCACCGGTGGTCCTAAACAAAATCCGGCAGGGGAAGTCCAGGCCCGTGTCTACCCCTCACTCGGTTATGGCAAATTACCTCGGAGTGGTGGGGGTCGGCTCCGTAGACTATAGCCCGCCGGTCCTTTGTGTCGTAGGATGATTCCCGCGGTATCATGACAATCAGGGAAAGGTCCCGGTTATCAAGGCCGAGATGCAACTGTCCTGCAGCAGCAGACACTCCATGTTCCAGTCATCTGTTGAGAAAATCGCAAAACACGTGTGACAAGTAGACATACGCAGCCAAGTCGGCCACAATCCTCAAGGCCGATCAATGGCCAACATCATGCCGTGGGAGAAATCTTATCCGGCCACGATAGTTCGCACAACTACTTCTCATGCATAACGCAAATCTCCTTTTCAACGGCCTATTATTGTGTACATGGTTCTAAGTTGTGATGCACGCACCAACATACCCCTGAGACCAGTATCCATGTCATCTTCAGGACACACCTTGTCGGACCGATAATGAGAGAGACATTTAATGTTCCATATCGACTGAAGGAAGCGGAGTGAGCCTACGGCATGTGAGATCAATGGGTTTCCGTGTTGCGCGCTTCGCGACGGCCTTGACACAGTATATCTTGGCCACGTTACGGGTGAGGCACCCGGTTGCAATGCTAGCCAAGCTCTTCATCACATGGCTGGACGCAAATGTTGTGACATGGGGATGTGTAAAGTTCACGACTGGCATTCCTATCCACCGTTGTCATTCAACTTGGGCCGGATGCTACCCCTAAAAAATTGCCATTATGTTTGGTGGAGAAGCCACAGCTCTCGGATGATTCAGAGGACTCGATGTGACGAAAAACGTCCATCGGTTTAGTTTCTTGCACAGCTCCGCCAGACGCTCCAGGTCAAACATCTCCCCGATGGGTACACCCCATCCCGCAAGACAATAGTTATGCATCGACCATTCGTTGTCGCGGTTGGGTCGTACTTCGAAGGAGACTCCATCCCCGGCGACTGCTACGATATGGTTCTCCCACATGAATCGAGCCACCGCTTCACTCTGGATAAGGCCGCTATGCCTGTGCTTGTGTGCTTGCGTCTGAGTTCGATAATCCTGCTTCTGTTCGAGGGTAAGAGACTCCCAGGTTTTCGTGAAGCCGCAACGCAGAAAGAAGATGTCGCCGTGTTGGAAGGTGATGTTGCACTCTTGAGCGATTTCTTTCACTTGTTCCAGGGTGATGGCATGGCCAACCATGCCGTTAGTCTCAAGACCTCGCTTCTCTGCATACGAAACGTAATCGATGAATACACCGCGAGCAGCAATACCTTCTTGCGCCCAGTGTCCGACGCCAATACGATCGCTTTTACCTTGACTGATTTCGTCAGAGGTCGTGCCACCGTACCATTTGCGCGTTCCATCGCCCATGTCGGCGCTGTAGTGACGAAAGCCATCCCACTGAGAAGACGCTTGAGGGTTGAAACGCCAGATATCGTCCCAAGCAATCCCTTCATAGTTCGGTATCGGCACTATCTGGTGCTCACATGGAAACCGGTTGAAGCCTTGCCTTCCTGTAAGACACAATAAATCTCTGTGTGGCTGTCGCTGCATACCTGGTGTTTCAAGTCTGGTCATCTCCCAGTTCAGACATACCTAGACGAAACCCTTGTCAGCGGACGCGTACGTCTTCAATTTCGCTTTCCACATACCCGCTCCCCCGTTCGCACTTCTTGTTTGACAGCCCGCGCAACATGTGCTGGCGTCAAATACCTAAGCATCCCCAGACCTTCATCTCTGCTGCCTGGCTTTGCCGGCCAATACCGCTTCTTATCCTCGAGTTCATCCCACTTGGGGAGGTCAGCGAATGACGACATGGTTTGAGAGGGTCCTGTTTTTCCTAGTAGTTGGGAATGACCACCAACTAAACCTCAACTTCATGAGTGAAACAAGGGTCGTAATATGTACCTTGGACCGTTCGTCCCGCTGATCTACGTCAGAGATGTAGCCGCGGGGAGAACCAGGCGCTCGCAGAAGCAACTGTGGAGAAGGCTCTGAGCAACATACCAATGAGGTTAGGCACAATCGGGCTGACAGAGTTGACTGACGGATACCGCGGACCAACTGGGGGGGTGGCTTCCATGCCGGATCATAGCCAGTATAGTAAGCGACCGGTTATACACAACCTTTTCCCACGGGAACGAATAATCTGCATATATTCCAATTCATTTGTCGCTCGGCAACCTGCTGTATACCCGAGGTGTTCTCCACACCGAGGGAAATGTCCAGCACTCTGCCTTGTGGCCGAGGACTGTCCCTCAGACCCCTGGCTCGGATGGTGACATAGAATGTAAGTACTTAATATCGGTTGACATTTTATGATTATCCTAAAGCCCCAGTTGGCTCTCTTGAGGTATCGTTTGCTTGGATTGAGCAGTGACACTTGGACGAGACATTGACAACAACAGAAAACTCTCAGCAATCATGCCTGCGGCGAAGCAACAAGCAAATGGCGATGTGAAGGGCACTCGCCCTGTCCGCATTGCCAATGTTTCGGGAGGTCAGATGGAACCTGCGTGGCAGATGAGAAAGCAGGCCACCTTGGGCCAGATAGACTTCATCACCGGTGATTGGCTTGCGGAGAATAACATTGCGCAGGAAGCAGCGGCTATGGATGCTGGTACTGGTGAAGGATTCAAAAAGAATGCCTGGGAGGGTTTGCAGTTAACCATGGATGTTATCGCGGAGAAACATATCAAGGTAGTAATTAATGGCGGAGGTATTGGAGCGGAGAATCTGGCCAAGCGATGCCAGGACCTCATCACCAAGAATGGCTACGACCTGAATGTCGCTTATGTTTCAGGAGACAACATTACCAAACGAATCCGGTCTTCGCTCAGAGAGCAGGGCAAACTCCCATCAAGTTTCGAAGATGGAAGTGGAAAGAACCACAAGGACGCAACATTCACGGCTGATGAGGTCCTTGCCTGTACCGCGTACATTGGAGCTCGGGCAATCGTCAAGGGCCTCGAGAACGGCGCCGATATCATCATCTGTGGTCGGGTTGCTGATGCTGCTCCAATCATGGGGGCCGCCTGGTGGTGGTATGGCTGGTCGGACACCGACTATGACCGATTAGCTGGAGCTTTCCTTGCAGGCCACATTATCGAATGTTCTGCTTATGCTTCGGGATCGAACTTCTCCGGGTTCAATCGATTTCCTCTGGAGATATTTATTGATTCCGGATATCCCATTGCCGAAGTCGAACAAGACGGGTCTTGCGTCATCACCAAACACGAAGGCACCGGAGGTATGGTTACAGAGGAAACGGTAAAGTGTCAGCTCCTCTATGAAATCCAAGGCAATGTCTACTTGAACAGCGATGTCAAGGCTATTCTAGATAATGTCAAGATTGAGCAGGTGGGAAAGGACCGTGTTCGGTTATCTGGCATCAAAGGTCGTCCGCCACCACCAACGACAAAACTCGCCGTTTTCTTCCAGGGCGGATTTGAAGCTCAAAATTTAGCCAACTTTGCTGGCTATGCAACCCGCAGGAAACACAAGCTATATGAAACGCAAATCAGAGCTCGCTTGGATGCGAGGGATCTAACTAAACAATTCGATATTCTGGAGTTCCAAATGATTGGGAACCCTGGGGTAGATCCAAAGACTATGTTCGAAACCACCACCTATTCTCGGATTTTCGCCCAAGCGAAAACCCCAGAGCCACTATCTGCGCTCAAGCTCATACTTGCCGACGACACACAACAGAAACCTTCTGTGAGTGCAGTGAAAAAGCGATTCCAATTCCGGACGATTGCTAATGATGGTTTAGGGGCTTCATTGGGCGCAGGACATGAGGACCGCAGACCCCAAGTCGTTCTACGTGTACTACCCTTGCATAATGCCACAAGATGAAATTCAAGAAGCAGTCCACCTGCTCGATAAGGAAGGCAGAACGAAGCAGTCCATTTCGGTAACTCGTCCACCCAAGTATGAGGACCTTGAGGATCGTGAATCCTATGATCCGGCCAACCCAACCCCTCTCGATTCGTTTGGACCTACTGTACGAATGCCTTTGGGCAACATTGTTATTGGGAGATCAGGTGACAAAGGCCCCAACGTCAACATAGGCTTGTTCACCGACCGCCCCGAGATATGGGAGTGGTTCCGGAGCTTCCTCACTCTGGAAAGAATGAAGAGTCTGGTTGGTGGGGACTGGAAGGATGAGTACCGCATCGAGCGTGTGGAGTTCCCGACTATATTTGCTGTCCACTTTGTCATCTATGGCATCCTCGGTCGTGGAGTGAGCAGTTCGACGCTGTTGGACAACAGAGGGAAGGGCTTCACCGACTATATCCGTGCAAAGCATGTTGATGTTCCGAAGAAGTTCCTTCAATGGACTTGGGAGGAAAAGGATGATGAGTTCTAACTAGGTTGAGTGTAGACTGTGTAGCCACATGTAAACAACTCGTCATACTTGACTTTGTGTTGGACTATGGTATTCGCAACAATGTGTCAACCACAATGTCGCCAATATTTCTGCATGCTACCCATTGACGGTACCTGGAAATGTTCATGTTGATAATATTCTTCCTGAGCTCCGCCAATCATTTCTTAGCAGGGATGCTCGTGGTTCGAACTGGAAGGCATTCGCAAAGAGTCCTCGGTTACCCGGCATTCTCACATAGGAGTTGGATTCAGAGATCCCCACTCCGAGGCAGAGGTTGTGTCACGTGAGCATGAACAGGAGAGGTCACGTGACGCCAAGCCGGCGTCCGTGGCTCGACATCTCCCTCCTGTTGTACATACTCTTCTTCCTCTCTTCTTCAGACAATCCACCCCACAAATAAAGTTGGATTACAGAGCTCATACAGCCTGATTTGCGCTGTGAAAGCGCCAGTACTTGTCTCTGTTCCTCTTCCCTCGTCATCGCCGTGATAGTGTGACTCGGGGTGGTCGCGCCTGACGCAGCTGTCGCAAGGCATTTTGCTGTCGCACTAATATTGATGCGAGGTCAGCGACGATGGCCTTTATTCGTTCTGCAAAACGGCTGTCTGCATTGGAGTGTGACGGCACCGGCTGTTCTTTCTTACCTTGACCTTTCCGCGATGGCAAGCATAGCAAGCCTTGAGATCTCTCACTTTTCGCCGATTGCGTATAGTGGCGTCAATTTCACACTGTGCCATCTCGACTCTTTCCCCTCCATCCGTCGGCGGCGGCGCCTCATCGATGTGTGGATATTCCATCCTGAGGTCTATGACGGCGAAATGTCGGTCCTGGTCGTCGAGCAAGCGATTCGTCGTCAGAGCTGCACAGCAACTGTCTTAATTACCTGCGCAGTCTCGCATTTATCGGTCTACAAACGATCCTGCGTTTCGCGATCTACTGTACTGCTGAACGGGAAGGGTGTCGTATTCAAGTCGGACCTGAGCTGGTGGAGGTCTCTACGATACTACATTTCTGGATTTGCGATGCATGAGTTGCTCTGCACCACAATGATAACATGAACTTGAAGCCTTCATGACCTTCACCCGATCATAGTACTTGCGTGACATCCGCGTTGCGGTCCTCTTCTGCCTCAAAAGGCCCTGCATCAAATTCACGGCCGCTTCCATCTTCCTTACGCAACCTCTCTTTCTTCGGCCACTATATTCTCCTTGCCGTGCATTCTCCTAGACACCTCCGTGGTGAATTTAGAGTCTGGATTTGGCGATAATAGTGCCCCTCCAATCGCCAGGATGCCAAAGGCGATGCTGATAAGGTAGACAATCTGCACAGCTTTGGAAAACGCTGTCTGGTATGCGATAGTCACAATCTCCAGGATCTCCGGCGTCAAACCTCGTACGTCCGCAAACGAGCCGGTAGTGAAACCGTCTAGCAACGCGGGAATCTGATCTGCCGCGATGCCAGCTTTCTCAGCAGCAGGCACGACCGTTGTGGAGATAAAATGTGCGAGCTTGTTGTTCTGGACCGTGCTGTAGATAGCGAGGGCGATAGTAGCTATCGCCGTACGGCCAGAAATAAGGACTCCGACTGCTGCACCTATGTCCTTCTCATGTTGCGTAAATGGCGCCAAGGTGTTGGCTACGTTCTCCACGTAGCCCAAGGAGAAGCTACCCAAGAAGCATAAGACTTCAGCAGTATGCAGGGTGTTCCGATTGGTAGAAGCCATGCCTTCGAAGCAGTTAGCAGTTGACATGAGCAGACCGACAGTCTGACGTACCACCGATGAACGCGGTCATTGTCGTCGTCGCTGCGACGAACTGCCACTTCGCTTTCCCGTGACTGATTAGTAAGCCAGCGAAGACCTGGCCAGCCAGGGTGCCTCCCCCTAATATGCACGACAGCCAGCCGATCCGGAGGGGATCTGTTGCCCATAGGGTCGAAATCTGCTGCGGCCAGAAAACATTCAACGGGTAGAAAACAGCGGACGCAGAACCGGCAGCCATCACTATGCCACCAAACGGCAAGTTCTTGAGAAAGTGTGGTGGCAACAAAGGTTGTCTGGCGCCGTGTATCTCTTTCAGAAAAGCGCGTCAGCCTCCCGATCGCTATCTTACCCCAGACGAACTTACCCCATACGAAAAAACCTACGAGCAGCACCACGCCGACAAGCAGCGTGGCAAGAGTGTGGGCACTGGCCCATGGGTAGATCTGCCCACCCCAGCTGAGTCCTGCAAACACGAGGATTAGCATGTGAATGTCATGGGCAGATAATGGGGAGGAGTATAATATAAGAAAGCTCACCCAGGAGGAACAAAACCAGCCCGGCCACGAAGAGCAGGATCCCCGGGTAGTCCAGCTCTTTCATCACCTTCCGTTTCGAGGCCCTAGTATGCAGCTGCTCAAATATCGGAGGATGGTAGAACGCGACAGCCAAAATGATCGCCAGGCCACTTAAGATGAGGTTAACATAGTAGGACCACCGCCAGGTCTGACTGGTGTTCTGAACGAAGTTCCGCGCAATGATCGGGCCAAAAGTCGAGAACGGCACCGCCATGAAGAACAAGAGTGCATTATTGTATCCGCGCCACTTGTTTGGTATCAGCTCAGCCAACCCGATAGAAAAGCTAAGCTGCGATGGCAGGGCCAGACCAATGAACACTTGCGCAAAGATCAAGGTCACAATGTTGGGAGCCGCGGCGCCCAAGATACTCCCTAGCAGTGCGAACCCGTTGCCGCCAATGAAAAACCACCTCCGACCGAACACGTCGCTCAATCGGCCCCAGAGCATGGCACCAGTGGTCCCAGCCAACGTGTATCCCGTTGCGATCCAAACATAGTTGGGGTCCGGGCCTAGGTCCTGATTGATGATGGAGAGGAGGTTGAATGTCATGATATAGCCTGCATAATTGGACATGTTGGCAAGGCTGTAGGCGACAAGGGTGCCTATGAAATTTGCGCTGGTATAGTAGCCGGGTGGGAGGTTGGCGAGCTGGCCGCCTTTTGGCGGTGTCAGTATGTCGTAGGGGCGAGGGTGAGTATGGACATACCGATGATCTCTGGAGCCACATCGTCGGTAGTCTCGACTGGTTTGAGGTGATAGTCATCGGCCACGTCCAGGGACGTACCATCAATGCCTGCCTTCTCGGACGGCATGGTACAAGCGTCAAACAAGCTGCTGGGCAGGCGACCCTT
>Ga0255336_101158_pt1 | contig 22681 bp, 17 predicted proteins | sample MeOH1_35cm_T3_17_FD_189102 | JGI IMG/M metagenome (GOLD analysis project Ga0255336, IMG submission 189102) | Sandy soil microbial communities from University of British Columbia, Vancouver, Canada - MeOH1_35cm_T3_179 | ecosystem: Engineered > Artificial ecosystem > Sand microcosm > Unclassified ...
GGGGGGGCGGGAGCCCTGTACCTGTCCCAGAGCTCGTTCTGGTCGGTCTCGGTGGACATCGCGGGAAGAAGCTCGGGAGTCTTCTCCAGCATGGTTAATATGGGTGGACAAATTGGGGGAGCCATTACAGCCTCGCTAACCCCCTGGATCGCCCAGAGATACGGTTGGACTACCTCGTTTTCATTCTCCGCAGTTCTGGCTCTGATCGGGGCTATCTGCTGGATGACCGTCCATCCCGAACATCCGATAGATCAGGATTTGACAGTCGAGTGAGTTTTTGTTGCAGTTATGACAAAACTGTGATGCCGTAATAATAGAACGTGACTAATCAGCCACATTCCGTGAGTGTGTGTGCAAAACTGGCGGCGAGACACCTTGCCATCCCGCGACTGAGCCATTCTTGCGCCTTAGGGGGTGTTCTTGGCCTGTCGCTCCTGGCCTGTTGTTGTAGTGCTCAAGCTCAAAAGCAACCTCAGCCTTCTCCCCCGCAAACCTTCTATCTTGCTGAAAAAACGTCCTCTGCCTCCATCCGGGCCATCTCGCCCTGGCCTTCAGGCTCACAGGAACCTGCCGAAGCCCGCATTGATCTCGAAGGCAGCCGCCCTGATATTGTTATCCTTTTCGACAAAGACAGCCCATACGATGTCGGTCAAAGCGAGGTTCGCTACCGTCTGGATGGCTATGACTCCGACTGGAAAAAAACTCGTTTTCGGGCAGCGCACTACAGCCAGCTTACCCCTGGAAGCTATCGTTTTGAGGTGCAGGAGAGGCAGGCGGGCGGGGAATGGCTCTCGCGCGTTGTGACGCTTTCGGTGGGGGAGCGTCCCGAGGTCTATCAGACCTGGTACTTTTATCTTGCGTTATCGCTGTTGGCGATTGTTTTTCCAGCGTATCTCTATCGTCGCCGCGTGCAGATGATGAAGGGGCACATCGGCATTGTTCTGGAAGAACGCAACCGGATTGCACGAGAGTGCCACGATACTCTGATGGCAGGCTTCGCGGCGATTTCCTGGCAATTGGAAGCCACGGCGAAGCTCTTCCATGACGGAGAACTCGAAGCTACTCCTGCTGCAAAGTCTTGTGAACTAGCACGCAGCATGGTCTCGCACTGCCAGGCTGAGGCTCGACGTATTATCTGGGATCTCCGGGACAGCGATGAGATGACGAGCGTTCTATCGCAGGCGCTTGCCAGGACGCTGGCAGCAAACCACCTGCGGGAGTCGATCGCAACAGTGCTGGATGTCGAAGGGGATGAGTTGCCTCTGCCCCCTGGATGCGTCCATCATCTTGTCTGCATTGGCCAGGAAGCAATTACAAATGCGATCCGGCATGCCGACCCCACCAATATTACGGTTCATCTGAAGTACGAGAGCGATGCGCTCTATTTATCGATCCATGACGACGGACGCGGTTTTCAGCCATCGGATCGTTCCGCATCGCGTCATGGACATTTTGGAATTCCGGTCATGGAAGAACGCACTCGCAAGCTTGGGGGCACGTTTCGCCTGCAGACGACTGTAGGCAGCGGCACCGAGGTGAGCGTCTGGGTACCATTCAATGCAATGCAGCAACCTGTCAATCAGGAACATCACGTCATACGGTGGATCGGTATATGAAACAGATACGCGTTCTCCTCATCGAGGATCACTTCCTCGCCCGAATAGCCCTTCATTCTGTCCTTTCAGGGCATTCACAGATTCGGATTATCGGGGAGGCCAGTGATGGCGAATCCGGAATCGCCATGTATCGTCAGCAACGGCCGGATGTGGTGGTGCTTGATCTTCGTCTGCCCCGTGTCAGCGGCTTCGAGGTAATCACAGAGCTTCGCAAGGAGTTTCCTGCTGCTCGCATCGTCGTGCTCTCCAACTATAGAGGCAGCGAGGATATCTATCGCGCGGTGCGGAGCGGGGCTATGGCGTACCTTACCAAGGATGCCAGCGGCGAAGAGTTGCTGAACGCGATCCAGAATGTGGACCGAGGTCTGCGTTATCTTCCACATGTAGCTTTGGATCGTCTTGCCGAACGGATGCCTTCGGTTGAGCTGACGCCCCGAGAGTCGGAGGTTCTTGCCTGTATTACGCAAGGCCGAAGCAATCGTGAGATCGCCGAGGAGCTTCGTATCGCAGAAAAGACAGTCCGAATCCACGTGAGCTCTGTGCTCGATAAGATGGGAGCCCGTGATCGTACTCAGGCCACCATCTATGCTCTTCAGCGCGGGTTGATCCATCTAGACTAAGTCTTTATAATAAAGGAGATAGCTTCCACGACGAAGTCTTGAAACCGCCATTGATCGCAAATGGCGGTGCTCTTTTTCGTATTTTCCCCTGCTACTAGGTCATTAGCCTTAGGGGATGACACGGCAACTGCCCCATGACAGTCCCGTCGAAAGATAGTGGAATGTTTTTACTCTAGAAACCGTAGAACCAGTGCGGACAGAAGCGCCGGTTCTGTTGTGGACCGTTCGTAGATCCCTCCCAAAACAAACCGTACTGCTACACCCTCATAATAGGAGTTCATGTTGAAGAGAGTATTACTGTATTGCTTAGCTTTATTGGCCACCCCGATGGCTCTTATGGCTCAGGTCGCAAATAATACATCGCTTGTTGGTACGGTCGTCGATCCGTCCGGTCAGGTCGTCGTTGGAGCGCACGTGACGGGTGTCAATCAGGCAACCAAGGTTAGCTATACCGGCGATACGAATGCAGAGGGATATTATTCGATCCCGTATGTTGCCCCTGGTACCTACGATGTCACGGTGGAGATGCAAGGGTTTCAGAAGAGCGTAACCTCAGGCGTACTCGTCACCATTAATCTTGCGGTTCGTACCGACGTTACGCTAACGGTCGGATCAACCTCATCTTCGGTTACGGTCTCTGCTGAGACGGCGGCACTGTCGACCGATGACGCCGTGCTCGGTGAAACGATCGATCAGGGCAAGGTCGAAAACCTTCCCATGAACGGCCGTCACGCGCTGGACTTGGCTGCGACTGCTTCGAATATTCAGGTCAATAATGGCGGCAGCAACAATCCATTTATTGGTAACCCTCCTGGAGCCAGCGCGATTGGCGCCGGTACCCGCGCAGTCAACAACAGCTTGACTCTGGACGGCATCACGATCATGAACAACCTGGGATCCACATCGTCGGTGTCCCCTAATCCCGACGCATTGAGCGCGGTTCAGACCCAGAACGGAAACTACACTGCACAGTATGGAAACTATATGGGTGTCCATATCGACATGGTCACCAAGAGCGGCACCAACCAAATTCACGGAACGGTTTACGACTACATCCAGAATGATGCAATGAACGCCAAAGCTTGGCTCACTGCTCCTGGTGGAGCGAAGAGTGTTCTTCGTTACAATCAGTTTGGTGGAGTGGTCAGTGGCCCGATTGTGATTCCTCATCTCTACAATGGTCGCGACAAGACCTTCTTTATGGGGTCGTATGAAGGGCTTCGGGATAATTTCGGCACTCTGAACAGCACAACGGTCATTACGGATGCGATGCGTCAGGGTAATTTTTCTGCACTGTCGGCTCCGATCGTTAACCCTTACACCCGGCAGCCTTATGCTGGAAATATCATTCCTCGGGATCAGCTCTCCCCGCAGGCGCTGAATGTTCTCCAGTATCTTACCTCACCAAATCAGTCTGGAACGACGAACAATTTCAATGGAAATGTTCCTTCGAACGTGACTATGGATCAAAGTGTGGACCGTATTGACCACAACATCGGCGATAAGGTTCGTCTCTTCGGCCGATTCGACTGGCAGAAAGTCAACTCTACCAGCGGTGCGGTTAACCCCAGCTCAAATGCATATGCTCCGACTACTGCACGAAATGGAGCGATTGGCTACACTCACACTATTACTCCAAGCCTTGTCAATGACTTCCGTTTCGGTTTCAATATCCTCAACACGCAACAGCTCAACTACTTCTACCACAATGGTTTGAAGGACGCTGGAAGTCAGCTTGGCATTCCCGGATTCACCTCAGACGTGACCGCAAACAACCCTGGTCTGCCGACAATCAACATTACGGGCTATCAGGGAACAGCTGGAGAAGATGGAACTAATTGGTTCCAGGATGACCGTACTCTTCAGGGTTATGACCAGATCAGCTGGACTCGCGGCAAGCACACCATTATGGCTGGCATCGATCTTCGTAAGTTGACGATCGGTCGTGCAGCTCAGAATGGTCCTCGCGGAAGCTTCACCTTCAATGGGCAGTACTCAGGAAATGCGGCTGCCGATTTCATGCTGGGAATTGCACAGCAGTCGGTTACTCCTTACTTCCAGGTCAAGGGATCGGTGGGACAGTGGCGTGACGGATTCTTCGTGCAGGATACCTGGCAGGCTCTTCCAAACCTTACTCTTCAGTATGGTCTCCGTTATGAGCTTCCGACGGTTGCATACAGCTTGAATGGTAATGGTCGCGTTCTTAACTCGGACTTCACCGCATTGATTCCTGCAAGCTCTGCTACGACAGCGCAGACATATACTCCGGTCCCAGGGTTCAAGTTCACTGGTCCCAACCACAACAACTGGGCTCCGCGATTTGGCCTGTCTTATCGTGCAACCGATAAGATCGTCGTTCGCGCTGGCGGCGGCATCTACTACAATGCCAACCACTTAAATGCCTTTACCCTGGCCAGCACGAACTACCCCTTCTCCTCTTCTGTAACCTATAACGGTCCATCGTCCGGACTGATTCCTAGTCTTCCTAGTCAGGCAGTTACTTTTGCCAATCCCGCTCCGGGAGCAGGAGTTTCGCCGATTGCGGGAACGCCCGGAACCTATGTCAACGTATTTACTGATAACTACAACCTTCCGACTCCGCGTCTTTACCAGTGGAATGTAGATACTGGTGTTGAGTTGTGGCACAATGCCGGTTTTGAGCTGCAATACTTGGGATCTCGTGGTATTCACCTTGACGAGAGCTACTATCCGAACTCTGGAGAGCCTGGCCAAGGCAACGTCAATGCAAAGCGCCCTAATCCTCTCTTTGGCCGCATTCGCGTGATCCAGAACGACAGCTTCTCAACTTATCATGGCGTCACTGCAATCCTGCGGCAGCGTCTTAGCCATGGTTTGAGCATGAACCTCGGTTATACCTGGTCCCATGCAATGGACACCTCGGCTGACTCCAACGGAGGCGGAACTGCAATGTGGCAGGGACACCTGAAGTTGGACTACGGAAGTGCAAACTGGGATATCCGGAATCGTTTTGTGGGAAGCATTACCTATGCGCTGCCGGATTTAGCAGGAAAAGCTCTCTGGGAGCGTGAGGTACTGGGAGGATGGCAGGCAAACAGCATCATCACCTTCCAGTCGGGAATGCCGATGAACGTCACGATCCCAAATGGAAACGCCAATGTGGATGAGGCTGGAAACGAACGGCCTAACTTCGTTCACACTGCTTCCGCAACCTGCAGCCGTGGTTTCTACATCAGAAATCCGAAGGCGAGTTGCCTTGATGCTACTGCTTATGCCAAGCCGGCTCAGTACACCTTTGGCAACCTTCACCGTAACGACATCCACGGTCCTGGATACAACAATGTCAATCTGTCGTTGTTCAAGAACTTCGATATCTATGAGAACGTGAAGTTCCAGTTCCGCGTAGAGGGCTTCAACGTGTTCAATCACCCTAGCCCAGCTAATCCGGTTGCCGCTAATCTGGTTCTTGGATCGAGCAGCTTCGGAACCATTACGACGGTTCAGGGAGCGGCACGTGTTCTGCAGATCGCGGGTAAGATCAACTTCTAACTTCTAATATCTTGGCCGCCGGATTTTTCTATCCGGCGGCTTTTTCTATGTCATAAGATTCCAGTAGGATGTGGTTAGCTTTCAGGAGTGAAAGGGAGTTCCATGTCTTCTTCTTTGTATTTGCGCCTCCGTACGGTGGCGACCGTTGCAGTTGTGTGTGCTACTGCTCTCACCATTACGCATATCGTGCGTGCCGATGCTCCAAAGACGGCTGCTGATTATGCTGCCGATCCCGCAGGCATGATCGATGCCTATCGTCATGTAGAGGCGGCGTCGGTTTCAGATGCTATTGAGCAGAGTCTTCATGTGAAGACTTATATGTCGCACCGTATGCAGTCCATCTTTCCCACAAAGTTTGCCGGGAGTGCTCTGACCGTGAAGCTGGTCAAAGCAGAGAATAATGATCCCAATGCGCTCTCAGGGATGTTGAGCGCGATTGATTCTGGTGGTCCGGGGTCCGTCTATGTCATGAAGGTGGAGGATGGAGCTGACATTGCAGGCATGGGGGGATTGATGGGAACCGCCATGTTTGCTCGGGGTTTTTCTGGAGCGGTTGTAGATGGTGGAGTACGTGACCTGCCGCAGTTGAAGAAGATAGGGTTTCCGGTCTACGCCCTGGGTCCGGTTCCATCAACCTCGGTGGGACATTACCGGTTTGGCGGGGTAAATATTTCTATTGATTGCGATGGGGTAAAGGTCAATCCGAACGACATCATTGTTGCCGATCAAGATGGTGTGGTTGTGGTGCCTCGGGAACACGCGGCCGAGATACTTGTTCTTGCTCAAAAGCTGGATAACAGCGAACACTCGATGTATCCATTTATCGAGAAGTTTCATTCCATTGTGGAAGCAGTCAAGCAGTTTGGAAGAATCTAAGCAAATAAAAAGCTGATCCAACCAGCGGCTCCTTCGGGGGCCGCTCATTTATTGAGGTGAGTTTTATCCTGGAATGGAGCAAACTAGCTCGGAAGCGCTTAAGGGGGAGGCAATCAACTGTAGCTCGCTGACGTGTTCTGTCGATACTACTATGCCCCAGCAGGTAAGTACTTTCTGATTTCTTCTCTACACAAGCTTCTGGGTAGAAGAAAGATTAGTTGCGAATAAGTCCTTAATCCCTGGGCACATGTTTATTGATGTAGATGCAATTTCGTACATGATATTGCTATCGACCTGCAGGAGATTGCGAGGCTGTTTCTCTGTATTCTCCAGGTATGGGCAATAGCAGAGATTGAAATGAATGCGAAGAGTAAGCTGAATCTAGTTTTACTTAGAAGCATTCCAACGGATATATCCAGTCGACGTCCGATTTATCAGCATTCTTCTGCCGTATAACTCTTCTTTGAGTGATAACAGAGAGTTGCAACTGGGAGTAAAGTAGTTGTTCTAGCATGATTTGAGGGGAATAAGGTAGAAGGGCATCGATGCCTATGGCATTTGACGTATTTTTACCCTCACCTCTTGTCCTATGACAATCTTCCTTGATTAGGTTCAGATGGTGTTCACATGTACTCACCTTCAAGATGATTCGAGGCCAAAAATGAAAGAAAGGTTCTCGATGGTTACCGGATACGATTCCGGCATGTTGACACGGCGTAGTTTCCTGCGATGGTCGCAATCGATGATGGCGATGTTCGGCGCAGGATCGCTCCTGGGGTCACCTGCTGAAGCTATAGCCGCAACTTCTTCCACTCAAACAACCGGCGTCGATGATTATTATGCCAAGCTCGGCGTAAAAAAAATGATCAACGCTGCGGGAACTTACACGATGTACACGGCCGCAGTTATGCCTCTTCAGGTCCAGCGAGCTGTCGCTGAGGCCGCGAAACATCCCGTCCATTTGAAGGATCTTCAACTGCGGTCTGGAGAGTATCTGGCCCAGAAGCTTCGATGCGAAGGAGCAGTCGTTACCTGCGGCGCTTCATCGGCTCTGACTCTGGCTACGGCTGCCTGCGTTGCATCAGCGAACAATGCAAAGCCGGAGGACATCCCTCAGAACGTCGGTTCGATGAAGAATGAGGTGATCGTCCAGAAGGGGCACCGCTATGGTTACGACCACGCAATACTTTTGTGCGGAGCGAAGATCGTGGAGGTCGTTACTCTCGAAGAGTACAAGCGGGCCTTCAACTCGAACACGATCATGACAAATTTCTTCAACGCTTCAGAGCATGGAGAGATTGGGCATCAACAGTGGCTCGATGTCGCGCACGAGCACAATGTGCCTTGCCATATCGATGCAGCCGCTGATATGCCACCTATCTCCAACCTCTGGAAGTACACGGGAATGGGTTTCGATCTGGTGTGTTTCTCTGGAGGCAAGGGAATCCGTGGCCCTCAGAATGCCGGTTTGCTTCTGGGTAAAAAGCACCTTACCGATCTGGCGCACGAGAACAATAACCCAAATGAGGGTGTTGGCCGTGGAATGAAGGTTGCGAAGGAGCAGATTGTTGGTATGGTTGCCGCGATAGATTGGCTTCTGGAGCAGTCGGATGAAACTGCGGCAAAAGAATATGTTCGTCGTGCAAATATCATCAGCGGCATTGTCAAAGACGTTCCCACGATGAAGCCGAGCATATTTACGCCAGAGGTGGCGAACCATGTCCCACACCTCATCCTGACTTACGATCCCGCAGTTGTGGGCGTCACGCCGAAACAGGTGCAAGAGCATCTTCGTTCGCTGGATGTTCCCATTGAACTCAACCCCTCGACTGGAAGCACAAGAGCTGGCAACGGTATGCCGGCGGGACCGAACTCAATTGTGGTTGGCACCTGGATGCTGTTGCCTGGAGAGCCTGAGATCGTGGGCCGCCAGATTCGATCGGCTCTAATGAAGAAATCTTAGCCGATCCATACAATAACAACTAGTTGCAAATCATAGGAGGTAAGAGTCATGGAACAGCAGTCAAGAAGAGGTCTTCTTAAAAACGCGGCAAAGGCGGCAGTTGTAGCCACCGGGGGGACCATGATGGCGAAGAGCGCTTCCGCGCAGACGACGGGCAAGCTGGAAAAGAAGTCATATCCGGCGAAGCCGGCAACGCCCGCAGGAGGAAAAGCTCCCTTGTTTTCAGGAGCAGTCTCTTACGGCAATCTTCTCTTCCTCGCCGGTGTAGGGGCACACTTTCAGGGCACGATTGAGCAGCACACCCAGCATGTTCTTGAAGAACTCGAGAAGAAGCTGATCAGCGCGGGTTCCTCTCTGGAGAAGGTGCTCAAAGTCAATGTCTATCTGAACGACCTTAAGGACTATGACGCTATGAACAAGGTCTACGCAACGACAAAGTGGGGCGATATTCCGCCGGTTCGAACGACGGTTTCTCCGGCAGGCGGAATTCCTGGAAACTCGTTGGTTGAGATTGATCTGATCGCCTTTATCTAGCCACATGAAGTGATCGCAATGGGCAATATTACCCATTGCGATCACTCGTATCTGTTTATTCATCTGATTCGTAAGGAGAATCGAATTATGTTGCCACTTCGCAATGCCAAGCTTTCACGTCGGGAGATTCTCAAGCAGTCCGGGATTCTTTCGGCCCTCGGCGCTGCTTCTGCTGCATCACCTCTGGCGGCGAGCGCAGCAGGGTTTGCGGAACAGCCGCATCCACGGCATACGCTGACGAGGGACGGCGACATCAACGACAACCTGTTCACTCGTATCGGCGTGCGTCCGATGATCAATGGACGAGGCACTTTCACGATCATCAGTGGCTCCTGCTCGCTGCCTGAAGTCAAGCAGGCCATGTATGATGCCTCTTTTTATTTTGTTCATCTCGACGAAATGATGAATGGTATCGGTGCCCAGCTGGCAGAGTTGACAGGTGCGGAGTGGGGAATTGCAACTACGGGATGTGCCGCAGCCATCTGTCTGGCGACTATCGCATGCATCGCTGGCACCGACATCGAAAAATGCCAGGCTCTTCCTTACATCAAGAAGCGCGATCAAGTGATTATTCCCACGCATTCGCGCAATCCCTATGACATCGGCGTGCGGATGTGCGGTGCAGAGATCGTCGAAGTCTCTTCTCCCGAAGAGTTTCGGTCTAAGCTCTCGGATCGTACAGCAATGATCTACATCCTCTCCGGTCCCGAATCTACTTCAGGTCCGATGAGCATCTCGGTGCTTTGCGCCATGGCGAAAGAGAGGAATATTCCTGTCTTCGTTGATGCCGCGGCGGAAGAGCCGATAAAGCCGAACATCCATTTGGCCGCGGGAGCTTCCCTGGTGGGCTACTCGGGTGGAAAGTGCATGCGCGGACCCCAGTCCTCGGGCATGATGATCGGAGATAAGAATTTGTGCAAGACAGCCTACTACCAGGCTGCGCCGCATCACTGCTATGGTCGCGCCCTGAAGTGTAGCAAGGAAGAGGCCATGGGGCTATTGGCTGCGGTTCGTCAATGGTACAAACGCGACCACACCGCGGAACAAGCTCAGTGGTTAGGCTGGATGCAACATATCGCGGATCGTCTGAAGGGATTGCCTTCTGTGACTGCGGAGGTTATTCCTGCGCAGGCAGATCTCTCCAATCGTTGCCCGACTCTTCGCGTTCACTGGGATGCCAAGGTCATCAATCTCACAGGAACGGAACTGGCTGCACGCCTCGATGCCGGTACTCCGCGTATCGTTCTCGCCGGTGCTCAGGGCCGTCGTCCGGACATGATGCAGAGTTCGATTGGTGTTACCTCCTACATGATGGAGGCCGGTCAAGAACGGATCATCGCCGATGCACTCTATCAAGCTCTTACAAATCCCGGCACCCATCAGGATCCTGTGGTGCCTTCGGGAGCTCCTTCATCCGTCAAGGGGCGATGGGCAGTCAGCATTCAGTATCTTCGCGGCACAGGCGAGCAGCAATTTATGTTGGAGCAAAATGGAAACGAAGTAACCGGAGAGCACCATGGAGAGATTTACAACGCAAAGTTCCAGGGCGTGGTTCATGGAGATCAGATTGAGCTTCACAGTGTGATGCCGGTTGGCGGAAATCCCCTCCGTTGCAACTTCAAAGGGACCATCCAGGGCAATAGCATGTCTGGGACGATCAATATGGGCGAGTATGGGGATGCAAAGTGGAGTGCAATTCGAGCCTGAAATATAGGCAATTTGACCTATCAGATCCTGAACCACAGGACCGATGACGCATTTTGAATTTCGTTCGAGAATAGTTTTACTCGTTCATTAGTTGGGCCGGGCAAAAATCACGAGGTTAAAAGAATGAAGTTTGAAAAGCGTTTTCAATTGTTGTGCTCGGTTCTATGCATTTCTTTCCTGTTTGTCTGTGTGAGCCGTGCCCAGCAAGCTGCCCCAACGACACAGGGTCAGCAGGTTCCCCCGCGCCGTGGTTTTATCGAGACGCCGAATCCTTTGCCCTACGATCTGCTTTTGACCAAAGGGCATGTTATTGATGCGAAAAATCATGTGGATAAGGTTACGGACGTAGCAATCAAGAATGGCTTGATCGCCAAGGTCGGTGACAATCTGAATTCGAAGGATGCCGCCAAGACGATCGATGTCAGTGGATATTATGTGACGCCTGGTCTGATCGACCTTCACATGCATGTCTATGCAACACCGGGAGAGAAGAACTCCTATGCAGGCGACAATTCTATCTGGCCTGATGGATTCACCTTCCGTAACGGAGTGACCACCGGCGTCGATGCCGGAAGCTCGGGGTGGAGGAATTTCGAGGACTTTAAAGAGCACGTCATCGATCGTTCTGAGACACGTGTATTGGCCATGCTCAACATCGTAGGCGCTGGAATGCGTCCAAATGGAATTGAGCAGAACCTTGATGACATGGATGGTGAGGCCACGGGAAAGATGGCTCTGAAGTATCCCGGGCTGATCGTAGGAGTCAAGAGTGCTCACTTCACGGGGCCGGAGTGGAAGCCATATGACCAGGCAGTGAAGGCGGGTAACATTGCCAATATTCCTGTCATGATCGACTATGGCTCGCGTCGGATTGAGCGGCCGCTTTATGATCTGCTGGCTACGCATCTTCGTTCGGGGGACATTTATACACACGCCTTTTCCGGGCATCGTGGGGAACAGGACTCGACGACTCTCAAAGCCAGCGCGGCCATGCTGATTGGCCGCAAGCGAGGCATTTACTTCGACGCGGGTACGGGGGGTGCAAGTTTTGCCTGGTCAGTGGCAATCCCTCTGCTGCAGGGAGGATTTCCTCCCGACTCTCTGTCAACGGATCTCCATATTGAGAGTATGAACTCCGGAACGAAGGACATGCTGAACGTTGCGGATAAGTTTCTCGCCATGGGGCAGAGTATTCAGACAGTGATTCAGGAGGTGACTTGGAATCCTGCGCGGGAGATCAAGCAGCCTCAACTGGGAAATCTTTCGGTGGGCTCCCCGGCCGATGTGGCCGTCCTGAGCGAAGAACACGGGAAGTTCGGCTTTACCGATATGTACAACACGAAGTTGATAGGCGATAAGAAACTGGTTTGCCAACTGACCGTACGCGAAGGAAAGATTGTTTACGACCTCAATGGCGTTTCCATGGATATGTGGAATGCTCCTTCGTCAAGCGATCCTCGTCTCTCTTCTCATTGGACGACTTTCCGTCTCCGTGCCTTTGGAACGGCACGGCCGCCGGTTCAAGCGCCCGCGCAGTCTAAGTAGTTAACCGTAGTTGTAGTAAGGCAGTCGCCGTTGGAGTGAATGATGAGAAAGATGTCCAGATGGTCTTTCAGGACAATGGTGACAGGATTTGCCTTGCTTCTTCTGGGATCACTTCTGTATGCGGCCGATGCACCGACAACGGTGAACTGGCAGACGTTGAAAACACTCAATTCTGCAGCTCCAGGACAGAAGTCAGCTGCTCTTGATCTTCAGGGGAAGCGGGTAAGCATACCGGGATTCATGGTTCCTCTTGAAGATGAGGCCAATGAGGTAACGGAGTTTCTTCTTGTGCCTTATGCGGGAGCTTGTATCCATGTGCCGCCGCCGCCGCCGAATCAGATCGTATACGTCAAGATGAACCAAAACTCCAAAGTAAAGATGTCCTTCGTCGATCCAATCGTCGTTACGGGACAGCTAAAGATATCGACGGTCGTCAGTCCTTATGGCGATGTCTCCTACAGCCTCACGGCTGAGAATGTTAAGCCGTATGGAGCACCATAGATGTCTTCAGCTGTAGTTATGCAGGATGTCTCGTTCGGATACGAGGCGCGTGCTCCGATCATGCATGTGAAGGAGCTTCAGATCGAAAAAGGGAAGAGAGTTTTTCTACACGGATCGAGTGGAAGCGGAAAAACGACGCTGCTGGGATTGATCTCTGGCGTTCTTCTCCCTCAGCGTGGAACCTGCGAGGTATTGGGAAAAGAGCTGACACAGCTTTCGCTTTCGGCAAGAGACCGCCATCGCGGCTCGGAGATGGGATACATCTTTCAGAGTTTCAATCTGATTCCTTATCTGTCGGTTAAAGAAAACATCGAACTCCCCTGCCGTGTACATACCAAGCGGAGGAAGAGAATTACTTCATCTAGTCTGGATGAAGAAGTATTGAGGATTGCGGAGCGGCTTGATCTTCATGATCATCTTCATCGCGGAGTGACCAAACTCAGCACCGGGCAGCAGCAGCGTGTTGCAATCGCAAGAGCCATGATCGGACGGCCCCGTCTGGTGATAGCCGATGAACCGACATCGTCGCTTGATAGCGATCGGCAGGAGCGTTTTCTTCATCTTTTGCTCGAGGTCTGTGATGAAGCTCGGGCTACCCTGGTTTTCGTCAGCCACGATCGATCTCTGATGTCTCATTTCGATGAGAGGATCTCCATCTCCGACATCAATCAGGTGCGGTCATGACCCTTCTTTTGCTGGCGTTTAAATCTTTGAGGAGCAGGGCGGTCACGACCAGTCTGACCATCTTCTCTATCGCATTAAGCGTCGTTTTGCTGGTTGGGGTAGATCGGGTACGGCAGGGAACTCAAGCAGGTTTTTCGGGAACGCTGAGTCAGACTGATCTAGTTGTAGGGGCGCGTGGAGGCTCGCTCCCACTTCTGCTTTATTCCGTATTTCATATCGGCACCGGCACAAACGACATCTCGTTTGCCTCTTATGAGCATTTCCGTGATCATCCGGCAGTACAGTGGACAATCCCTTTTTCTTTAGGAGACAGCCATCATGGATTTCGCGTCGTTGCAACCGACGATAACTTTTATGAGCATTACCGGTATCGTCGCGATCATACGATTCAATTTACGAATGGATCACGTGCAAGTGGCATCTTCGATGCAGTGATTGGCAGTGAAGTGGCTGCTCAACTGGGTTATAAACTCGGTCAAAAGATTGTCCTCAGCCATGGCATCGAAAGAGTGAGCCTGCAGAATCACGCCGACAAGCCATTTACAGTGGTGGGCATTCTTGCGCGAACTTCAACGCCGGTGGATCGGGCGATTTACATTACCCTCTACGGCGACGAGGCGATGCACATCGACTGGAAGGATGGAACTCCTCCGGCCATTGGGGAGGAAACCCCGGCTTCCAAGATCCGGAAGGAAGATCTTCATATCGATCAGGTCAGCGCCTTTCTGGTACGGACGCGATCGCGTGTCGATACGTTAATGTTGCAGCGCGAGATCAATACCTATAAGGGTGAGCCGTTGACTGCAATCATCCCGGCTCTTACTCTCCAGGATCTATGGAGCGTGTTGGGATACGCGGATGTAGCGCTATCACTCGTCAGTGTTTCTGTTTTGGTGGTTGGTCTGCTTGCAATGCTGATTGCGCTTTACACGGCTTTGAATGAACGGAGACGCGAGGTCGCTGTGCTGCGGGCAATCGGGCTTCGTGCCCAACAGATCTTTGCATTGTTCATTCTTGAATCGGCTCTGATCAGCGCTGCCGGAACTGTGATTGGGCTGATTACGATCTATGGTTTACTGTGGCTTCTTCATGTTCCCATTGAAACCCGTTTTGGAATTCCTCTGGCGATGGTTGGTCTCTCGCCCCGAGTTGTTCTTTATGCGGCAGGAGTTGTTTTTGCAGGAGCGTTGCTGGGGTGTATTCCAGCAATGAGGGCATATCGTAACGGTCTGATTGACGGTTTGAATGCTCACTAACTTATTACAGTCACGTACTGATGACGTGACACGATGTCAAACAAAGAAGGGATTTATCCCTTCGCTTACTGAAGAATTTTATTTTTATCGCGGCATGTCTGTTTTTGCCGAGTGGGGAGAGGGAGAGTGATGTTTGGACGAGTTCGGGTACGATATTTTTTAGCCTTTTGGTTGTTTGTATTGAGTGGGGTGGCGTTTCTTGATCGTACGAACCTGTCGATAGCGGGTTTGCAGATCAGCACGGAGTATGGGTTAGGGAACCAGCGTCTGGGCTGGATCTTCAGTGCCTTTTTGATTGGTTATGCGGGATTTCAGCTACCCGCGGGCTGGTTGTCGGCACGCTTTGGCCCACGCCGAGTCCTGTCGCTGGGAGTGATGTCGTGGGGAGTGGCGACGGCTCTGACGGCGCTGCTCCCGACGAAGGTAAGCTATGCGGTGTTTCTGCTGATCGGGATCCGCTTCATTCTTGGAGCCGGGGAGAGCGTGATCTATCCGGCGGCGAACCAGTTTGTGGCGCGCTGGGTTCCTTTGCAGGAGCGTGGTTTTATCAACGGCTTGATCTTTGCGGGGGTGGGGGCAGGAAGCGGCCTGACCCCTCCGATGCTGACGTGGCTGATCATGCACCATGGCTGGCGCGCTGCGTTCTGGTTCAGCGCGGTGGTTGGGTTCGCGGTGGGAGCGATATGGTGGCAGTCATCCCGAGACACCCCGGAGGAGCATCCCGGGATGACTGCGGGAGAGCTGAAGGAGATTCGGGACGGTCTGTCGTTCAGCTCCACGGAGCCGCAGCAGGGCAGCGGGATCTCGTGGCGGGCGATTCTGCACCGTCGCGATCTCCCTGCGCTGATGGTGGGGTACTTCAGCTTCGGGTATGTGGCGTGGATTTTTTTCAGTTGGTTTTTCCTGTATATGGCTCAGGTTCGGGGCTTCGATCTGAAGTCGAGCGCCCAGTATGCGATGCTGCCGTTTCTCTCGATGACGGTCTGCTGCCTTGTGGGGGGAGCGTTGAGCGACCGCCTGACGGCGCGGTATGGTCTTCGGGTGGGTCGGTGCGGCCTGGCGTCGGTGGCGCTGGTTCTGACGGCGGTTTTTCTGGTTCTGGGTTCTCAGGTTCACAGCCCGCAGCTGGCGGGGGTGATCCTGGCGGGAGGGGCGGGAGCCCTGTACCTGTCCCAGAGCTCGTTCTGGTCGGTCTCGGTGGACATCGCGGGAAGAAGCTCGGGAGTCTTCTCCAGCATGATCAATATGGGTGGACAGCTGGGTGGAGCGATCACAGCCTCGCTAACCCCCTGGATCGCCCAGAGATACGGCTGGACTACCTCGTTTGCGGTCGCTTCATCTCTCGCTCTCATTGGTTCGATCTGCTGGATGACTGTTCATCCCGAACATCCGCTTCAAACCGAGGTCACTTCAACGGAGCAGCTCCTTGCTAAATAGGCCATTTGCCTGTAGTCAATGGGCTGGATAGAACCATATGATTCGACCACAATCTCGCGAGTATTATTTTTTAATGAATTGCCCGTCATCGGCCCGCAGTTTCAGCGTTGCTGTTTGTGCGTGCCGATGATTACAGGCAATGGTCTTAGTTGACGAGACATTGAGGGTTGATGTCCGTTTTTCTCCGAGAGTTCTGATTTGGAAGTGCCAAGTACTGTAAAGAATTTCACAAGGATCGTTAAGGAGAAACGCATGGAGATCAACTCTCGACGTACCTTCTTTGGAAAGATTGCCGCAATGGCGGCGGTCGTTGCAGGCTCATCGAAGCTCTTCGCTCAGCAACCATCCAGCACAACCACGCCTGCTGCTCCTGCGGGACCCGGCGGAGAGCGGCCACGCCGTTTTGGCAACCACACCCACAATGGGATCTTCTATTTCTCCGGCACCGGTTCCAACGATGGCTATCCGAAAGAAGATCATGTCCTGGTAACGGACCCCTTCGAGAAGCATGTCACCCGCACAATGGACGCTCTCAAACGGTCGGTCGAGCGCGCGGGCAGCAACATGGATAGCATCATCAACCTGCAGGTCTTCCTCTGCCTTCCTCTGGCCGACGGCGTGCCCACGCTCACCGGAAAGGCCCGCTTTGATGCTCACAAAGCGCAGTATGATGCGTTGAATAAGATATATGGAACCTATTTCAGCCCCGGAAAGGCTCCGGCGCGCGCCTGCATGGCGCTCGAATGGATTCCCGGTGACTCTCTGATCGAGATCGTCGGCAGCGCCATCGTCGTCAATCCCCCCACCCCCCCTGCGAATTCGTAGTAACAAAGAGAGATTTGAGAGGAGTTTACGCATAATGTTGAAGTCCGGTTGGAATCGCCGTTCTTTTTTGTCCGCGCTTGGTGCTTTGGGCGGAACCCTGTTTACCCCAGCTGAGATGCGCGCCGCCGCAAAGAAAGCCAAGTTGGGAGCGACTCCTGTCGACGGACACCCGATCGTTCCCATCACGAGTGGCCTCGGCTCCACCGGCGATGTCTACGCCGAGCTTGGCGTCAAGCCCCTGGTAAACATCGTCGGAACGGTCACTGTCATCGGCGGCTCGGTGATGAAGCCCGAAGTCATGGAGCTGATGCGGCAGGGCAACCAGCACTTCGTCATGATCAACGAGCTTGAGGTCGCTGCGGGCCGCTACATCGAGAAGCTCTGCAAGACGCCTCCTGGATACACCGGCCTGGTGACCGGCGGCGTGGCTGCCGGTATCGTCGTGGCCTACGCCGGCATGATGACCGAGGACCTCGAGCCCCGCATGAAGCAAGTCCCCGATCTCACCGGCTTTCCGAAGACCGAGGTCATCATCCAGAAGGCCCATCGCAACAACTTCGACCATCAGGTTCGTCAGACGGGCGTGAAGCTTGTCGAGGTGGAGACGAAGGAGCAGATGATCAACGCCATCAACCCGAAGACGCTGGCGATGCATTACATCAACATCCAGTCAGACCGCGGCCAGGTGAGCGGTCCCGAGATGATCGAGATCGCGAAGGCGCACAACATCTATACCTTCAACGATGCCTCGGCTGACGTTCCGCCGAAGGAGCGCCTGTGGGAGTATCCGGCGCAGGGTTGGGACTTCGTAGCTTTCTCGGGTGGCAAAGACATCTGCGGACCCCAGGCCTCGGGCATCCTGATCGGCAAAGAGCAGCTCATCCGTTGGGCGCAGATGAACATGAGTCCGCAGGAAGACCGTATCGGACGCTCGAGCAAAGTCGGCAAAGAGACGATCTTCGCCCTGCTCAAGGCGCTCGAGCTCTTCGTCAACCAGGACTACGATGCGGTCATCCGCAGCTACGATGCGCGCGCTGAGGTCATCACCAAGGCCGTTGCAAAGTTCGGCGTAACTGCCCTGCCGCGCCAGTTCAACCCCCAGGCCCTCGGCAACGTGACGCCGCACTATAGCTGGCAGATCGACCCCGCGAAGCTGAACATCACCTCCGCTCAGGTCATGCAGCAGCTTGCGGAGACCAAGCCCGTCGGCATTGGCAGCCTGAGTGCCGATGCAGCCGGAATGCGCGGTCGCAACCCCGATGCTCCGGCCGGACCGCAGCCTGAGCGCCGCCGCCGTCAGCCGCGCGATCCTCACACCTTTGGCTTCGCCATGTGGCAGCTCAAGGAAGGCGAGGACAAGCTTATTGCCGACCGCCTGGTTGAGATCTTCAGCGCAGCTCCGAAGGCCTAGTTGAGGAATCAACGTAGCATGTCATAAACTTCACGGGGCCTTTCTCACCGATCATTCGGAGGGAAAAGCCCCGTTGAAGCAGAATCAATTCAGTTGAACGAGGAGCTTCATGACCTATCTTTTTGCCAGATTGACGCGATCCATCGCCTCCCGTTGCGCGGTGCTCTCGCTCGCCGCTGCTTCCGTCCATGCCTTCGCTCAGGCTCCAAACCTCTCTTACGACCTCGTCCTTCAGAATGGGCATGTCATCGACGACAAGAACCACGTCGATTCGGTGATGGATGTCGCCATCAAGGACGGAAAGATCGCGAAGGTTGCTCCTCATATCGCGGCTTCCGATGCTCTGAAAGCTATCGACGTGAAGGGCCTCTATGTCACCCCGGGTCTCATCGACCTGCACTTCCACGGCTTTGAGAACCCCGGCGAGCGCGGCTCCTACGCAGGCGACAATAGCATTCGGCCTGACGGCTTCACCTTCCGCTCCGGTGTCACCACGGTGATCGACGCAGGCTGCGCGGGCTGGCGCAACTTCGAGGAGTACAAGAGCCGCATCATCGACCGGCAGAAGACCCGTATTCTTGTCATGCTCAACATCGTCGGAAGTGGTATGCGCGGCGGTAAGTACGAGAACAATCAGGCGGACATGGACGGTGAAGCCACTGCGGCGATGGCCCTCAAGTATCCGAACATGATTGTCGGCGTCAAGACAGCGCACTACGCCGGTCCCGAGTGGACTCCCGTCGAGCAGGCTGTTATCGCCGGCACCAAGGCCAACATCCCTGTCATGGTTGACTTCGGCGAGAATCACCCCGAAAGCCGCCCGCTCTATGACTTGCTGACCAAGAAGCTACGTCCCGGCGATATCTACACCCACATGTACTCCGGTCTGCGCAATGAGCAGGACCCCGCCACCAAGGGACCCAGCAAGGCCTTCATCGAGGGTCGTAAGCGCGGCATCATCTTCGACACCGGCACCGGTGGCGGCAGCTTCCGCTTCTCGCTCGCTGTGCCTATGATCAAGGATGGCTTTATTCCCGACTCCATCTCGACCGACCTCCATATCGGCAGCATGAACGGAGCTACCAAGGATGAGCTGAACGTCGCCAGCAAGATGATGGCGATTGGTCTCTCGCTTCATGAGGTTGTCGCCGAGATGACCTCGCATCCGGCGCGCGAGATTAAGCATGAGGAACTCGGCAATCTCTCTGTCGGTTCGGTCGCCGACATCGCCGTCCTCCGCCTCGAAACTGGCCACTTCGGCTTCACCGACATGGACAACGTCCGCGTTGATGGAACGAAGAAGCTCACCGATGAGATCACCATCAAGGACGGAAAGATCGTCTACGATCTCAATGGTTTGGAAGCTGACAAGTACGGCGCTCCCCCGAGCCCGAACGCTGCTGAGGCCTATCGCTGGACGACCTTCGCACATAATCCGCACCCGACGCCGTCCGACAACAATCGCCACTAATCGCTGTCCGGCAGCACGGAGAAGCCCAGCTTTGGCTGGGCTTTTCTGTGTTTATCAACTTGTCAGTGGTGCCTATACAAACACGATGCACTGTGGCCTGGAAAGAGGGAAGTGCTTGCCCTCATTGGCCAGCTTGCCTGTCTTCCGATCGCGGGCAAAGACCGAGAGGTTGTCGGTCGCCTGGTTGGCTACCAGCAACCACCGCTCGCTTGGGTCGAGCGCGACGTGCCGGGGAACCTTGCCTCCGCACGAGGTTCTCTCCATCAGTGTGAGCCTTCCATCGCGGGGTGAGATTGAGAACGATACCATGAAGTCGTCGAGGCGATTTGCGACATAGACAAAGCGTCCTGCCTTATCCATAACGATTTCGGATGGAGCTGATGGTCCTTTATGCCCATCGGGCACCGTCGAGATCGACTGTATCGTTGTTAGTTCCCCTTTCGGGGCATTCCAGTTCAGCACATTCACTGAGGAACTCACTTCGTTTACGCAATAGGCCCACTTGTGGCTGGGATGAAAGACCAGGGCTCGGGGTCCTGAACCCGGCAATGCCTTCCATTCAGAAGGATCATTGGCCTTAAGCCTGGCGGTCGTTACGTCCAGTTGATAGATATGGATCTTATCCAATCCCAGGTCGTTCACCAGAAGGAATCTGTTGTCTGGGGAAGGGGTAACGCGATGGCCTTTAGGACCATCCTGCTGTTCTTTCGGACCGCGGCCGCTGTATTGGAAAAAAGAGACGGCGTTGCTGAGTTTTCCTGTCTTATCCACAGCAAACGAGGCTGCGCTGCCTCCATCATAATTCGCCACAAAAACGCATTGTCCCGTATGGTCCACATTCACATGACAGGTTCCTGCGCCCCCAGTGGAGACTTCGTTGATCTTAGCCAGCTTTGCTGCCTTCCGATCAATCGAGAAGCTGGAGAGTGCACCGCTTTTTTTACCTGCGTATTCACCAAGTTCGTTGGCTGCGAATAAAGTCTTCCCATCAGGCGAGATCGCCAGAAATGTCGGATTATCGGTCTCCGCTGCCAGTCCTACCTGGGTCAGCTTTCCTGTTGTTGAATTGAATTTGTAAGCGTAGATTCCTCGGCTTGTCTCTGCAGTCTGCGTCCCTACGAATAGAAGCCTCTCTTCCGGAGACTGTGCAAATGTCACCCTGGAATGTGCTCCGACGGCCGCAGCCGCCGACATCTGAAGAAATCCACGTCTCGATATCCCTGCCATGCACCCTCGCTTCATCTCGAAATCATCCTGCTAACTGTAGAGCTTTCGGTTCCATATCGTATACCTCGCCTGGAGGTCCACTCGGAGCCACAGCAGTAGAATAAAGAAGATAGCTCGCAATCGCTTGTACTGCGGTTCAGTGTGCAATCGGAAAGGCCACCTCTGTGAAGGCACTTGTAAAAAGCCGCGGTGAACGCGGTCTTTGGCTCGAAGACGTTCCTGAACCCGGGATTGGTATCAATGACGTCAAAATCCGCGTTCTTTATACCGGTATTTGCGGGACCGATCTCCACATCTACGACTGGGACGCGTGGGCTCGCTCAACGATTCGACAGGGGCTTGTTATTGGTCATGAGTTCGTCGGAGAGGTCGTGGAACTTGGTTCCAATGTGACCGATCTTGCCCTTGGTCAGCTCGTCAGCGGAGAAGGCCATGTGGTTTGCGGACGCTGCCGCAACTGTCTCGCCGGTCGCCGCCATCTCTGCGCCCATACCCTCGGTGTCGGTGTAAATCGGGATGGAGCATTCGCTGAATACATCGTCCTGCCGATGTCGAATATCTGGCAGCATGCGCCGGGGATCAAGCACGAGATTGCCGCCATCTTCGATCCACTCGGCAACGCCGTCCATACCGCGCTCGCCTTTCCGGTCTTAGGGGAAGATGTTCTGGTTACGGGGGCAGGCCCTATCGGCATTATGGCAGCGGCCGTTGCCCGCCATGCGGGTGCCCGCTTTGTTATCATCTCCGACCCCAATCAGTACCGTCGTGACCTCGCTACTAAAGTGGGAGTTACGCAGGCGGTCGACCCCCGCGCGACCCCTCTCAAAGAGATTCAACAGCAGCTCCATATGCAGGAGGGATTCGATGTCGGTCTCGAGATGTCCGGAAACCCTGCTGCCTTTCGAGAGATGTTAGCCAACATGAGCCATGGCGCCAAAATTGCTATGCTGGGTATCCCTTCAGAAGACATCTCCATCGATTGGAATCAGGTCGTCTTCAACCAGCTCACCATCCGAGGTATCTATGGTCGAGAGATGTATGAGACCTGGTACAAGATGACGGTCATGCTTCAGAGCGGACTGGATATCTCAGGTGTCATCACGCATCGGCTCAATTGGCGTGATTATGAGCAGGGTTTCGATGCCATGCGGTCAGGAAATTCCGGGAAGGTAATCCTGGATTGGCGTGATGTCAGCTGATAATCCGGTGACAGGTTATCTTTTTGATTCGCATCGAGTCCCTCATTAATTTATTAGCGTAAATTGTTTATTTTACTGTGTTTAAAGGAATGGGTTTGTTTCGCGCTCTTCACCGATTGTTGTATTCGGGCCATGACCGGGGACGACTTTAACCTCGTCGGGAAGCGTGAGGATCTGGCTATGGATGGAGCGGATAAGTTGTTTGCCATCTCCTCCCGGAAGATCGGTTCGGCCCACTGAGCCTGCAAAGAGGGTATCTCCCGAGATCAAAAGAGACTGCT
>Ga0255336_101159_pt1 | contig 22658 bp, 16 predicted proteins | sample MeOH1_35cm_T3_17_FD_189102 | JGI IMG/M metagenome (GOLD analysis project Ga0255336, IMG submission 189102) | Sandy soil microbial communities from University of British Columbia, Vancouver, Canada - MeOH1_35cm_T3_179 | ecosystem: Engineered > Artificial ecosystem > Sand microcosm > Unclassified ...
CAGCAGCAGCAGGAGCATTCACGTCGGCCTTCGCGGCTAGTAGTCTCTCCACCACCTCGACATGACCACCCTCTGCAGCAGCCTGAAGTGCTGTCCGTCCACGTCCACCATACTCATCAGCAGGAGCATTCACATCGGCCTTCGCGGCTAGTAGTCTCTCCATCACCTCAACATGACCACCCTCTGCCGCAGCCTGAAGTGCTGTCCGTCCACGTCCACCATACTCAGCAGCAGGAGCATTCACGTCGGCCTTCGCGGCTAGCAGTCTCTCCACCACCTCGACATGGCCACCAGCTGCTGCAGCTTGGAGTGCTGTTAGATGCCGGAAGCTAGAATTTGCATCACCCCCGCCGGCAAGCATGATTGTTATGGACGCGAAGCGACCATCTTCGGCTGCAGAAACTAGTTCTGGAGCCAATGTCTCTCTTTTGTTTTCAATACAGCCGACGATACTCTCCATGAGGTGCAGTTTGTCTGTCTGGACGGCATAATGAAGTATGACTCCCTTCGACTCTTTAGACAAAAACTCAGATTTAAGACTAACCAGCTGAAGAAGTAGGGCGGTGTGTCCGTGGTTCAAGGCCCACAGTAGCAGCCTTTGTGTTTTGTGCATGTCGTTAAACTGTCGTTGCTTCTCATCTTTGACTTCATCCCACGGTCGAGATGTAATGATATCATTGCCGTCGACACATCTGCAGAAAAGCTTCCACATCTTTTCGTCGCCATTATCGAGTTCCATCAGATGGTGAATCCAATAAGTCCTGGCGTAGTTAAAGAAGGCAAACTGTTGCTTCTCTAAAGCGCGACGCAAAGTCTCAGAATCCCCCAGCATCTCCTGGAGATTCCTTCCAACTTCTCCAGCCGTGAGATGCTTGTGCTGGCGGCGATGGCGAAGTAACGTCAGTGCAACACGATTGCTGATGCTGTTTGGCTGAGTGACGGAACCCACACCTAGCTTGAGAGGATCTAGAGGGAGATGGGTACTTTTAGTCACCTTCACCACTTGACGCTCGAAGTCATTGAAGTTGATATAAGTCATACAGAGGAAGCCGACATGTTTGTCGACGTCTGCCTCGATGAACTGGTGCAAATGTGGACCCTGTGCTGTGAATAGGTACTTCCTCACGCTATGATGGACAAGGTGGACGGTCTCGTCCTCTTCGTCAACGACTGTCAATCCGCAACAGTCCGCGATTAGACGATCCATATTATTTGGTAAGTTTGGTCGATCAAGCGATTTCTGTCCTGGTACAATACGTAAGGCTTCCCTAAGCTCATCGATTGTCAGCGGTCGCTTAGCGACACCGCAGTATTGGAGAGTTTTAATTGCGTCTTGGGCACAATTCTGCTCTTTGACTCGGCCCATTTTTTGATCTAGAAGTTTAGACAAGCCACGGGGTAGGTGCTCTAAGGCATTCAAGATTTCTTTGTCGCTTGGTTGGGCGCAGATTTCGTTGATGGTCAAACGTGTCCAAAGAAACCTGGTTGAGGCGATCGTGTTAGCATGGAGTACTACCGCCCTCTTGGGAGGTGACAACACAACTGCCCTCAACTCAAGCTGTATACCCTCCATAATCTAAACCCGTACCACGGTTTGTTTGAAGGAAGTGGTCACTGGCAAATACCAGAAGATCATCTCCATCCGCAGTCCTTAGCGAGTAGGAACTGCTGGGTCAAGACGCTTTATAGGAAGGTTTCAGCAAAATAAACTTACATTCCATCGGAGCCTTTTCGCAACGCCTCTTCGATGTTCAAGATCAATCGGGGATCAGAGAGTTTCAGATGCCCATCTTCAAGGCACTGATGAAGCGTAGTGTCGATATATCGATCCATGTCCGACTCCACTTTTTGTTCGGTCAAGGCCATCTTATACTTCGGTTTGTGTGTCCTGAATAATTCCTTTTCAAGTTCAGGTCGGCCAGAGCATAGAATCTTCAAGTCTTTCACCCGCTTATCGCATAGGCTGGCCAAGCCTCGGGCGACGTCTCTGACGTCGTTGCTCTCACATTCGTCAACGCCGTCGAGAATTACGTAGTACGTTTTATCATCCTCAAGGCGAGACGTTACCAAATCAATAACGTCTTCAGTGTCAAGATCTTGGCTCTTGTGGTACAGATCCGAAAGAGTATCGCCGTTCGCTCGCTCGATCTGCGTGTTCAGCATTTGACAAGAAAGACTGCCAATAATGTTCCTCGCCCGCAGTGATTCTTCGTCGTCGGAGCGGCAGAAATAGTAGGAGATAATGTCGGCTTGGTTCCTGGGTGGTGCATGGAGATGTGCGACCAGGTTCGATACGAGAATCGTTTTGCCGACTCCCATGGTGCCGGAGCACCAAAGGCTAGCAGTGTTTTGATCGGCTCTCCAGTCACAAAAGGCGGGCTCCTGCAGAAACCATTCAGCTGTTTGGCGAACACGTTGTCGCCTAGCCTGTTTCCAGGGCTTAACCTGATTGATAGTCGAAAAGTTTCTTCTGATGGCAGATCGCATCTCAGCCGCTTCTCGCTTCGCTTGTTGAATCCGCCATTGCTGGGCTGCACCATGCTCGTTTCTTGCCTCGAGATGAAACATCGAGGCTAATCATCGATGGGCTGCTTGATCTTTGCTTTCAAGCTCCAGCAACTTGGCAGTCTCTTGAGCAACTTGCTTCGAGGCTAGTGATATCTGTAAATGGACATCCTTCAGCGCTTGGTCGAGATCGTCATGGACCGATTTGAACTCAGACTCAAAGGGATTAAAGATTGACGACAACGTTTGTGCCACGGCGGTCCGTCGCGAGATTTCGATGATCTTGATGCACAACCGGACAATGATGGCGTAATACCCGCACAGAGCATGCTGGAGGCCCACACAACCCGGATATAATTGGCCAAATTGTTGATAGGTCGGGCAATGTTTGCCAATCGTCATGATCATGGCCGTGACTTTGTCGAAATAAGACACAATGTTGCTGGCCATCAAGACCGTCGTCTTCACACCACCCCAAATCAAAGCCGCAATTGTTGGGTTAGAACTCGCAAAGGTGCCGACAACGCCTGTAAACTGTTGTATCGCTTCAAGAAAGGTGTACAGCCGTGACGCCACGCACCTGCCGGCTCTGGTCTGGTTATTGGTATTAATCTCGATTATAAGTGTTATGGCGCCTGAGGAATCCGGCTTTGCACAGCTCGCGTGGTATCGAAGTTTCTGTTCATCTGTGAGCATGCTCTCAAAGCTCATTAGCGCCTCTCTGAGAGTAGCAGTCGGATCTGCGGCGTGTAAATTCGACTGAGGTGAGACTACAAGAGCCATTGCAATAACCCTTCACCGTTTGACCAGAGAGCTTGCCACATATGATGGATATAAATCGCCCCAGCACAGTGCAAGATGATGATTCTAGGAAGTCTCTCAGCTGAACATAAAGCGTCTCTCAGCCTCATCTGTTTGAAGATGAGCTGCCTTTGCCAAGCAGGACCTCAGACTAGGCCTAATGTAGCCTCGTGCCCAGACTCGCTTGCTGGCACAAGTTGTAGCCATCTATGCACCTGCTCAAGCAGAGTCTCATTTTCCTCGGTCTGCCGTGGTCATTGCTCGATTCAAAATGAACAGAAAACGGCGCGGTCAACAGAAGGCTTCCAATACCTCACCAATCCAGACCGCTGATGACATCCCGCTCAGGACGCCAGACATGTCGAGGAGAAGCGGAAGAACCAAAACATTGCTTGAGATTGCCGCCGAGAGACAAGCGAATCTGAATCCGACTGCCAACAACCCAGTGAAGCCGGAAAATATCGTCCGGGTCACCATTGATCGGGACGGCCGTGTCATCCCAGATCGGTCATCAGCGCCGGTTGTGGAAGAGAGTCTGGACACCGAGGCGGAGACCGAGCCCGTGAGTCCATGGCTCGACACGTTGTTCCTGGCCTTGAGCTTGTCGGCGCTGCATTTCACATTAGAGGTTCTCACGGTGCATCAATATGCGCAAGAACTACGGTTTGGCCCGATATGGGGGCACACATTGTTCATCGCTTTCCCGACCTTGGTCGGTGTGATCCATTTGTTTCATGGCCATCTCCTCCCCATTCGCTTAAGCGACTATCCGGAGCAGGTCCAGCTTTGGGTCATTGCGCTGAGACAGCTGCTGTATCTTGGCATAGCGAACGCGGCAGGATGTTACCTGATTCAACTGACGAATGACCGTGGATACTATGCCGTAATGAAGAAGGCACCTGGCATTGGCACCGTGTGGGTTTGGGCTGTCCTCGAGATGGGACTTGTTGGGGCGCTGGCTGGCGTGGTCGGGCCAGGGGTTTATGCCTGGTGGAACGGCTACAGCATCCTTTGAAGCTGAGTGGCAGACCCATACCCAAACATGCGCACTCTCCCACACCGTTGACGCTTGAGCAATACGTCGTGGCCAAGACGCACGAGGCTGAGCACGGGTTGAACGAAGATGGACCAGCAACAAGCACCGAAATCTAAAACAGACAGCGAGCAACCGGCAAAGTCACAGCCAGAGTATCGAGGTGGAAGATGGCATTGGATACACTCGAGTTGCGCCGTGTCGCCATGGTTGGGCAATCGTTAGCGTCAGCTTCGCGTTACAGACGTGGCAAGGACAAAGTTTCAACAGGACTGACCTGTCCGAAGAGGAAGTTCCTTGGAAGCTCCACGTGTCCCACCACGCGGAGGATGCCACCGTTCGAACAGGAAGCGGACCGCGACTGCGAACCCAGATGTGTGTGGCGGGCCGCGAAAAGTGCCTCGGAGAAGCCCGACAACGCCAGAAGCGTCAAGACGTATTTTTCCCCTGGCATGGCGAGAGGGGCATGGCATGGCTGGCAACAATAAATCGCCGAGCACGATGCTCAATGTGGAGATTCTCAAGTAATTGTCGAGTAATGGGAAATAGCAGAAAGTGAGCGAGCCAGCCAGACGGGCACGTGGAGACAATTCGGCCGCCCGGGGCGATGACGAAAGCGTGAGTCAAAGTGTTACCTTGCCGAGCAGCCGGTCTGACCTGGTGGTAGCCCTGGTTGTGGCCCTGGTTCTGGTCGTGGCCGCTGCCAACCAGGCGCATTCATGGATCAGGTGTGACGGTGCTTGGAATTGAGAGAGGGATGGGCCGGTGCGAATTGATCATGGGGTTCCGCGGACTCGTCTCTCAGGGATCGACAATCGTGGCCGTTGAGTGTGGCCAAAGTCGACTTCTCCCTTCGGCTTTAGGGCGTTGCGGGGTGCAGCGGTGCCTACGTATAGCGGGACTAATGGGACGCTGGTGGTGTGAGGCATACCGACGGCCTCGCCTGGTGCCATTCAACCAGTGAGCGGCGCTCCTCCCGAGCCGATGGACGCCCTCAGCCCTTTGCCTGCGACGGTGGCCTCGTCAGCTGGCCGGAAGAATCCCCCGTCTCAACGGATCCCGCGACCAATTGGACTGCCGGCTGCAGAAGAGGCAGCCGTCAGCGCGTGATTAATTTGGCAATGGAGAGTTTGCGTGTTGTGGACTCGTGTTCGCGCCATTGCGCTTGTGGGACGGGGCTTGCAACAGCGGCGTCGGGTGGGTTGCGCCTTATGGAAAATTCTTTTCATTCGTGATGTCAGTCTCGAACGGCAATAGAAAGGCTGTTCCCACAGACCTGCAGCCAGGGGAGAAGGGGAAAGCGACTGTAATACAGCGGCTAGTTCATGCACGATCGAGTTTCCATTACTCACACCGAGCACGTCTGGAGTAATGTCTGAAACATACAAAGAGTTGAACTTGGCCGTAGTCCTCGGATGCACTTCGTAGTCTTGATTCAGCTGCACTTAATTATTAGCAGGACGAGATCACAAGACCAATGAATCTTTCCTGGACAGCGCCTTTTTGGGCACTTTGCGCACGTCACTCCAACTGACAATTGTCCCTCGACGCGCCTTGAATTGAGCAGAGCCCTTTTTGCCACACGAAAAGAGAGAAATAGCCAGAGCCTGATATAGGGGCAAAAGACGAGGACAACGTCCGGAGAACCCTTCTGACCAGCACAGTTAACCGACTCTGGCCCAAGACTCATTATTGCGACCGCTATCGGCGGCTTCCCCGCGACTCCGGATCCGCTGCAAGTGCAGCGTCATCGCTGTCAATTCGCCTATTTGGCACCATCTGTGCACCTTGGCGATATGCAAAATCGTCGCCAGATCCACGTGGGAACCTCTGCTTCTCCTCGTCAGTCTTCCAGCGCCGTGAATGAAGTCGTCTACGCGCTGCAAAGGAAACTGACGGCCAACCACCTCGACTACCCGCCCTCCTCGTACCCCTCCCCGCGCCGCCCCTCCTTCTCCATGGACAGCATTCTCCACCCGAAGAAGGAGAAAAGACATGAGGAAGCCAAAGATCGAGAGGCGCGCAGCCAGAAGCGCAAGTCCTTGACCATGCGCGGCGGCAAGTCCGTCGACCGAGTGTCGGGACCATCTCCTCGAGTCGCGGCGGTGCGGCCAGGTAGATTCGAAATGGTCATTGAGTCGCCTCCGTTGGTCTTTTACGGCACGGCGCAGGTCTCGACGGGCGCGCTCCTGTCGGGCCGGCTGAAGCTCGTGGTGGAAGACCCGACGGGCGAGCTGAGGCTGGACACGTTTACCATGGTCCTGAGGGCATCGATCACCACCAAGAAACCGATTGGCAAAGACTGCGGGGAATGCAGAGAACGACATGATGAGCTGAAGCAGTGGAACTTTCTCTCGGAGCCCAAGACCTTCTACCAGGAAGAGGACAACCACTTCCCTTATTCATATCTTCTGCCGGGTCATCTTCCCGCCACGACGCAGTCTCAGCTGGGTGCCATAACGTATGCCCTCGTGGTGAGCGCGACGACCAGCCATGGCGAGAAAATTGACTTGATCCATCCGCTGACCATCCAACGAGCGATTCAACCCGGACACGAGAGGTCCAGCATCCGCATATTCCCACCGACGAACCTGACGGCCAGGGTCCAGTTGCCCCCCGTCGTGCATCCCATTGGTACTTTCCCCGCGATCCTGACGCTCAGTGGCGTTGTGGAGAAGAAAGCCAACGCCCAAACACGGTGGCGGCTGCGCAAGCTGTCATGGCGCATCGAGGAGCACAGCAAAGGGGTCTCGACACCGTGCGCGAAACATGCTCACAAAATCGGCGAAGGCAAGTCCATTCAACACTCGGAGACCAGGACCCTCGGCAGTGACGACATCAAGACGGGCTGGAAGACAGATTTCGACACGCCCGGAGGTGAAATTCTCATGGAGTTTGAAGCGTCGCTGGCCTCAAACTCCAAGTTTAAAGCGACGTGTGACGTCGAGTCTGCCACCGGCGTGGAGGTCAAGCACAACTTGGTCGTCGAACTGATTGTCGCCGAGGAGTTCTGTCCCAACAAAAGCCCTCAGCTCATCACTCCGACGGGCGCCGCGCGAGTCCTGAGAATGCAATTTGCTCTCATCGTCACCGAACGAGCGGGAATGGGCATTAGCTGGGACGAGGAGATGCCACCAGTGTATGAGGACGTGCCGGCCTCTCCACCTGGTTACGGCAGCGCAGACAAGAATGACGGGGCCTGGGGTGGCGCCGTGATGGAAGATTACGAAGGATCCGAGCTCGAGTATGAAGAGCTGGAGAGGATCCAGAGCGACAACCCCAATGACCCGCCCACATATCGTGAGCGCAACCCTGCCGATATCAATTCCGGTCTCCCGATGAGAGAGCGAATTCGGCGCAGGACGAGCGGCTCGGAGCCAGAACATGCAGGACCCAGTCGAAGAGTGGTCGGCGGTTGGACTGAGGATGAACTCGGTGCAGAGCCGCCACAGTACGGCCTTCGAGGAAGACGGGCATCTACCAATAGCCAGCAGGCACCGGAGGAGGATTATGGTGAAGGAACGTCTGGCCACCCCATATGATCTCGTTTGCTGGAAGCGACAACGGAAGCCGTCGCTGTCATGGATCACGGCCGATGATATTCATGAAGTGTTTTCACCCGCTTTTGCTGTGGAAAGGGCTGGCTGGCTTGATTATGTTGCATATGATACCCACTGATGTTTGGATCTTGCCAGAGAGAAAAGGGCGGAAAATTGTAAAGACAGCAAGCGTTGAATTGGATTAAGTGGTAGTCTCTTGTTCACTAGCATGACATGACGACGGGTTGCAGTATTTGCCTAAACTTCGGTGGCATTGATGATAGGAACTGCGAACGGAATGATGACTGGGTTGAGAAGTAACTACGTATTCCTTGCTGGTGACAAGTCTATGTTGCGATTGTAGTTGTCATTTGTGTGGTGGTTTGTAATGCCGGCATCGTCCATTGGCGTGCAAGGGATGATTCAAGCTCAGACAGTCTCTACTTTCAGTCCGTGTCATTGCAGCAAATAAAGCACAGGTAGCTAGTCTAAACTAAGCCCATTTAGATATCCAGAGTAGGGGCACTCAGGACGGAATTCTATCTGGGTGGCCACAGCTGGTAGCTACACAGCTTAGGACGAGTGAGAGCCGATTGGGTGTATTGTGCGAGCGAACTGATCCAGGAGCGTAATGCCCAAGGTCTCTTGGTCGAGAGGTTGGGACAACGAGGCGAGGTAGAGCCTTGACACCCACAAATAGAACAACGAGTGGACTCTTGCAGAGGGTTACGCTTTACTCAGTGTCATCCTGCTGGAGCATCACAGATGTCAAGAGTAGGGAAATGTTTTTCTCGCTCCGATTCGCTGACAGTGACCACTTTCAGCTACAATAATTAAAGTAGCTCTTTTCTCTCTTCAGACCAAAATGCTCCCTCCATTGGCACTTGTCCGTTGTGCCTAGCGCTTGAGGAATAATGCCCCGGAATATACGTCGAAACAAGCATGCGCGTTATAAATGAACGTCAATGGAGATGTATATTCTGGTGTAATGTCTGCCAGATTACCAGCTCTTACTCTCCTCCGATCGCCGCTTATGCGGTACAAGACTGAATCCGGAGCCTGACTGAATCCAGAGCCTTTCTTCAAGCACTTGAGCCTCGAATGGTCAGTCATGAAACTGATCACAACCCCATGTCTAGACAATGCCTAGCTTCTTGACTGCCTCCCAGCTGTCTTCCACAGTTTGCTGGAAGGAGCGAAACTGCAAGTGCAGCACCTGCTCAGCCTTGCTCTTGTCCAGGGAAAAATGCTTGCTGGGATCACAATGTGCGCCCTCCTCTCCCAGCCCTGGTTCACCCTTGGCTCGCAAACCGGCCAGGCCGTCTTCGTAATAGTTCACCCCTCCGCACAGCAGGAAGCGCTCGCTGACGCCCTTTGCCAGCGCTAACCCTCGGACATGGGCTTCGGCCACATCCCTGACATCAACCCAGGCCGGCAAAGCGGGGGTAGCGACCCGAGGTTTGAAGTTGGGATCATCGCCCTGGATGCTGCTGATCAAGCGTTTGGTGCTCGTGTTGAGTCCCTCTACCCCTCTCGTCGGGTCGACCTCATGAATCGGTGGCCCGTAAATCATGGGCGGGCAGAACGTGACCAAGTCCCACTTGATTTGGCCCTTGGCCTTGGCCTCCCGCCATAGCTCCCAGGCTGCTTTTTCCGCCAACGTCTTGCTGGCGTGGTAACCGAGCACGCCGTCTTTGGCCGCGTCCTCCAGCGTCAGCGGATCCCAATCCTTCTCGGTGTATATGTACCCGGCCCTTGGGTTCTTGGACAGATCGACCACCGAGGCAAAAGAGCTCAAGACGGTCAGTCTCTTCAGATTCTTCGCCTTGAGAGCAGAAGAGATGACATTGCGGGTGCCATTGACCGCAGGCTCGACAAGCTCTCTGACCGGGTCGTTGGTGGTCGTAAAATACGGCGACGCGACGTGGCAGATGTAGTCGACATCCTCTGAAGCGTCGTCAAGGGCATGAGGAGCTTGGATGTCTGGCACCACCGTGAATGTCAGGTCGCCCTTCGCGGCTTGGGTGGCATACTTCTTGTTGAAGAAGTCAGCCTTGGACAGTGACCGCACTGTGCCGCGCACTCGGTAATTAGATTTCAAAAGGGTGTCGAGGATGTGTGCTCCGACAAAGCCATTGGGTCCCGTGAGAAGGACGAGAGGCTTGGTCACCGACATCAGGCCGAGTATAGATTTCTGCAAAGGAATGATACTTTTGGCGCCTTCAGGATGATCAAAAATCACGGCGAGATTTCTTTGTGACACACGTCTTCCGCTGGCCACTGTATGCACGGTTGCAAAAGGACATGGCTCGGGGACGGCCTGGCTTTTGTATTCTGAGTGGTCCCGCTGCAGGATAGTGACAGTGCAGAGGCTATGGCCGAGAATGTGGGTTCTGCTTCGCTCTTAGGAGTCGGGCCATTCGACCTCACACGGTCCCCGGTGCGGCCGCATCTCCGCTGACAGCACCTGCGTAAGGGCGCGCAGGCCATTGCCATGATAGCATTAAAATCGGGATCAGTCAGCACCAAGTCGGATGGAATAACCTTGTAGCATTGACAGAAGCCAATTATGTCAGAGTGGTGGCACGATGGCGAAAGAAAGTGGAAGAAACCTTGACATGCATTGACAGAGCCAGACGGCGAAAGTGGGTGGTGTGTGGTGTGTGGTGTTGGTATCTCCAGGCTTCTTCCGGCTGTATGTGTCAGCAAGATCAGAGCGTGCTCCACTACTCGGGGTGCATCCCGCCTCGGCCGCAGCAGCCAGTAGCACCCCGATGGAGAAGTTGTTCATTCGTCGAAACAACTAGCCTAGCAGCATTTCCAGCTCTTCAATCCTCCTCTTTTTGCGCTCTTCCTCGTTACCTTCGCCGGCTGAATGTCCAATGCCAAGCGTACCGGCGACCACCATTTTCCGCTCCTGAACTCGCAGCATTCGGCCCTCGATGCTCTCCTTGGTCACAAACCGGATCACCTCGACCTTTTGCGTCTGTCCCATCCGGTGCACTCGGTCAATGGCTTGCGCTTCCACGGCAAAACTCCACCACGGATCCATCATGTAGCATCGGCTGGCGGCGGTCAGATTCAAACCCACTCCTCCCGCTCTCAACGAGAGCAGCAAGATTCGCGGCGCCTTTGGATCTGATGCGTTTTCGGCATTGAATGCGCGAAGCACTTGCGCCCGAACTTTTTGTGACATGGTCCCATCAAACCGCAGGTACGAGAAGCCGTGACGTTGAAGTTGAGGCGCAATGAGATCCAAAAATGATGTAAATTGAGAAAAAACCACCGATTTGGTGTCCCGAGGCAGGGCAGAGAGGTGGCGGAGGAGAGCTGCGATTTTGGCCGATGTTGATGCCGTGGGCGAGTAGGGATGAATTCGTCGGAGAGAGATCTTCGGCGCCGGGACGACGACAGCTTCATCGGCGGCAGCGTACAAGTCTTCGGACTCGCGAGAAGAAGGCGGCAACGGAAGATGGTTGTGCTTGACAATCTCAAACACATCCCGCGGATTGATCGTTTCTCGGCAAGAGAAGCAACGAGGCACGTCTCCTTTGTCCGTTTGATGCGTGATGTAATGCTCCAAGCACTTTTTGCACGCGCTGTGCCAGCAGGTCGTAACGACTGGGTTGATCATTGGCTCTTCGCTACATATGGGACACTCGCCACTCGAGTCGGTTTGGATCTGTCGAAGCGCATGGGTGGTGAATGTCGTGATGGGATCCTTCACCGAGTCAGGGCCGTCCTTCCCTGCCTGGTCCGTGTCAGCCGTGAAGCGGTCGATCAAATCCTGGAGATCCACGTCGTCGGCCAGTCCATTGGCGTCAGCCGCAGCGGTAACCGCAGCCTCTTCTTCATCTGCCACAATATCTTTGTTACGGGTCAGGACAGGATGACAACACGACTGTCGCAAGCGCAAGATCTGCGCAAAAATGGTCGTGTAGGACTTTAATAACGTCCCCGCCTGTAAGGACTCATTGAACGCTCGTTTGGCCCGGTTGAAAATCAGGTCATACACCTCGCGCTCGGTCTTTGAGAGCTCCACTTCCTCGACGACGATGGTTCGAGGGGGTAAAGGCACGAGGGCTTCACCTTGGGGCGTTTTCATGTCCTTGGTCCGCCGCAGCACCAGGGGTTCCAAGACAGTCTGCACCACATTCAGGGCACGAACAAAATCTTTGGACTCGAACGGAACGGTGATAAATGTCTTCCAGAAGGAGAAATTGCTCCACGGTTCCACCTTGAGGAAGCGAACCAAGCTGAACAAATCCTCCAGCCGGTTGACGATGGGCGTGCCGGTCAGGACCCATCGATGCTTTGCTTTGAGCTCGTAACAAGCCTTTGACGTTTTGGCCTGCCGGTTTTTGATCGTGTGTGCTTCGTCCAGAATGACACGGAAAAAGTCGACCGAAAAGAGGCCTCCGTCAGGGCGACGATCTCCGCCAGCGGCGGCCATTTGATTGTATTCAGACAACACCGTGCCGTAACTGGTGATGATGACATTTGGAGCCGACACGGCGTTCGCAGCGGAGCACAGCGTCTGCAAGTTCACGGCCCTGTCATTGCCGTAGTACACGAGTGTCTTCATCGTCCCAGGCTTTGAACTTTTCGCCGCTTCGCTCTCCCATTGGGTGAGCAGCGACATTGGTGCGACCACCAAGGTCGTGTAAGGCGCTGGCTCCACAGCAGCGGACGACTGGGGTAGACGCGGGAGATGATTGACCGTGGTGAGAGATCTTTTGGATGATGCTTGTGACGCGATGTCGGATCGATTCGAGTGAATCAGGCTGTAAATTTCTATCGTCTTTCCCAGGCCCATCTCGTCAGCGAGGATGCCACCTAAACAATTCTGCTCCTGCACCGGAAACTCCAGGCTCATTTCGCCAGAGTACAAGTTGACGTAAAATGTGTCTTGACCGTCGACTGCCGGTAAGAGGGCATCGTTGGCATCTTTGGTCGGCCAGGTATATTCTTCCCACAACGGGTGCATCGACTGTGGAGTGTCGGCCCTCTCGTCGCGTTCCTTGCTGAGCATCCAATGGAGGGCTTGCTTCTGGTATCTCCGAAGGTCAAGGGCAAAACTGGGTGGAGGCTCGGCCTCTGGAGTGTTGAAGTCAAACTCCTGCGCTTTTTGATACAAGGCGTCCAGCTGGTCTTCTTCAAGTTCTTCACCTTCTTCATCCTCCGAAGACGGGCTCGAGGTGCCACCGGCTTTCTGTTTCGACGGCTCCTTGTCTTTGTCATACTGCTCGGCCATCTCGGCCGCTCGCAGCAGTCCTTGCTTTTTATGCTTCGCCAGAGTGTCATTGGTCGTGGTCGGACGGAGATTGACCTCGTCAAAAAGCGTGACGAGAGCGACCTGTCGGAGGCGGAGGTCTTTCTCTTCGCGACTCTCCTTTTCTTCAAAAAAGCCAGTGGCCCGATTGTCGTCCTGCGGCTTGATAATGCCACCGGCCTCAAAAGCTGCCCTGAACATGTGTGCCTGCAGCTGCAAGTATACCGTATCATTCACCCTGACCCGTTCGGGCGCATAAACACAGACTCCCTCGAAACGACATAATTTTTGGTCCAATAATGTCGACACCCATTTAGCCGTCTCCTCCGGCAGACGTCCTAGTTCTTCCCCCCGCGCGTTGGTGAACCTGGTGATGACGTCTGCTTTCTGGCTTCTACTCACCACCGGGACCAGTTTGCCCCCTCTTCCAATCTTTGTCTTTGGCGCGATCTTGGACCGTTCTATCCGCACTCTTTCTCCATGGGCGAGCATCTTGTGGCCGCTCTTGGTCATCCAGGCCGCAACGCCGAACGACCCAACGTATCTGTCTGGGGGCATTGACGCGAGCTTCAAATTCCTGTTCAACCCGGCTGGGCACGAGGTCTCTTGGAGTATTGGAACTGGGCTTTTCGCCTCCGACTTGCGGAACCATGTATCGACTCCTCTCGAGAGCTGTGGTGACGGCCTTGGCCCATCCACAGAGGCAGCAGTATTCTTCCACGATCCATCCAAGTACATATTGATCGCTCGTTCCATGTCACCCTGCGCTGCTTCCTGCACCTTCTCGACGACATCTTGACCTAGGTTCTCGCCGATGAATGCCCGAAAGGTATCAGCGTCAAATTTTTGAGGCTTGACAGGATCCAAGACCGTGTGGGGATCGGCGGCCTCGGTCTGGCTTGACGTGTGCTCGACGGCGGAAGAGGCAGACGTTGGCCTGCTCGAGCTATTCGTGGCCGAATCAGGGACAAGTTGGTCACTTGCATCTTCAGGATCGTCCACAAAAAAGCGCCTCTTCTTTCGAGGCCGTTGTTCAATATCCATGAGGGTGGCGGCCACCGACAGGGTGTCTCTTGAGAATAACTCTAGACCAACGCGCCGCGACCTGGAACGCGTCGGGCAGTCACGTGAGCGATGGAATAAATTTGGCCGAGCTCCACCATGCATAAGGTTCACATTATGACATATACTTGGACCAGCAGACACATCTATATATTCAGCCACTCTTTGTCTCTCCTTCCTCGTCTCATCGCCATCTTCTTTCAATAATAACCCGCTGGACATGGACCACCCGATCTCCTGAATCGACTCCAATCACATAGTTGTGACAACACGCCGCACCCGTTGCATTGTATATCACACCCGCCATGCGAATTGATTTCGCGGGCCTTTGTGGGCCTCGGTCTCGCTTGCAAACGCCTGAACAAGCTCGACATTTCTTCTTCAAGACCAGAAGGCCGTTCTCTTCGACTCCCAAAAATTCTCGTGTCTCGATTTCCCCAGACTCATCTGATGTGAAAGCTGCTCTCTCCTATTGTTCGAATCTTGTACGGTATGTTCATTCCTGACTGGGGGGGAGGCCCAATTGTTACTCTCACGGCGTCTTTGTATTCGATGGGTCCTAACTCCACCTTTACTGATTCGGCCTTAACCATGACTAACTGTGCATAGGACTTATGATTCTCCATCGTATACACTCTCGCATTTTATTCGACCGCACATGTTGCCTGCTTACATGGCGATTCGCGCCTTCAATATCGAGCTCGCACGTGTCCCGGACGTGGTCTCTATGCCGTCTATTGGTTCCATGCGAATGCAGTTTTGGCGAGACACAATCAACGCGACGTTTGAGCTGCGGCCACCTGAAGAGCCGGTGGCCATCCTTTTGGCCTCTTTTCTGTCTCAAGGACCCAAGCTCAACAAGACCTGGTTCCATCGGATCATCAACACCCGAGATCGCAAGCTGACCCATCCGGGCTTCACGAACATTGCCGACCTCGAGTCCTATGCTGAGTCCACTTATTCAACACTGTTGTATCTGACTCTTTCTGCCTTACCGTTGAAGTCGTTGACCATGGATCACTTGGCTTCTCACATTGGCAAAGCCGCTGGCATCACGGCTGTCCTTCGAGGCGTGCCGCTGCTTGCCTTCCCACCACCGCCCAATCAGCACTCGAACAATCCGGCTGGGATGTTGCCTCTGAGTCGTGATCGACAGGGCGTCATCACTTTACCACTCGATGTCATGTCCCAATGTGGCGTCCACGAAGAGGACATCTTTCGCAACGGGGCCAATGCCACCGGTATCCGGGACGCCGTCTACACCGTCGCGGTGCGTGCTTCGGACCACCTCATTACCGCCAGAAGCCTGCTCCAAAATGTCCAAAGTTACCAGGAGCCCGGACACGAATTTGAGCATATGCATGACGAGGGACACGAGTACACCAAGTATGACATCGGCGTCCGGACGTCATCCGAGAAGAGAAAGGAAGAGGCCGACAAGGGCTTCGGTGTGGTCATGGGGCCGGCCATCAGCACGCAGTTGTGGTTGGACACGCTGCAAAGGGTGGATTTTGACATCTTCCATGAAAGCCTGAGACGGATGCAGTGGAAGTTGCCCCTTGTGGCATGGTTGCGAAACAAGAGAGGAGAACTTTGAGAAGAGCTCCCGCATCTCTTGGGGAGGGAAGCGTTCGACGGCACCATACCGGCCTACCCGTCGCACACCTCTCCAATCATCCATCAAGCGTGTTTCTGCGGCTCCGACTTGCAGCCATCGAGTCCCCTCTTCTCCCCAGAATGGCCTCAATGGCGCCAATCAACGCTTTGGAATCGTACGTCATGCCTTTGGGATTTTTGCGCCCATAGAGCTTGACACAATCAATGCCGAACGATGAGAGATGTTCACGGTCGACCAGAGGGGTCCCTTCGCCGCTCAGGTGGATGACGTGGGTCACGTATTGACGGTAAATTGAGTTGGCGTTGCCCGGGTGGACAACGGAATGAGCTTTCATCGTCTGAGTCAGGTAATCTCCGTGCCGCCCGAGAGATGCTGCGGCAGAAGATGGAGAAGTAGTCAAAGTGTCGTCGGAGCGCGAAGTGTGAAGGATTGGTCGCCATGCCAGGCCGCGCGACTGCTCGCCGGCACGAGCTATGGCTTCGACAAAGTCAAAGGCTGTAAAAGGGTGAGAGCTGGGGCCCACTTCGCGGTCCAGGGAACCGTTGAGGATCAATATTTTTTGCCGTGCGGGCGTCGAGCGAAGTGCTTCGCCGACTCCCTTGAGCACGATCGACGGAACGATGGAAGTATACAGCGAGCCAATGGAGTAAATAATAGCTTGGGCGTTTTTGACGGCCGTAATCACACGGGGGTTCGCCGGCCGGAGTATTTCTTGCCCGTACGGGTTGATGTACCACACACGCTCAATGCGCGCTGGAAGGTCTTCATCTTTGTCCTTGGTAAACTTGATGTTGCGCTGGCGTAGCGTCGGCAGGCTGCCCGGAAGATTTGCGTCTTCGATATCTGCGTCGAAATGATCAATACTGTAGCGAGGCCTGGTGCTGCGTACAGAGGGCGGCAGGGTCGGCGGAATGTCCAGAGCGGTGGCCGCGGCCGGATGAGAAATGTTATTCTGGCCGACGATGATGTCGCCGTTTGCGAGTTCGGCGGCAATGTGGTGCGAGAAGTTGGAGTTGATGCTTGGGATCACCCTGACTTCGCCGTCTGGGATGCCGCAAATGCTGCTGAGAAGATAGATGGCCGATTCGAAACTCCCGCTGAACAGCCTTGCGCCAGTCAGGAACAGATTGCCCACACTGGCAGAAGTGAAGTCGAAGGTCGACGTCGGCGGTCTGGAACGTTTGAGAATCTCGAGGTTTAAGAGGTTGAAGAAGGATCGGATGAGTTCCTTTTTGGCCGAAGGAATCGCCGTCCACAGCTCTGACGTCCCCGACACGATCATCTGCCATTCGGCGGCGGCCTCGGCTGACGACGTCGAGGACAGCCGGTGGTTGAACAAGGATGAAATCGCGGACCTCTCCGGTGAAGGAGGCTCTGTCGGGATCAGCCTGACGAGGCGGCTGCGAACGTCGCCAATTCCAGGGCCGCCAAACACTCTAATCAGTTCCGAGGATGAGCCGCCATTGTCACTGATAGGAATGACATAGCTCAAAATACAATCTTTGTTCTCTCGGACAGCCTCGAAGACATCAACGAGGCTGTTGGCAGCACTGCCCCCGGAGAAGACCACGATCCCTTTGGTACTGAGCATAGCGGTTCTGCGGAAGTAATGGTGTCCAATATCCTAGATGAACAGGACTGCATCCTGAGTTCGGTTGTCAATACTGTGGAACAGCCATTATAACTCCCACATCATGCCAGTGTGTCTGGCGGCAAATCCAGTTTAGGAAACTCACCCGCAGACCACGCGTGACCATCTCGAAAGCTATCCAATTGACAAAGGGAGCAGACTCGGGACCAGAGGACAAGATCTCTGCCAGACGCACAATGTGTAGGAATGCTCCAGTGGCCGGGTCAGGGGTGGAGCATTCCTACGGGCGCGATTGGGGGGGTGTGGTGCTGAAGGTCAAGATAGGATTCAGCTTGCGCGCCAGAACCCTTGGCAGGCTGGGGATAAGTTCATTTTGGCCTAGTGCAATAAGATGAAATCACACCCCGCGAAGCCCGTCGAGACTCACGCGCGAGAAGATTAGAGGAGCGCGCACTCCGGCTCGCTGAAATCAATGGTTGCTTCAAGTTTCGCTTCATATGCCTTTGTCATCCTTCGTTCTCATTTGCACCGTCCGGGTCAGCACGGGGGCCAGTTCATCCTGAATTTCGGCCGCTTTCCCAATGTCCGTCCTTCGGTCAGCTGGGACCGACGGATAGTGGCGATGGTGCGCGGAAACCAGATCCACAACTATGCGCACCGTAAATCCTCGGAATCAGCAACGAGCAGTCCTCTTCGCCATTCACATGACTGGCATCGCCCTGGGGAAACTGATGTCGAAGCCCAGAACACGCCGGCGGCGGCCGAACCCGGACGCCATGTCCATATTCAAGAGCGTCCTGAAGTTGTGACGGGTGAAAATACTGGTACACCGACGAGGCTGCACCGCTCAGAAACGAGGAGGTCGAAATCAACCATGAAGTCCCTACGCCGGAGAGGCCGGCCAGACAGGACCAGTGTCACCTACGGTGCGGGGGAGATGGGAAGAGCCAGTGGCTGGGCACCGGGGCAGGAACCAGGCATTGATACCTCGAATCCTGCTCCTCCATACAGCCACGGACCATCCTTTGACGGCGGCGCGGTGGACGTGGACAAATTCAACCAAAAGTGTGAGATCACGGTGGTGGACTTCTCCGGCGACAACATGACGATGGTCGACCTGGATAATGACAACCTGGAAGAGTTCTTGCAAAAGGACCACGAAGATTGGGTCGATGTACGGTGGATCAATGTAAACGGCCTGTCTTGGGATGTGATCAGGCTGCTCGGCAATCTCAAAGGCCTCCATCGACTCGCCATTGAAGACTTGATGAATACCAAGAATCGGACCAAGGTGGACTGGTATAGTGATCATACGTATATGGTCTTGCCTCTACAGAAGCTTATCAACCTCGACGAGCGAAAAGATGACTCTAGTGACGACGATGACAAGGATAGCGATGCAGATTCTGTGACGTCCGAGTCCGAATACAAGACGAGGGTTATTGACGAAAAACAAAGAAGAAAACGAGAGCGTCGATGGAGAAAAGGCGCCGTCTTGTCACTTCTGCTCGATATTTGGAAACCAATGGAGAAGCAGCAATCAGGGTCGGGCCAAGGTGATACCCTCAATCCTTCGAATAGGCTCCGGGCATCAGATAAAATCAGCACGCCCTGGGCCCCCAGGCAGGTGCGCACACTTCAACGCTACCATTCAGGCCCTAACCAAGACCGTGTCGAGTTTATGGAAAGGCATGCCGTGCTCGGGAAAAAGGGCCTGGGGGTGTCGGTGGAACAAGTGTCCATCTTCCTCTGCGCCGATAACACGGTCATCTCATTCTTTGAATACTCGGCGTCCGACGTTCAGAGTCCCATCATTCGTCGGCTCCAAACCTCTGGCACCATCCTCCGACAATCAGCCGACGCGTCGATGCTCGTTCAGTCCATCCTCGACGCCATCATTGACCTGGCCATCCCGGTGACCACCGCTTACCAAGACTCCATAGGCGACCTCGAATTGGACGTGCTCACCGATCCCGACATCCACCAGTCAACGGCACTCTACATTCTCACCTCGGAGATTGCTGTTCTTCGGAATACCATTGCACCAGTCTCCCAATTGATCGGCGCTCTCAAAGTCCACAAGTCTGACGCCCCCGCTGCCGTGTCGCGAGTGCAGAGTCCCCCGCCGGTCGACGAGGACGGGAGTCCGTTAGGCAGACCGCCCCTGCCTCGCAAGGTCTCCACCATCACTTCGGGAGTGTGTATCTCCCCTCTCACCATCACTTATCTCGGCGATGTCGAAGACCACGCCCTGCTCATCCAAGATTCGTATGACCAGATGCGCCGCTCCGCCGACAACCTCGTCGACCTGATCTTCAACACCGTGTCGGCATATCAGAACGAGTCGATGAAACAGCTCACGATCGTGACCTGCTTCTTTCTTCCCTTGTCGTTTTTGACCGGATATTTCGGGATGAACTTTGCCACCTTCCCTGGCGTCACCGACCACAGCGACAAGTTCTTCTGGCTCATTGCCTGCCCGGTTAGCGCCGTTGTTTTCATGTTGCTCCTGAGAGATTCTTTGATGCGACTCGTTGTCAAGTACGCCAATCGTGCCCTCATCAGACGAGCACGGAGGAGACGTTTGAAGGCCTGATCCCCCCCTTTCTTTTTGACTTTGCCCATATACCACATTTTCTGTTTGGAAAGAACAACACAAGCTGGGGAGCAGGTGTTTTTGGGATACATTCTGGATCACAAGGGTAGCATTGTCTATTCGAGCATGGCGCTGGTGGATGCCAGGTCACGTCTTTAGACCTGACCCTCAGCAACATTGGCGGATTAGTTACAATATCTAGATAAGTGATCCATTACAGAAGCAGAAATGATCCGTGACAAGGGGGGATAGAAAACATCACTTCGACAACCGAGAGCCTCTCAATCGGCAAGGGCTCTGTGCAAAAGTTTAGGTCCCGACAAACGCCCTGCTATCCTTGGACTTTTGATTCATGCCACCCGAAGCCCACATGATTTGTCAATCTCTAATCCAATGGCCATAAATTCAAGTTTAATCAGTCATAAACTCACCCCAGAGCATGTCGTCGGTGTTTTCTCTCTCCAGCTTCCGCGACTTGCCATTCTTACCGTTCTCCTTCTCGCTCCCCTCAACTTCCTGGCGGTCGTGATCGCTGGAACTGGGGACCTTCTCCTTCTGCTTCCCCTTGTCATCACGCTTCCTCTTCCGCGTGATCAACTTCAGCTCCAGCGGAACAAGGGTCCTGCCATTACCGGGTTGGTCCTTCAGATCCAGTTCCGTCCGACAGACGGGGCACACCCCCTTCACCTTGCGGTGTGCAGGGGCATCGTCGCGGCGTTGCTCTTTGGACCACTTGAGCGTGTCTATGATACAACGGTGGCAAAAAACATGGCCACACGTCGTTGACGTGGCGTCTGTCGGGATATCCATACAGATGGGACATTTGTAAGCTGTGAGCGTCGTTCGACCCGAGTCAGAGGCCGAGGCGTGAGACTTTTGGGATATTATGGCCTCCTCGCGCTGTTTCGACAGTGCTGCCGCAAGGCTGGCGTCATTGTTGACCGCCGTGAGGTCCACCGCTTCGATCGAGGACGTGGCAGAAAGGGGTGAAGACGAGCGCGACGGTATGGACTGGGATGATGATCTCTGTGAAGGTAACGATGACAACGGTGGCGACATGGTTGGCTGCAGATTCTGTTGATGCTGTCGTGCTCGGGCCTGTGTCCGCTCCCAGGTGGTATGATTTTCCCGTTGGCGGCGAATGGCCTGCTCCTCCTGCAGCCGAACTTCGGCGTCTCGTGTCGGTAAGGGAAGCGGGAAGAGAGCGGCGTGGTTCAGATCTTGGAGTCGTCGGTATCGGGCCCGTGATAGCGAATCCGAGGGATCAGATATCGGATCCGGTGTGAACCTCGTGCGAGAACCATACACCGGCTCATTGAGGGTGTTCATTCGTCGAGACGACTGGTGGGAGGAGTCGTGGGGATGCGTTGTCCGTGACATAAAAAGAGATTCCGATGTGTGCTCCGGAGGGCTGCCGGTGAGGTCAACGACCTCTGAAGTCGACCTGCTGGGCCTCGACTGAAACGCCTCCTGGGCCGTCTGAAGAGCTCGACTGGCGCTTTGTATGGCACGGTTCACATCCTGCATGGTGTCCCGGAAATTCGCCCGGGGAAGCGTGGCCTGCCTGCGGGAAGTTGAGTCGGACATGGCATTGAAGAAGTCGCGAAATAACCTGGGAGACGGTAACCGAGGCGGTTGAGGCGGCCTTCGAGGCGCGGGAGCATGGAGGCGAGAAGTATGAGGTTGAGGCGGAGTCTGCTCTAGTTCTGATCCGGAGAACGGGGTAAAGGGTGAAAAGGAGGACGACGGTGGCGAAGAGTCATAGGCCGATGGGGAGCTCATGATGCCTCAGACTTGGAGGAGCTGGCCCGCTGAGGGAGGGCCTGCTGGAGGAGGGAGGGCCTTCCGTGATGCTTGCAAATAAACCGACGTCCAGCGGGCGGGTTCCAACTCCGCTTATCGATAGTGCAAGATGTGGGCAAAAAGTCGCTGCAGTATCTTGTCCCCTGAATCGACCATCCCCATCTTTCAGACCTGCCCGTCATGTCGAGTTCATAATCGCCGTCGCTGGAGATGCTGTGGCCCCCTACGCCGGCGCAGTGTGCGCGCGGCTATATCAGAACGTCTCAAAAACTCAGACTCCATCCCTATTATGCCTGTCGTGCCACCAGCATTCTACGACGCCACTACGCGACACATCTCAGCCGGTGGAGCGATGGGGCGGATAATCAGAATGCCACCCTCGCCCGACCCGCCGACGCGCGATACAACGAAATCGGAGTCCAGCAATTGAGTAGTTATGTACATCCACAAGTATTTCCTCTCGGCACTACCTCACCACCGGCCGAACTTGTCGAGCTGTCGAAGGATCATTTGAAAAGACATGAACTGTTGGGGAAGAATCAAGATGAATCTCCTCCCATCGGACTTGACCTCCCAGTCATTCATGGCACCACCTTGGATGAACATTTTCAGAGACTGGGCCTTGACGCATCGGAACCGTATTTGTCGTACGCCAAATCTTTTGTTCGGGCCAACATGCCCCAGCGGCCGCGCAAATGGGTGCGCAGGAGTGGATGGACCAAGTACAACCCGGACATGACGACCGAGGAGGTGGACGTGCCGAACGAATCCATGTTGTCGTTTGACGTGGAAGTCATGTGGAAGGAGAGCAATTTCGCCGTCATGGCGACGGCGGCCA
>Ga0255336_101160_pt1 | contig 22605 bp, 18 predicted proteins | sample MeOH1_35cm_T3_17_FD_189102 | JGI IMG/M metagenome (GOLD analysis project Ga0255336, IMG submission 189102) | Sandy soil microbial communities from University of British Columbia, Vancouver, Canada - MeOH1_35cm_T3_179 | ecosystem: Engineered > Artificial ecosystem > Sand microcosm > Unclassified ...
CCGCATGGGTTGTTGAAAGCGGCGTAAAGCAGCATCAGGCAACATAAAGCGGGCTGGCGGGATCGCATCGTTCGCGGTCCCGCTCGTCCGATTGCCGTGCGCAATCGCAGGCAATCGCAGACGGTATTTAAGGCCGGCGCGTCCGTGCATGCAATGCCGGGAAATTGACGCGCGCGGATGCTTTCGCTGCGTCGCACTCATCCGTCGCTCTCTCCGAGCGCCAAGCACGCCACCTCTCACTCGCCCGACCTGTGCCCAGGCAGAATGTCGGGCGATCAACCGCTCACCTCTGCTATCCTCTCGCCGCGTGTCGCGCCGGACGATCGCTCGCGCGCGACCTGTTCGGTTCAAAGCGCGCTATTTATCAGCCACAGCGCAACGAAAAAATCCCGCTTCTGCCACGAGAGCATTGATGAGCAACACACGTTGGACCGTGATTTTTCTCTGCTTTCTGGCCAATCTGGTGAACTACGTCGACCGCGCGAATCTTGCGGTCGCCGCGCCGCAGATTCAGCGCGCGCTAGGCCTAGGCCCGACTGAAATGGGCCTGGTATTGAGCGGGTTCTTCTGGACCTACGCGCTCATGCAGATGCCGTTCGGCTGGTTCGTCGACCGCGTCGGCGCGCGCATCGCACTGCCTCTCGCCGTGGGCTGGTGGTCGCTGTTCACCATGCTGACGGCAGTGCCGACCGGCATCGCGGGAATGTTCGGCTGCCGGTTGATGCTGGGCGCCGGTGAAGCCGGCGCGTATCCGTCTTGCGTGAAGCTTGTGTCGCAATGGTTCGAGCCCCGGCAACGCGCTTTCGCCACCGCCATTTACGACAGCGGCTCCCGGGTCGGCTCCGCGCTTTCGATTCCGGTCGTCGCGTTGATCATCGGTTCTTTCGGCTGGAAGGCCGCCTTTGTCATCACGGGCGCGTTGGGCTTCGTGTGGGTCGTCGGATGGTTGCTGATTTATCGCGATCCTTCACGCGCACATCGCGCCGGCGCGGTCGATTCGTCTGTGCAATCGGGAGCCGCCAAGCGTAGGAAAATCACCTGGCGTTCGCTCTTCACCCATCGCACGCTGTGGGGAATGATGCTCGGCTTCTTCTGCCTGAACTTCGTGATTTACTTTTTTATCACGTGGTTTCCGAGCTATCTGGTCCAGACGCACCGTTTCTCGCTGAAGTCGCTCGGCACGCTCGGCATGATTCCCGCGCTCGTCGCGATCCCTTCCGGTTGGCTGGGCGGCTTCGTGTCCGATTCACTGGTCCGGCGCGGCTGGAGTCTGACGGCCGCGCGCAAATCCTGCATGGTCGGTGGAATGCTGCTCTCGTCGGTCATTACGCTGTCCGCCTTTACGACGAACATCTATCTGGTGCTCGCGTTTTTCAGCGTCGCCTATGGCAGTCTCGCGTTCGCCGCGGCCAGTGTGCTGTCGCTGCCCAACGACGTGGCGCCGACGCCGGATCACGTTGCATCGATCGGCGGAATCCAGAACTTCGCGTCGAATCTCGCGGGCATCGTCATTACGACATTCACCGGTTTCATGGTCGCGTTGACGAATGGTTCGTTCAAGGTGCCACTGTGTGTGGCAGGCGGCTCCTGCCTGCTGGGTGCGCTCAGTTATCTCGTGATCGTCGGCAGAATCGAGCCGCTTACCGTTGGCGATACCGCCGATACCGCCGATACCGCTGATGCCGCTGATCCCGTCGCGACGCCCGGCGTCGGCTCGGAAATGTGAACCCGACCTGAACGCTCGAAGAATCAGGCCGCCATCACAGGCACTACCGCAAGCGAAGGCGCCTGCTTGCGACGCTCGCGCGTCGGCGCGGTGCCGAACGCGTCGCGATAGCTCTTCGAGAAGTGGCAAGCCGACTGGAAGCCGCAAGCCATCGTGATATGCATGATCGACATGTCGGTTTGCAGCAGCAGTTCGCGGGCGCGCCGCAAACGCAGCGTCAGATAGTAATGCGTCGGCGTCATCCCGAGATGCTCGCGAAAGAGCCGCTGCAATTGCCGCTGCGACATGCCGGCGAGGCGCGCGAGTTCCTCGCGCGAAAGCGGCTCTTCGATGTTGTTCTCCATCAGCGAGATCACTTCGAAGAGCGACTTGTTGGCCGAACCTAGCCGCGCGACCAGCGGCATTTTCTGTTGCGCGCTGGTGTCGCGCACATGTTCGACGATGAACTGCTCGGCGATCTGCGTGACGCGCGCCGTACCCACGCGCGGCGCGATCAGGTTCAGCATCATGTCGAGCGGCGCCACGCCGCCCGTGCAGGTGACCCGATCGCGGTCGATCACGAACAGTTCTTTCAGAAAGCGCGTGTCGGGAAACTCCTCCTTGAGCGCCGACATGTTCTCCCAGTGAATCGCGCAGGCATAACCGGCCAGCAAGCCGGCGCGCGCGAGCGCATAAGTGCCGGTGCACAGGCTGCCGAGCACGCTGCCCGTGCGGGCAAAGCGGCGCAACGCGGAAAGATGGGCGGGCGTGGTGGCGCGCTGCACGTCGATGCCGCCGATCACGAACACGATATCGGGCTGGCCGACGCATTCCACCGGCCCCGTATCGACCGAGAGGCCGTTGCTCGCCGTGACCGGTCCGCCTTCGGGACTCACGATCGACCAGCGATAAAGCGTCTGTCCGCTCAGGTAGTTCGCCATGCGCAGGACTTCGATCGCGTTGGTGAAAGCGATCATCGTGAAGTTCGGAACCGGCATGAATGCGAAATGCGACAACGATGCCGTGCGGTCGGTGGCCATGGGAGGAATGATTCCTTCGAATCTATAGTGTCGCGTCGCCGTGGGGAGCGGCGACTCCTGCAATTTTGCGTATTTGTGCAACTACCATGCCATCAGGCTAAACCCTCAGTTGCCGCCGGTTAAGGTTGGACAGCCCGACAAGGGGCACCACAACGGAGCCGCGAGCCTGTTTTTCGCACCTGAACCGCGCGCGGCGATCGGTTGCAGTGCAGCACGAAGGCCGGCCCTGCGTCTGATGATTGGGCGGCGAAGATCGGCGGAGAAAGCGCGTCAGCGCCGACTTGTGAAAAAAGGACGGGCATGGCGGAAAAGGCAAAGAACACGTCTGAATTCATAAATTGGCGCGCGGGGCGAACGTCAAGAATAGACGCAATGCAGACCGGCGGCGGCAGGGCTCAAACGATCCACTGAGCGGCGCTTTCCGGCCTTTCCGTCAACGACTTCACGGACCCTTCCATGTCGAACCCGAATCCCTTCTTCGAAGAATCGCTGGCCACGCGCGATGCCGCGGTGCGCGGCGCTGTTTTGAAAGAGCTTGAGCGCCAGCAGTCGCAAGTCGAGTTGATCGCGTCGGAAAACATCGTGTCGCGCGCGGTGCTCGAAGCGCAAGGCTCGGTGCTGACCAACAAGTATGCGGAAGGCTATCCGGGCAAGCGTTACTACGGCGGTTGCGAATACGTGGACGTGATCGAGACGCTTGCGCTCGATCGCATCAAGCAACTCTTCAACGCGAAATTCGCCAACGTGCAGCCGCATTCCGGCGCGCAGGCCAACGGCGCGGTGATGCTCGCGCTGGTGAAGCCGGGCGACACGGTGCTCGGCATGTCGCTCGACGCGGGCGGCCACCTCACGCACGGCGCGAAGCCGGCAATGTCGGGCAAGTGGTTCAACGCGGTGCAGTATGGCGTCAATCGCGACACGATGCTGATCGATTACGAGCAGATCGAGGAACTCGCACAGCAGCATAAACCGGCTCTGTTGATCGCCGGCTTCTCGGCTTATCCGCGCGCGCTCGATTTCGCACGGCTGCGCGCGATTGCCGATGGCGTGGGCGCGAAGCTGATGGTGGACATGGCGCACATTGCCGGCGTGATCGCGGCGGGGCGTCACCAGAATCCGGTCGACCATGCGCACGTGGTCACCTCGACCACGCACAAGACGTTGCGCGGCCCGCGCGGCGGCTTTGTCCTGACGAATGACGAAGACATCGCCAAAAAGATCAACTCCGCGGTGTTCCCCGGCTTGCAAGGCGGCCCGCTGATGCACGTGATCGCAGGCAAGGCGGTGGCGTTCGGCGAGGCGCTGCAACCCGGCTTCAAGACTTATATCGACAGCGTGCTCGCCAACGCGCAGGCGCTCGGCGAAGTGTTGAAGGCAGGCGGCGTCGATCTGGTGACGGGCGGCACCGACAACCATCTGCTGCTGGTCGATCTGCGCCCGAAGGGTCTCAAGGGCAACCAGGTCGAGCAGGCGCTGGAGCGCGCCGGCATTACCTGCAACAAGAACGGCATTCCGTTCGATACAGAGAAGCCGACGGTCACTTCCGGCATTCGCCTCGGCACGCCGGCGGGCACGACGCGCGGCTTCGGCGTGAGCGAATTCCGCGAAATCGGGCGGCTGATCGTCGAGGTGCTCGACGCGCTGCGCGACCACCCCGAAGGCGACGCCGCCACCGAACAACGCGTGCGCCGCGAGATTTTCGCGCTGTGCGAACGCTTCCCCATCTACTGAGAACGCCTGGAGCACACGATGAGCACTCTGCACGACAACAGCATCATCATCGACGGTCTGAACATTTCGAAGTTCGAGCGCTCGGTGTTCGAGGACATGCGCAAGGGCGGCGTCACCGCGGTGAACTGCACGGTCTCGGTTTGGGAAAGCTTCCAGAAGACGGTCGACAACATCGCCGAGATGAAGCAGCAAATCCGCGAATACGGAGAGATTCTGACGCTGGTGCGTACCACCGACGACATCTTCCGCGCGAAGAAAGAGAACAAGACGGGCATCATTTTCGGCTTCCAGAACGCGCACGCGTTCGAGGACAACCTCGGCTATATCGAAGCCTTCAAGGATCTCGGCGTGAACGTGGTGCAGCTTTGCTACAACACGCAAAACCTGGTGGGCACCGGCTGCTATGAACGCGACGGCGGTCTGTCCGGCTATGGCCGCGAAGTGATTCAGGAGATGAACCGCGTCGGCATCATGGTCGATCTTTCGCACGTGGGCGGCAAGACGTCCTCGGAAGCGATCGCGGCTTCGAACAAGCCGGTGTGCTACTCGCATTGCTGCCCGTCGGGATTGAAAGAACATCCGCGCAACAAGAGCGACGAGCAACTGAAAGAGATTGCCGATGCGGGCGGCTTCGTCGGCGTGACGATGTTCGCGCCGTTCCTGAAGCGCGGCGCGGATGCGACCGTCGAAGACTATATCGAGGCAATCGAGTACGTGGTGAATCTGATCGGTGAAGACCAGGTCGGCATCGGCACGGATTTCACGCAAGGCTACAGCACCAAGTTCTTCGACTGGATCACGCACGACAAGGGCCGCTATCGCCAACTGACCAACTTCGGCAAGGTCGTGAATCCGGAGGGCATTCGCACGATCGGCGAGTTTCCGAACCTCACGGCCGCGATGGAGCGCGCCGGTTGGAGCGAGACGCGCATCAGGAAGATCATGGGTGAAAACTGGGTGCGGGTGTTCGGTGAAGTCTGGACAGTCTGAGCGCCACTCGACGAACCTCACGCTATAAAAAACGGAGTCTCCACATGCAACCCCAACTGCCTATCGACGTCGACCCGAACACCGGCGTCTGGACCACCGACGCGCTGCCGATGCTGTACGTGCCGCGTCATTTCTTCACGAACAATCACACCGCCGTCGAAGAAGCGCTGGGCCGCGACACATATGCCGAGATTCTCTACAAGGCCGGCTACAAGTCCGCCTATTTCTGGTGCGACAAGGAAGCGAAACAGCACGGCATTTCAGGCATGGCGGTGTTCGAGCATTACCTGAACCGTCTGTCGCAACGCGGCTGGGGCATCTTCAGGATCACCGAATCCGATCCGTCGAGCTCGCGTGCGCGCATCGAATTGCATCATTCGTCGTTCGTGCTCGCGCAGCCGGGCAAGGAAGGCAAGCTTTGCTACATGTTCGCCGGCTGGTTCGCGGGCGCGATGGATTGGGTCAACGACACCGCGCCGGATGCCGCGCGCAAGGGCCCGCCTTCGTATTCGCGGGAAGCGCAATGCGCGGCTGAAGGCCACGATCATTGCGTATTCGAAGTGTCGCCGCTCGCTTCGTAACACGCCTGAGCCTATCCATTCCGAGGTTGATCGCGATGCGTTACCCGAACCTTTTCAAGCCTCTCACGCTGAACCAGTTGACCTTGCGCAACCGCATCGTCAGCACCGCGCACGCGGAGGTCTATGCGGAACCGGGCGGCCTGCCCGGCGACCGTTATATCCGTTACTACGAGGAGAAGGCGAAGGGCGGTGTCGGCCTCGCCGTCTGCGGCGGTTCGAGCCCGGTGTCGATCGACAGCCCGCAGGGCTGGTGGAAGTCGGTGAATCTGTCCACCGACAAGATCATCGATCCGCTCGCGCGGCTCGCCGAGGCGATGCATCGGCATGGCGCGAAGATCATGATTCAGGCCACGCACATGGGCCGCCGTTCGGCGTTTCATGGCGAGCATTGGCCGCATCTGATGTCGCCTTCCGGCGTGCGCGAGCCGGTGCACCGCGGCAACGCGAAGATCATCGAAGTGGAGGAGATTCGCCGCATCATCAGCGATTTCGCGGCGGCCGCGAAGCGCGTGAAAGATGCCGGCATGGACGGCGTCGAAATCTCGGCGGCGCACCAGCACCTGATCGACCAGTTCTGGAGCCCGCGCACGAATTTCCGCACCGACGAATGGGGCGGCTCGCTCGAAAACCGTCTGCGTTTCGGCACTGAAGTATTGAAGGCGGTGCGCGAAGCGGTGGGCGCGGATTTCTGCATCGGTTTGCGCATGTGCGGCGACGAGTTTCATGAAGACGGGCTCGATCATGAGCAGTTGAAGGAAATCGCCCAGGCGATGAGCGAAACGGGCCTGATCGACTACCTCGGCGTGATCGGCTCGGGCGCGGACACGCACAATACGCTCGCGAACTGCATGCCGCCGATGGCGCTGCCGCCCGAACCGTTCGTGCATCTCGCGGCCGGCATCAAGTCGGTGGTGAAGGTGCCGGTCATGCACGCGCAAAGCATTCGCGACGCGGGGCAGGCGGAACGTCTGCTGGCGGGCGGCATGGTCGATCTGGTCGGCATGACGCGCGCGCAGATCGCCGATCCGCACATGGTCATCAAGATCCGCGATGGCCGCGAGGACGAAATCAAGCAGTGCGTCGGCGCGAATTATTGCATCGACCGTCAGTACAACGGGCTCGACGTGCTGTGCGTGCAGAACGCCGCGACCTCGCGCGAGGAAACCATGCCGCACGTGATCGCGAAGACGCGCGGGCCGAAGCGCAAGGTCGTCGTGGTCGGCGCGGGTCCGGCGGGACTCGAAGCGGCGCGCGTCGCGAAGTCGCGCGGTCATGACGTGGTGCTGTTCGAGAAGAACGACTACGTGGGCGGCCAGATCATGCTGGCCGCGAAAGCGCCGCAGCGCGAACAGATGGCGGGCATCGTGCGCTGGTTCGATATGGAGACGAAGCGCCTCGGCGTCGATCGCCGGCTCGGTGTTGCCGCCGACGAGAAAACCATCATGGCCGAGCAGCCGGACATCGTCGTGCTGGCGACGGGCGGCTCGTCGTTCACGTCGCAAGTGGCGGCATGGGGCGTCGAGGAAGGTCTTGCCGTAAGTTCGTGGGACGTGCTGTCGGGCAAGGTCGAACCGGGCAAGAACGTGCTCGTGTATGACGGCGTGAGCACGCACGCCGGCGCGGGCGTCGCCGATTTCATGTCGAGCCGCGGCTCGAACGTCGAGATCGTGACGCCGGACGTGAAGGTGGCCGACGACGTGGGCGGCACCACGTTCCCGATTTTCTATCGCCGGCTCTATGCGCAGGGCGTGATTCATACGCCGAATTACTGGCTCGACAAGGTCTACGAGGAAGACGGCAAGAAGATCGCCGTGATCCGCAACGAGTACACGGAAGAGCAGGAGGAGCGCGCGGTCGATCAGGTGGTGATCGAGAACGGCAGCACGCCCAATGACCAGCTTTACTGGACGCTCAAGCCCGAGTCGGTCAATCGCGGCCAGGTGGACGTGCACAAGCTGTTCGCCTCGGAGCCGCAACCGTCCTTGAGCGAAGAACTCGGCAACGGCCGCTTCCTGCTGTTCCGCGTCGGCGACTGCATTTCCATGCACAACATTCACGGCGCGATCTACGACGCGCTGCGTCTTTGCAAGGATTTCTGACGATGAGCCCCGTGTTTGTCATCACCGTCCTGCTGTGGCTGTCGGTGGCCGGCCTCGCGTTCGCGCTCGCCAAACGCGCCGCTTACTGGCGCGAAGGCCGCGCCACGGCGGCGGGCGCCTACGGCTGGGCGAATCTGCTGTCGATTCCCAAGCGCTACTTCGTCGATCTGCACCATGTGGTCGCGCGCGATCCGTACATCGCCAGGACGCACGTCGCCACGGCGGGCGGCGCGATCCTCGCGATGGCGCTGGTGTTCGTCAACTACGGGCTGGCGATTTACTCCGTATGGCTCGACCGGTTGATTTTCCTCGCAGCGCTCGTGATGCTGGTGGGCGCGGTATTCGTCTGGCGTCGCCGGCATGGCGCGAAGGCGGTGCCGGCACGGCTTTCGCGCGGGCCCTGGGATCATCTGCCGCTGCTGCTCGGTTCGTTCGCGCTCGGCCTCGTGCTGTTCGTCGCGCTGCCGGCTTCGGCGATGTCGGGTGCGCTCGCGATCGTCGTCGCGTTGCTGATCGCGGCGGGCGCGTTCACGATGACGTTCGGCGCGGCGCGCGGCGGCCCGATGAAGCATGCGCTCGCCGGTCTGCTGCACCTCGCGTTTCATCCGCGCCAGGAGCGCTTCGCCGAGCGCAACGATCGCGACGTGGTGCCGCCGACCGCGCTAAAGGCGCCGTTGCTCGACGCGAAGGAATACGGCGTCGGCAAGCCGGTCGAGTTTCGCTGGAACCAGTTGCTGAGTTTCGACGCGTGCGTGCAATGCGGCAAATGCGAGGCGGCGTGTCCGGCATTCGCCGCCGGCCAGCCGCTCAATCCGAAGAAGCTGATTCAGGACCTGGTGACGGGCATGGTGGGCGGCACGGACGCCAACTATGCGGGCAGTCCCACGCCCGGCATTCCGCTCGGCAAGCATGCCGGCGCGCCCGGCAAGCCGCTGATTTCCAGCCTGATCGAAGCGGATACGCTGTGGTCGTGCACGACTTGCCGCGCCTGCGTGCAGGAGTGCCCGATGCTGATCGAGCACGTCGACGCGATCGTGGACATGCGGCGCAATCAGACCCTGGTCGAAGGCAACGTGCCGGGCAAGGGGCCGATCACGCTCGCCAATCTGCGCGAGACGGGCAGCGCGAACGGTTACGACATCGGCGCGCGCTACGACTGGGCGGTCGATTTGCAAGTGCAGGTCGCGCAACCGGGGCGTCACGTAGAGGTCTTGCTGATCGCCGGCGAAGGCGCGTTCGACATGCGTTATCAGCGCACGCTCCGCGCGCTGGTCAAGGTGTTGAATCGCGCGGGGATCGACTACGCGGTGCTCGGCGGCGTGGAAACCGATACCGGCGACACGGCCCGGCGTCTCGGCGACGAAGCCACCTTCCAGCAACTCGCGCGGCAGTTGATCGGCACGCTTTCGCAGTACTCGTTCGGCAAGATCGTCACCGCCGACCCGCACGTGCTGCACAGCCTGCGCAACGAATATCGCGCGCTGGGCGGCTTCTACGAAGTGCAGCATCACACGGCGCTGATCGACGAGCTGGTGGCGAGCGGCAAGCTGTCGCCGCGCGCGGTGGCCGCGTTGGCGGAGCGCAAGATCACCTATCACGATCCGTGCTACCTGGGCCGCTATAACGGCGAGACCGAAGCGCCGCGCCGCTTGCTGAAGAGCATCGGCATCAAGGTGGTGGAGATGGAGCGCAACGGCATGCGCGGGCGTTGCTGCGGCGGCGGCGGCGGTGCGCCGTTGACCGACATTCCCGGCAAGCGCCGCATTCCCGACATTCGCATCGACGACGCTCGCACGGTCGGCGCGGAAATCGTCGCGGTGGGTTGCCCGAATTGCACGGCGATGCTCGAAGGCGTGGTGGGACCGCGTCCTGAAGTGCTCGACGTTGCCGAACTGGTTGCAGCGGCGCTGGAGTAACGCGATGAACACTCTCAAACGAATCGATCCGCGCCGGCCGTTCATCATCACGGCGGATGGCCTCAGGCGTATCACGCTCGGTGCGACCGGCGTGGCGGGGTCGGCGGACTTCGCGGCGGCTGGCTCGGCGGGCCATCATCGCGAGCAGGCCAAGCCGCGCCGCACGAGCGCGACACCGCAGCGCGTGTTGCTGGTCGCCGCCCACGCGGACCGCGGCGCATTGGACGATCACGCGCGTCAAACGCTGGCCGCCGCCGCATTGATCGCGGACGCAACCACCGAAGTGGTGCTGCTGGTATTCGGCGAGTTCACCGGCGAGGCCGCCGCGCTCGGCATGCTCGGCGTGGACAAGCTGATCGAATTGCCGATGTTCGACCGCCGCAAGTTCGCGCCGATCGACGAATTGAACGCGTTGGCCGCGTGCGTCGCGGCGTATGCGCCGGTCCATATTTTCCTGCCCGACAATGCGACGGGCGACGGCGACCTCGGCCGCCGCTATGCGGCTGCCGCCAATGCGAGCGTCGCAACGCATGTGGTGGAGATCGATGCCACGCACGTCGCAGCGTATGTGCGTGCGAATACCGCTTTCGCCGCGCGCTCGCTGCCCGAAGTGGTGCTGCTCGCGCCGAACGCCGTCGATCCGAAATTGCCGTTTGTCGGCGCGGGCGAGCGGGTTGCGTGGCGTGTCGATGGCGAGCCGGTTTCGTCCAAGGGCGCCGTGCGCGATCTCGGCATCGAGGAAATCGACGCCGCGCAACTGGCGCTCGAAGAAGCGGATTTCATCGTCTCGGCGGGCAACGGCGTGAGCGACGTCCCCGCGTTCGAGCGTCTCGCGTCCACCTTGGGCGCGGCGATCGGCGCAAGCCGCGTGGCCGTCGACGACGGTAAGTTCACGCGCGACAAGCAGATCGGCGCGACGGGCAAGACGGTCGAGGCGAGCGTCTGTATCGCGTTCGGCATTTCGGGCGCGGTGCAGCATCTGCAAGGCATCAAGGATTGCCGTCACGTGATCGCGGTGAATCTCGACGCCAGCGCGCCGATCGCCAAGCGCGCAAATCTCACCGTGGTCGCCGACGCGCAGGAAACCATCGCCGCGCTGAACGAAGCCGCATCCGCGGCGCGCACGGCGCGCGGAACCGGCGCGGCCTTATTGAACTCGACGGCACCGGCCGAGGGAGCGCTCGCATGAAGATCGCCGTACTGGTTTCCGTGGGCCGTCATCCGGTGAGCGGCGCGGCGCGCTACAGCCGCAACGACGCCGCCGCGCTGACAATGGCGCTCTCGCTCGCGAAAGCGCACAACGCGACACTCGACGTGCTGCATGCGGGCGATCCGTCGAATCCGGCGCTCAACGAATATCTCGCGCTCGGCGCGCGCTCGGTCGAAGTGCTCGAATTGCCGGCAACGCCTGAATTTCAGGCCGACGCCACCGCGCCGCTTGCCGCGCGTCTGCGAGGTTACGACCTGGTGCTGACCGGCACGCGTGCCGAAGGCGCATTCGACAGCGGCATGCTGCCGTATCGCGTCGCTCATGCGCTGGAGATGCCGCTCATCGGCGCGGCGGTCGATCTGACCTTGCGCGACGGTTGCGCCGAAGTCCGGCAATTCATGCCGAAGGGTTTGCGCCGGCGCGTCGAGGTGCAACTGCCGGCCTTGATCGCGGTGCATCCGATGGCCAACGCCGTGCCGAAGTATGCGTATGCACGGCTGCGTGAAGGCACGATCCGCCCGGTCGCCACGCATAGTGAGAGCAAGTCCCGCGACCCCGACTCCCTCGCCTGGACCGTTCGTCCGGCCAGCGCCAAACCGGTGCGCCTCGCCGCCGCCGAGAAGCGCTCCGGCCACGCCCGCATGCTCTCGGCAACGACGACCGAAAGCCGTGGCGGCAGCGTCGTAATTGAAGGGAGTTCCGTCGAAAAAGCACAAGTGATACTCGCGTATTTGCGCGAGCATCAACTCGTGGATTACTGATTTCCCATTCAGGCCAGCGCGCGACCAGGAGGGCCTGGCGCGGCACCAGACGTGATACGCAACGGAGCACACAATGAAAGTTTCCGCAGACGTTCGCGCAATGATCGAACGCCGCAAGAAGAATCACACGCTGGAAGCGCCGTTCTATACGAGCGAGGATATTTTCGCGCTCGACATGGACGCGATCTTCCGCCAGCACTGGATTCAGGTCGCAGTGGAGCCGGATGTGCCGGAACCGGGCGACTACATCACGGTGGAAATCGGTCACGATTCGATCCTGATCGTGCGCGACGACGACATGCAGGTGAGGGCGTTTCACAACGTCTGCCGCCACCGCGGGTCGCGGCTGTGCAACAGCGAGAAGGGTTCGCTCGGCAATATCGTCTGCCCGTATCACAGCTGGACGTATAGCCTGACCGGCGACCTGATGTACGCCGAGCACATGGGCGATCAGTTCGACCGCTGCAAGCACAGCCTGAAGTCCGTGCACCTGGAAAACCTCGCGGGCCTGATTTTCATTTGCCTCGCGGAACATCCGCCGGCCGACTTCGCCGTGGTGCGCGCCGCGATGGAACCGTATCTGCTGCCGCACGATCTGCCGAGCTGCAAGATCGCGGCGTCGATCGACATCATCGAGGAAGGCAACTGGAAGCTCACGATGGAGAACAACCGCGAGTGCTACCACTGCGTCGCGAACCATCCCGAGTTGACGATTTCGCTCTATGAATACGGCTTCGGCTATCAGCGCACGCCGGCCAACGAGGAAGGCATGGCCGCCTTCGAGGAAACCGTGGCGCGCCGCACCGCGCAGTGGGAGGCGATGAACCTGCCTTCGGCGGAAATCGAACGGCTTGCGGATCTCGTCACGGGTTTCCGCACGCAACGCTTGCCGCTCGATCGCGACGGCGAATCGCAGACACTCGACGCGAAGGTCGCCTCGAAGAAACTGCTCGGCGGTTTCGAGCAAGCCGACCTCGGCGGCCTGTCGTTCTGGACGCAGCCGAATTCATGGCATCACTTCATGAGCGACCATATCGTGAGCTTCTCGGTGATTCCGCTGTCCGCCGGCAAGACGCTCGTGCGCACCAAGTGGCTCGTGCACAAGGACGCGCGCGAGGGCATCGACTACGACGTGAACAACCTCACGGCCGTGTGGCGCGCGACGAACGATCAGGACCGCGCGCTCGTCGAATACTCACAGCGCGGCGCGACGAGCAGCGCCTACGAGCCGGGTCCGTATTCGCCGTTCACCGAGGGCCTGGTCGAGAAGTTCTGCGAGTGGTACATCGGCCGCATTGCCGATTATGACAACGCACCCCAAACCAGCGACGCGGGCAATACCGCGCCGCTACCGCACGGCGAAAAAGTCGTGTCGTTCAAGCGCTGAGCGCAATACCGCAACCAGGAGCGGGAGAAAACAATGATGCGCGATCAGGCGACGTTTCAGCTCAGGACCGAGCCGGCTCCCAACCGCGTGACGCAACCGCGGTTCTGGGAGACGCTGCCGGCGCGTTGGAACAGCGATACCGACGACACGCTGGTGTGCTGCCAGGTCCGCCAGGAAACGCACGACGTCAAAAGCTTTTTCTTTCGCGCGCCGTCGGAACGCGCGTTCGTGTTCGAGCCGGGGCAGTTCATCACGCTCGAACTGGAGATCGACGGCGAGGCGGTGAATCGCTGCTACACGATTTCGTCGCCGCCAACGCGACCGCATACGATTTCGATCACCGTGAAGCGGGTGCCGGGCGGTAAGGTGTCGAACTGGCTCCACGACAATCTGCATGCGGGTTCGCAGGTGCGCGTGCTTGGACCTTCGGGCGAGTTCACCTGCGCGCGGCATCCGGCGCGCAAGTTTCTGTTTTTGTCGGCGGGCTCGGGTATCACGCCGTTGATGTCGATGAGCCGCGCGCATCACGAACTGGGTCAGGACAGCGACATCGTATTCGTGCACAGCGCGCGCACGCCGGACGACATCATCTTCGCGCGCGAGCTCGATCTGATTGCCTCTAACCAAGCGCATTTCCGCACGGCGTTCGTGTGCGAACGGCTCGGCGCGCGCACGAATTGGCCTGGCGTGACCGGCTTTCTCACGCTGCCGCTGCTCAAGCTGATCGCGCCGGATTTCCTCGAACGCGAGATCTTCACTTGCGGGCCCGCGCCGTATATGCAGGCCGTGCGCAATCTGCTGGACGAGGGCGGATTCGATCGCAGCCGTTATCACGAGGAAAGCTTTTCGTTCGAGACGGTGAGCGAGGTAGCCGCCGAATTGACGACCGCGCATGTCGCGGATGCGTTGCAGACAGCCAGTGCCACGGTTGCCGCTACCGCGGAGACCTTTGTCGAAACGCGCGCACAGGCGCCGGGTTTTGCGCCCGCGCCGGTCGAGTCGACGGAAGCGAAATTCAAGGTGAGCTTTGCCAAAAGCCATCGCGAGATCGAATGCGGCAGCGGTCAGCATGTGCTGGATGCGGCGAAGAAAGCCGGCGTTCGGCTGCCCGCATCGTGCACGCAGGGCATGTGCGGCACGTGCAAGGTGAAGCTGGTGTCGGGTGAAGTCGCGATGAAACACGCGGGCGGGATTCGTCAGCGTGAGATCGACCAGGGCATGGTGCTGCTGTGCTGCAGCAAGCCGCTCAGCGATCTCGTCGTCGATAAGTAAGACAAGAATTGGACCCGGATTTCGGGCGAGGTCGCATGCGGACAACTGCATGTCGGAAAACAACGTTACCCGGCCTTTCTGGCTGGCGATTCTAAATGCTCAATGGGTTGTTTTTTGGACGGCGAACGGGAGATGGCGATGAGACTGATCAAAAAGATATTGGTGTTGAGTACCTTGAGCGCGGCGCTGGCGGCAAGCAGCGTTAGCGTGTCGGCCGATACGAAGCCGACCATCAAGATCGGTTACGTGGAAGGCTGGGACGACAGCGTGGCGACGTCCAACGTGGCCGCGCGCGTGATCGAAAAACGCCTCGGTTATCAGGTGCAACTCGTGCCGGTCGCGGCCGGCGTGATGTGGCAAGGCGTGGCGCGCGGCGATCTGGACGCGACGCTCTCCGCGTGGCTGCCGGTCACGCACGGTGCGTACTGGAATAACTTCAAGGAGAAGGTGGTCGACCTCGGCCCGAACTTCAACGACGCGAAGATCGGTCTGATCGTGCCGGAGAATGCCGACGTGAAGACCGTGGGCGATCTGGAAGCGAAGAAGGCGGAATTCGGCGCGCGCATTGTCGGTATCGACGCGGGCGCGGGCGTGATGCAGAAAACCAGCGAAGCGATCAAGGCGTATGGGCTGAACTATACGTTGATGCCGAGTTCGGGCAGCGCGATGACCGCCGAACTGGCGCGCTCGGAAGCGGCGAGCAAGCCGATCATCGTGACCGGCTGGAAACCGCACTGGATGTTCGCGAAGTACAAGCTCAAATTCCTCGAAGACCCGAAGAAGGTATTCGGTGAAGCGGAGCACGTGGATAGCGTCGTGAATCCGGAACTCGAAAAGAAAGCGCCGCCGGTCGTCGCGTTCCTGAAGAAGTTTCAATGGAAGCCGGGCGAGATCGACAGCGTGATGCTGGCGACGCAAAACGGCGAGAAGCCGACCGCCGCCGCCGATGCATGGATCAGCGCGCATGGCGATCGCGTGGATAGCTGGGTGAAGTGATCGCCTTGTTCTTGTGAAACGGTTGCCGCTTTAAAAGAGCGGCAACTTCTAAAGAAAACGCCGCTTTTTAGCGGCGTTTTTGCTTATTCTCTGCTTATTGCAGCACGACGGTTCGATCGCCGTTGATAAACACGCGCCGCTCGATAAACGCCTTCACCGCTCGCGCCAGCGTGATGCATTCGACGTCGCGTCCCGTGGCGAGCAGCCGCTCCGGGCCGTAAGCATGATCGACGCGCTCCACCACCTGCTCGATGATCGGGCCTTCGTCGAGATCGTCGGTCACGAAATGCGCGGTTGCGCCGATCAGCTTCACGCCGCGCGCATGCGCCTGGTGATAAGGCTTCGCACCCTTGAAGCCAGGCAGGAACGAATGATGGATATTGATCGCCCGCGCCGCGAGCGCGCGGCTCGTTTCGCCGGAAAGAATCTGCATGTAGCGCGCGAGAATCATCAATTCGGCGCCCGAGGTCTCGAACAGATCGAGCAGGCGCACCTCCTGTTGCGGCTTGGTGTCGGCGGTGATCGGCAGATGATGGAACGGCAGGCCGTGCTGCTGCGCAAGCGGTTCGAGGTCGCGATGATTCGAGCCGATGCCGACGATGTCCATCTTCAACTCGCCCATGCGCCAGCGGAATAGCAGGTCGGCGAGACAGTGTTCGAGTTTCGACACCATGATGAGCACCTTCGGCCGCGTGCCGACATCGTGCATGGCCCATGTCATCTGAAAGCGCTCGGCGATGACGGTGAATTCACGCTTGAGCGCCGCGATGTCCAGGCTCTCCTTGCTCTCGACGCCATGAAACACGCAACGCACGAAGAAGCGCTCGCTGAGGTCGTCGTCGAAAACGGTCAGTTCGTCGATATAGCAATGATGCCGGTCGAGAAAGCCGACAACGGCGGCAACCTGGCCCGCCGCACTCGGACACGCGACGGTGAGAACCAGTTGATCGGGACGGGAATCGGCGGACATGCGCTCTCCACATAGACGATAAGGCGACGCCGCGGGGCGCGGCATGCATCATCGCAGTAGAGCAAATCAACCGGACGCGCGGATAGAAGCTAACCGCCGTCGCGCTGGAACGGGAACGTCAGGCGCTCATTCGGCGTCGAGTCCGCATTCGCCCAGCAGCCATTGGCGAAACGCGCTGATGACCGGCGTGGCCGTGCGCTGCGTGACGAGCAGATAGCCGCGCCCGGTGACGAGCGGCGTATCGAACAGTTCGACCAGTTGCCCGGTAGCGAGGAGTTCATCGACGAGCGGCGCCCAGCCGAGCGCGACGCCCTGGCCCATGATCGCGGCGTGAGCCACCAGGGTATAGCTGTTGAACGTGATGCCGCGATGCGCGGCGGGCGCGTCGAGGCTGTGCGCGGCGAACCAGTCGGCCCATGAAAGCCAGCGCGCCGGCTGAGTGGGTTCGAGATGCAGCAGCGGCAGATTCGTCAAGTCCGCGGGCGTGCGCAACGACGGATGCGCCGCGACAAACGCGGGGCTGCACACGGGCGTCACGCGTTCGGGAAACAGCTTGACCACGCCGCGCGCGGTCCAATCCGCATTCTCGTCGCCGAATGCAATCGCAATGTCGGACTGCTCGTGCGATGGGTCGAACACGTTCTGCGAGGTGATGATCTTCACGTCGACGTCCGGCATCAACGCCTTGAATTGCGACAGGCGCGGCATCAGCCAATACGTGGCGAAGCCGAAATCGGTGGAGAGCGTGAGCGTTTGCGGCGTGCGCCGCGCGCGAATCTCGGCGGTGGCTGCGCGGATCGTGTCGAGCGCGTCGTGCACGGCTTCGAAGAGACGCACGCCGTCCTCCGTCAGTGTGACGCCGCGGTGGCCGCGCTCGAAGAGCGGCGCACCGAGCGCTTCTTCGAGCTGCACGACGCGCTGACTCACCGCCGGCTGCGTCGAACCCAACTCGCGAGCGGCCGCCGTGAAGCTGGCGAGCCGCGCGGCCGATTCGAACATCGTCAACGCCTGCATCGGCGGCAAGCGATCCTGCCTCGACATAACGCCCCCTTATAGGCACATAACGATTTGCCGTCTTCACAGCGGCGAATTGGACGGCAATAGTGGTGTTGCTGCCCGGCCTGATTCATCCGCTTGCAATGCCATTTGCTCCAACATTTGCGATTCTATTCGAGGCACGTTCCAATGCTTGACACCAAAAAGAATATTCTTATTCTCATGGCCGACCAGATGACGCCTTTCGCGCTTGCCGCTTATGGGCATCGTCTGACGAAAACTCCCAATCTCGATCGCCTCGCGAAGCAGGGCGTGGTGTTCGAGTCGGCGTATTGCGCGAGTCCGTTGTGCGCGCCGTCGCGCTTTTCCTTTTTGTCGGGCAAGCTGCCGTCCGCGATCGGCGCTTACGACAACGCAGCGGAATTTCCGTCGCAAACACTGACGTTCGCGCATTATCTTCGGGCGGAAGGATATCGCACGATCCTGTCCGGAAAAATGCATTTCTGCGGCGCCGATCAATTGCACGGTTTCGAGGAACGGCTCACCACCGACATCTATCCCGCCGATTTCGGCTGGACGCCCAACTGGGACGATTTCGAAACGCGCCCGACGTGGTATCACAACATGAGTTCAGTGATCGACGCGGGTCCGTGCGTGCGCACCAATCAACTCGACTTCGACGACGAAGTCACGTTCACGACCCGGCAAAAGCTCTTCGACATCGCGCGCGAGCGTCATGCCGGTAAAGACGCGAGGCCGTTCTGCCTGGTCGCCTCGCTCACGCACCCGCACGACCCATACGCGATTCCGCAAAAGTACTGGGACATGTATCCCGACGAATGCATCGACATGCCCGCGTATCGCGATTCGTTCGACGAAGCCGATCCGCATTCGAAGCGCTTGCGGCACGTCTCTCAAACCGACCGCACGCCGCCGACCGACCAGCAGATCCGCAATGCGCGCCGCGCTTATTACGGCGCGATTTCCTATGTCGACGATCAGTTCGGCGCGATCCTCGATGCACTCGAACAGGCGGGCCTCGCCCAGGACACGATGATCGTCGTGACATCGGACCACGGCGAGATGCTCGGCGAGCGCGGCCTCTGGTACAAGATGACGTTCTTCGAAGGCGGCTGCCGCGTGCCGCTGATCGTGCATGCGCCGCAGCAGTTCGACGCGCATCGCGTGCAGGCGTCGGTATCGCATCTCGATCTGTTGCCGACGCTCGTCGAATTGGCGCGTGGCGAGTTGCCCGCCGTGTGGCCGGATTCGCTCGACGGACAAAGCCTCATGCCGCATCTGCGCGGCGCCGGTGGCGGGCACGACGAGGCGATCGGCGAATATCTGGCCGAAGGCGCGATAGCGCCGATCGTGATGCTGCGGCGCGGGCAGTTCAAGTTCATCCACACGCCGGCCGATCCCGATCAGCTATACGACGTCGCGGCGGACCCGTTCGAGCGCGAGAACCTTGCCGCGCGCGCCGAATACGCGCTGCTAGTGGCGGCGCTGCGCGAGGAGATCGCGCGACGCTGGGATCTCGCCGCGTTGCACGAGGAGGTTCTGAAAAGCCAGCGCCGCCGTCATTTTCATTTCGCGGCCACGACGCAGGGCACGGTTGCGTCGTGGGACTGGCAGCCGCTGGTGGATGCGAGCCAGCGCTACATGCGCAACCACATCGATCTCGATACGCTGGAAGCGATGGCGCGCTTTCCCGCCGTCGCGCACTAGTTGCCGCCCGGTGTTCCGCTCGATATCCCGCTCATGATTCACCCACCTACAGGAAGCCGACATGATGAAAAAGCTCTTGAAACAGGCCGTATCCGGCGCCGCGCTCTTTTGCGCCGCGGCCACTCTTGCTTCGGCCGCGGAGCCGCAGTCGTGCACGCAGGTCAACATGGCGGGGCCGGGCTGGACCGACATCGACGCGACCAATGCGATGACCGGCGTTGTACTGAAGGCGCTCGGCTATACGCAGAAGGTGGCGAACCTGTCGGTGCCGATCACCTATCAGGGCTTGAAGAAAGGGCAGATCGACGTGTTCCTCGGAAACTGGATGCCGGCGCAAGCGCCGGTCGTCAAGCCGTTCGAGGAAGAGAAATCGATCGAGGTCGTGCATCCGAATCTCACCAACGCGAAGTTCACGCTCGCGGTGCCCGATTACGTGGCGGCCGCCGGTGTCCACTCATTCGCGGACCTCGCGAAGAACGCCGACAAGTTCGACAATAAGATCTATGGCATCGAACCGGGCGCGCCGGCCAACCAGAACATCAAGAAGATGGTCGACGACAAGGCGTTCGGCCTCGGCAACTGGAAAGTCGTCGAATCGAGCGAGACCGGCATGCTCACGCAGGTGGAGCGCGCGGTGCGCGAGAAGAAGTGGATCGTGTTCCTCGCCTGGGAGCCGCATCTGATGAACACGAAGTTCAAGCTGACCTATCTCGACGGCGGCGACAAGTACTTCGGGCCGAATTACGGCGGCGCCACGGTCAATACGGTGGTGCGCAGCGGTTATGCCGCGCAATGCCCGAATGTGGGGCGCCTTTTCAAACAGCTTACGTTCAATGTCGATCTGGAAAACGGCGTGATCACCGAAGTACTGGAGAAGAAAACAGGCGTCGACGTCGCGGCCACCGAAGCGCTCAAGCGTCACCCGGAACTGTTGAAGTCGTGGCTCGACGGTGTTAACACGGCCAGCGGCGCGAATGGCTTGCAAGCGGTGCAAACCGCCCTCGGCGTGAAATAAAGCGGCATTCGTGGCGGCAAGGTCGCCAGGCGACAGATTCATGTCGCATGCGGTTGATTCGCCATAAATCTGGACTCGTATTCTTGACCCGTCGAGGCAGGCAAGCCATGCGGATTGACTGCCTCGACGCCAGCTCCACTCCGTTTCAGTCAGTCCCAGCCGGTTTCGAACTGCCCTCATGCGAGAAACGCCGCGCGTCGAATACAACGCCCGGCAAGGATCGCTTCATCCAACGAAATACGCAGGCAAAGAGCAGGGGAGAATCTAGATGAAGAAGACAAATGCCGCCAGTCTTTCGGGACTCGCTCTCGCGGCCAGCGCCGCATTCGCGCCCACGGCTGTTCATGCGCAAAGCAGCGTCACGCTGTACGGCATTCTGGACGCCGGCATCACTTACGTGAACAACGCAGGCGGCGCCCACCAGTTCAAATTCGATGACGGCATTTCGTACGGCAACCGGATCGGCTTCAAGGGCGTGGAAGATCTCGGCGGCGGCTTGCAAGCCGTGTTCGTGCTCGAATCGGGCTTTCACCTGGGCAACGGCCAGTTTGGATTCGGCGGCGCCGAATTCGGACGCCAGGCTTACGTCGGCCTGAAGAACTCGTGGGGCACGCTGTCGTTCGGCAATCAGCTCGACATGACCGAGGAGTTCGTCTATCTGTACAACATCTCCGCATGGGCGAGCGGCTACGCGATCCACCAGGGCGACTTCGACCGCATGAACGGCGACCGTCTGCCGAATTCGGTCAAGTTCCTGTCGAGCGATTTCTCGGGCTTCAGTTTCGGCGGCATGTATTCGTTCGGCAATACGGCGGGCGACTTCCATCAGAAAAGCGCGTGGAGCGTGGGCGCACGTTACGAACACGGCGCGTTCAACATCGGCACCGCTTATACGCAGTTGAACAACCCGTACGGCATCTATGCGTTCGATCCGTATGCGATGATCGGCACGCGCAGCTTCCTCGGCCGGCCGACCGTTTCCGTCGATCCGGCAACCGGCGCGGTGACCGACCTGTATAGCTCGTCATCCTTTCCGGTCGATAAGCAAGGCGCGTTCGGCGTTGGCGCCGCCTATACGATCGGCAAGCTGATGCTGACCGGCGACTTCACGTACACGACGATCAAGGGCCTGGGTCAGACCTCGCATATGCAGGTTTATGAGGGCGGCGCATCGTACAACTTCACGCCGGCGCTCGCGTTGTACGGCGGTTATCAGCACACGCGCTTTGAAGGCAATCACTGGAATCAGGGATCGCTGGGCCTGCATTACCTGTTGTCCAAACGCACGGACGTATATATTTCCGGCGACTATCTGCGCGCGTCCGATGGCGTGAACGCGGTGATCGGCTACAGCTTCGCGCCGTCCACGTCGAACACGCAGTCCGACGTGCGGATCGGCATGAAGCACGCGTTCTAGGCGATATTCATCGCTTTCGCGCGGGGGCGGCTTCCCTATCGAGGGGCCGCCCCCGCGCTTGTTGTCTTGCGATCCTTGCAATTCGCTTTCGCGACTCGCGCGTGGGCTTGCAAAAAATCATCGTCCATTCACCGCCTATTTCTCTGGAATACCCCTTGCTGTGTTGCTGGCGAGACAGCAGCGTGCATGCGCCTGCCGCGTGGCTTTGCGGCTAGTCGCGTGGAACCGGCTTTGGCACGCGCGACACATCGCGTCATTCATAGCGAAACAGGGGGAGTGAGTGGTAAGAAGAAAATTCAGCTTCCGCAAGAATGCCGGGGAGTCGTCGGTGGGAATCGACGTGCCCGTGCAAGCCAGCGATTACCAGATCTACGCGACCTACCGGCGCACGCCGAGCGGTGCGTTCATGGGCGACCTGAAAGTCGTGCGGATGATCGACGACCGCCTCATCTTCCCGTTCGACGGCGCACCGCCGATCGGTCCGTTCGACACCGCCAGCGAAGCGCGCGATAGCGCCAGGGCAAAAGGCGCGGAGATCGTCGCGGCGGATCTCGCGAATCCCGAAGCTTGAATCCCGAAACCTGAAGCCCGCGCGCGGCGAGTTCGGCCGCTCTCCGGGCTACTGTTCGTCGTCCAGCATCACGGAGAGCGTGCCGGGTTTGCCTTGCACACCGGCCGTCAGATCGATCTCATCCGGCGTCATCGTCTGGATCGCGCTTACAAGCCGAGGTAAAAACGTCGCGCCGAAATGGGCGACGCCGCGCTCGCGTGCCGCGTCGCCGCCATTGGCG
>Ga0255336_101161_pt1 | contig 22546 bp, 20 predicted proteins | sample MeOH1_35cm_T3_17_FD_189102 | JGI IMG/M metagenome (GOLD analysis project Ga0255336, IMG submission 189102) | Sandy soil microbial communities from University of British Columbia, Vancouver, Canada - MeOH1_35cm_T3_179 | ecosystem: Engineered > Artificial ecosystem > Sand microcosm > Unclassified ...
GGCAGAATATCCGGGTACTATGAAGCAGACTTCCTTCAAGCCGGATCGAACACCAATTCCGTGCAGACCAGCAGCTATGTTCTCCGTCAGCGCCAGGTCTTCCTTTCGCTCGGGTTGCGGCGTGGATGGACTGTTTCAGGCGGACAGATGTGGACTCTGGCTACGGAAAACCTTCGCGGGGTCGATCCAAGAACAGAAGCCATTCCACTCATCATCGACGGAGCTCAGAGCGTGGGATTCACATGGGGACGATGGGCTGGTCTGAGGGTAAGTAAAACCATCAACAGAGTATCTTCAGTGGCACTTTCTTTCGAGCAGCCCCAGATTGTATTCAGTGCCACCAATGCGCCTAAGAACTTCTTTATCGGAACTCCCGGCAGTGCTCCCGGCGCGTTCAACCCGGATGTCAATTATTCGATCCACTCCTCGCCGGACTTTATCCTCAAAGCATCTTTCGATCCACTGAGAATAGGACATTACGAACTGGGTTTGATCGGAAGAATCTTCCGCGATCGCTATTATCCAGATGCAGGAGCCCCAAGGAATGACACGAACGCCGCAGGGGGCTTGTTTGCGAGTGCCCGTTTTCCAATAGGATCTCGTCTCGAGATAGGAGCGAAGATTGTCGGGGGGCGCGGCCTTGGTCGCTACGGCTCGTCGACCCTGCCAGAAGTCACCGTTAAGCCGGACGGCACCCTTTCGCCACTCCAAAATGCTCAAGCATTCCTACGCATCGAGTACCGGGCGAGTGGGAGACTAAACGTTTTTGCTTATCAAGGTACTGAGTATGCCGGACGAGCGAGCTATCGTGGCGTGAACGGTATCGAGGTAGGCTACGGTATCAGAAACGGGGACAATACGGGATGCCTCAAAGAGACTCCTCCTACGACGAATAGCGGATACGATCCCAGTACCCCTATCAACTGCGTGGGCGCAAATCGCTCCGTATCAGAGTGGAGCGGAGGCTTTCAGTACCGTTTCTACGAAGGGCCAGCAGGGCGCCTTCAGTTCTCGACTGTCTATGGACGAGTCGAACGAAACGCGTGGTCAGGTGTGGGCGGTGCTCCGGATGCTTCGAATCACTTGGTTTACACCGGACTTCGGTACATTTTGCCATAAGTGTGAAGCGCGTTGCAGCATGACCAAAGTTGATGACCGGATGCTGACTTGCTGCGCGCGGAGAGCATCCAACTCAATTTCGAGCCAAAGTAATGTGACGGGGTCATAGTTCCGGGATGTGGAGATCCAACAGGATATAGACAAGAAGGTATTCAGACCATCCGCACTTCGACAGCCTACTAACCTGCGTGACTAAAGATAACGAGGAAAGTTTAATGAGTGAAAATCATAATCACGACCACACTGCTGGCGCCAACATCACCATGTTGAGATGGGCGCTGGCGCTTACATCCGTTTATCTGGTCGCCGAAGTTGTCGGCGGCCTTTATTTCAAGAGCCTTGCGTTGCTTTCCGACGCGGCGCATATGTTGACCGATGTCGCAGCTCTCATCATCGCCATCCTAGCGATCAGTCTCGGAAGGAAAGCGGCCGACGACAAACGCACATTCGGATATCGCCGCTTCGAAATCTTAGCTGCCGCGTTCAACGCGGTTCTCTTATTCATCGTTGCGATCTACATTCTGATAACCGCTGTGGAGAGATTCCGCAAGCCCGAACCCATCCAATCCGTTGGCATGATGGTAGTAGCGGCTATTGGCCTCGTCGTGAATATCGTTTCAATGAAGATGCTTCAAAGCGGTCAAGAAAAGAGCTTTAACGTAAAAGGTGCCTATCTCGAAGTTTGGGCAGATATGGTTGGCTCACTTGGTGTGATCCTGGCCGCTATCGTCATACGGTTCACCGGTACGCTGTGGATTGATCCGTTGGTAGCGGTCGGTATTGGCTTTTGGGTTTTGCCTCGAACTTGGAGACTCTTGCGCGATACGGGAAACGTGCTCTTGGAGGGAGTGCCGCAGGGTCTCCATCTCCCAGAAATCAGACGAGCCATCAACTCCGTCCCCGGCGTCATCGCGCTCCACGACCTCCACGTCTGGTCAACCAGCAACGAAGAGGTATCCTGCACCGCACACATCGTCGTTACGACGCCAGACAATGTCGGAACGGTCCGCACGACCGTTGAGGAGACGCTCCGAGAAAAATTCCAGATCGAACATTGCACGATCCAAACTGAGATTGGCCAAGACAACTGTGCTGAAGACGCAAAAATTCATTCGTAGGTCACCTGTTCCGTGATTACGCCGAATCGTCTCTAACGGCGGAGCCTTATCGCAACAGCATGCTACCCCGAGCGCGCAAGGCCTATGAACTCCATCGTGGTGACTACGAAGGCTTGGCAGCCGCCTATCCCCAGGTTCCAATCGCACAGCGGACTCTGTTTCAGCTTCATGCTGACTACATCGAATCGCTTGAAATGGTCTGGCAAGTGCGCTTGATATCGAGAGTTGTACCATCATCCGATGGATTGTCTATTCCAGCCGACGAGGAGCCGGCCTCACGTCCAATACCGGCAAGCGGTTCCGGGATACTGCAGTAGAAACAGGGCCATACTTGACGCACAAAAAGTTTACAGATTGAGTCTTTTCATCGCACAAAAGCAATGGCCCGCAGGCCTTAGTGGAATGAGAGCAGGTTCACTTGCATTCTGTCTGATCGCTTCTCTCGGAGAGCGAAATTACTGTTCTCAACACGGCCTCCCACCCGATCTCGAACATGCGGTCCGTATTTCGATTCGAAGCCAGGCTTGGATATGCGGAACTCTCAGACACGAATCGCACTTCACACGGTCCGAGAAGCATGATCTATGCCACAGCTACAGGTGAGCCTGTGGCATGGGGGCATCGTGCCATCAAGCGCGGGAATGCAATGGCCGTGTGGATCCTTGCTCGGATTGCCGAGTTTTCTTGCGATGCGCTCTTCGAATTGTTCCGAAATGAAGTGTTCGAGCCGCTCGGCTTCATCGTGCAACTCGTCCAAGGAATAGTCGAGAATTTCGAATAGAAACGTCTCCACTAGACGATGATGGCGGATGATCTCCAACGCTCGGCGTCGTCCTGCCATTGTCAACCGGACTCCTTTTCCGCGCCGATAGTCCACGAACGATTTCGGCTGAGTGGCGAGCTTTTGCAGCATGTTCGTGACCGAGGCTGGTGCAACATCGAGACGAGCGGCCAGTTGCGAACCGAAGACCCACCGGCGCTCCTCGCCACCCAAGGTGTAGATCGCTTTCAAGTAGTCATCCACGGATTCTGTGTTTCGTTCCCAATGCCTGGAGAGTGTTTTTTTCATGAGCATGTGTTTTTTTCAATGTCTGTGTTAGGTTAACCTAAATTGTAATTTAGGTTAGCCTAATGATTAGAACAAGACTTCTCCTGTCCTCTTCTCTGTCTGCCCTGATCGCAATGTCTGCTCTCTCACTCGCTCAGAGTGGCACCTCCAGCGCTATCTCCGGTGTAGTCTTTGACCCGAGTGGCGCCGCAGTTGCAGGGGCGTTCGTGGACGCGATCGAGGTGAACACTCACACGAAGCGGCGCGCCCAAACCGACCCAACGGGACACTATCTCTTCTCGCAGGTGAATCCTGGAATATACCAATTGGTAGCCTCTTCCAATGGATTTGCGGTGTGCAGTTCCGCGCCAACACCCGTGCCCGTGGGAAGGAATGTCGCTCTGAACTTTGTATTGAAGCTCAATACGTCCAGCCAGAATGTCGAGGTTTCAGCTCAGGAAGGCCTCGTGACTCTCGACAATCCGAATACGACGACGACGCTCGAGGCGAAAACGATCAAGAGTCTGCCGAACCCAGGCCAGGACCTTACTTACCTCGCACAGTTTGCCCAAGGTGCATTGATGAATACAGCAGGATCCTCCAATGACGCCAAGGCAGCAGGCGGTTATGGAAACGTAGAGTTTAACGGGCTGCCTGCAACCTCAAATGGCTACATTCTTGACGGATACGACACGAACGACCCATGGCTCGGGCTGAATATCGGTTTGTCCACCAATCTCGTCATCGGGATGGACGCAGTGGAGCAGGCAACGGTCAATACCAATTCCTTTTCCGTCGATCAGGGGCGCTATGCCGTCGCTCAGGTGAATTTCTTCACCAAGTCAGGAACAAACCGCTTTCACGGCGATATCTATGAACTTTGGAACGGCTCGCTGTTGAATGCGAAGAACTACTTTCTACAGGCAAACGACACGGAGGACGATGTAGCGCGTAAGCCACGTTCCGTGGTCAATGAGTTCGGCGTCAGTGTCGGAGGTCCCATTCGCGAGAATAAGCTGTTTTTCTTTAGCCATTATGAGGGTATCCGCCTCGCACTACCGCTGGTGTCGCAACTGACGTTGCCCTCCGCGCCCTTCCAGAGCTACGTCTTGAAGCACTTGGCCATAATTAGCCCCGCCCAGGTGCCCTTTTATCAAAACATGTTCTCGCTCCTCCCGGACAGCATCGGCTCTCCAGTCTCTGTCATTGGCTGTCCGTTGGATGACGGAAGAGGTTGCGCGGTGCAGCGTCAGGCTTCGCGCAGTAATTTCGACAGCGAAAATCTTGTGGAACTAAAGATCGACCATAATGTCACCACGCGCGATAGTGTCTGGTACCGCTTCCAGCAGGACACTGGCCTTCAAGCTGCTTACACCGATTCGGTTAATCCAATTTTCAACGCCTATTCTCCCCAACCTCAGCGCACGCTCGTGGTTGGCTACACCCATGTATTCAGCGAAGCACTCGTGAATCAATTTAACCCTGGCGCGAGTTGGTACTCGAGCGTCTTCGAGCCGAGAGACTACGCCTCGACGCTGCAGCGGTTTCCGGTTGTCTTGAAGGCGGGAAGTTCTGTCGTTCCGTTCACTACCGTGGGTGGCAACAACGATAGCTATCCTCAAGGTCGAAAAGTCACGCAATGGCAAATAAATGACAACCTGACATGGACTGTGAAGCAGCACACGCTCAAACTTGGAGTCAATACTCGCAACCTCCGGATCAGCAACTATGACTTAGGCGTGGGCACAGTTCCGACCGTAACATACAATGATCTAGCGCAGTTCATCCAAGGACAGGCATACACTGCGAGTCAGACCTTCCCGATCTCACTCAAGCAGCGTGTAGGCGTTGGGAATCTTGCATTCTATGGCATGGACACCTACAAGCCGAACGTGAAGACGACCCTTACCTATGGGATGCGCGTAACTTGGAATGGCAATGAGAGGAACCTGCAAGGTCTGTTTGCTAGGCCTGCTGGATCATTCGAGGACCTGACCCATGAGAGCAGTCAACCGCTTAACCTCGCCGTCTTGACCGGGGTCCGTGGCATCTTTCAAGAAACGCCGCTCTTCGTCTATGAACCGCGCGTATCGATCGCATATCAAATTGACAAAGGGCTAGTGCTGCACAGCGGTTTTGGCGCCTTCAGCGATATCATCCCCGCTCAAATCGCTGATCTTGCCTCTAACAATCCGCCGTATGCGCCCACCTTCGTTGGCGGCATCTACGGACAGGTGGGAGGAACCCTCATCGCTCCAGGTGTTTCCGGTAGCGCTGTAGATGCGACGCGGGCTGCCAACGCGCAGTTTCAAACGTTGTATCGGTCTGGAGGCAATCCCTGCACCGGCATTACATACGGCGCTGCCACCTGCCCGTTGGCAGTTAGTATGAATACCTTTCCTACGGGACGCCTCAAGACACCCTACTACTACCAATACAACCTAGGCTTGGAAAAGCAGGTTGGTCCGCGAGCCAGTTTGCACCTCGACTTTGTCGGGACACGCGGGACGCACGAGCCCTATAGAGTGCAACTCAACGGGTACCAGACTGTGTGCGAAGGCTGTTTTGCCCCTTACCCTTATCAGCGACCGCTCGATCAGCGCTTCGGTAGCGTAAGTGAATTTCGGACGGATGCAAATAGCAACTATGCCGGACTGCAAACTTCCTACAGTCAGCAAATTACGAATCTCAACCTGCGCGGCAACTACACCTACAGCCACTGCCTCGATGAGATCTCGAACGGCGGTCTTCTATCCTTCTCGTCACAAGGGATTCTGTCGCCGCTTCCCGGAAGGCGTGATCGCAATTATGGCAACTGTGATTACGACGTGCGGCACAATGTATCGGCGTTTGCTATTTACCAAATTCCTTTCCGCTCGCACCATCCCTGGCTCCGACAAGCGCTTGGAGGTTGGTCCTACTCGGAAACATTCTTCTTTCATACCGGATTACCGTTCACCGTGTTGAGCCAGCCCTACACGAACAACAACAACGGCATCTTCCAGGCCAGCGGGCCGCAATTTGCAAGACGTGTCCCTGGAGTGCCGGTTTATCGCAAGTCCCCCTATAGTGGCGTCACGGTGAGGGGAACGCGACAGTGGCTCAATCCCGACGCATTTGTGTCGGTTGTTGACCCAGTCACCGGAGCATGTACTGGAGGCGATTCCATCACCAATTGCCAGTTTGGAGATGCGGGACGCAATACCGTGCGTGGCCCCAACTTCGTCAACTCCGATATCTACATCACCAAAACGTTTTCGATCCGCGACGGTATCACGTTCCGCTTCGACACCCAAATGTTCAACGCGTTCAACCATCCCAACTTTGCGCTGCCGTCGAATGTTCAGGCTGGAGTTCCCGGCCCAGGGTCGCTCAACATCCCTGCGCGTTTCGGCACGCTGAATAGCACAATTGCCCCGCCCACCAGCCTCCTTGGTGTCGGTCTTGGTGGCGACAGTTCGGCGCGTATGATCGCGTTTCAAGGAAGGATCGAGTTCTGATCGCGTGAGGTCGGAGTGCGAGCAAATGGTGAGTCGCACGATGGAAGATTCGGTGTAGCAGCATCACTCATAGCAACGACTCCGACACACTTCGAAATCCCGAGGAAGCGAAACTATGGGCAGCACCCGCCCTGCAATTGTATCGGCGGACATTTCACGGAACCGAACGAGCAGAAGACACAGCAGTCTCCTGCCAATGGGCGCATCAGCGTATGGCATGCAACGCACTCATGAAAGAACCGGCAGGAATCGAGTGGCATCTCTTCCAATGCGCCGTGTCCGCACTTGGGGCAAGTCAACATCGATTGGAGGATTGCGGTTACGGTCCCCATTACTTCTTGGCTCCCCCATGAAGCGTCGAAGGAAAGCCAGCCTTCGTCGTTGCGTTCACGAGGGCGGCAGGGTTTGTCTTGTCCGAGTCGTACTTCACGGTCGCTGTCTTGTGGTCATAGTCCACTTTCGCGTCCATCACTCCCGGAACTTTTTCAAGCGCCTTATGAATGGTGATCGAGCACATGGAGCAAGTCATGTTCTGTACGTCGAGCACAGCGGTTTCCGGTGTTGCCGCAAACGCGGATGCCGGCAGGGAGAGTAGCAGAGCAGCGATAACCTTACGCATGGTTCATTCCTTTCAACGGTAGAAGAGAGGCAAAATCCAGGGGCTTGCGACTGAGGCGAGCGATAGCGGCACGAAAATCCAAAACAGGATTCTTTGGACACGTCTTGTGCGATCAGCAATACAAGTGTCTTCCGCAGCGCAGGCTTGCGGAACGAGGTAAAGCTTGCGAAACGCCAGGCCGAGAAACAGGACCGTTAGCGCGATGAAGATGGGTCGGTAAGCTTCGAGAGCAGTCAAATGACCGATCCACGCTCCCCCGATGCCCAGACTGAGAAGCAGAAGCGGCCCTACGCAACACGCCGAAGCCCCGATCCCTGCAAGCAGGCCGCCCGCAAGAGCGAGCTTCGTATTGACGTTCGATAACGACTGCATTGGAGCGTTCTTTCCTATCTCACTCTAAACTCCGTACCATAGAACAGGGTCAAGAGGGACACATGAGCAAGAAACTGACGATTGGAACCTTGGCAGAGCGCGGCGGGGTCAGCGTTGAGACGATTCGCTACTATCAACGACGCGCGCTTCTGGACGAGCCAGCGAAGCCCCTTGGAGGCTTTCGACAGTACCCGGAAGAATCGATCAAGCGAATCCTCTTCATCAAGCGAGCTCAGGCGCTGGGATTCACCTTGGAGGAGATCCGAGATCTGCTTGCTCTCGATCAACGGAAGGCCTGTCTGGAAACGCGAGAGTTCGCAGCTCATAAGGTCGAGCTGATCACGCAGAAGATTGCAGACCTTTCAAAGATGAAAAAATCGCTGGCTCGGCTCGTACGGTCCTGTGACGCGTCTGCTGCGGATGGACCGTGCCCCATCATTCATTTGTTGGCCGATGATTAGCGGATCGCCAGAAATACGCGAAGCGTCGAATCGGGCTAATTGACTGCTCTCGAACCTGATCGGCAGATCCTCTATCTAGCCTCTAGATCTCAGTTTCGTAACGACCTCGTTCCTGCCGCAACGCAGTCCCTCATGTTTTTTGCGTGCTGAGCACGCGTGCTAAGGAGGCCAAGCCCGCCTGGGGGAGGAGGAATCCTCCCTGCGTTCAGCCGCTTCGCGTCTTTCGTCACCCTCCTCAGCAGGCCGTTCCCGCCCGCAACGCCCACCCTTGAGACAGATCGTGCGCTGACGCGCAATTTAGGAAGACAAGCCTCGCTAAGGGGCTCTGCCCCGATCGCGCTCTCCAAGGCCATCCGCCCTCCGGGTTTTGGCTCCCCCGCAAGCGGTCCCCCCAAAAAGCTTCGCTCCGAGACCTTTCCGTTTGCTACCCCCGCCTTCGCCAGGAGGCGTTCGGCATATGCATGCCGCGATTTCACGCGGAAAAGCAAAAGCCAACCAAGGAGCAAACACCATGACCACCGCCGCCGCAAGCCCCATCGACAGCAAGAAGCCCAACACCAAGCAGGAACTCATCACTGCCAACGTGAAGCTTCTGATTGAGCAGTTGGAAGCCGGACATTCCGACGCCCTCACCGACTACCTCACGGCTATGAGCCGCTTTCATAACTACAGCTTCGGAAACGTGCTGGAGATTGCGCGACAGATGCCCACCGCAACCCGCGTTGCCGGGTTCTGGACGTGGAAACAGCTTGGCCGCAATGTAAGAGCCGGACAGAAAGGTATCCGCATCCTTGCCCCCATCGTTGGTGTTCGCCGCAAGAAGGACGAGGAAGCGCAAAAGGATGTCACCAAGCAGAATGAGCGGGTCTTAGTCGGATTTCGCAATGCGTACGTCTTCGACGTATCCCAGACCGAAGGCGCAGAGCTTCCTGAGATGCGCGGGATTTCCGGCGACCCCGGCGAGAACTCGGAACGATTGGCCGCATTCGTTCGTTCGCGTGGCATCACGCTTGTCTACAACTCGAACATCGCGCCAGCCCTTGGCATGAGCTACGGCGGACGCATCGCCATCCTTCCCGGACAGTCGAAGGCCGAGGAGTTTTCGACGCTGGTGCATGAGACTGCGCACGAACTGCTGCACAAGGCCGAACGCCGTACCGCCACCACCAAGACCGTGCGCGAAACCGAAGCCGAGGCCGTTGCCTTTGTGGTCGGGAAGGCCGTGGGTTTGGTGACGGGTTCCGCATCCGCCGACTACATCCACCTCTACCACGGCAATGCGTCCTTGCTGGCCGAGAGCTTGGAAGTCATCCAGCAGACCGCCGCCGTCATCCTTGCCGCCTTGGAACCGTCCACGGAGGAAGAGGAAGGGAAGTCAGCCGCCATCGAAGCCCCGGAACTCGCGGAGGTGGCGGCATGAAAACCATCCTCGCCATCTTGCAGAAGGCCGGAGGTTGGCGACCCAACCTCTACATCAAGATGGAGAACGCGCCCTATCTGCCACTGGTCATCGAAGCGGTGGAGGATTCCGGCCCGCTCGGTTTACCCGCGCTCTCGGTCGCGCATTACAGCGAACAGAACGGGGACGCGATGCGTGACCCGGAGATGTGCTTTGAGCTTGGCTTCGCAGGCGGCCCCATCCTCATCCCGTACTACTGGCGAAATGACTATGTGGCGGTTGAGCAGTGGAGCCGCAACATCATCCGCGACCACTATGTTGCCCTCTTCGCCTTGCAGAAGCAGCACGAGAAGTTTGCCGAGACGTGGGATAACAATCTCCGCTTGCAGGGCTACGAAGCCGCCTTCACGGACAAGTGCATTCTCGGCTAGTCCGCTCCCTTGGAGCGGAACCATGCCCGACGTGTGCCGCTCTGTGACCCTTCACGCTAACCGCTCGAAAGGAGCACACCATCATGGAAACTCAAGTCGTCAAAGCTACGGAATATCGCAATGTCTCCCTCACGCTTCTCTCCGAATCGAAGACTAACCCGCGCCGCATCTTCGAAGACGCGGCACTCAAAGAACTCGCCTCATCCATCCGCAGTCAGGGTGTTCTCTCGCCCTTACTCGTGCGTCCGCTCACGGAACACGGATTTGAGATTGTGGCAGGTGCCCGACGCTTCCGCGCCGCGCAGATGGCCGACGCCGACACCGTACCCGTGCGCATCAGGAATCTCAGCGATGCCCAGGCACTCGAAGCACAGCTGATAGAGAACCTGCAACGCAAGGACGTTCACCCGATGGAGGAAGCGCAGGGCTTCCGTGCACTGCTCAGCCTGGAGGAACCGAAATACACCGTCGAGCAGATCGCTGCCAAGATGGGAAAGAGTCCCGCCTATGTCACCACGCGCCTCAAGCTGACCGACCTTGCGGCGGTCGTGGTCGAGGCGTTCTATGCCGAAGAGATCGGCGTCGGCCACGCGCTCTTGCTGGCGAAGCTGCAGCCCGACCAGCAGGAACAGGCCCTCTCCGCTTGCTTCAAAGAGGTCTACAACGGCGGACAGAAGCCGACTCGCATTCTCCTGCCTGTCCGCAACCTGCAATTCTGGATTGATACCAACATCGTTCTCGCGTTGCAAGAGGCTCCGTTCAACAGGAAGGACGCGCAGCTTGTGCCAGCGGCAGGGAACTGCCTCGACTGCCCCAAGCGGACAGGACACAACAAGCTCCTGTTTTCGGACATCGGCGGGAAGCTCGATTCCTGCACCGACCCGACCTGCTACCAGTCGAAGGTTGCGGCGCACGTTGCCAAGACCATCGCGGCCAAACCGAACCTTGTTCAGATCAGCACGGCGTATGGTCAACCAAAAGAAGGTAGCGCGGTACTGCCACGCAATCGGTACACGGAGGTTCGCGCGGAGAAGCCAGCCGACAGGGAAGAGGCGAAACGGCCTGAGTTCAAGTCGTGCAAATTCACCATGGATGCGATTGTGACCGATGGAATGGAAGTCGGCACCCTACGCAAGGTCTGCACCAATGCCGCTTGCCCCATCCATCATCCCAAGCCGCAACGCAATGACCGCGACGAGGCAAAGTGGAAGGCCGAGCAGGAGAAGCGCCGCCGCGAGGAAGCGATTGCGAACACGACCGGGTTGCGCATTCTCTCTGCGATCAGTGCCGCCGTTCCGGTGCGTCTGATGAAGCGTGACTTGCTTTTCATCAACACCCAACTGGCAGAGCTTGTCGGAGAAGCCCGTCTGGAAGTCCTCGCCAAGCAGCACGGCATCAAGCGGTCGAAGGACGCCGAGAACATCGGCAAGCTCTTCGCCGCCTATCTTCGCCGGGCCGATGAAGGCACTCTATCCCGCGTAACAGTGGAGTTGACCATCGTTCTGACCGCCGCCCGGAGCAACGCACCGAGCATTCTGCGCGAAGCCGCGACGGTCTATAAGGTCGATACCGACACCATCGCACAGAAGGTGAAGGCGGAGTTTGCGGCCAAGGCCAAAGCCAAGCCAGTCGCTAAGGTGCCACCCAAGGCCCGGAAAGCAGCATAGAAGCATTGACGTTGGGAAGGCCGCGGATCTGCGGCCTCTTCGCGTTTCTTCGTCGAAGATCGCGCGCAGGGAGACACCGCTTCGGTTTCTCCCTTTAACCCTCATCCCGCCTGGCCCCGGCCCCCGCTCGCCGGCTGCGCGGCAGGACTCAAGTTCCTCCTCCTGCACCTGCCCCCATTAAGAAAACTGAAAGAAGAATCACCATCGGCGAGCGAGCTGGCGATCAACCCCCGTCACATTCCGGCGCATTCGAAACATCTGAGTGCTCACCCCCAACTGTTGAGCAGCCATTTCATCGTCGGTGACGGGAAGCAGCGCTAGGAGCGCTTCTCTCGGGACCAGCAGCACCGAAGATAAGCACTCAGCCTCCGCCTCTTGCATGCGATCAAATTCCCTAATCATGAGAGTTTTGTCGGGGCCGAAGAACGCCTGAGTCGGTTTGTGTTCCAAGATAATGTGTGAAAGTTCGTGAGCGAGGTCGCTGTTCTTTCGTGCCGCCGAGTGCGATGGATTTAGGATCACCAGTTTCCTCTCGCCTTCAATGAGAGTGACAGCAGACCAGCTATCGGCGTCGGTGACACACAGATGATTGGCAGCACTGGTTGAGAGGCCGCTGAGCACTTGGGGCGTGATAACTAAGACCTCTAGAAGACGTGCGAGTTCCACGGGGTCAAGAGCTTGATGAGGCGACAAGCCGAGTTCGCGGCGATACCCTGCAGCAGCTCTTTCGCACCAAGCTTTGAAGCCACGACGCAGCTCGCTCAAGAGTCAGCTCACTTTCCGGACGCCAAAAACTCTTGAGCAGCAAGAATCATCTGCGCCAAGGCTTGAGCTGTTTTAGGCGATACGGTAGCCCGTTTGCGGAAGTGAACCTCCGCTACTACAGAAGCCTCAGTCGAGGAGCTAAGGCCAGCCGAGGGCATCATATTGCTATCGACATCCTCGCCGAGCCATCGGCATATGCGTTGATAGTTCTCCAGATCGGGCAGGTGTCCCCGCTCAATTCTGGATAATGTAGGGTGACTAATCCCGATCTCCTTCGCCGCCGCGCGTATCCCTAAACCGAGCGTTTCTCGATGTTTAGCGACCCTTCTCCCGAGATCTTCGAGGATAGGCAACTTAGTTTCCTCCTTGTGTTCCACATGTGTACCAGTGGTTCACTGTTGACCCAGACGGAATTTGGCAGTACTGTTTCACTTGTGTACCAGCCTGCATGTTGCTGTCCGAGAAAGTCAAGGGAGAGGCATGAAACGAGCGGTTCCAAAAGATGTACCTCGCGACGAGGGTGATTACGACGTTACGCGTTATGTCCGTCCTCACGTGACGGCGATTCTGTGGGGAAGAGCCGCTGGACGCTGCGAGTTCGCGGGATGCAATCGCCTTGTGTCTTGGTCTTTAGTGACCCAGAGAGAGTTGAACGTCGCGCAGAGAGCTCACATACGTTCATTCAGTCGGCGCGGGCCGAGGGGACGTCAAGGGCTTTCAAAGGAGCTCTTGAACTCGGCCTCGAATCTGATGCTCGTATGCCACCAGTGCCATGTTGATATTGACAGCGGCGACGGCCCGCAATTCTACCCTTCTGAAATGCTTCTCCAAATGAAGAGGAAGCACGAAGAACGCGTGGAACTCGTCACTGGAATTGCGGCAGACTCCTCCAGTCACATCCTTCTATATGGATCGAACATCGGCGATCAGTCACCGCACCTGAGCTTCAAGCAGGCGGCTACCGCGATGATGCCTGGTCGTTTTCCGGCCTCCAGAAATCCTTTTATGCTGCAGATGTCGAATGTCGCCTTGTCGGATGCTGAACAGATATTTTGGGCAAATGAAGACGAGAATTTAAAGCGTCTCTTTGAGAAGAGAGTGCGAGAACCTCTCCTGGAGCTGGGAGTCGAGAGGCATCTCTCGGTCTTCGCCTTGGCCGCACAGCCACTTCTGGTTAGACTCGGAACGCTACTCGGCGACATAGCCGAGGTTGATGTATTTCAGAGGCATCGTGAGCCTCAAACGTGGAACTGGCCGGATTCAGCAGAGCCGCTGAAGTTTGAGGTCGTAGAGCCATCGAATGGTAGCGGTACGCCTGCTCTGCTGGTTGACATCAGTGGGAGGGTGACCGAAGACCGCATCTACCGCGTGCTTGGTGAAGGCGCTTCTATTTGGCGCCTGACTGTTTCGACCCCGCATAACGACATCATCAAAAGCCGAGATCATCTGGCCGCCTTTCGTTCCGCAGCTCGTCCGTTGTTCAGTGCAATCAAGGAGAAGCACGGGCAGAACACGCCTCTGCATGTATTCCTTGCCGCGCCAGTATCCGTCTGCGTGGAGCTTGGGCGCGTCCGGATGCCGAAGGCAGATATGCCTTGGTTGCTCTACGACCACCACAACGTACATGGATTCAAGTCTGTACTGAACATCGCCTGAGGAGGCTTTATGGACAAACTCGCAGTAGTGAAAGTGCTCGACAGTGTTGTGGACTCGCTTGATATCCCCGAATCCTACTACCAGCGTGCTTCGGATCGCCACCACTCCATCGCGGATTGGCTGTGCCGCCCGGAGTCAAAGTTGGCGCTGTATTCGCCCCACGTGACACCGCAGGGATCCTTTCGCTACGGCACTGTGGTTCGTCCGATCCATCATGAGGCCGAGTACGACCTGGATAACGTCGTGACGTTGCAGATGTCGAAGGTGGATAAGACTCAAAGCGAGTTGAAACTGCTTTTCGGAGAGGAACTAAAAGCTTACGCGAAAGCCCACGGTATGCTGAGTCCTCTTGAGGAGAAGCCGCGCTGTTGGCGCTTGCATTATGCCGATGAAGTGTCTTTCCATCTCGACAGCTTGCCTTGTGTCGCAGAGGAACCTGCAATCGTACAGGCGATCGTCGCGCAAGGGGTACCTTTCGAACTCGCGAAGCGGGCTGTCGCTATCACCGACCAGCGACACCCGAATTACCTGGTTCTTTCAAGAGATTGGTTGATTAGCAATCCGCGAGGTTTTGCCCGCTGGTTTGAGGAACGTACGCGCGTCTTCGCGCAGCCGCGGCTTCGTGCCTTGGTCGAGATGAAGAAATTTGCTTCTGTAGAAGACGTGCCCCCCTACGAGTGGAAGACGCCGCTACAGCGTTCGATCCAGCTCCTCAAACGGCATCGGGATGTCATGTTCCGGGAAACGCCTGAGCTGGCTCCCATCTCGATGATCATTACGAATCTCGCAACCCACGCTTATTCGGGAGAGGCCGACATCTACGATGCCGTCACCGGAATTGTGAGCCGGATGCGGAGTTTCATCAATCCTCTTTACCCTCGTGTGCCAAACCCGACGGCTCCCTCCGAGGACTATGCAGACAAGTGGAGCAAGAATCCGCTACTAGAGCAGAATTTTCTCCTTTGGCATAGCCAGGTACAGCAGGACCTTGCTCGTCTCCATACTCTTACTCGCGATGGCATGGATCGCGAGATCCGTGGGCGTTTTGATGTGCAGTTAACGCGGGATCAGCTCTCGCACATCAGCAATCCGCTTCTTGCAACAGCAGCGGCGGTCGGTCCGACTGTGTTCGTGCCATCTGCCCCGAAACCTTGGGGCAAGTGATGCCTGGTGATTCGCTCCTGAAGCAACTCGCCATTTCGGAAGCTATCAATCGGTTCACGAATCTCCGGCTGGTTCCGAGCAAAGATGGCGATATAGTCTTGCGAGGCGTGATCGACTTCACTGCATCCGCCAGCGGATGCAGGATGTTGAGTGACAGCTACGAGATCAACCTTCGCATTCCGACCTCGTACCCTTCTGCGCTTCCGGTCGTGCATGAAACAGGCGGCCGGATTCCGAAAGAGTTCCACAAGCTGGAAGCAAACGCTCTATGTTTGGGATCTCCATTTCGCTTGTGGCTCCTGATTAAGCAGAATCCGTCCTTGTTGAATTTCATTGAGCGAGTCATTGTCCCTTACCTCTACGCCTACTCGCTTCACGAGGCCGGTGAAGCCATGCCATTTGGCGAGCTGAGACACGGAGTGGCTGGTTTGGTAGATGATCTTGGAGAAATGCTCGGAGCTACTGACTCCAAGACTGCTGCGGCGTACGTGGAAGCAGTCATGCGTAGGAAACGTATCGCGAATAAACGACCTTGCCCCTGCGGCAGTGGATTGCGCCTCGGGCGTTGTCATAACAGGCAGGTGAATGGCCTTCGGGTCACCTTCCGGTTGTATCTTTCCCGGCGAGCTACGTAAATTCTTCACCAGACGTCCACTTTAGGATTACTGCCGCAGACTGATACGAAAGCACTCTGTTCGTAGAGGTAGGTTCCTCGGTCCAACCTCGTAATAAGCCTCGATACAGTCTGGCATTCTATCTTCCATGTTCTTCGAGATGCTTCTCTGCCTCAAGCGCGGCCATGCAACCGGACCCGGCGGCGGTGATGGCTTGCCGGTAGCGGCGATCCTGGATATCCCCCGCAGCATACACTCCCCGCAGGATTTGTCCGCTGTGCGTGGTGAAGACGTTATGGAGCGTTTGGATATACCCTTCGTCATCTAGATCGACTTGCCCTTCAAAGGCAGAGGCGTTCGGGGTGTGACCGATGCCGAGGAAAAAACCCGACAAGGGGATCTCCGCGAGGGCATCGGTCTTTACATTGCGGACGACGATTCCACGAACCTCTTTCTCTTCCACACCGAGTACTTCGAGTACGACCGTGTTGGTCACCAATTCGATGTTGGGATGGGTCATCACCCGTTCCAGCATGATCTTGGAGGCACGGAAGTTTTCGCTGCGATGAATCAGATACACCTTGGACGCGAACCGGGTGAGGAACAACGCCTCTTCCATCGCGGAGTCGCCGCCTCCGATCACGCAGACCTCTTTCCGGGAAAAGAAGAAGCCGTCGCAGGTGGCGCAGCTGGAGACGCCGTGTCCGATCAGAGCTTTCTCGCTGGGCAATCCCAGCCAGCGCGCGCTGGCCCCTGCAGCGATGATCAGGGTCCGGGTGCGAACCCTCTTACTTCCCAGATTGAGTTCTAAGGGAGACTTGGTAAGGTCGGCACCCGCGAGGTGGCCCATCACAAATTCTGCACCGAAACGCTGCGCCTGCTTGCGCATGTTCTCGACCAGCTCTGGCCCCTGGATGCCCTCCGGCCAGCCGGGAAAATTTTCTACCAGGGTCGTCATCGACAGTTGACCGCCCGGCTCATGACCTTCGATCACGAGGGGATGCATATTGGCGCGTGCTGCGTAGATCGCAGCGGTGAGGCCGCTGCAGCCTGATCCCAAAATGACGCAATCCCGTACCACTTCTAAACTTGCTGAAGTCGTCGAATCAGGCACGGGCAAGACCCTCTTCCTGAACCAGCGAGCCGATACGTTCCCGGATTTCATCGCGGACAGCACGAACTTCCTCGATACCTTTGCCCTTCGGATCGGGAAGCGGCCAATCGCCCCGCCGCAGACCAGGTACGTAAGGGCACTCGTCTCCGCAGCCCATCGTGATTAACATCTCAGCCCCCTCCGCCAACTCTGCGGTGAGCTTTTGCGGTTTCGCGTTTGCCAGGTCGATGCCGACCTCGTTCATGGCATCCACCACGATAGGGTGGACACGGTCTGCGGGCTGGGTGCCCGCCGAGATACCCTTGGCCTTTGCTGGATCGGCCAGCTGATTGAAGTAGGCGGCGGACATCTGCGATCGGCCGGCGTTGTGAATGCAAGCAAAGATATAGGTCTTCATACGTCTCCTCAATGCGCTCCTAAGCGCGGTTCGTAATGCGCAATCAACTTCTCGACACAGGCTCGAATCGCATCGCGCGTGGACCGAAAAACAGCTAGCTGCTCCTCCTCTGTACCGGACCTAGACGCAGGGTCCGGAATCTTCCATTCCTCCCGGTGACATACTCCCGGAAAGATTGGGCAGCCAATCTCCGTACGATCACATACGTTGATCACAACCGGATAAAAGCCGCCGAGCAGACTTACCACGCTCTTCGGCTGGTGGTGAGAAATGTCCACGCCCGCCTCCTGCATCACCTGAACGGCAAGCGGATGCAGAGGCCGGGGAGCGCTCCCTGCGCTGGATGGTCGAAAACGATCCGAGGCCAGATGGCGGAGCCAGCCTTCCGCCATCTGGCTTCGGCAGGAATTGCCTCGGCACAGGAACAGGACACTTTGCATGCATCAGCCCTTCGGCTTGATCGCGTAAACCTTCACACTGGCCGCAGCCGCATTGACGTCGTAGGTCTCCAGCAATTTGCTGAGATCGTCATGGACGGAAGTCGCGTTCGCCGGGGTGCAGCAGGCATCCTGAACGATGGGCAGTCCAGCGGCGGCAGGTGCCGATTCCATCGCCGGGGAGCAGCAACCGGACTGGTTCTCGACCTTGCTGTAAGCGTTAAGGTCGGCTCCGCTGTCTACGATCTCGACATATTCGAAGCCGGCGTCAAGAAGCCCTTGCCGGTAGTCCTCAATGCGGATCGCGCCCGCAATGCAGCCGACATAAGCTGCCAAGCTCTTCGCAATCGCCTCGGGCAGCTCTGCTTTCAGCGCGATGTCGCTGATGGCCACGCGACCGCCCGGCTTCAGAATGCGAGCGATCTCCCGGAAGACAGCTTGTTTGTCCGGAGCCAGGTTGATGACGCAGTTGCTGATAACGCAGTCCGCGGAGCCACCCGGCAGGGGAATGTTGTCGATCGTTGCAAGGTGGAATTCAACATTGTCGTATCCACCGGACTTTGCATTCGCCTGCGCCCTCTCGATCATCGAGGGGGTCATATCGATTCCGATCGCCTTGCCCGTAGGACCGACTTGCTTGGACGACAGGAACACATCCAGCCCACCGCCCGAGCCCAGGTCGACCACCACCTCGCCCGGCCTCAGGTTTGCAGTGGCTGTCGGGTTACCGCAGGACAGTCCCATGTTCGCTTCCGCCGGGATGGAAAGGAGCTCGTCTGCGCTGTAGCCGAAGGCCTCGGCCACTGCTTTTACCCCTTCATGCGTGCTTGAGAGTGTGCTCTCTGCCACCGCCCCGTACTTGCTCTTGACCGCCTCTAAAACTTCAGTCATCGATACCTCCGTATCCGTCTAAGCGAATATATCGCTTGCTAAGATATGCGTCAATGCGTATATACTCGCAGGCGTATGAGTAACCGAAAATTCATATGCGAGGAGAATCGCCCATGCTTTCCGTCGTCACCTCTAATGAATCTGGTGGCATCTTCCATCCCAGCAGGCGGAAACACAATAAGTGCTGTGATCTAAAACCAGCCGACATGGCACGCGTTTTGAACGCTCTCGCCCATCCTGCACGCCTCCAGATCATGCGTTTGATGGAAGAACGGGAATTGCTGCTCGATGCCTTGGTGCGGATGATGGATCCGCTGACGAAAACACAGGTCTACCGTCATGTGCGCATCCTGGAGGAGGCAGGGTTGATCGGATGCGGTCGCAAGAACTTTCGCGGTTATTACTCGGTCATTGAGCAGGACTGCGCCTCGGTACGGGAAGTGATCGAAGCTGCCATCGAATCGATCGATACTCCAGATCAGTCCTCCCGCGCGAAGAAACCCGTACTTCCCTCTGAATCCTAGATTTGTAACGCAAATGTGATGAGACGGTAACATTCCTGTTATCGACGTGAAACAGTTCTGTCATGATCTGGCCGCACTCTCGTCAATATGAGGCCAAACCTGAATGCTTTCCGTCTCCTTTTGGCGACGATCCTTGTTCTATCCAGCAGTCTGACGGCACAGACAACGACCGCCCGTATGACGGGCATAGTGACCGATCCGACTGGCGCCGTGATCTCGAATGCCGAGGTCACGATCACCGATACCAAGACGGGCGCGTCGCGAACAGTCCGGACCAATAGTGACGGTCTCTACATCGCGGTTTCGCTGCATCCGTCAACCTATGAAGTCAAGGTAAGCGGACAAGGATTTGCGAGTGCCGAAGCGAAGAACCTTGTTCTCTCCGTTGGCCAGGAATTAAACCGTGACTTCAAGCTGCCGCTGGCGGGCAATGAGTCCTCCGTGACGGTCGAGGCTGGTGGTCTGGTTGCTCTCGATTCCTCATCCGCCCGCATCGGGACCAATGTCGCCCCGCGCGAAGTCGAAGAGCTTCCCATCAACGGTCGCCAAGTCTCTCAGCTATACCTCTTGGCACCCGGCGCGACTAACGTGGGTTCCGGCAACTTCGACAACATTCACTTTTCGGGAAGATCGGTCGAACAGAACATCATCCGGATCGACGGCATTGAGGCGACCTCCATCATCGATACCTCTCCGGGCAACTTGGGCGAGGTGACCTCCACGTTCCGTTTGCAGCAATCTTTGGAAGCGGTGCAGGAGTTTCGCGTCGATTCCTCCAGCTACCCTGCGGAGCTGGGAACAGGCACCGGCGGCCAAATCAGCTTTGTGACCAAATCCGGCGGGAACAAGTGGCACGGTTCAGTTTTCGAGTTCCTGCGGAATGACTTCTTCGACGCGCGCAACTCTTTCAATCGTCGTAATACGTCCGGCAATTCCACCAAGTTCCGGCTGAACCAGTTCGGCGGCTCCGTTGGCGGGCCGCTTATCAAGGACAAGCTCTTCGTCTTCGGGACATACGAGGGCTTGCGTCAGTCTTACTCTGCACCCTACACCGAGGCGACGCTCAGCAATTTCGCCAGACAACGCGTCGCCACGACCTCTCCTTCGCTCGTGGGCCTGCTGGCAGCGTTCCCCGTCGACCCATTCCCATTGACCTCCGGCGTCAACCAGCAGACGGTGACCGTCGTTGGAACGAACAAGATTCGTGAGAACTTTGCTGACGCTCGCTTCGACTATCACTTCAGTAGCCGGTTCAGCGCGTATGCCCGCTATAACCGCGACCAAGGTGTGTCCAACCAGACCCAGAACGCCAGCCTTAGCCAGTTCAATCAGAATGCGGTGCCGCAGAACGCAGTAATCGCCGTCAATCAGATTTGGTCGCCCGCATTGTTCAATGAGACGAAGGTGGGATTCAACAGTGCCAAGGCTCGGCCACTCGGCTCCAGCGGACCGAGTCCGAACGCCGATCTACGCCGTGCTCAGATCGCGATTGCCGGACTGACCACCCCCGGATCGTTGATTCGTCTTTCTTCCTCCTTCAATGGAATCGGTTCACCCTATACCTCGCAGTCGTATTCCTACATCGACAATCTCTCGTACGTACATGGCAATCACAACATGAAGTTCGGCGTCGAGATTCGTCCTATCTCGCTGTACAACAACCTCTACGGTGGGACCACCTATACCTTCAACTCGATCGACAATTTCGTCACCAATCGCCCCGACAACATTCAGTTCTACGGCGACTTGAGCGACCCCAGCCCTTTCACGGGCTTGTCTGGAGTCGCCCTCGTGAAGCAGAACTACTACATCGGCTACGCCCAGGATGAATGGAAAGTGTCCCCCCAGCTGACGGTGAGCGTCGGTCTGCGGTATGAGTTCTACTCTCCACTGCACGAGACGCGGAACAAGAACGTTTTCTTCAACATGGATAGCGGAACCATCACGCCGCGATTTGCAGGAGATTGGTACAAGAGCTCCAAGAACAATTACGGCCCCCGGGTCGCGCTGTCGTACGCTCCCAACGCTTTCCACAACAACACCATCTTCCGTGTCGGCGGAGGTGTGTTTTATGGCCCGGGACAAACCGAAGACCAGATCCAGCCCGAAGCCAATGACCGCATTTCAAAGACGTACGCCTCCGCTCCTGGAGTCGTCTATCCCATCGATGTGCAGCAGGTCACTGCGACATATGCAAACGACGTCGCGACCAACAACCCGAACCTCGGCTACCAGCCTAGGGCTTACTCGCCGCACTACACGATCCCGGAACGGGTCATCACCTATACGGCATCGGTACAGCAACAGCTTCCGGGAAGTGTGCAGCTCATGATCGGCTATGTGGGTTCGACCAGCCGCAACCTGTTTCAGCGCTCCATCACCAATCTGATCACCAACGTCGCTACCAATCCTTCGACTGGTGCGGCCATCACGACACGTCAGTTCGGAAACCGATTTGCAGAGATCGATTTCAAATCCTCGGGCGGAACCGACCAGTACCACAGTTTGCAGAGCACCCTGCAGCGCCGATTCACCAATGGTCTGTCGCTGGGCGCGCAGTACACGTGGGGGAAGGAATTAGGAACATCGTCTGGTTCCAACGAAGCCACTACGTCGCAAATCCCGTTCGGTATTCAGAATCCAAATTCCGAGTACGGAAGAGGTGCTTTCGACATTCGTCATACTTTCAATGTGACTGCTCTGTACGACCTTCCGGTCGGACGCGGCAAGGCGATTGACTTGCATGGTCCGATGAATTGGATCGCCAGCGGTTGGCAGGTCGGTGGCGTCATGAACTTCCGCACCGGCGTGCCCATTGATGTCCTGATCACCCGGCCGGATGTGGTGTTTGTCGGAACTCCCGCATCGCCTTACTCCGGTGTCGTCTTCTCAGCCCCGGTACTCAACGCGAGCTGCCCCTCCTATGTGGATCAGGGGACGTCCGTTGGTCCTGGCGTCTGCACGGTCGCCCGTATCAATACGCTCGGAGGCGGCAATACCCGTAACATTCGTCGGCCAAACCGCGTGGCAGGTGTGAATCCGTATCTCAACCAAGGCAAGCTGCTTTTGAACCCGGCAGCTTTCACGGCACCGGCTCCGGGGCAGTTTGGCAACCAGCGCCGCAACGATCTTTCTGGACCAAAATTGACCCAGCTCGACCTGACGTTAGCCAAGGAGTTCGGTGTTACCGAGGGCTTCCGGCTCAAGTTCCAGGCGGATGCCTACAACATCTTTAACCATCCGAACTATG
>Ga0255336_101162_pt1 | contig 22521 bp, 23 predicted proteins | sample MeOH1_35cm_T3_17_FD_189102 | JGI IMG/M metagenome (GOLD analysis project Ga0255336, IMG submission 189102) | Sandy soil microbial communities from University of British Columbia, Vancouver, Canada - MeOH1_35cm_T3_179 | ecosystem: Engineered > Artificial ecosystem > Sand microcosm > Unclassified ...
CGCGTCGCGAGGCCGAGCACAAGCAGCACAGGCGCGGTCAGTTCGATCGACACAGCCATGTAGGCGGCAAGCTCGGGCGGCAGCAACGGTAGTCGATAGTCTTCCCTGAACAACTGGAGCGCGGCATCCCAGTCGGCCAGTTTGGTCATCGCCGAGTTCCAGAAGACCGTGGCGACAGCAAGCCTCAGTGGAAGCGCGAGAACCGTATACGGCACGCGCTCCAGCCATCCCACGGTGCGTAGGATGCGCTCAGTCAGTATCGAACTGCGATGAGCGGATCGAGATTCCGGCATCATGGGGCTACCTCTCGGCTGTTCGGCTGGATGCCTCGTTCGACAGACGGATATCGACAAAGCATCCAGATACAAGAAGGTGTGCGAGCCAGATGGAAGTTTCAGCGTCCGGCGCATCGGCCAGGGCGTCATGCAAAGGGCGTCCCGCAAGCAACGCAGCCGTGAAGCGGTATTGCCCTTTCGTCATCCGGTTCACGTCGACGCCGGAAGGTGCCCGGTGGATAGATAAACAGACCGGATCAGCCGCCAGATCGATGTCGGCCAACGCGCTATCGTCCCTTGACAATACCGCGTGCCAGATGGCGTCGATGGGAAACGCCGACTCCATCATTCGTATTGCGGGACTCGGCAAAAACCGTACGGCTTGCATGGCGGCTTCATCCAGTTGTTCGAGGCGGCCTAGATCGAGCGGCGTTGCGTCGGCTGCGTGCAGCGCCTCATTCACGGCCCATTCGAGTCGTGCGGTATCCGGCAGATAGACGAGAGACGCCGCTTCCGGCATCCGCGCCAGAAAATCCGCGAACCTGTCGCCGTAGCTATCCAGGTGCGCGCTCGACGGTGGGCATTGCTCGATAAAAAGTCGAGCCGCGCCTTCGAAGAATTCGTCTCCAACCAAAGCCCGCACGGCCGGATAAGTGAGCCGCAATGCCGTAAGCAGCGTGCTATTTGCCGTGTTCCGATAAATCGCGAGCCGCGCCTGCGGAGCGAGGCCATCGGCTATCACATACGCGGCTGCATCGCCATCGGCAAGCCCAAGCAAGTCCCGGCGCACCGCGCATTGCAAGTCATGCAGCGTTGGCGCACAAGTCGTCATTTCCCTGCCTCCCGATAGCGGCATCCGCAAGCGCGGCTTCTTCCATCAGAACCTCGAGCGGCGGCACATCGGTGTCCCATTCGATCAGCGTGGGAACCGGTCCGAAACGCCTGAGCGCGATCTCGAACAGATCCCATACGGCGGGCGCGACGCGTGAGCCGTGGTCGTCGATGCGGATTATTCGGCCCTCGTCGAGCTCACGCACGCTGTGTCCGGCCAGATGAATCTCGGTCACCGATTCGGGCGGCAAGGCATCGAGATAAACCTGTGCGTTCCAGCCGTGATTGCCGGCACTGACATAGATGTTGTTGACGTCGCAGAGGATGCCGCATCCCGTGCGCCGCGCGACCTCGGCGAGAAACGCCCACTCCGGAATAGTCGAGTGGCGAAAACGCAGATACGTGGACGGGTTTTCCAATGAAATGCGCCGCCGCAAACAGGTCTGCACCTGGTCGACGTGACTGCATACGAGGGCCAGCGCTTCTTCCGTCATCGGCAGCGGCAACAGGTCGGCGAGATAGACGCCAGCGCTTACGCTCCAGGACAGGTGTTCAGAAACGAGGCCGGGCTCGACCCGCTCGATGACGGCGCGCACACGCTCGAGATGCCGTGCATCCAGGCCGTCGACGCTGCCGAGAGAAAGGCCCACCCCGTGAAGCGAGATCGGGTAATCCCGGCGAATCGCATCCAGGTATCCTGGCGCGAGGCCGCCGCCCATGTAGTTCTCGGTATGCACCTCGAACCAGGCGGCGGGCGGATGCCGTTCGACAACCTCGTGATGGTGCCGAAAGCGCAGCCCGACGCCGGCGCACGCCGGAATCAGGCCGGGGGCATAGTGCGAGGCGCCGGAAGCGGCATCCATGACCCTTCCCTCGCTCACGCCGGCTTCAGCTTGCCGCCCTGGATCTTGCTGCAATCGCCGGCGGGCAGCAAAACGAATGACTTGGGGTCGCGCGCCTGGGTGGATTGTCCGGCGCAGGAATGGGCGCCTTCAGCGCAGTCGTTTTTCGACACGGCGTTGATGCCGTAGCACTTTTGCAGTTTGTTCGCTTCCATCCGGGCCATGTTGTCTTTCACGACTTGCGGCATCGCGCTCATGTCCTTCATGGCCTGGGCCTGAACAGGCGCGATCTGCATGGCGAGCGCCAGGCCGATTGCCGAAGACAAGGTCGAGGCCGTCATCCTGTGTTTGTTCATCACGCATCCTCCTGAGGGTTGCGGCCGGACATTGTGGGCCGTGCAGGAAGGTTCGGCCGAGCGCCGCAAAAGGTTACGGTCCGCTCAAACTTTTTCCGCGTGACAATCCGGGCTCCCCGCCACAAAATTTCGGCATGCAACGGCATCCCCCCCCGCCGAGTCCCGTTCCTGGTTCCGAAAGAGAGAGCCTGGCGTCGATCGCGCCGGCCGCTCGGCAAGCGCCGGCGACCCGTCGCGCCGACGGCAAACTCGACTGGTCCGCCATGATGGCCAGCGCGCAAATGGGCGACGCCCAGACCTATCGCCGGTTGCTCCAGGACATCACGCCCTACCTTCGTGCGCTCGCGGCACGACACATCCGCAATGCCGATGACATCGAAGACACGGTTCAGGATGTGCTGCTGACCGTGCACGCCGTGCGCAACACGTATGACCCTTCGCGTCCGTTCGGGCCGTGGCTGGTCGCCATCGCAAACCGGCGCATCGTCGACGGTCTGCGCCGGCGCGGACGTGTTGGCTCGCATGAATCGTCAACGGAAAATCAGTTGGAAACCTTTGCCGCCGATGAAGCGAACTTAGAGGAAGAGACGGTGAATGCCCGCCTGGTCAGGGAAGCAATCGAGCAATTGCCTGTCGGACAACGCGACGCGATGCGCATGCTCAAATTGCAGGAGATGTCGCTGCAAGAAGCCGCGGCTGCAAGCGGAACGTCGGTTGCCGCGTTGAAAGTCGCCACGCATCGGGCCATGAAACGATTACGGGAGATGTTCCCGCAGCGAGGTAGCAAATCATGACCCGCACCTCCGACCTGATCGACGTGCTCGCCGCGGATGCCGCGCCGGTGCGGCGTCTGCGCTCGCCAGCGGCGAGAGCCGCGTGCTGGTTGCTGTTTGCCGCGGTTGTGATGCTCTTCGTCGGTGTCGCGCATGGAGTGCGCGCCGACCTGGCGGTCAAGCTGCATCAGCCGCTGTTCGTCATCGGCATGGCCGCGGCCACGGCCACCGGCATTCTGGCCGCCGTCGCGGCATTGATTGCCAGCGTGCCGGGCCGGTCACGCCATTGGCTTCTGTTGCCGGCGCCGGCTGCGCTCACGTGGGTCGCCACGATTGGCTACGGTTGCCTGACCAATTGGATCGCGATCGGACCGGAAGGCATGTCTGTCGGCGAAACGGCAAGATGCTTCGCGACCCTGGTACTGGTCGGCATGCCGCTATCGCTCGTGATGCTGATCATGCTGCGCCACGCCGCCCGGCTGGCGCCGGGACCGGTCGTGATGGCGGGTAGTCTCGCGGTCGCTGCAATGACCGCGGTGGCCTTGTCGATTTTCCATCCTCTCGACGCGACCGCGATGATCCTGCTGTGGAACCTCGGCGTCGCCGCGCTTTATCTGGCCTTGAGCGGCCGCTACGGTCAGCGGCTGCTGGATTGGATCGCGCTGCGCTGACGAGCCGACCAGCCACGCCGGCTAGCGGCGCGGCCAGCGCCGCCATGTCAACGCGGCCAGGCTCAGCACGGCGGCAAGCGCAAGCGGACGATGCGTATCGAGCCATAGCGCGCTGCTGTAACGCTTCGCCTCGCCGTCGAATGGACCATGAACGCGATGCGCGCCGGCAACCGGTTGCCACAGATTCGAGGGCGCGGCATCGCTTGCCGGCGCGGCTCTTTGCTGCGCCTGATAGCCGGTGCGGCCGAGATATCGGTCCAGCCAGCCGGGCACGACCTGGTTGGCGACAATCGCCTTCACCGTCGATATCCCGACATACACCTCACGCCGACGATGCGTTGCCGCCCAGACGATCGCGCGCGCGGCGACTTCCGGCTGAAAAACGGGCGCCACCGGCTGCGGAGCGTGGGGCATGCGGTTCTCGGCCCAGTCGAATTGCGGCGTATTCAATGCGGGCATTTGCACCATCGTCAGATGGACGCGGCTGTGATCGTGAAGCAGTTCGCAGCGCAATGCGTCGGTAAAGCCGCGGATCGCATGCTTCGCGCCGCAATAGGCCGATTGCAGCGGAATCGCGCGATAGGCGAGCGCCGAGCCGACCTGAACGATGCAACCGCGATTGCGCGCGCTCATGCGCTTTAACGCGGCCATCGTGCCCCAGACGTAACCGAGGTAGGTCACGTCCGTCACCCGCGCGAACTCCTTCGGCGTCAGGCTTGCCATCGGTCCGAACACGGTGAGCATGGCGTTGTTGACCCATACGTCGATCGGACCCAGCTCCGCTTCCACGCGCGCGGCGGCGGCTTCGACGGCGTCGGCGTCGCTGACGTCGAGTGCGATCGGCAACGCGCGCACGCCGCATGCGCGCACTTGCGCTGCCGTGTCGTCGAGCGCCGCGGGGTCGCGCGCCAGCAGCGCGACATGCGCGCCGCGACGCGCGAACGCGAGGGCGGTAGCGCGGCCCACGCCCGCGCTGGCGCCGGTGACCACCACGATTCGCGGTCGAGCAAGCTTGCGCCACATGGTTCCTCCGGTCGACGGTGAATGCGGGCGGGTTCGCGTGGGTTTTGAGTTGGCAGGTTCGTGCTGCATGCGTTGCATGCGGCGTGCCATGCGTTCAGGCGTGACGATTTTGTCGTCTGGATGCGATTGGGCATTCGGGCAGTTCGCGTGGCGAGTGGCGAGTGGCGTGAGGTTTTCTAATGGCCGTGCCAGCGCCCTCTCCCTGAAAATTTCCCGAAAAAAGTGCCTGTTCGTGGCTACGAAAATCCGTGTAGGATACTGTACATGCATACAGTGATTTTTCCGCAACTCCAATGACCACCGCGCTGCCCGTCCCCGAAGCCATCCACCCGTCGCTATGGCGGGCGTCGCAGCTTGCGCGCAGCCGGGGGCATATCGTGGATACCGGCTATCCCGCGCTATCGGCGGAATTGCCCGGCGGCGGATGGCCGGTCGGCGCGCTGGTGGACCTGCTGGTGCAGCAGGCCGGCGTGGGCGAAATGCGGCTATTGCGCCCCGCGCTCAGCGAAATGGAGAAGCGGCCGATTGCAATGGTGCAGCCGCCGCACGTACCGAACGGCCTGGGCCTCGAATACATCGGGTTGTCGTCCGAACAATTGATGGTTGTCCAGGCTCCGAAGACAGCCGACGCGCTCTGGGCCGCGGAGCAGATTCTGCGCGCCGGCAGTTGCGGCGCACTGCTGTTCTGGGCGCAACACGTTCAGACCTCGTCGCTGCGGCGGCTGCATCTGGCCGCCCAGTCTTCGGAAACGCTGTTCTTCATGATCCGCCCGCTGGCGTCGGCACAGGATGCCTCTCCCGCGGTTTTACGGCTGGCGCTGCGGCCCGAACGCGACGGCCTGACCGTCGACATCACGAAGCGACGAGGTCCGGCACGCGCAGAGCCTCTGTCCATTCCCCTGCAACCCACACCTGTTCTGTTTTCGCACCATGCGCGTATTTCTCGCCGTTCACCTGCCCCGGTTGCAGCTCGAGATCTTCCGGCCGAAGTGGCTGCCTGAGCCCGCGCACGGCTGCGTGGTTCTCGAACGGGACAAGGTGCTCATCGCGGATGGCGTCGCCAGGTCCGCGGGGGTGCGGGTCGGCATGAAACGCGGCGGCGTGCTGACGCTCGCGCCGGAGATCGAGATTTACGAACGCGACGCCGGCCGCGAGCATGCCGCGCAACGCGAGGTCGCCGTGGCGCTCATGCGGTTCTCACCCGATGTCGCGGTTCTCGACGAAGCGGTTGTCGTGGTGGACATCGGCGCGAGCCTGCGTCTCTTTGGCGGACTGCTCGCCGTATGCCGGCAGGCGAAAGCGATCCTCGAAGCCATCGGGCTGACCGCGCGGATAAGCGCTGCGCCGACCGGGCAAGGCGCCTGGCTGCTCGCGAGGAACCGGAACCGGCGCGTGCTCAAGGTCGATTCGCTGGAACGGCAACTGTCGGTGCTGCCGTTGCAGTCAGTGCCGGAAATCAGGCCGTTTGCCGACTGGTTCACCGGCCTTGGCTGCGAAACGATTGCCGACGTGAGACGGCTACCGCGCGCGGGCCTGCAACGACGTTGCGGCGAACATCTGCTCGACTCGCTCGACCGCGCTTTCGGCACGGCGCCGGAACTGTTCGAGTGGCTGGCGCTCCCTCCCACGTTTTCCGCCCGCATTGAAATGCCCGATCGTATCGAGCATGCGGAAGCGGCGCTTTTCGGTGCGCATCGTCTCATCGTGCAACTGTGCGGCTGGCTGTGCGCGAAGCAACTGGCGTTGACGGGCGCGACGCTTCTGCTCGAGCACGAGCGCGGCAGGCAGGCCATCGAGCCGACGCCCATCGAGATTGCCCTGGGCGAGCCGACATGGCGGGAAGATCATCTGGTCCGACTCGTCAGGGAGCGTCTTGGCCGCATTGAACTGACCGCCCCCGTTATCGCGCTGCGGCTCGATGCATCGAACGTGCAGCCCGCCGCACCGGCATCCGATACGCTGTTTCCCGAGCCCGGCGGCTCCGCCGCGGACCACGCCCGTCTCGTCGAGCTGCTGGTCGCGCGGCTCGGCGAGGACAACGTGCTCAGGCCCGCGCCAACGGCGGACTACCGGCCCGAAATCGCCAACCGATGGGTGCCGGTCGGCAGCACGTCGGAAAGCACACGGTTGCCGAAAGCGCTTCCGCGGCCCACCTGGCTGCTGGAGAAACCCGTGCGCCTGCTAATGCGAAAACACCGCCCGTTTTACGGTTCGCCGCTGCGCCTCGTGTCGCCTGGCGAACGCATCGAGAGCGGGTGGTTCGATGGCGAACTCGTCACGCGCGATTATTTCGTCGCTCAGGGTGAAGACCAGAGCTGTTTCTGGATATACCGCGAGCGCATGAGCAGTCGCGATGCGGAAGAAGAGCCGCGGTGGTTCCTTCATGGCCTGTTCGGATGAAGCGCCACGAATACGGCCTTCGACGGCGCCTCGCCTGCGCGAGGAACGCCGTCAACCCGATCTTCACCACAGGTTAGCGAGAGCGGAAGCTCAACGCCGGGCGCTGCCCAGGCCGTACGCGTCGCGATGATAAGCCAGCCGTCCAAGCAGTTTTCGGCGCATTTGCTCCCGGCGATAGTGAGCGACGACGAGTGCTGTCGCCGTCACCAGCACGAATGAACCTACGACGATTGCCACTGCTTCACTCATCGGAACCTCCATTGCTGATCTCTCGGGTTCACTGCAGGTGCTGCCCTCCGTTGATCGCGATGTTGGCGCCGGTCACGAAGCCCGCTTCGCGCGAGCACAGGTAGAGCACGAGCGCGGCAACTTCGTCCGGCTGCCCGAGCCGGCCGACCGGAATCTGCGGAACGATCTTCGTCTCGCGGATTTCCTCGGGCACGGCCATTACCATTTTCGTGGCGATATAGCCGGGCGAGATCGTATTGACCGTGACGCCTTTTTTCGCCACTTCGAGCGCCAGCGATTTCGTGAAACCATGCATGCCGGCCTTGGCCGCCGCATAGTTGGTCTGGCCGAACCCGCCCTTGGAGCCGATGATCGACGACACGTTGATGATGCGGCCCCAGCCGCGCTCGACCATGCTGTCGCACACGGGCTTCGTCATGTTGAACACCGAATCGAGGTTGGTGCGGATGACCGCGTCCCAATTGACCTTGTCCAGTTTCTTGAAGCTGGCGTCGCGCGTGATGCCGGCGTTGTTGATCAGGATGTCGACCGGTCCGACTTCGGCCTTGATCCGCGCCGCGCATTTTTCGCAGGAGTCGTAGTCGGCGACGTCGACGCCATACGCGCGGAACTGTCGCCCCTCGGCTTCCATGCGTGCGAGCCACTCGTTCGCACCGGTGTTGCCGGGCGAATAGGTGACGGCGACCGCGTAACCGGCGTCATGCAACTTGATGCTGATCGCCTCGCCCAGTCCACCCATGCCACCCGTTACCAACGCGATCTGCTTTGCCATTGAATCGTCCTCGCAATTACCGGCGGCGTGCCCGTCGGGAGCAACACCGCCGTCAGTCAAATGGGATGTATGGGAATGCCGGATTCCTCGCCAGAGTGGCTAAAAGGAATGCTGTCAATAAAGTTGGAACCGATAACGCGGGCATTGCTGCCCGCGTGGGTCTTAATGCTTCGCGCTCGCGGCCACGATAGCCGACTCGGCACTACGTTTAGCGGACTTGGACGCCGAGGCCGTGACGGCTTCGAGATTGGTCCCGGCCATTTCCACGGCCTGTTGACCCGTCTTCTGCAGCGATTCGTACAGCGTGGCGGTGGCGCTGATCGCGGACTTCCATGCGGCGATCGCCGCTTCGGAACCGGCGGGAGCGCTCTTCGCCGCTTCCTCGATGAGTGCCTGCAGGTTTGCGTTGTACCGTTCGCAGTGCGTCTGCGCGAGTTGCGCGACCTCCGCCTGCGTGGTCGACGCGATGTCGAACAGTTGACGCGTGTATGCCAGTGATTTCTCCGCGAGCGGCGCGGTGAAACCGGCTTGCAGCGTGAACCACTGCTGCGGCTCCGCTGTGCCGGGCGCCTTCGTCAGGCTTTCCCGCGATTCCGCCAGCGTGGACTTGACGACCTGCAGGTTCAACGCAACCAGTTTTTCGACGCCTTCAAAGACCTTCCCGGTCAATCCGAAGAATGCGTCGAGGCCAGCTTTCTGCGATGCGGCGATTTGCTCGGGACTCGATAGAGCCATTATTGAAATTCCTCAGGATTCAATTCGCCGCACAAAGTCCGATCGATTCGGATGTGACCGGATGCCGCACGACGAATGGCGATGATGGATGAACCGAAGCGCAAGGACGCCTGCCAGGCAGCATGCGTCGCGAATACTTCGGAGGGTCGTTAAAACCAGGGGCACTTACACATTAAAGTCCAACTAAAGCCACTTCGCTTACTTTCTTGGGCGCGCTCGCCGCGTGGCGCGGCGGCACACGCCGCAATTCAATAACGCCTACGCGCGACCGCCTTGAGAATGGACGCGCCTTCGCTCGTGACGTGAGCACGGGGATGGCCCGACGCGAGACGCTCGAGCGATATGAGTTGACGTTCCAGCAGCGTGTCGAGTTCGACGCGCTCGAGGTCGATCTGATCGGGCGCGTCCTTGAGGAGCATCAGGGTGGCGAATTCATGGGGACTTAGCATTGTGTCTCCTCGATTTAATCTGTCGGTCCGGAAGCATTAATTACCGTTCCGGCGGCAAATGACGGGAAATATTTCCCCTCTCATTTGCGAAGCAAACGTTCGGGAAATCCTTACGGAGACGTCATCATAACCGCTCAATTTTCAATTGCAATATGGTCCGTACTTTTTTAATTCGTCTGGTTATTTATTCTGCATATGAATGGCGGTGCGGGGGCGTCTTCCCTGTTGAATGCGGCGACCTTGTGCGCCTTGATGGGCGGGGGTTCTGGCGGCGTCGTGGCATGCCGGCGTGTAAGTTGGCAGGTCCAACAATGGGCCTTCGAGCCGCCATGATTCATATCTGAATATGGCGTTTATAGGCTAGCATTGTCTTTATCGGACATGGTCGCCTTATAGGCCAGCCCATATACCGTAATTAAGAAATAGTTATTACGCTGATATGCGAGTCGCCTGTTTTCATCATTTTTACTCGTAAAAGGCATAAGCGTGACGTCCTCGCTGTCGCGAAGGGTCACGGTTACTACCGGCAAAGCGCAGGCGAAGGGTCGTTTATCGACACCCTTCCGCCGTGACTTTGATTCACAGAGGCCCTGTGTCCATGTTCAGCGACATGAACACAGGGCCGCCTGTTAGTCGAACGAACACAAGCACGACAGCCACTGCAAAACGACAAACACCTCAAAGAAACAGCAGCGCCCCATTCCACTCCGATTCGCGGCGCGGCGCCTCGCGCCACCCCATCCGCACGGGAACCGAATAAAGACGCCGCGCGCCAAAGCGCGGCCAGAAATGGCAAAGACCCGGCACGATGACTTGCACCACGGGCAAGCCGATATCGGGCCGCGTCTTATCGACAACCAGCACGTCCATTCCAGCCGAGGCGATTCGCGCGACGCAGTGTTCGACCGCCGCCTTCAACGTACCCGCATCGACTGGCTGCCATGTCGAACTCGTCGTGCCGAGCATGTCATTTGCCGGATACAGAAACTCGGTGCTCGATAGCTTCGTGCGATCCCAGGGCGGCGGACCGTCGGCTGCAAGATCGAGCAACTGGTTGACTTCGGTCAGCGCTCGCTGCGTGGCGATACGCGCGTCCAGATGGCAACCGAAGCCGATCGAGAACCGTCCGTTGGACGTATTTTCCGCAAGCGCGACGACCGTCGGCACGGCCAGGTCATGACTGATGTCGAGCGCCCAGAGACGCCAACCGAGCGCTTCGTATTCACGCACGAGCGCATCGAAATACGGGTCCGCGAAACTCGCCAGATCGATTCCGGGACGGCGTACCTGGTTGTACCACCAGATCGCGACGGCATCGCGTTCGATCAACTCGAGCAAGCCTTGCAAAATCGCCTCTTCGAGGCACGATCCGGCTGCGCAGCCATTCGGGTTGTGCACGCACGGCACGTCGGGCTGCGCGCTCTCGGGCGTTTCCGCATAGCAGTAGCTCAACGGCACGAGCCGGCGCTCGCCCGTGACGAGCGACCACGCGAGAGTCCAATCGATGACGTCACGTGGCGAGAAAGGCCGCGGCACCTGTTTTCGAACATCGTCGGTCAACGCATTGATGGCATCGCGCTCGTCGAACTGGCGTGCGCTGAACTGCTGAAGATCGTTGACATGGATAGGCGGATCGTCGAGAAGGTCTTCCATGCATGCGGTCACCCTCATCTCGTCACCCTGATAGACGCTGCTGAAACGCTCGAGCGCCTCGCACAATGCGCTCACGCGCGCTTGCGTGTCGGTCGCGCCCTTGCCGGAGCAGACCCTGTCGAAGCGATTGTCGCGCGGCACGCCCGCGGGGCACACGAGAAAACCGGCCGCATAGACCTTGCGCATCCCGGCGTGTCGCTTCGGCATGGGATGGAGATAGGCGATCGGGCCGCTGACCGGCGACACCAGATGCGCGTAACGCTCGAACACATCTTGCGCATCGGCATTGCGGTAGCCGCCGCCGTCGCGCTTGAGCGCCGTGTCATCCGCAAGCTGCGGCGCGCGCGTCGCCTGCTCGCGCATCCATGCGGGATTGCCGCAGCGCGGGCATTGAGGCCGCCTCAGCACGCGATGCCGCGCGGCGGCCAGCGTGTCGAGGCGCAGCGAGACGATGTGCGTTTGCGCGCGCTCCGATGCAGCGGGGTCGACCGCGATCTGCTCGATCGTTGCCGCGACCAGCGCCGCCGTAGCCGCCGCGCCCGCGCGCGAGACGGCCGCCGGAACGCGCGCCGCGGCGCGGCCGTGATGGCGCGCGAGCAGCGCCTCGACGGGCCGGTTGAGACCGGTCCAATAGCGGACGCATTCAACGCAAGGCGCGCTGTCACACACGGTATCGGCAACCAGCAGCGGGCCGATTAGCGGCTGCACACCATGGGCAACCACGATGAGCAGCGCGCCGCCGCGCAGCGAGACGCGTGCGGCGAATTCGGCGAGATCGTCGCGGTCATGGGAATCGGCCAGGGCGACTGTCAAGCCGGCATCCGGTTCGATGTCGATGCCTGCTGTCGCCAGTGCATGTTTAAGCGGCGCGTCGTCGACGCCGAACGTTTCGACAGTCACGCGCTTGCGGGCAAGGCGCTCGCAAGCGGCGTCGCCATCCAGTCCGATGCGCTCGAAGAAGCCGCGCGCCGCATCGTGTTCGCCAGGCGAGTCGGCGCGCACGTAGGCTCGACGCACCAAATGATCGAGTGCCGCGAGCACCTGCCACTCTCCAAACGTCACGGCGAGCGCTGTGATGATCTCGCCGATCGTCATGCGCGCGCGCAAGCAGGCGGCGATTTGCACGAAGACGGCGCCGGACAGCATCGTGCGCTTGAATTCGTCGACGACGAACAGCCTCTCGGCGCCCGCGTCGAGCACGAGCAAATGCGGCTTGAAGCGCAGCACGCGCGAAAAATCGTCGAGCATCGTGTGGGGTTCCGTGCAGGGAAAACGGCGGAAGGAAGCGTGCCCGCGCCGCCGATGCCGGCCCGCCCGCCAGGCGCGGGCCGCATCGCCGTGCGGGTTCGGATCGGCTGCGTCAGCAGCAGGTGAAGACGTAGTTCGGCCCGGCGTCGCTATAGGCCGCGAGCGCGACGGCTTCCTCGCCGGGAAGCTCCGGCCGTGCCGGTATGCCGACCGTCATGGTATTGGGCGGCAGGTTCCAGCGTTGGTTGTGTTCATCCCATCCGTACTGGCCGCCCGGATCGACAACTTCCAGATCGATCAGCCACGGGCATCGGTAGTCCAGGTACCGGGCAAGCGCATCGGCGGGATTCTTCAGCAATTCGTTTCTGAAGCTCTTGTCTTCCCACGAAAGCGCGATTGCGCGCAGATAGACCTGCTGAAACTCCAGCATCGATTCGAGCGTTGGGGTCGCGTTGTCCATTGCCATCTCAAACTCCCGGTTGGATGTGGTGATCCATGATGTAGAGGTGTTTCGCGTTGTAAAAGGCGAGCGCGAGCGCGTGCTGCTCCTGCTTCGCCGGTGCCGGCGGCAGGACCAGCGTGAACCTGTTCGTCTGCTGGGTGGTCCAGCCGCCGTTGATGGCGGGCGTCCATGTCGCCGACTCCGGGTGCACCTTCAAGTCGATCTTGAACGGATACTCGTATCCGAAACGGTTCTTCAACGTCTCGACAGGATGCTTCGTCAACTCCTGGAAGAACGCCTGATCGTGCCATGCCGTGGCAATTGCCTTGATGATCACGGCTCGGTATTCGATAAACTGCTCGTAGGTCGGCGAGCGAAGATTCTGAGTCATCGGTTTTCTCTCCTGAAAGAAGGAATGGGACCACTTACGGCAATGAATTCAACGTCTCTTCAGCGCTCTTGACGATGCGGGACATGCCCGCCTTCGTTGCAATTTCGAATGCGCGCCGGCACGCATGCATGGCGGCGGCGCCATTGCCGCGCGGATCGATCCGGCGCAGGTACTCGCACTTTTTCAGCAGCAGTTGCGCTTCGTAATACCGCTCTCCGATCGAATCGCACAGCGCGAGACATCGTTCGACTTGCGCTAGCGCGGCCTCGTAGTCGCCGCGCTCGGCATCGATCTCGGCGATCAGCGACGCGTAGTAGGTCAGGCCGAGCATCCCGCCCGATTGCCGCAGCGCGCCGACATGCGCGACGGCGCCTGCGCGATCCCCTTCGGTCCATGCGTGAATGATCGCGGCGTAGTGCCTGACCGCATGCAGTTGGTGAACCTGCGAGAGGCGCAACGTTGCCTCCGATGTGGCACGCGCGGCATCGCGATCGCCGGCCCACTGCTGGGTGCGCGCGAGGTACAGAAGCGTGACGCCGAGGGTCGGCAAATGGTCGAGGCACGTCGCGCGGTACACGGCCTCGCGCGCCATCGCGAGCGCAGCCTGCGGCGCGTCGTCGACGCACCAGAGCACGCTCGCGAGCGACGCCATTGTCCAGGCGCGCGTATCGAGTCCCAGGATGCGCCGATGGTCCGCGTCGCGCCGCACGTCGTAGCCGGCGAGCGTCGCCTCGAACGCGTCCCGCGCACGCGCGTAGTTGCCGTCGATCCACAGGCTCATGCCACGCATCGCATCGGCGGCGACCCGCACGCCGGGATCGCCGCAATCGGCCGCCAGCTCGTCGAGCCGCATGCTGATGCGCTGCACGGTGCCGCGGTCGCCGGCGACGTGGTAATAGGTCGACAGCGTCCACAACGCGCCGATGGCGAGTTTCTGATCGCCGAGCGTCAGCACCAGCCGCAAGAGCCGCTCCGCGTGCTCGCGCACCCGCGGATCGGCCCAGCCGAAACGCGCCATCGTCGCGTGCGTCAACGTGGAGTGAATGTGAGCGCTGTCGTGTTCGCGCTCCGCATAGTCGGCCTTGTCCAGCCAGTCGCAGGCGGACTGCGCGTAGCGGATCGAGTCGTCGTAGAGGGAGCGGTCGAGCGCGCGCCGCGCTGCCTCGATGCCATGGCCGATGGCCTCGGCGAAGACGCCCGCATGCGCGAAGTGCTGAGCGACGCGGAAAGGTTGCGCCCCAGTACCACGATCGGTTTTCATGGCTAATGCGCGGGCTACCCGCGTGTGGTTGCTGCGTCGCAGGGTGGGCGGCATCGATTCATAGGCCGCGTCGCGAATCAATGCGTGGCGGAACGTGTAGAACACGCGGTCGAGCCGATGCCGCGCGTAGACAATCCGCGCTTCGATCAGAAGCCGTAGATGGGCGTCGAGTGTGCGGGGCTCGTGCGGCGACGCGTCGGTGAGCAGTTGCGCATCCACTTCGAGCCCGATGGTCGCGGCGAGCTGCGCGGTGTCGCGCGCTTCGTCGATCCGGTCGAACATGAGGCCGAGCAGACTGCCGAGACTGACCGGAAGCGGATGCGGGTCCGTTGCCCGCAGTCCGGACAGCAAGCCGTCCGGCTCGGTGGTCGCGCCGCTCGTCATGAGCTCGCGGACGATTTCCTCGATGAAGAGCGGGATGCCCGCCGTGCGCTCGGCGAGCAGGCCGAGCGAAGCCGCATCCAGCGACTTCTGCTCGAACAGTGCCGAGACCAGGCGCTGCGCGTCGTTGCGCGACAGGCGGCGCAACACCAGGTGTTCCGTGCCGGCACGCCAGCGCTCGAGGTTGCCGGGCCGCGACGTCAGCACGATGCAAACGGTCCGGGCCCGCGGCGAGCGGCGCAGCGACTCCAGAAAATCCTGGGTCGAGCGGTCGATCCACTGAACGTCCTCGACGACGAGCAGGATCTCAGCGCCGTCGCCAAGCGAGACGATCAGTTGTTCCAGCACGTCGAACAGCGCCTGCTGTTCGCGCACGCTCGACCATAGAAAGCCGCGGGCATCGCACGGCAGCCCTAGCCATGCGGCAAGCGCCGCGCGTGCCGCCACGTGGTCGCACGCGAGCGGTGCGATCATTGTGTCGATCGCCGCGAGGGCGAGATCGACGGGACCGTCCGCCTCGATGCGCCAATGGGCGCTGATAAAGCGCAGTATGGGGAACAGCGCATGATTCGCCCGTTCCGGCAAGCAGGCGCAATACGCGAACGCATGACCTTGCGTTTGCACCGCCTCGCATAGCTCATGGACGAGCCGCGACTTGCCGATTCCCGCCTCGCCGACCACCAGCGTCGAAGGGTCGTGCGAAGCGCCCTCGCCCGCCCTTTCCCGAAGATTCCGTGCGCGCGTCGCGTGCCAGGCGCGCAGCAATACATCGAGTTCGCGGTCGCGACCGAGCATCGGCGCGCTCGCGCCGTCGTCCAGCCAGTCGAATGGGATGGTGCTGCGGCGTTCGCCGAGCAGTTCATGCACGCGCTGCGGCATCATGCCCGCCCGAGGCAGGTGCAGCGGGGTCGGCCGATAATCGACGTGGCGCTCGAGCGCCAGGCGCGCATCGTCGCTCATCAGGATCTGGCCCGGCGTCGCGAGGCGCAGCAGTCTGGACGTCGCGGCGGGCGTCGAGACGCCCGACATCAGCGACGCGCGGGCATGCACCTGGCCGACGTGAATAGCCGCCGCGACCTCGACGCGCCAGCCTTCGCTGGGCCGCGCACTTGCGGCCCGCGGCTCCGTCAGCCGGGCGCGCGCGGCTTCCCTCACCATCTCGAGCGCCGCTCGTGCCGCGCGGCGCGCGGGCCGGTCGATATCGCCCTGCAATCCGAAATAGAGCAGCAGTGTGTCGCCGAGCCGGCCGCCCACCTGTGCGCCGTAGCCCACGGCGATATCGGTGCACCTGGTCAACCAGCGCTCCTCGTAGCCGTCGAGCGTATCGCGGTAGTCGGCGTTCGCATGCCGCTGCGGGCCTTCTCCGGCGATCGTGACGTTGCAGCATAGCGTGGTGATCTGCCGGGATACGCCCATCGTGCCGGTGCTTCCGGCATGCGGCGCGAGGGTGCCCGTGCGAATCCGGCCGCTCGCCTCGCGGGAGTCGAATTCGCCGACGAGCGCCGCGAAGTTGAGCGTGCGGAATTGCGCCGCGAGTTCGTCCGCCGAAGCGGCACGCTGCTCCGGGTTCTTGTTCAGCGCCCGGCGCAGTACCGAGCCAAGCGGATGCAAGGCGATCGACGGGGGCAACGCGATGTCGACCGGGCTGAGCTGCTGATAAAGAATCTCGGCCACGCTTGCGCCTTGCATGACCGCGCGACCCGTCAGGCATTCGATCACCAGCAGTCCCCACGCATACAGATCGCTTTTGAGCGTCGGCGCCTCGTTGCGCAATTGCTCGGGCGAGCAATACTGCGGCGTGCCCAGCACTTCGGTCGCCTGCGTCGAGGCTTGGCCTTCGATGCGCTCCGCGCCAGGCAACGCGGCGCCAATGCCGAAATCGAGGATCTTCGCGTGCGGACCGTCGTCCGCCGTCGTGATCAGGATGTTGCGCGGGTTCAGGTCCCGATGAACGACGCCGTGCCGATGCACGACCGCGAGCGCGTCGAGCACCTCGGTCATCAGCCGCCCGGTATCGACGGCCGACAGCGCGCCCTCGGAAGCCAGCCAGTCACCCAGGGTTCGGCCGGGCACGAACTCGAAGACGGCAAAGAGGCGCTCGTCAGGCGCCTCGCCCTTGTCGAGCAACGCCACCACGTGAGGGTGATGCAGCCCTTCGCACAGATGCGTCTCGCGTCGAAAGCGCGCACGCTGGCGCGCGCGCTCGGCCGAGGTCTTCGTGACGTCTTCCCGAATGAGCTTGATGGCGACGTCCTGGCCGGTATCGCTACGGGTCGCACGATAGACCACGCCGTTTCCGCCTTCGCCCAGCATCGGGCCGACGTGGTAACGCCACGTGCCGGCAAGCTCGGTGAACGGCGCGGCGTGGCTGGCCGGCGAACCGGCGCGTTGCGGCTCCAGCGTCTGCGGCATGCTGTACGGTGGCGACACTGGCGCTTCCCTGGCGTTCATGCGGGTTGTAAGACCGGGTCTGCCGTTAGGCCGTGGAGGTTGATGCGCTGCCGCGCGCTCGACACCGATTCGCATTCGAGCTGCTCGCCGCGAAGGACGCGAAACGGGAAGTCGCCCATGCGAACGCTGCCGCGCCGACGTTCGACGAGCTGGCTCGCATCGAGTCCGGGGACGGCGGCGAATTGCGTCCGCGCGCGGTGAATCTGCACGTTGACATGGGATGGATCGAGGCCGAGCATGCGCGCCAGTTCGTCGAGTTCGATCCAGCCTTGCGCGGCGGCTTCATGGCCCGCATGCATGTCGGCCGAGCGGGCTCGCGCGAGCATGACGAGGCTGTAGTGATGGACGCGCTCGCCGAGATCGACCGTGCCACCGCGGATATGCAGCAGCGCGCGCACGTGCTCTTCGTTCTGGCTAACCAGGAAGTCGAGCCGTTGCGTCGCGCCCCCAAAAACGCCGGGCAACGTCAGCACCGACGTCGAGCCGCTACGCGCCAGCGCGAGGCGCCAGGCGGCGTCTCCCACGGACACTTCGTCGCCGTGACGCAAGAGACGCGGCGGCGACGTGTCGTCGCAGAACCATTCGCCTTCGGGTGATTTGAAAATCGCAATCGACGGGGTGACGTTCGCGAGCAGCACATGGCTCGCTTCGAGCACGATCGGCTGCAGCGCGCCGCCTATGGGCCACAGCGTATCGGCGGGGTCGTCGAGCGAGTCGATACGCCACGGGGCGACGCCCAGCTTTCCGAATCGAATCACGTCGCCCTGTTTCAGGACCGCGTGTTCGCCATTGCGCAGCAATGCGCCCGATATCGACGTGCCGTTACTGCTGTGATCGTAGAGTTCCCATTGCCCACCGTTCCAACAGATATGGGCGTGGACGCGGGAGACCGACGGATCGCGAACGACCGTGTCGCAGCGTGCGGCGTCGCGACCGAACACGTGGTACGCGTGCAGCAGGCACGCTTCTCCGGAAGCCTGGTTCTTGAGTGTTGCCATGCGCCGCCCCGCGATAGGTTCGCCCGGTGTTCGACTGGCAAATCGAAGCGGCCGGGCCGGCGGACTTCATGCCGAAATGCCGCTGACGCCAGTACTGAACATAGTGGCTTAAATCGGTTTTGAACAACGTTCCTAACGATTTCCGCAAGTTGCTTTGTAAATCACCGTTTAGTCGCCATGCATTTTTCTAAATAACCTTTAGCACTGAGTTTTCATGTTAGCAAATTGCCAGGAGGAGAATTGTCAAACTTTACTAAGCGAAAATTTTAAATAAATCTATTCCGCATAAACGATTCGCGGCATCGAATGAATCGTTAAAACCGGGTTGAAAAAACGCTGCTCGGCTCGGCTGAAGATGTTTTGGACCGCGCCCCGCGCCTCCGCTACTACCTGCCCGCGCGCAGAGGCGGAATCCGCGCTCAGGACAAATTGCCTGAAGACGCTTCTTCGCGTAGCCGATAGTCGGTGGGTGTCGTGTCCAGATACTTTCTGAACAGCTTGGCCAACTGACCGCCGCTGCCGATCCCGCAACGCCGCGCGATTTTATCGACCGGCAAACGCGATTCAACGAGCATCCGGCAGCTCATGTTCAGACGCGCGCGAAGCAGATACTCGGAGGGCGTCATGCCGATTTCGCGCTTGAAACGCCGCAGAAAATTGCGCTCGCTCATTGCCGCGACTTGCGCGGCGTCGTCGATCGAGATGGGCCGATCGACGTTTGCGTCCAGCCAGCGCGCCGACGCGAGGATCTTCTCGCTGACCCGATGCGCCGCGCTGCGCGTAATGGATGAGTCGAAGGGTGTCTCGTGCCGCGGCTCGACCGATTGGGCAACCCGCCGCGCCAGTTCAAAGCCGAGATCCGCTTCGACAATGCGCAGTGCCGTGGGCACGGCATCGGGTACTTCGCTCAGCAGCACCGGATAAAGGCCGCCCGCTTCATTGCGGCGGTGGAGAACCGGAATGGATCGACTGGGAAGCCCGGCCGCTTCCAGAAGCAGTTTTCCTTCCGAGATCGGATGAACCATCTCGCTGAACGGATGCCTGCGGCGCAGCCAGTTGCCGAGGCGTTCGTCGCGGCACGCCTGCTGCGCGCCGGCCCCGCCCGCGATGAACAGCAGGTGCGTGTCGTTCGTGCCGCGGTGCGACGCGACGTCCTGGGTCCAGACGAAAATGGACGATGAACTCGCGATGCGGCCGCCCGCAGCCGAAAGCAGCGAGACGCGATAGCGTGCGGAACCCGGTCGCTGGGATACGGCGAGCGCGTTCGCCTTTTCGAAGATCTCGATGATCGCTGCGACCTCCGGCAGCGCAAAGCCATCGAACAACGCTATGTCGACGCGAGTGGTTTTGCTCGTTTGCCCCGGCACGGTTGCTTGCCGCGAGCAGCACGGCGGACTATGAGCCCGCTGCATTCTTTTGCCCCGGAGTATGACGGCTTGCAAAGCGCTCCGGGTTAAATGCGCCGATATGAATTGCCTCGATTGACCAATTTCTTATATTCGTTGTATTTGCCGACGCAATAAATTCGGATTGTGCAATAACGACTGCTTCCATTTTTGAATCTCCTCCAATTCGAGTTACTGGACGGAGTGGTCAATGCGGGATTTCTTGCGAGCGGTAGCGAGAGATTGCCGGCATTTAACCGCCGATACTGTCGGCGCGGGTTTCGCCGACGGGTATCTCGGTCATGATTGGAGGCCGGCCAATCCGGGAAAGCACTCGCTAGAACTTAAAACTAGTCCCGAGGGCTTGCGCGATCAATTACATGCGATTACACGACGGCGGGATTGCGGCAAAAGGCGAGGTCCAGATTGGGGTTAGACGTGCGATCGCCTGCTTTCAGCGCGTCGTCCACCCTCAACGAAGGCGCGACGCCCTCGCATCGAGCGTGCGAATGAATCAAGCAGCGCCGCCAGCGCCCCCCCCCCGTTGAACGTCACGAGCCCCTCGAACCACGTTTCCTCCGAACGGCAGGCAGTCCCGCATCGAGCTGATGTTGCAGCTTGCCGAGTTGACCTTGCGTCTCGCGCAACTGCGCCTGGGCCGCTTCCTGCTGCGCGCGCAATCCCGTCAGTTCACTGCGTGCCTCCTCCTGACGGCTCGTTGCGAGCGTCTGTTGTTCCCTGGCGATATCGATATCTGCCTGCAGACGGTTCTGCTTCGCCTGCGTGATCGCCAGGCGCTGTTCCGTCTGCACCTTCTGCGCTTCCAGCTTGATGCGACGCATCTCGACTTCCGCCAGGCGCTCGGCCTGCCGCGAGAACGTGGCGTAGACAGCCTGTGCGCGCCGCTCGTCCTGCGTCTTCACTACGCGCCAGAAGTCTCGTTGCTGCACGAGTGCAACGTAGTACGTGCCGAGCTTGCCGTCGAATAGAAGGTCGGCGCCATAGCTGCCGTTGCGCGACGCGCGCAGCACGTCGAGTGCATTGCTATTCGTGAGTCGTTGCAGTTCCGCGATATCGCCCGCCGGTGGCACGCCTGTCTGTTCGGTGATGAACCCTTCTTCTGCTGGTGCGCTCGGCGGCGGCGCCGACGCCGCGCCCGGAGACGACTGTGCATGGGCTCCGGTGCAAATGCCAATGAGAACAAAAGCTGCGAGCGCGAGCACGCGGTTATGCGATATCTGATTCATGGGTTGCATCGTATTGTTAAAAATCCGGTGAAGACCCGCTATTGATGAAGCGTGTCCGTTCATTTCTTGATGTTCTCGTCCCGGCGGCTCTGAACATGCCGGATGCCGTCATTGTTCGTCGCGCTCAGGTGTTGAACCTGCCGAAGGCTCACGTTCAATCGTGCTTGCCCGGCCACGCGCTGCGCTTCGAGCTGCGCGAGTTCCTTGCGCACCTGATGCTGTTTTCTGGTAACGCGCTGCGTCTCTACCGCGTCGCGCTCGAGATCGTTGCGAAGCCGTTCGGCCTGCGCTTCCGATTCGCGGATCATGCGGGCCACGTTGTCGTTTTGCGCGAGGAGTTGGGCGCGCCGGGTCTCGCCCTCGGACAGCCGTGTCGCCTGCTCCTGAAGGTGACGAAAAGCGGTCTCCGCTGCGTCCAGCCCGACTGCCGTCAGCACTCGCCATAGCGAACCGTCGTGGTAGAGCGCGACGTAATAGCAAAGACCCTCGCCGTGAAAGTGCAGAACGACCGAATAATCGAAACTGTGGAATGCTCGCAATTGCGTGAGCGCGCCGCTTTCCGCCAGCCGCTCGACTTCCGCAACGTCGGCCATCTGAAGCGCGCGCACGCCCGGCTGCGACGCGACGATCGACACGGCCCGAAGCGACGCGATCGTCTCCGAGGCTTGAGTGGCGGCGTCATCGGCATCGTCGGGCGATATCGCTGCGTCTTCGAGCGGCGGCACATCGTTTTCGATCCCGGACGTCTCAGCCCGCGATGGAGCGGCTGAAGTTGACAAGCTTCGCCGGTTCAATAGATTCCTCAAGACAAATCCCATAAGTACTGCGCTTCACGATTAGAAAAACGTCGTCTAACGAAACCGTCGAGTCCTGCATCGCAACGCCATGTCTTAGCGAGCAACGAGCGTGGACGGAAAAATCAGCGCGAGAAGCGTGTGAAGCAACGCCCAGGCAAAGAAGAGCGACAACGGAACGGCCATGATTGCCGCGATGATCTTCGCTCCCGCATACCGCCTGGGCAATAAACCGGCTTCTTCTCGCCGTGAATTGCCCACGCTGCATGCCTTCATGTCGCGCAAGCCTGCGCGTTCTGTTGGAGTCGTCCTCATGGACAGATAAACCTCATCATGCGATTGGCCCCGCGCCTGCATCGAGCCGGCTGCACCGCCGCCTGCGCGCTAACCCGCTTCACGATGCAGCCGGAACAAATTCGACACGCCGATTCGCGAAGCGGCCGCCGGCGACCAGATTGCTCGTCACCGGCCGTGCCGCCCCGTAACCCTTTGCGTCCAGCAGATTCGCCGGCGCCCCTGCGTCTACGAGAAACGTGCGCACGGCATCGGCCCGCTTTTGCGAGAGTTGCAGATTGGCCCGCGGCTCGCCAACGTTGTCGGAAAACACCGCAATGTCGAAACGCATTGGTTGAGCGCGGTTCGCGCAAGCCTTCATTAACTGCGCCGTCACGCTCAGGTTCTCTCTCGCCGATGAAGGAACGTGTCCGCTCGATTTCGCGAAGTTCACCACCTGGAGATTCAGCACCTTGGCCACCTCGGTTGTCGTACACGGGCTGCCGGCGTCGGTAAGACGAGTCATCGCTCGCAGAAAGGCATCGGTCGCGGCGAGGACAGTTCGATCGGCGTTGAACGCGGCAATGTCCCACGACGAACCGAATTCGCGCTGCAGGCGCT
>Ga0255336_101163_pt1 | contig 22514 bp, 18 predicted proteins | sample MeOH1_35cm_T3_17_FD_189102 | JGI IMG/M metagenome (GOLD analysis project Ga0255336, IMG submission 189102) | Sandy soil microbial communities from University of British Columbia, Vancouver, Canada - MeOH1_35cm_T3_179 | ecosystem: Engineered > Artificial ecosystem > Sand microcosm > Unclassified ...
GCATCAAGCGCCCACACTTATCGGCTGTTAGTTTTTAAAGATCGATTGCGCATTCACCACCGTCACGACGCCCACTTCAACCACCCGGCACCGCTTCGTTCTGCGTCGCTGCATCTGCAGCAGAGAGACGAGATTATGAGACATCTCTTTCGTTTCGTCAAGAACATTTTTTCGCTTTCGCTTAAAACTTCTTTCTTGGCGCTACGCGCCGCTGGTTTCTACCGCGGCCCTCGTTTGCAACGAGGAGGCGAATCATAGGCCAACCTCAGCCATGTGACAAGGGTTTGACCAAATTCTTTTTTTGGCGGCTCACTTTAGGGACGAATTCACTACTGCAACGATAGGAACCGCATCCGCCATTGCGGCATAACCCGCATCGCTAGGATGAATATGATCGCCGCTGTCCAAAGCGCGCTGCAAGCGCTCCGGCTGCGCCGGATCGCGTAGCGCCGCGTCGAAATCCACCACCCCGTCGAAACCGCGGCTGCTCCGAATCCATTGATTGACCGCGAGCCTGATGCTCTCCCGCTGCGCCGGCAACGACGCAGGCGTCAGCGTCGAGCCGAACACCTTTACGCCACGCTGCCGCGCGGCGGCTATCACTCGTTGATATCCGGCGATCAGATCCGCGGCCGTGACCGGCGTATGCGGGAAATCGCAGTCGAGACCATTGCGGGCCGGCATCGCCGCGAAATTGATGTCGTTGATGCCAATCAGCAGAATCGCCGCCTTGACGCCAGGACGCTCGAGCACGTCGCGATCAAAACGCCGGACAAGCGCCTCGCCATAGCACGGCGAATCGCTTAGCAAGCGATTGCCGCTGATGCCGAGATTGACAACCGCAATCGAGCGCTCGCCGCTGCCGGCGAACCGGCGCGCTAGCGCGTCCGGCCAACGCTTGTTCTGATTGAGACTGGAGCGCATGCCGTCGGTGATGGAGTCGCCGATCGCGGCCACGGCCATCGACGCAGGGGCGTCCACGGACAAGCCGGTCAGCCACACATATTGCGTAAACCGGCTGCGAAACGAATCGGCCGAAGTATCGGCCGTGTGATTGCCCGGTGCCGAAACATAGTTCACCTGGCTCGATACACGGTGCCACGCCACGATTCGTTGCTCCGCCCCCACGAACGCGCTGATCGCATAAGGCGCACCTTTGGCGACTTCGATTGCGACGGGATCGCTATCCAGCTCCGCGCCGGGCGGAATACTCACCGCTGTCTTCCCGCCGAACGTCACGCGCGTTTCGCTGCCGCCCAGAGCCGCGGCACCGCCGGCCGAGCGCGCGATGCGCAGTTCGTCGATGACCAACGCCGTCTTGCCGTACTCATTACTCAGATGGATCCGCGCCGATTTGCCGGACAGCGTCGGATAGACGATCTGGCGCACCGTGCGCCCCGCCACTTCTGGCGCGCGGTACAGCGAAGGCAAATCCGCACGTTGAGGAATCGGCTGCAGCGCCGTCGCCCACGCGGCCACCCAATGCGCGGAGGCGTCGGCGGCAAAAACGCTCGGGGAAACGGCAAATTGGGTGAGCAACGCCGCAGCGCATGCGGCAGCCAGAGTGCGAATGGTCATTCGGTGGTCGGTTCGAGGCGAAAACGTGCATTGTGCCCGATCGCAATGGCGGTCACGGGCGGCTGCGTACGCCCGTCGCCGACTCAGGCGGCCGCCCGCGCTCCGGTCATCTTCAATGCCAGCGCTTCCGCCACTTCGATTCCGTCGATCGCCGCCGAATAGATTCCGCCTGCATACCCGGCGCCCTCGCCAGCCGGATACAGACCGTCCACATTCATGCTCTGATAATCGTCCCGGCGACGCACGCGAATCGGTGACGACGTTCTCGTCTCAACGCCCGTCAGCACCGCGTCATGCATGGCAAAGCCGGCTATCTTCTTGTCCATCTGCGGCAAGGCTTCGCGAATCGCCTCGATCACGTAATCAGGCAGCGCGGTGCTGAGATCGGTCGGATGCACGCCGGGTTTGTACGACGGCACCACCGAGCCGAGCGAGGTGGACGGCCGTCCGGCGATAAAGTCGCCGACCAGTTGGCCCGGCGCCATATAGTTGCCGCCGCCCAGCTCGAACGCCCGCTCCTCCCACTTGCGCTGGAACGCGATGCCGGCGAGCGGGCCGCCCGGATAATCGTCCGGCGTGATGCCGACGACAATCCCCGCATTGGCATTGCGCTCGGCTCGCGAATACTGGCTCATGCCGTTCGTCACGACGCGCCCTGGTTCCGAGGTCGCCGCCACCACGGTGCCGCCGGGGCACATGCAGAAGCTATACACCGCACGCCCGTTGCTGCAGTGATGCACCACCTTATAGTCGGCGGCGCCCAATTGCTTGTGCCCGGCGAACTTGCCGAACCGGCTGCGATCGATCAAACCCTGAGGGTGCTCGATCCGGAAACCGAGCGAAAAGGGCTTCGCTTCCATATAGACGCCGCGCTCATGCAGCATCTCGAACGTATCGCGCGCACTATGACCGACCGCCAGCACGACATGATCGCAACGCAGCGTTTCACCGGTCGAAAGCTTCAGGCCGCGAACTTTGCCGTGGTCGATTTCGATGTCGTCGACGCGCGTTTCAAAGCGCACTTCACCACCCAACTCGTGGATGGTCGCGCGCATCTTTTCGACCATGCTGACGAGACGGAAGGTGCCGATATGGGGCCGGCTCAGATACAGGATGTCTTCCGGAGCCCCCGCGCGGACGAATTCGTCGAGCACCTTGCGACCGTAGTGCTTCGGATCCTTGATCTGGCTGTATAGCTTGCCGTCCGAGAACGTACCCGCGCCGCCTTCGCCGAACTGCACGTTCGATTCGGGATTCAGCACCGACTTGCGCCACAGGCCGAATGTGTCCTTGGTGCGCTCGCGCACGGCTTTGCCGCGCTCGAGGATGATCGGACGGAAACCCATCTGCGCGAGGATCAGTCCGGCGAACAGGCCGCACGGCCCCATGCCGATCACAACCGGGCGCAATGTGGTGAATTGCGCCGGGGCCTTGGCGACGAACCGGTAAGTCATGTCAGGCGTCACGCCGCAATGCGGCACTGCGGCGAGCCGCTTGAGCGCGGCAGCCTCATCCGTTACCTCGACATCGATGATGTACGTGAGTTTGATGTCGGCGCGCTTGCGGGCATCGTGAGCGCGGCGAAAAACGGTGTATCGGATGAGCCCGTTCGCCGCCACGCCGAGTTCCGCGAGGCGCGCGCGGACCGCGGCTTCGAGGGCACTGTCGGGATGATCGAGCGGGAGTTTGATTTCGCTAAGACGTAACATGAGTACCGGGGATGCAGGAAGGCCGCAAATCGCGGCCAATTCGCAATTTTATAGGTTAAGCGTCGGCGCGGGGCGCCAGCGACGCGTGACTGCGGCCACCAAGGGCCCGCAAGCACCTATCGACGGCAAGGATCCGTCGCAAAAAAGTTATTAACCGACCGGTCGGTTGGCTTATACTGTGCAAACACAGAAACTTCCGCAGAGAGCGTCCCCATGTACACGCAATCCCTGGATATTCCCGGCAACGTCGCTCCGCTCGACTCGGGCGCGAATTCGCCTGAACAGGCGCGATTCGACGCAGTCATGACCGACGACGGCAAAATCGAGCCGCAGGACTGGATGCCGGACGCTTACCGCAAAACGCTGGTCCGGCAAATCTCGCAGCACGCGCATTCGGAGGTCGTCGGCATGCTGCCGGAGGGCAACTGGATCACGCGCGCGCCCAGCCTCAAGCGCAAGGCGATCCTGCTCGCCAAGGTGCAGGACGAAGCCGGCCACGGCCTCTATCTATATAGCGCGGCCGAAACGCTCGGCGTGTCGCGCGATGAGCTGATCGCGGCGCTGCATTCCGGCAAAGCCAAATATTCCAGCATCTTCAATTACCCGACGCCCACATGGGCCGACGTCGGCGTGATCGGCTGGCTGGTCGATGGCGCGGCGATCATGAACCAGATTCCACTGTGCCGCTGCACGTACGGCCCGTATGCGCGGGCGATGATCCGCATCTGCAAGGAAGAGTCGTTCCACCAGCGCCAGGGTTTCGACGCGCTGATGTCGATGATGTCCGGCACCGAAGCGCAACGCGAACTGGTCCAGCAGGCCGTGAACCGCTGGTGGTGGCCGGTGCTGATGATGTTCGGCCCGAGCGACAAGGATTCGATCCACAGCAATCAGTCGTCGAAATGGGGCATCAAGCGCATCTCGAACGACGATCTGCGCCAGAAATTCGTCGATGCCACCGTCGACCAGGCCAAGGTGCTCGGCGTCACGCTGCCGGACCCGGACCTGAAATGGAACGAGGCGCGCGGCCACTACGACTACGGCGACATCGACTGGGAAGAGTTCTGGCGCGTCGTAAACGGTGACGGGCCGTGCAATCGCGAGCGTCTCGCCACCCGCGTCAAAGCCCACGACGACGGCGCCTGGGTGCGTGAAGCCGCCCTCGCCCACGCGGAAAAGCAGCGCCAGCGCGCGCAACAGCACGCCGCCTGACAAACGCGGCAAGAGCCATGCAAGGAATCAGGAGATCAGCATGAACAAGGAATGGCCGATTTGGGAAGTCTTCGTGCGCAGCAAGCAGGGACTCGACCATAAACACTGCGGCAGTCTGCACGCCGCCGACGCCCCAATGGCGCTGCGCATGGCGCGCGACGTCTACACGCGCCGCCAGGAAGGCGTGAGCATCTGGGTGGTGCCGTCATCGGCGATCACGGCCTCCGCGCCGCAAGACAAGGCGGAACTGTTCGAACCGGCTGGCGACAAGATTTACCGCCATCCGACGTTCTACACGCTCCCCGACGAAGTCAATCACATGTAAGCGCGGCCATGCACACTACGCCTGAACATCTGCAATACGTGCTGCGCCTCGCGGATACCGCGCTGATCCTCGGTCAGCGCAATACCGAATGGTGCGGCCACGGCCCGGTCCTCGAAGAGGACATCGCGCTCTCGAACATGAGCCTCGATCTGATCGGCCAGGCGCGGCTGCTGTATACGCATGCCGCCTCGCTCGAACAGCAGCTCACCGGCAAAACCCGCACCGAAGACGACTACGCCTACTTCCGCGCCGAACGCGAGTTCGCCAATTACACGCTGGCCGAGTTGCCGCACTACGGCCCGCTGACCGGCACCGCGCAAACCGACAAGGACTACGCGGTCACGATCGTGCGCAATTTCCTCTACTCCGCGCTAATGGCGCACTTGTGGACGGCGCTCACCTGCTCCGCCGACGCGCAACTGGCTGCGATCGCGTCGAAGTCGATCAAGGAAACCAGCTATCACCTGCACCATGCAAGCGAATGGCTGATCCGTTTCGGCGACGGCACCGACGAATCGCACCGCCGCGCGCAAGCGGCGCTCGACTACCTGCTGCCGTACACGCGCGAGTTTTTCAGCACGGACGCCGTGGAAGAGACGATCGCCGCCGCCGGCATCGGGCCGCTGACTTCGGACCTCGAACCTGCGTGGCTCGAGGACGTCCGCGCCACGCTCGACGAAGCCACGCTGAAACTGCCCGAAGCGGTCAAGCACATTACGACCGGCAAGCACGGCGAGCATTCGGAGCACATGGGTTTCGTGCTGGCCGAAATGCAGAGCCTCGCACGCCAGCATCCCGGCGCCACCTGGTAATCCAACGATGACGACCTCGACTGCCACACGCGCGCCCGATGCCGCGCTCGCACGCGCGTGGGACGTGCTCGAAACGGTGCCCGATCCGGAGATTCCGGTCGTGTCGATCCGCGAACTCGGCATTCTGCGCGATGTGCGCCGCGCCGCCGACGGCGCGCTCGAAGTCGTGATCACGCCAACCTATTCCGGCTGCCCGGCCATGTCGCAGATCGCGGAGGACGTCGCCCATGCGCTCGACGTGGCGAACCTCAAGCCGTACCGGATCGCCACCGTGCTCGCGCCCGCCTGGACCACCGACTGGATGACCGCCGACGCGCGCGAAAAGCTCCGCGCCTACGGCATCGCGCCGCCCACGGGCAATTGCGGTTCGGCCGCGCCGCAGCGGGAAAACGTGCTGCGCTTCGTGCCGCGAGCGCTGCCCGCGCCGCAGTGTCCACGTTGCGGCTCCGCGCACACCGAGCGTCTCGCGCAATTCGGCTCGACGGCCTGCAAGGCCTTGTACCGCTGCCTCGACTGCCGCGAACCCTTCGACTACTTCAAACCGTACTGATATGGCCACCCCGCAATTTCATCCGCTGCGTATCCGCGAAGTGCGGCCCGAAACCGCCGACGCGGTCTCCGTCGCCTTCGAAGTCCCCGCCGAACTCCGCGATCAGTACCGCTTCACGCAAGGCCAGTTCGTCACGTTGAAGACGCACATCGACGGTGAGGAAACGCGCCGCTCGTATTCGATCTGCGTCGGCGTGACGGACTACGATCGCGACGGCGAACTGCGCGTCGGCATCAAGCGCGTGCGCGGCGGGCGCTTCTCGAACTTCGCCTTCGATACGCTGCAGCCCGGCCACACGATCGACGTGATGACGCCCGACGGCCGCTTCTTCACCCATCTGAACGCCGACCAGGGTCAGCAGTACATCGCCTTCTCAGGCGGCTCGGGCATCACACCCGTGCTCGCGATCATCAAGACCACGCTTGAAGTGGAACCGCGCAGCACCTTCACGCTGGTGTACGGCAACCGCAGCGTCGACCAGATCATGTTCGCGGAAGAACTCGAGGATCTGAAGAACCGCTTCATGAACCGCTTCGTGCTCTACCACGTGCTGTCCGACGACTTGCAGGACGTCGAACTCTTCAACGGCGTGCTCGATCAGCAAAAGTGCGCGGCCTTCATCGAGAACCTGCTACCCGCCGATGCCATCGACGAAGCGTTCATTTGCGGCCCCGCCCCGATGATGGATGCCGCCGAGGCCGCCTTGAAAGCCGCGGGCGTGCCGCCGGAAAAGGTGCATGTGGAGCGCTTCGGTTCGCCGCTGCCGCAAGCGGGCGTGCCGCCGGTCGAAATCACCGAGGACATGCCGGCCGCCGACCTCGAAATCGTCCTCGACGGAAAAAGGCGCAAGCTGCGCCTGCCGTACGAGGGCGTGAGCGTGCTCGACGTCGGCCTGCGAGCCGGCCTCGCGCTGCCGTACGCGTGCAAAGGCGGCGTCTGCTGCACCTGTCGCGCGAAGGTGCTGGAAGGCGAAGTGAAGATGGAAAAGAACTACACGCTGGAGGAGCATGAAATCCGCGACGGTTTCGTGCTGACGTGCCAATGCCATCCGGTCAGCGATCGGGTCGTGGTGAGCTACGACGAACGTTGAACCGCGCGTCGCGGCCGGTCCGTGCGACGTCCGCAGCGCTTTCAGCAGGTCCGCGATCCGCTTACACTAGGGGCCGCTCGCGATCGGACGTCCGTTCCGTTCGGCGAGCGGCCCCTTTTTGTTATCCCCGAGCGAAGCCACTGCCGATGAGCACGATCCATCTCACCAACGGCGATGTTGCCGCGGAATCACTGCGCGCCGCGCTTAAGGAGGCGGGCCGCGACGATCGCGTGCAAGCGCTGCGCGATGACCTGGCGGTCGGCCCCTTGCGCGGCATCGACGAGGCGCCCGAGGTGCGAGCCAACTTCTGGGATCGGGTCAGCGCCGACACGAAGCGGGATTTCCTGCGCGACTTCCGCGAGCAGGCGGCGACACTGGAAAAGATCGCTAGCGGCGGTACAAATCTGGTGGCCTGGCATGGTGAAAGCGCATCGGATCAATTGATGCTCCGCCGGGTCTGCTATCACCTGCGCAACAGCCCGCAGCGCCTGAACGAAGTGCGTCTGTCGATTCGCGACCTTACCGACCCCAGCGCCTGGGCGCACAGTCGCAAGGACCGCGCGACCTCCGTCGGCATGTTCGCGCCGACCGTGCTGCAAGCGCACCTATCCGACGCCGCGCCGATTTCGGTGCTGCGTATCAGCCGGCTCGCGCTCGAATGGCAGGAAGTCAAACACGCGAACGGCGAGACGCGGCGCTGGCGCGACAACTCATTTACAAGCGGCAACTTCGCCGACCTGGACGCGCAAATCCTCGACCACGTCACCGAGGACTGGCAACCCGCCGCGCGCGTTGCCGCTGAGTTGATGACCGCCGACCTCGGCTTGCTGGTCAGCGACAGCATCGCGCTATGGCGCTTGCACGAACTGGCCGCGACCCGGCGCATCAAGCTGCGCGGCGACGCGCGCGCGTGGCGCACGCTGGAGTTGTGCGCAGCGCTCTTCCACTGCCCACACTAATAGAAGAACAGACGACCATGGCCCGCACCCGAGCCCCCGACCACGAAACCCAGCGCGAGCAAATTCTCGAGTTAGCCGCGGCGAAATTCGCCCAGACCAGCTATCCGAGCACCTCGATGGCCGATCTCGCCGCCGCCAGCGGCACCTCGAAAGCGCGCCTGTACCACTACTACGCGAGCAAGGAAGCCATTCTGTTCGATCTGCTGGACCGTTACACCAAGAGGCTGATGCTGATCATCGCCGAGGTGGAGGGCGCAAGCCAACGCCGCGGACTCACGGAGCGGGAAACCTTCGCCGAGCTGATTCGCGCATTTCTATCCGAGTACGAGACGTCGCACAGTCGGCACGTCGCGTTGCTGAACGACGTGAAGTATCTGGAGGATACGCAGCGCGAGATCATCCTGAACCGCCAGCGTGACGTGGTCGCGGCCTTTTCGCGGCAACTGGCGCGCGCTTATCCAGAACGCGCCAAGCGCGAAAATCAAACCGCCCTCACGATGATGGTGTTCGGCATGATCAACTGGACGTTCACCTGGCTGAAGCCGGATGGCCGCATGGGCTACCGGGAGTTCGCCGAGCAGGTGGTCGGCATGGTCGATCATGGGCTGGGCTCAGCGCCGGATTGATTGCGCAGAGCAACAATAGTCAGGAGATACACGCCGACCTTCAGTTGCCTTGCCGCGACACCGAGGCACGAACGCCCGTTCAGTTTATTTATTGTTTAAAATCAATTGTTTGCGAGGACAATGCGATCTTTTTAGGTATCTTATTCAGAATTAGATACGGGTTTTCCCTAGTATGCGGTTAGCATTTCCGCTAAAATCGTTTTTGCGGTGCACCACGCCGCTCGATTAAAAGGAGAACCCGACCATGAATCCGATTACACCCCGCGCAGCCGAGCCGATCATCGCGCACGATCGGCTGTCGCAGCCAGCCGGTCGTGCACCCGCTCTGGTCCGTGAACTCACCGCTGCCGACCGCGAACGGCTGCTTACCCACTTCCTCGCGCTCGACGAAGATGATCGCCTGCTGCGCTTTGGCCAGATCGTGCCGGACCATGTCATCGAAAATTACGTTCGCGCCATCGATTTCAAGCGCGACACGGTTTTCGGCGTATTCAACAGTCAGTTGCAACTGACCGGCGTCGGTCACCTGGCTTATCTGCCGGTGGAAGGCGACAAACGCACCGCCGAATTCGGCGTATCAGTGCTGGAAAGCGCTCGTGGGCAGGGCATCGGCTCCAAGCTTTTCGAGCGCGCCGCCATTCGCAGCCGCAATACGCACGTCAGCATGCTCTACATGCATTGCCTGTCGCGCAATTCGACCATGATGCACATCGCGAAGAAAGCCGGCATGAAGATCGAGTACGCATACGGCGAAGCCGACGCCTATCTCACGCTGCCGCCGGCCGACCAATCCAGCATCATCGCCGAGATGTTGCAGGAGCAAGCTGCGGTGTTCGACTACGCGCTCAAACGCCAGGCACGTCGCACGACGCAGTTGTTCGAATCGTTTTTGCCGACGGCAGAGGCGGCCTGACAGCCACGCGCTTCGGTGACGCAAGAAAAGGGCGGCCTCCAGGCTGCCCTTTTTTGTTTCACCGCTGACAGTCGCCTCGCGCGGCACGGCTTACACAATCGGCAACGCCGTCGTTTCCTTGAACGTTTCGAGCGAGAAACTCGTCTTGACGTCGATCACCGACGGATGGTGCAGGAGCTGCTCCTGCACGAAACGCGAAAAGTGCGCCATATCCGCTACCTGGACGCGAAGCAGATAGTCCATATCCCCGGTCATCGCGTAACACGCGACCACCTCCGGCCAGGTCTGAACCGCCGCGCGAAACAAATCCGCGTGCGTTACGTCACCGCCTCGGGGACTGAGCGCCGGCCCACTGCGCTTTTCCAGCCGCACGTTCACGTAAGCGAGCAAATCGAGACCTAATAGCCGAGGGTCGAGCAGCGCCACGTAGCCGCGAATCACGCCGCTCTCTTCCAGTCGACGGATACGCCGCAGGCACGGGCTCGGCGAAAGATTGACGCGCTCCGCGATCTCCTGATTCGACAGCCGGCCATTCTCCTGAAGGATGGCGAGAATGCGCCGGTCGATCGCGTCCATCTCTATTTTGGTCATTTTCTGCCCTCAAAAAGCGAAGCTGCGCAAGAAGATAGCGCAAGCGTATTCACGCGCGATTAAGTTCGCAAGTTTTCGTTGCGACCGGACCTTTACACTTGGCTCACTCGGTCGCGCTCAATCGCACACCCCGCACCGGCGCAAATCAGGAGACAGACAATGCAAGTTTCAACTTGGGACAACCCGCTCGGCACCGACGGTTTCGAATTCATCGAATACACCGCGCCGGATCCGAAAGCGCTCGGCAAGCTGTTCGAACAAATGGGCTTCACCGCGGTAGCGCGACATCGTCATAAAGACGTCACCCTGTATCGTCAGGGCGGAATCAACTTCATCGTCAACGGCGAGCCGGATTCGTTCGCGCAGCGGTTCGCACGCCTGCATGGCCCGTCGATCTGCGCGATCGCCTTCCGCGTGCAAGATGCGGCGAAGGCCTACAAACAGGCGTTGGATAAAGGCGCCTGGGGCTTCGACAACAAGACCGGCCCGATGGAACTGAACATCCCGGCGATCAAGGGCATCGGCGACTCGCTGATCTATTTCGTCGACCGTTGGCGCGGCAAGAACGACGCCGAGCCGAACAGCATCGGCAACATCGATATTTACGACGTCGACTTCGAGCCGATTCCCGGTGCGAATCCCAATCCTGCCGGGCACGGCCTGACCTATATCGACCACCTGACGCACAACGTGCATCGCGGCCGCATGCAGGAGTGGGCGGAGTTCTACGAGCGTCTGTTCAACTTCCGCGAAGTGCGTTACTTCGACATCGAAGGCAAGGTGACGGGCGTGAAATCGAAAGCGATGACTTCGCCCTGCGGCAAGATCCGGATTCCGATCAATGAAGAAGGTTCGGAGACGGCCGGCCAGATTCAGGAATATCTCGACGCGTATCACGGCGAAGGCATCCAGCATATCGCGCTCGGCAGCAACGACATCTACCGCACGGTGGACGGTTTGCGCGCGGCGAACATCTCGCTGCTCGATACCATCGACACCTACTACGAACTGGTCGATCGGCGGGTGCCGAATCATGGCGAGCCGCTCGACGCACTGCGCAAGCGCAAGATTCTGATCGACGGCGCGCCGGACGATCTGCTGCTGCAGATCTTCACCGAAAACCAGATCGGGCCGATCTTCTTCGAGATCATTCAACGCAAGGGCAATCAGGGCTTCGGCGAGGGCAATTTCAAGGCGCTGTTCGAATCGATCGAACTCGACCAGATCCGTCGTGGGGTGGTGCAGGACAAAGCATGACCGCAAACGTCCCGCGCGGAATTTGAGGTTCGCGAGTCAATAAGAAAGGGCGAGGATCTTGCGATCCCCGCCCTTTGTCATGTGTCATTTGCGCCGTTGCCCGCACGGGTGCAGCGGCCGGTTTTCAATCGACACGCCGCATCGGCGGCGCATCACGAATTCTGTCCTACTCGCCGACTTTGGCGGATCGCGTGACGCGGTCTACCGCAATGCGAGCGGGCGCGGCTTGCGCCACACGAGCCACCGCGGCTGACAGCGTCCCTGCGCTGCCGGTATTCGAGCGCATCGGGGCGCTCATGGCGAAGAATGCGGCCGAAACCATCAGGAATGTCTGGATGTTTCTAGTGTTCATGCGTACTCCTTGTCTGACTGCCCTGTTGTCGTGAACCTCCACCGAATGCGGAGCGTTTCGCCGACATTGCTCACAGGTGCGGGATTAGACAGGGATTTCATCGTCGGTTCCGAGAATTTGTCGCATTTACAGCTTGTTACAGCACCGGCGCCGAGACCCGCAACAGCGTCAGCCAGGCCGCCATCGATCGTTATCGACCCCGCTGCATCCGCGATTGCCGACATGCTGCGGCGGGTTTTCACCAGTGCTACCATCACTTAAAACACGTCAATATGGCGACCCCGGCCCCAAGCATTCACAAGATGCCGCGGCCCAAAAAGTTTTGGCGATCCCAAACTGGGTGGAGGAGTACACATAATGAATGCCCCGCTAGACGCAGGTCAGCGAGCCTCGCTAGAAGCTGCGCTCTCGTCCGTCACGCTCGACGACAAATACACCCTCGAACGCGGCCGCGCGTACATGAGCGGCATCCAGGCGCTGGTGCGTCTGCCCATGCTGCAACAGGAACGCGACCGGGCCGCCGGGCTCAATACCGCCGGCTTCATTTCCGGTTACCGTGGATCGCCGCTTGGCGCCCTCGACCTGTCTCTGTGGAAGGCGAAACAGCATCTCGCCGCGCATCAGGTCGTGTTCCAGCCCGGCGTCAACGAAGACCTCGCGGCCACCGCCGTGTGGGGTTCGCAACAGGTCAATCTGTACCCGAGCGCCAAATACGATGGCGTGTTCTCGATGTGGTACGGCAAGGGTCCGGGCGTCGACCGTTCCGGCGACGTCTTCAAGCACGGCAATTCGGCCGGCTCATCGCGGCATGGCGGCGTTCTGGTGCTCGCCGGCGACGATCACGCGGCCAAATCCTCCACGCTCGCGCATCAGTCCGAACACATCTTCAAGGCGTGCGGCCTGCCCGTGCTGTTCCCCTCGAACGTGCAGGAATATCTCGACTTCGGCCTGCACGGCTGGGCGATGAGCCGCTATTCCGGCCTGTGGGTCGCAATGAAGTGCGTGACCGACGTCGTGGAATCGTCTGCTTCGGTCGATATCGATCCGCACCGCACGAAGATCATCCTGCCGGACGACTTCGCGATGCCTGAAGGCGGCTTGAACATCCGTTGGCCGGATCCGCCGCTCGTGCAGGAAGCGCGTCTGCTCGACTACAAGTGGTACGCGGCGCTCGCCTACGTGCGCGCGAACAAACTGGATCGCGTCGAAATCGATTCGCCCGATGCGCGCTTCGGCATCATGACCGGCGGCAAGGCTTATCTCGATGTGCGTCAGGCGCTGACCGACCTCGGTCTCGACGACGATACCTGTTCGCGCATCGGCATTCGCTTGTACAAGGTGGGTTGCGTCTGGCCGCTCGAGGCACAAGGCGCGCAGGCCTTCGCACGCGGCCTCCATGAAATCCTGGTGGTCGAGGAAAAGCGCCAGATTCTCGAATACGCGATCAAGGAAGAACTGTACAACTGGCCGGACGCGCAGCGTCCGCGCGTGTTCGGCAAGTTCGACGAGAAAGACGGCGCGGGCGGCGAATGGTCGGTGCCGATGGGCAACTGGCTGCTGCCGGCGCATTACGAGCTCTCGCCGGCGATCATCGCCAAGGCGATCGCCACGCGGCTCGACAAATTCGATCTGCCGTCCGACGTACGCGCTCGCATCGCCGCGCGCATCGCGGTCATCGAGGCGAAGGAAAAGGCGCTCGCGCGGCCGCGCGTGGAAGCCGAACGCAAGCCGTGGTTCTGCTCCGGCTGCCCGCACAACACGTCGACCAATGTCCCGGAAGGCTCGCGTGCGATGGCCGGCATCGGCTGCCACTACATGACTGTGTGGATGGACCGCAGCACCAGCACGTTCAGCCAGATGGGCGGCGAAGGCGTCGCGTGGATCGGCCAGGCGCCGTTCACCCACGACAAGCATGTGTTCGCCAATCTGGGCGACGGCACTTACTTCCACTCGGGCCTGCTCGCGATTCGCGCGGCGATCGCGTCGAAGGCGAACATCACCTACAAGATTCTCTATAACGACGCGGTCGCGATGACGGGCGGCCAGCCGGTCGACGGCGTGCTGACCGTGCCGCAGATCACGCACCAACTCGCCGCCGAAGGCGCGACGAAGATCGTCATCGTCACCGACGAGCCGGAGAAGTACCACCCAAATGTGGGCCTCGCGCCGGGTATCGACATCCACCACCGCGACAAGCTCGACGAAGTGCAGCGCCAGCTACGCGAGGTTCCCGGCACCACGATCCTGATCTACGACCAGACCTGCGCGACCGAGAAGCGCCGCCGCCGCAAACGCGGCACGTATCCGGATCCGGCACGCCGCGTCGTCATCAACGAAGCCGTGTGCGAAGGCTGCGGAGATTGCTCGGTGAAGTCGAATTGCCTGTCGGTCGAACCGGTCGATACCGAATACGGCACCAAACGTCAGATCAACCAGTCGACGTGCAACAAGGACTTTTCGTGCGTGAACGGATTCTGTCCGAGTTTCGTGTCGATCGAAGGTGGGCAGTTGCGTAAGCCGAAAGCCGCGTCGGGCATCGTCGCCGATGCCATGCCGCCGGTGCCGGAACCCGCATTGCCGTCGATCGGGCGCCCTTACGGCGTGCTGGTGACGGGCGTCGGCGGCACGGGCGTCGTCACGATCGGCGCGTTGCTCGGCATGGCCGCGCATCTGGAGAACAAGGGCGTCACCGTGCTCGACGTCACCGGCCTCGCCCAGAAGGGCGGCGCCGTGATGAGCCACGTACAGATCGCGCAGAAGCCGGGCGATATCCACGCAACGCGCATTGCAATGGGCGAGGCGAGTCTCGTGATCGGCTGCGATGCGATCGTCACGGCAAGCGACGAATGCGTCTCGCGGATGCGGGCAGGCCATACGCGCGTTGTGCTGAACAGCGCGCACACGCCGACAGCGGAACTGATCAAGAACCCGAACTGGCGCTTTCCCGGCAGCAGCACCGAAGCCGACGTGCGCGCCGGAGCGGGCGACGAGTGCGTCGATACGGTCGATGCGAACCACTTCGCCGTCGCGCTGCTCGGCGACGCGATCTATACGAATCCGTTCGTGCTCGGCTACGCATGGCAGCGCGGCTGGGTGCCGCTCACGTATCAGTCGCTGATGCGCGCGATCGAGTTGAACGACGTGCAGGTCGAAAAGAACCGGGCCGCCTTCGAGTGGGGCCGTCGTGCAGCGCACGATCTGGCTGCGGTGCGCAAGCTCGCGCAGTCGCAAGGACGCGGCGCCGCTGCTGAAACGGCAAGCGGCAAGATCATCTCGCTACACACGCGGAAGGCGCTCGACAGGCTGATCGACAAGCGCGCCGACTATCTTGCCGCGTGGCAGAACGCGGCGTACGCCGAGCGTTATCGCGCGTTGGTCGCTCAAGTGCGTGCAGCCGAGTCGGCGCTCGATTCGGCCGACGATCAGTTGCCGTTGACCGAAGCCGTGGCGAAGAATCTGCACAAGTTGATGGCGTACAAAGATGAGTACGAGGTCGCGCGCCTCTACAGCGACCCGGCGTTCATCGACAAGCTGAAGGCGAGTTTCGAAGGCGACTGGAAACTGCATATCCATCTCGCGCCGCCGGCGTTCTCGAAGAAAGACGCTCAAGGTCATCTGATCAAGAAGAAGTATGGACCGTGGGTGTTCAACGCGATGCACGTGCTGGCCAAGCTCAAATTCCTGCGCGGCACTGCGTTGGACCCGTTCGGCAAAACAGAAGAGCGCCGTACCGAACGTGCGCTGATCGGCGAATATGAAGCGCTCGTGCGTGAACTGATTGGCGGCCTGACCGCGCAGAAACGTGAGCTGGCCATGGAACTCGCGAATCTGCCGGACGGCATTCGCGGCTACGGTCACGTGAAGGAAAACAACCTGAAGGGCGTGCGCGTCAAGTGGAACGAATTGCTGACGCGCTGGCGCTCCACCGAGACCGGAAAGACGCAACACGCGGCGTAATCCGGCTGGCCGCGTCGGCCCACATCATGGGCCCCCGAAACGGAAAAGGCGGCTGTCCTCTCGGACAGCCGCCTTTTTTTTGCTTGTTTCGACACATGATGCGTGTGTACGAGAACAAGCTGTACTGCCTCTTGCAACAACACAACAACACAACAACCAATCAAAAACAAACAACAGGAACTGCTAACTTCTACTGCAACTACGAACTTCTACTGCAACATCATCAAATACAACTACCAACTACCAACTACCAACTACCAACTACCAACTACCAACTACCAACTACCAACTACCAACTACCAACTATCAACCAACCACCAAGACGAAGCGCCGCGCCAGACGATCCACGGATTGAACTGCCGACTATTCCGTTGTCATCGCGGTGTGCTGCGCTTCGGGAACAACTTTACAAAAGTGTCACAGAAAATCGAATAAGAGCACTCTTAAAAGACGCTCATCACATTGAGATGCATTAGGACGACAAGTCGCACAGACCGAACCTGCAAATAAAAAACGCCACGGAATCGACTCCCGCGGCGTTTTCGTCAGCTTGTCGCGAACGCCGCGATGCGGCGCCGCTTCACCATCAAACTACCTGCATTACTGCGCGTTGACCTTCTTGCGTGCGTTAGCCGAAGCCACCGCCGTCATGTTGATGATCCGGCGCACGGTCGCAGCCGGCGTGAGGATGTGCACCGGCTTTTCGGCGCCCAGCAGAAACGGCCCCACCGTCACGCCTTCGCCGCCGACCATCTTCAGCAGGTTGTACGTGATGTTCGCCGCTTCCACATTCGGCATGATCAGCAGATTCGCTTCGCCCGTCAGTGTCGTGCCGGGGAACGCGGCCTTGCGGACCGCCTCTGACAACGCCGCATCGCCGTGCATTTCACCGTCGACTTCGAGCGACGGCGCGCGCTCCGCAATCAGCTTGCGCGCCGCGGCCATACGCTGCGACGACGACGAAGGCGCGCTGCCGAAGTTCGAATTGGACAGCAACGCCACCTTCGGCGTGATACCGAACTTCTCGATTTCGCGCGAAGCCAGCATCGTCATGTCGGCGAGTTGTTCGGCGGTGGGCGTTTCGTTCACGTACGTATCGCAGATGAACAGATTGCGGCCCGGCAGCATCAGCAGATTCATGGCGGCGAAATTCTGCACGTTTTCGGCCTTGCCCAACACCTGCTCGATAAAGTTCAGATGCGTGTGGTACTGACCGATCATCCCGCAGATCATGCCGTCCGCTTCGCCGAGGCGCACGAGGATCGCGCCGATCAGCGTATTGAACTTGCGCATCGCGGCCTTGGCGACGTCCGGCGTGACGCCTTCGCGCGCGCCGAGTTCGTGGTACGCCTGCCAGCATTGCTGATAACGCGGATCGTCTTCGGGATCGACGACCTCGAAGTCTTCACCGCACTTGAGCTTCGAGCCCACCTTCTTCAGACGCATCTCGATCACCGACGGACGGCCGACCAGAATCGGCTTGGCGATCTTTTCCAGCAGCACGAATTGCGCGGCGCGCAGCACGCGCTCGTCCTCACCTTCGGAGAACACGATGCGCGCCGGCTCCGACTTCGCCGCGGCGAACACCGGGCGCATCACCATGCCGGTGCGATACACGGTCGTGCCAAGTTCTTCGCGGTACGCGTCCATGTTCTTGATCGGACGGGTCGCGACGCCCGAATCCATCGCTGCTTGCGCGACGGCCGGAGCGATCTTGATGATGAGGCGCGGATCGAACGGCTTCGGAATCAGATATTCCGGGCCGAATTCGAGCGAGTGACCTTCGTAAGCCTTCGCGACTTCATCGCCCTGATCGGTTTCTTCCGCCAGTTCGGCGATGGCGCGCACGCACGCGAGCTTCATCTCTTCCGTGATCGTGGTCGCGCCGACATCCAGCGCGCCGCGGAAGATGAACGGGAAGCACAGCACGTTGTTGACCTGGTTCGGATAGTCCGAACGGCCCGTCGCGATGATGCAGTCCGGGCGCACTTTCTTGGCTTCCTCGGGGCGGATTTCCGGCTCCGGGTTGGCGAGCGCGAGAATCAGCGGCTGCGTGCCCATTTCGGCGACCATTTCCGGCTTCAGCACGCCGGCGCTCGAACAGCCGAGGAACACGTCGGCGCCGCGGATCGCGTCAGCCAGCGTGCGCGCGTCGCTGTTCGCCGCGTAGCGCTCCTTCGACGGATCGAGATTGCCGCGGCCTTCGTAGATCACGCCCTTCGAGTCCGCGACCAGAATGTTCTGCTTCGACAAACCGAGATTCACCAGCAGGTCCAGACACGCAATCGCCGCCGCGCCCGCGCCCGAACACACCAGCTTCACTTCGTCGAGCTTCTTGCCGACCACTTTGAGGCCGTTCAAGATCGCCGCCGAAGCGATGATCGCGGTGCCGTGCTGGTCGTCGTGGAAGACCGGAATCTTCATGCGCTCACGCAGCTTCTTCTCGATATAGAAGCATTCCGGCGCCTTGATGTCCTCGAGGTTGATGCCGCCGAGGGTTGGCTCGAGCATCGCGATCGCTTCGACCAGCTTGTCCGGATCGGACTCGCTGAGCTCGATGTCGAACACGTCGATGCCCGCGAACTTCTTGAACAGACACCCCTTGCCTTCCATCACCGGCTTGGCGGCGAGCGGGCCGATGTTGCCGAGACCGAGCACCGCCGTGCCGTTCGTGATCACGCCGACGAGGTTGCCACGCGAGGTGTACTTCTGCGCGTCGAGCGGTTCTTCGTAGATCGCCATGCAGGCCGCGGCGACGCCCGGCGAGTACGCAAGCGACAGGTCGAGCTGGTTCGACAGCGGCTTGGTGGGCGTGACCGAAATCTTGCCGGGTTTCGGGTTCTGGTGATAGGCGAGAGCGCTTTGCTTCAGTTGTTCGTCCATTTTTTGGCCTGCGAGACGTAAGAAATTGGGCCCGGCACACCGCACCGTTGGCGTCGCTTGCATCTATCGAATGAATGATCGACTGAGGCGGTTTTCGCATGCGCCGGTTGGGCGCGGCGTCGAACCTCGGCGGAGGACAAGACGGTGCGGAAGTGCTGCGCGGGTCGGTTAGTGTACACCCCGGATGCGTCGATGCACTGGGTGGTTAACGCGCCGCGCCATTGGCGAAACAGCGGCGGACAATGCTGCAACGCCGCATCCAGCGGGCATTCGGCGCGTTGTCATGCATCGGCATTTGGGCGTCATTGGCGGTCGTCCAAACTTACTGAAGCTCGGCGCCGCGTCGTTCGGGAATGAGAAAAAGCGTCGCGAAGATATCGAGCAAATAGATCGACGCGAGCACGGCGAGCGCGGCGCCGAACGAATAGCGCGCGGCCAGCGCACCCACCGCGACGGGTCCAAAACCGCCCATCGCCCGTCCAATGTTGAACAACACGTTCTGCGCGGTGGCGCGCGCCTCGGTCGGATAAAGCTCGGAGATCAACGCGCCATAACCGCCGATCATCCCGTTGACGAACACGCCCATCGCCGCGCCACCGATCAGGAGCGTCATGGGTGTCGTCAGATGGGCGTAGACGAATACCATCACCACCGCGCCCGCCTGATAAAACAGAAAGGCCGGCTTGCGGCCGAAGCGGTCGGCGGCCATGCCGAACAGCCAGATGCCGCACGCCATGCCGAGAACCGTGACCGCAGTCCACACGCCGGATTTGGTCAGCGAGTAGCCGAAGGTTTTCGACAGATAACTCGGAAGCCAGATCATCAGCCCGTAATAGCCGAAGTTCTGCACCGAGCAGAGAATCGCGACGCCCATGCTCGCGCGCGCGGTCCTTCCATCGGCCACCAGCAATTTCAACGGCAGCCTGCGCATGCCGCGCGCCGCGCGCTCGGTAAACAGCGTCGGCTCCTCGACCCGCCGTCGTACAAAGAAAGACACCACGGCGGGCAGCAAGCCAAGCGCGAACATGCCGCGCCAGCCGATCACCGGCAACAGCAGCGGCGTCAGCAAAGCGGCGCCGAGCACGCCGAACTGCCATCCGAGCCCGACATACGACGACACGCGCGCCCGCTGCGACGCCGGCCACGCTTCGGCCACCAAGGTCATCCCGATGCCGAACTCACCGCCTAACCCGATGCCGGCGATGGTCCGGTAGGTCAATAGATCGGCGTAACCTTGCGCCAGCGCGCACAAACCCGTGAAGACGGCGAAGATCAGGATCGTCCACGTCAACATTCGCACGCGTCCGAAATAGTCGCTCAATACGCCGAAGACCAGACCGCCCGCCACCGCGCCGATCAGCGTCCACGTGACGAGCGAGCCGGCTTGCGCGGAACTCAGATGCAGGTCGGCGGCAATGGCCGGCAGCATGAAACCGAGGATCAGCAGATCGAAGCCGTCCATTGCATAGCCGAGCACCGAGGCGATCAACGCGCGGCCGGCGTAGCCATTTCTCGTGGATGCGTCAGCGGCGGCAGCGGCAGCGGGGGAAACGGCGGTCATTGAAGCAATTCCGTAGGTGGGACGGCCGGCAACGATAAACCGGCGCGCAGGAAATTCGCGTGAGTGTAAAGGCGCCCCAGCCTGCTCACAAGCTGACCAAAAAGCCTATGCGAAACCGCCGGACAGCCGCTCCCGCCACCGCCCCGGCGGCCCGCCCGGCGCGCTCCCCACGACCGCCATTCGCCGCCGGCGCCCACCACCGCCTCCTCGAAAGTGCTCATTTCGAGTAAAATGTCGGCCTACGCGCGCAGCAAAAACCGGCCTGCACTCCACTGACCGGTTGCGTATTCGCCCATCAAGGCGTGCCTATCGAGGCGCCGCCCAGCATGGCGCGGCATACGTCGCTCGCTGCGCCACCGGGCCCCGCGTCCGCTTCTCCCCGCTCACACCCAAGGATTCGCCCATGACAGGCTTCGATCGCCAGACGATCTCCGACACCACCGCCAAGATGCTGCTGGAAGTCCAGGCAGTGCACTTCAACGCGGAGAAACCGTACATTTTCACGTCCGGCTGGGCGAGCCCGGTTTATATCGACTGCCGCAAGCTGATTTCGTATCCGCGCGTGCGCCGCGGCCTGATGGAAATGGCCGAAACCACCCTCCTGCGCGACGTCGGCTATGAGCAGATCGACGCCGTCGCCGGTGGCGAAACCGCCGGCATCCCGTTCGCCGCATGGCTTTCCGACCGCCTGATGGTGCCGATGCAATACGTGCGCAAGAAGCCGAAGGGTTTCGGCCGTAACGCGCAGATCGAAGGTCTGCTGACCGAAGGCCAACGCGTGCTGCTGGTCGAAGACCTGACCACGGACAGCCGCAGCAAGATCAACTTCATCAATGCGCTGCGCGGCGCGGGTGCCACGGTGAACCACTGCTTCGTGCTGTTCCACTACAACATCTTCAAGGAAAGCGTGTCCGTGCTGAAAGACATCGACGTCGATCTGCACGCGCTCGCCACGTGGTGGGACGTGTTGCGTGTCGCGAAGGAAAACAGGTACTTCGACACGAACACGCTCGACGAAGTGGAAAAATTCCTCCATGCGCCGGCCGAATGGTCGGCAGCCCACGGCGGCGCCACCTCGGCGCCGCAGTAAGCACCCCGGCAACGAACGCGGCCGCTTATGCGGCCTGAATGACAAGGCCGCCTGTCTCATCGACAGGCGGCCTTGTCTTTTTGCTCACGAAAAGCACGTGAAATTAATGCAGGTCGCCCTTGTCTTCCACGGAGTGAGACGAGAGATTCAGCAGGCCGTTGCTCTGCGCATACTGGAACAACTCGGAATCGCGATCGATGCCGAGCTTGCGCATCGCCGTATTTTTCTGCGTGCTGAGGGTCTTGATGCTGCGATTGAGTTGCTCCGAGATTTCCTTGATCGTCATGCCCGACACGAACAGGCGCACGACTTCGAGTTCGCGCCTCGACAGCATCACCTCTTCGTTCTTGCCGCCGGCGTTCATGCGCAGCGCATCAAGCGACGCCTTGACGGACGGACTCATGTATTCGAGGCGGCGGCTCACGTGCTGCACCGCGAGGCCGATATGACTCAGATCATCCGACTTGTTGACGACCGAGGTCACGCCAATTTCGCTCAGCCGCTTAAGCAACGCGGCATTCTCCAGCATCGTCAGCACGACAATTGGCAGATCGGGAAAATTGCGGCGCAGATAGCCGATCAGCGGCAGCCCATCGCCATACTGGCCGCCAGGCATGGCCAGATCAGTGACCAACACGTCGCAAGCAACTGTTTGCAGCACCTTGATCAGTTCCGTTGATTGTCGCGCCCGTGCGACGACCTGCAATCCGGGGAATTTGAGCAAGGCTTGCTCGGCGCCGAACAGAATTACCGGATGGTCGTCGGCGACCACGACCCTGACTGGATCTTGCATTGCGCTCCCTCTACGAATAAACCGCTCTCCAGAACATCTGACATGTCTTTTTTCTTCGTACTTAGACTGATCGCTTATACGGCCCCGCTCCACGCGGATAATCCTCGGACTATAGCTGATTTCGGGTGGGCAAAGGCGCCGAAGCACAACAATGATGCGCAGAGCTAATGTTAGACTTGATCCGACCCTGGGGCACGGAATAGGGACAATAACCATCGCGCGGCCACCGCCTCGCGCCCTGACAGGAGAACCGGCA
>Ga0255336_101164_pt1 | contig 22489 bp, 15 predicted proteins | sample MeOH1_35cm_T3_17_FD_189102 | JGI IMG/M metagenome (GOLD analysis project Ga0255336, IMG submission 189102) | Sandy soil microbial communities from University of British Columbia, Vancouver, Canada - MeOH1_35cm_T3_179 | ecosystem: Engineered > Artificial ecosystem > Sand microcosm > Unclassified ...
AAGGATGCCGTGAGTGAAGAGTTCGAGATCGTTCACGCGATACTTCACGTAGAAGTCGGGCACGCGACGAGGGTCGATGGCGTAGCTGAGCGAGACGTCGGAGTAGATCTCCATGCCTTCGCGAGAGTTGAAGCTCATCTCCTCATTCGTGGCTCTGCCTTCGGAGAGATCGTGAGTCCACTTGACGGTCTGCACGAAGGTGGGAAACTCGATGATCTGACTGCGCAGAGGGCTGTAGAAGACCCATCCTGTGCGAATGGGTATCTCCGCGGGGCCGCGCTGCGAGCCGCTGAGAACGACCTCCACACCGACGTAACCGGCTCCGATGCGGGTGACCGCGGCGATGTAGTTGAAGAAGATCAGAGAGGCAAAGAAGACTGCCAGCAGTACGCCGCCGATCTTGAGATATTTCGACAGATTGGGAATTTGAGAACGGAGATTGGGGCCGTCACTGAGATTTGTATCACTAAAGAGAGTCATTAGAGTCTCCAGACTTTTTTGAACACGATGAATCCGCCCGCTGCTATGAGCAGCAACAGGCACAGGCCTCCTAGAACGGCTCGATCACTTGGCAAGTTGAGCAGGTGGAAGGCGGTTACCATGCCCCAGTACAGGAGCAGCGTAACCAGAAGGAAAACCAGCGCTTTCCAAAATGGCATAAGTTCCTGGCCACTACTTTCGTGGCCCGACACCAGGAAAGGATGCTATCGCATCCGGCATAAAGAATCCGTAAGGATGCCGTTATGGTGTTGCCATGCAATAAAAATGGCCGCGATGAGAGGGTCTCAATCGCGGCCTATTGTTCTGGACGACGGATCAGTCGCGACGGCCCAGGGTCGGACGATCGTCGGTGTTCGAAGGAGCGTTGGGATTGGTGTTCGAGGGATCATTGTTGCCTCCGCCTACGCGGCGCAGCGTGGGACGGTTGCCGTCCTTCTTGTCGTTGAGCTTGCGCTTGTTCTCGAGGCGGGCGAGACGGGCCTTGACGTCGTCAAACTCGGAGGTGGAGACGATGTAGTCAGGCCTCGCGGGCATGATGGTTGCGATCTCTTCTTCGGAGCGCCCGATGCGGTCGGGAGTCTGCGGGTGGTCGGAGAAGACTTTGGAGAGCGTGCCGGGCTTGTGCTTCTCGAGGGCAGCGATCTTTTCGAAGAACTGAATGAAGGCCTGCGGGTCGTAGCCGGTCTTGTACATGTACTGCAGACCGAGCCAGTCAGCTTCGGCCTCGTCGACGCGAGAGAACTTGAGGAAGGTGATGGGGATCGCGAGCTGGGTAGCCTCGTAGATGCCGTATCCGGTCCAGGAGCCCGAGGTGAAGATGATGAGCGGGATGGAGCCGATCTGGGCGTAGTTCATCTTGGTCATCTGGCGGGCAGCGTGGTGAGCGCAGACGTGTGCGGTCTCGTGCGCCATGACGCCGGCGAGCTCGGCCTCTTCGTCAGCGGCGAGGATGAGGCCGGAGTTGACGTAGAAGAAGCCACCGGGAAGGGCCATGGCGTTGATCTCGTCGGAGTCGATGACCTTGATGGTGAAGGGGACCTTGCAGTCGGAGTTCTTGACGATGTTCTGACCGATGCGGTTGACGTACTCGTTAATGACGGGATCGGTGACCATGTGGGCCGACTTTTCGATCTCCATCGAGTAGCCCTTGCCGTTGCGGATCTCCCAGTCGGTGGAGTACCAGTTGCCGAGGCCGCGTCCGCCGATGTTACGGGTTCCGATGGCGTTGACGTCGTCTTCGCTGCCGGGCTTGATGTGTGGGTCAAGAGCCTCGCCGGGGGATGGGAGGGAGTCGGCCTTCTTGCTGGCTTCTTCTTTGGCGGCCTTGTCTTCGGCGGGGGTGGCCGTGGTGTTGCCGGGGATGGGCTTGGAGGAGCCGGGGGGAGGCGGCGGAGAAGAGGTAGGCGTCTGTGAGGTGGACTGAGCGTAGGAGACGGTGGAGAGAACGAGGATGGCAGCCAGACCGAGGTGCGATGTGCGGCGCATAAGAAGTCTCCTGAGGGGAGCCGCTTCCGGCTGGGACGCAGCTCTGCACCTCTTTAGACGTAGTATGCGCCTGAAAAGTCGTGGAGGACAAACCAGATAGATGGGATATTTGGTTACCGGGAGTTCCGGCAAAGGCTCTGATGGAGCCTGGGATAGGTGCCGGAGGCTATCTCTCATCCGGCGGCCACGCCGCGCCATCGGTCGTCTGGGAGGCAAACGCTCGAAGATAGCGATGGCTGAGGGCGTTCCACCGATAGAAGATCTCCCGATGCTTTCCGGGACTGGTATGCGAGTCCGTGGATGTCCAGATCGCCTGATAGAGGTGGAGTTCCGTGCTGCTCAGGTGCTTCAGGCGCACGCCTTCGGAGCTACCAGCTGGAGTAGGAGGTTCCGTCGGAGCCTACTTCCTGGGCTCCGGAGTGGACGTCGTTGATGCCCGCGTCGGTCTGGTCGAGGCTCTGGAGGGTGTCGTCCTGCGCGGGGACCCAGGTGTCGGTCCGGTGAGTGAAGGGATCGACCGGCATGGATTTGATGTAGCCGGACTGGACGAGATCGTCGAGGCTCTGCGGGGCCTTCTGCTTGTCGACGGTGTAGGAGTCGATGGCGGAACGAAGGGTGCGGAGGTCTTCCTTGAGGACAGCCTCGCGGGCGTGGCGGACGCTCTGGACGTACATGGGAACAGCAATGGCGGCGAGCAGGCCGATGATGGTCATGACGATGACCAGCTCGATGAGGGTGAAGCCCCTGGCCCGATGCCGTCTTTCGCGAGTTGGAGTGAAGGCTACCATGTAGAGTATTTTGAACCGTCGAGGGCCGTGCCCTGACTCTTGGAGTGGATGTCGAAGACGTTCTGGCCGCCGAAAGAGTCGGAGTCCGGGTCGTCCTGATTGGAGCGCAGGCCCCATTCGTTGTTTCCGGTCATGGGATCGACGGGGACTCGGCGGAGAAAGCGAACTTTTTTACCCTGCACCTCGACCCCGTTGACGAGAGTCTCGAGGTCGGGGGGATAACCGAGGGAGTCGGCCTTGATCTGAAAGGCTCCTTTATCGGCGGCGTCCTTGTAGCGGTCGATGGCAGCTCGAATCTCCCAGAGATCGCGGCGCAACTCGCGCTCTTTTTCGCGACGGACCTGAAAGCGGGCGATGGGAATAGCCGCAGTGGCCAGGACGGAGACGATGGCGACGACGATGATGAGCTCGACGAGAGTGAGACCGGCTTCGGTACATTCCCATCCTTCGCGGAGAGACTGCGATGACTGGGGCAACCGGTGAGATGTGGCCCGGAGAGCCCGTCGAAGCACCGGGTTGTTGCAGGCAATCACTTCACATGCACCACAGACTGAGAGCCGACCGCCGGGAGGTTGGCCTGGGTGCTATTGCGCGCGCCAACCTTCACGAGCGCCAGATTCGAATCTCCGGCAGATACGGCCTTGAAGGTCAACGTGGCGATGCTTCCCTGACCACTGACGCCCTGCACGTTGGGAGGTCGGGAGGTCGAGATGGTCACCAGGCCGTTGCCCTCGTCTCGATGGACGATCGAGACAGGCTGACCGTCACGTCCGAGAAGATTTCCGGCATCGACGTTCACCAGCTGCAGAACAGCCGGATTGAACTGAATCTGCATGGGGACGGCGTAGAGATCACGCGCATCCGCAGCGTTTACAGACACCTGGAAGGTGCTCCCGATAGCCTGAACTCCGGCGGGAGGCGTCACCGAAAGGCTGACCGGCGGGCCTGCGGGTGCGGGCTGCTGGGTCTGGGGAGCCCCTGGGGTAGCCGGGGTTGCGGGAGGCGTGGTTGTCCCCGGGGGCGGAGGTTTTGGAGGCTGCGTCTGCTGCATAAGCTGCTGCGCCGCAGCGGAGGCCGCATTGGCCGCGGTTGTGGGTTGGTTTATCGGTCTCGACCTGGGCGTTATAAGGTCGTCGCTGTGATCGAGGAGACTCGAATCGTGACGAAGCTCGAAGGAGTTGCCGGTCCCCGTATCGATGGCGCGTGTGTTGAGGCGCGTAAGGACGGATTCGCGAACGATGTGGGGGATGAGAAGGAAGATGATCTCGTTTTCCTGAACCTCACGCGAGTTGGAGGCGAAGAAGAACTTGAAGAGCGGAAGCTCGCTGAGGCCAGGAGTTCCGCTCAAACCGCGAGAGTCCGATTTGGTAACGAGACCAGCGAGGATGCTGGGCTCACCCTCTTTGAGCTGAATGTTTTGCTCGACGACGTTCTGGCCGATGACGGGCTCTTGAACGCCGGAGATGGTGACAGTTCCCTGCTGCGAGGAGACTTCCATGTGCATCTTGAGGCCTACCTGACGGTCGTAGTGAACCGTCGGAGTCATGTCGATGTTGACGCCGATGTCGAGGTAGGTGAATTGTGTCTGCACGCCGATGCTGGCTACGCCGGTAGCGACTCCGGCGTTGTAGGAGCCGGTTGCCACCGGGATCTTCGATCCAATTTTGAGGGAGGCCTTCTGTCCATCTGTGGCCCGAACACGCGGATTCTGCAGGATGCGGGTGTCACTATCGGTCAACAGCGCATCAAGAGTGCCGGCGGGAATGCCTACCGCAAAATTATTGGCATTCATGTTGGCCAGGGTGTTGAGTGTGAAGTTGGAAGTCGTGGTTGTGCTGGAGGAAGAAGAAGAAGAACTGCTGCTGCTAGAGGTGGGCGAGGCCTGCGGCGTGATGGTGATGGACTGCGGCAACGTGATGCCGAGCTTACGCACCTTGTCGCGGTTGACCTCGAGGATCGCGACATCGACGACGACCTCGGGGCGGGCGCGGTCTACGTCGTTGATGAGCTTCTGGGCGAGCAGGAGCTGGTCGGGAGTGGAACGCAGGATGATGGCGTTCTGACTGGGAACCAGGGTGATCTTCGCGCTTTGATCGAGGACGTTGCGGAGCGCGGTCAGGATCTCGTTCGCGTCGGCCTGCTGGGCGGCGTTGGTGAGATAGAAGGTCTGGACGGCGAGCTCGTCGAGGTCGCGGCGCTTGGTGGGATTATTCTGCGCGACAAAGATTGTGTTGGCGGTGACGGGCTTGTAAAAGGTTCCGGAGAGAGTCCCGACGATGCGAAGGGCGTCGGCGAGGGTGACGTTGGTCAGGTCGACGGGAATGCGCTTGGAGGTGTAGTCGGGGTCGAAGATGACGTTGAGACCGGCGAGCTTGCCGATGGCCTGATAGATGTTCTTGACGTCTTCGACCGCGTGGAACGTGATGGGATCGGTGGAGACGGGCTTGAGATCGGTGGGACCGGCGACCGTACTGATGGCTGCGTTGGTATCGATGTTGTTCTGCTGACCTGTCGCAGGCGCTATCGCTGAGGCCTGCTCCGCGATCTCGTGGTTGACCTGATCGAGCTCCTGCTGTGCGGTCTGGTTGCCGGGGTCGATTGCGATGGCCCGGGTAAATTCAGAGAGCGCGCCCTGAAGGTCTCCGTTCTGCCGAAGAACGCGGCCACGGTCCACGTGGCTGACCGCCGCCTGAAAACGCATGACCTCAAGGTGCGCCTTGTAGCGGACGTCCTTGGGCTTTTTGAGGGTCGCCTGACGATAGTCCTCATAGGCGACGTCATAGTCGTGACGTGCTTCGGCGTCCTGTCCTCGTTTGTCCCATGTCTTTGCCGACTGCGCATGCGCCTGCAAGCCGCCAAAGAGAGCCATTACGAAGAGAAGGGCCGAAAGCGCCTGAGCAGCGCGTAGGGAGTACCGGAGGAGAGATGAGTTCTTGCTACGACCCATGCGACGTTCTTCTGCGTCCTTTACACCATAAAGAGTAAGGCGTCTGCCGGAGTACACGCCTGCCCCTTGGCTTCCGCAGGGGAGGACGCTGCCTGTGGGGGCGTTACCTGCCAGGCTGTTGCGCTCGGGTGAGTATAGCATTCGGAACAACAATTCCTTATGTAGAACAGATCGGGCCCTGAGCCGTTCCATTACGCACCACACGCCGGAATGGCGGGAAGTGATTGATGGTATGGAATCGAGGATCCTTGGGGTTAGACGGACGAGGAGCCAGCGGGTGAGGTTCTAATCTTGCAGCGTGTTAAAGTAGAAGATTCATGCCTCGTTCACTCTCCAACCCGACAGCGGCCTATCAGCCGAAGCCTGCGGCGTCGAAGCCGAAGGACCGCGACCCGGTGGCCGCCGGACAGCGCGATGCGTCGGTGAACCGGGCGGCGAGCCATAACTACTTCCTGACAGACAGGTTCGAGGCGGGGGTGGCTCTGCGCGGAACCGAGGTGAAGTCGATCCGCGAGGGCAAGGCGAACCTGAAGGACTCCTATGGCCTGTTGAAAGATGGGGAGTGTTTTTTGCTGAATGCGCATATCGGTCCCTTCTCGCATGGCAATACAATGAATCACGATTCGCTGCGCACAAGAAGGCTACTGTTGCACAAGCAGGAGTTGCGAAAACTCGAAGGCCTGACGCGCCAGAAGGGGTATACGCTGATTCCAACACGTCTCTACTTCCGCAACGGGCGGGTGAAGTGCGAACTTGCACTGGCTAAAGGCAAGCAGGACTGGGATAAGCGTGAGACGGAGCGTCGGCGCGAGGCAGATCGAGAGGCTCGGGCCGCAGTGGCTCGCAGTCAACGCGGGTAACCGTTCTGGGGAACGGCAGGCTCTTGGTAGGGTTGTAGTTGAAGTTCAACTTAAAGTTTTGACGCTTCTGTTGTAGTTACCTCTTCTCAGCACGCGCTAGGATAAATTTTATGGATACGAAGCTGGTGTTTCAGGATGCGGCCGGGTTCGCAACGCCGCTGCTTACGGTGTTCGCTGTGGACATCGCAACGGGAAAAGACGCTGAACCGTTAATCGCTCTGCTGACGACGTCGGATGCAGTGACGAATGCAGCGGCGACGGTGATCGCTTCCAACGAGTTCAAGGGTGGGCTGGGTGAGCAGGTCTTGCTGCACTCTCCCAATGGGCTGAAGGCAGAACGGCTGCTGATTGTCGGCCTGGGCAAGGCGAAGACACTTTCGGTGGATGAGGTGCGCAAGGGAGCGGGGACGGCGATCCGGTCGGCTAAACCGCGTGGAGTCCGCCAGATGGCGATTGCGTTTCCTGAGGACCATGCGCTTTCGGATGAGCATCTGGAGAATCTTCCGTGCATTCTGCTCTCCCGTGCGCTGGTCGAGGGAGCCCTTATTGCGGAGATAGACTGGGATACCTACAAGAGCGACAGGAAGGACCGGTCGATCGAGGTTTTGACCGTAGTGGCTCTGGAGGACGAGGAGTCTACCCGAAGAGAGATTCAGGTTGGGTTTGACGAGGGGCTGACGATTGCGCAGGCTCAGAACTTTGCGCGCGCCCTTGTCAATGAGCCGGGTAATGTTCTGACTCCCACCGAGTTGGGGAAACGCGCGGCGGCGATGTGCGCGGAGGCGGGGCTGAAGTGCGAGGTGCACTCGACGGCCAAGCTGGAAGAGCTGAAGATGGGAGCCTTTGCGGCAGTCGCGAAGGGATCGGCTCAGCCTCCGGCGCTGATCGTAATGACCTATGAGCCGAAGCTGGAGAAGGGGAAGACATTGCCGAAGGATGCTCCGGTGCTGGGGCTGGTCGGTAAGGGCATTACCTTCGACACGGGCGGCATCTCGCTGAAGTCGGCTGACGGCATGGAGAAGATGAAGTACGACATGGCCGGAGCTGCGGCGATGATCGGGGCCATGCATGCGATTGCGCGGCTGAAGCCTGCGGTGAAGGTGATCGGGATTGTGTGTTCGGCGGAGAATATGCCGAGCGGAACAGCGTACAAGCCGGGCGATATCTATACGGCGATGTCGGGCAAGACGGTCGAGATCCTGAACACGGATGCGGAAGGTCGCCTGGTGCTGGCCGATGGTCTGCACTATGCGAAGACGCTGGGATGCACGCACCTGATTAATGCGGCGACACTGACCGGCGCCTGCGTGGTTGCGCTGGGAATGATCAACGCGGGCGCGTTCTCGAACGATGACACGACGTACGATCAGTTTGCGGGCGCGGCGCGGATCGCAGGAGAAAAGTACTGGCGGCTTCCCTGCACCGACGACTACAAAGACCAGATCAAGAGCCAGATTGCAGACATCATGAACACAGGCGGCTCGCGCTGGGGCGGAGCTATCTCGGCAGCGATGTTCCTGAAGGAGTTTGCCGACGAGACTCCGTGGATTCACCTGGACATCGCAGGGTGTGCATGGAATGAAGAGGTGAAGCCGTGGCATCCGAAGGGACCGAGCGGAGTGGCAGTCCGGTCGATCATCGAATGGGTGCGGAGTTATTCGGCCTAGTTAACAGATAAATGCAGAAGAGGCGGCTCGCATTCTCGGGAGCCGCCTCTTTCATTTAAAGATCGCCCCTCAGGCGGCAGCGTGATGTGAGGCTGCGCGGCTGAAGAGATCGATCATGGTTCGGTTGTAGGCCGGGAGGTCGTCCGGCTTGCGGCTGGTGACGAGTCCGTTATCTTCGACGACCTCGCGGTCGACCCATTCGGCTCCGGCGTTGCGGAGATCGGTCTGGAGCGACGGCCACGAGGTCAGGGTGCGACCGCGAACAGCCTCGGCATTGATGAGAGTCCAGGGAGCGTGACAGATCGCCGCGATGGGTTTGTTGTCTCGGACGAAACTGCGGATGAATTCGGTTGCCTGAGGTTCCAGACGAAGGTAGTCGGGGTTCATGACGCCTCCGGGAAGATGAAGCGCATCGTAGTCTCCGCTCTTCGCTGAAGAGAGCACGACGTCCACGTCGATCTCCTCTCCCCAGTCGGTCATATCCCATGCCCTGATCTTTCCGGACTTCATGCCGGACTGAGGCGCGATGACATCAATGGTCGCTCCGGCGTCCTCGAGCGCTTTTTTGGGCTTTGTGAGCTCCACCTCTTCGACGCCCTTGGTGGCAAGGATCGCGACGCGGAAGCCGGTGAGCCTGTTGCGGTCTTCGTTGCTGAATATAGCCATGAATGTTCTCCTCCACCGCCCGGGCACGACGGACGCGCTCGACGAGCCGAGCCGAGTTAGCAAGGTGAGATTCAGGGACGGGGATATCCGTTGTCCCCGCGGCCTGTGGACAACGGACCGGAAGCGTAGGATGGATTCAGGGAGAGGGCTGTGGCTCCAGTTCGACGGAATTGCCTTGAGTGCGCGGTAAGCAGGACGGATTGCTTTTGCAGGCTGACGTCTGAGGCGTTACTGGGACTGCAGGCTGCCGGACGCCGCATCCGGCTTGAAGCGGGTCAGCGCCTTTTGTATGAAGGCGATCAGGCGGACAGCGTTTATGTGATTTGCCAGGGAACGGTGAAACTGACGACCTCGTCGCCTGATGGCCGATTGATGATCGTGCGTATCGCAGGGCCGGGCGACGTTGTGGGGTTGGCGGCAGTGTTGAAAGGAACCGGACATCGAGTTGCGGCGGAGACGCTTGAGCGGTGCGAGGTGAAGTCCATCGAGCGGACGGAGTTTCTTCAATTTATGGAGCGCTTTCGGGATGTGAACCGGAACGCGACGGTTGCTATGGCCACGGAGTATGAAAACGCTGTTCTGAGTGCCCGCCGGCTGGCGCTGTCGGGTTCGGCGGCGGGAAAGCTGGCTGCCGTGCTGCTGGACTGGGGACGAATGGGAGATCGAAGCGAAGGAGAGGCCATCGAGTTCCGGATGCCCCTGAGTCATGAGGAGCTGGGAAGCATGGCCGGGCTTTCGCGTGAGACCGTGACAAGGCTGCTCTCGAAGTTCCGGCGCGAGGGGTTGCTGGAGCTGGAGGGCGAACGGATGATTCTGCGTCAGCCTGAGAAGCTGGAAGCACTCTACTGCTGAGCACGATATTGTTCGCAAGGAAAGGCCGGTTCTTCCCCAAGGCCGGCCTTCCTTGCTTACGCAGCCGGAGTATGTTCCGGCATGTCGATGGACTCGTAGTCGTACGCCTCGCGAGTCACGATGGGAAGCTCAGTGAAGTTCTCCGTAGGTGGAGGAGAGGGGACCTGCCATTCGAGACCGTAGGCTCCCCAGGGATTGGAGGAGGCGATCTTGCCCGCATACAACGACCAGACGAGATAGATCATGGTGAGGAGATAGCCGAGTCCCATAACGCTTGCTCCCGCGGTGGAGAGGACGTTGAGGACCTGCCACTCCGGCGGGTAGGCGGCGTATCGGCGAGGCATGCCGAGATAGCCGAGGATGAACTGCGGGCCGAAGGTGAAGAAGAAGCCGATGAAGATCGTGACGGCCGCTATCTTGGCGGGACCCTCGGGGTACATGCGGCCGGTGATCTTGGGCCACCAGAAGTGCAGGCCACCGAGGTATCCCATGATGACGGAGCCGACCATGACGAAGTGGAAGTGCGCGACGATGAAGTAGGTCTCGGTGAGGTGGACGTCCATTCCCATGGAGCCGAGGAAGACGCCGGTGCATCCGCCGATGACGAAGAGGCCGAGGAAGCAGAGAGCGTAGACCATCGGGGCATCGAAGGTGATGGAGCCTTTGTAGAGAGTCGTGGTCCAGTTGAAGACCTTGATGGCGGAGGGTACAGCGACCAGCATGGTGAGCAGAGAGAAGACCAAGGCAGAGTACTGGCTGACACCCATGATGAACATGTGGTGCTCCCAGACGAAGAAACCAAAGACAGCAATTGCGACGGAGGAAAAAGCGACAGCGGTGTAACCGAAGATGCGCTTGCGGCTGAAGCAGGCGATGATCTCCGAGATGACACCCATCGACGGCAGCAGCATGATGTAGACCGCAGGATGGGAATAGAACCAGAAGAGGTGCTGGAAGAGGAGTGGGTCTCCACCAATGGCAGGATCGAAGACGCCGATTCCAACCAGTCTTTCAAGAGCGACGAGCACGATGGCGATGGCGACAACGGGAGTTCCGAGCACCATGACGACGGACGCTGCGTAGTGCGCCCAGACGAAGAGTGGAAGACGGAACCAGGTGAGTCCCGGAGCGCGCATGCGATGGATGGTGACGATGAAGTTGAGGCCGGTGAAGATGGAGGAGAAGCCTGCCACGAAGGCGGCTAATCCGGCAGAGACGACATTGGTGTTGAGGAAGCGCGTGCTGAGAGGAGTCGTGAAGGTCCAGCCTGTATCGACGCCGCCGTTGATGACGGTGTAGAGCAGCAGAAGACCGGCGACGGCGAAGCAGTACCAGCTGAGAAGATTGATGCGTGGGAAGGCGAGATCTCGAGCGCCGATCATCAGCGGGATGAGGAAGTTGCCCAGGACTGCGGGCACGGCGGGAATCAGGACGAAGAAGACCATCACGATTCCATGCATGGTGAAGACCTTGTTATAGGTATCCATCGCCATGAGGTCAGAGCCAGGCGTCAGAAGCTCGAGCCGAAGCATGAAAGCCAGGAGCCCGCCGACGATGAAAAAGAAGGTGACACCGATCAGGTACAGAAGCGCGATTCGTTTGTGATCGGCGGTCAGCAGCCAGCTCTTGAGGCCGTGCGAGACGTTCAGGTAATTGGTCTGTTGCGGAGCGGCGGCGGACGGTACGGAAACAGGGACGGAAGGTAGTGCAGTTGTGCTCACGCGCAGGCTCTCCTCATGCTGCCAAACTCGGGAAGACGGGCCGCTGACAGCGCGGCCCTGGTGTACTCAATCACCGCAAGAACGATCAGTGGCGGACAGTTGGCGCTGCTTCCATAACCCCGGCACGCCGAGTGTCCGTCACAGGAGGGACGGTTGCGGCGGGCGCTGGGACAGTTGGCGCAGGCTCCCGAGCAGGTTGATGGCTGTAGAACTCTGAGTGACATCCGATGTTTGCTCCCTATAGGGCAAGCATCGAGTAGTTTCATCGGAAACTCTGTGACGGCGGTCACAGGTTCTGTCAGATTTTTGTATGGGCTGAGGGAGTTGGAGCGATTTTATGGATGGTGTGGAGGAACGGAAGACAGTAAGGACAACGGCAAAATCAAAGGCAAAGGCAAAATACAGGGATTCTTCCCCTTTCAGGGTCAGAATGACGACTTTTGGTTGTGGGCGACTGTAGCCCCTGCTTCCCATACGCCCCTAGAAACTCTCTGGGAAATTGCACTTGCGTTTCCGGTTAACCGGCTAGGTTCCTGATGCGTTCCATGCCGGATGCAAATCTCTCGGCGGGAACGATGAGGCTTACGACGATCCGTTCGCGTTCGGGCATTCCGTAGAAGGCTCCGGGGTGCACGATGACTCCGCCCTGCTGCAACAGCTCGGCTGCTCCTATCCCTACTCTTGGCAGACGAATCACGGCGCTCCAGCCTGCGTCGGTCTGGAGAGGCTCGAGACCGGCAGCGGTGATGCTGCCGAGATTTGCGGAGGCTCGGGTGAGGATCTGCCGCTGGATCTTCTCGCGGCTCCGGAGCCAGTGCGGCAAAGCGAACTGGACAGGGGCGTTCATGGAGAGAAAGGTGTCGGCGATGACTTCAAGGCGTGAGAGCGCAACGATACGATCCTCCTCTGCGCCGAAGGTCGCGATCCAGCCTGACTTCATCTGCGGAAGGCCCGCGATCTTGCTCATGCCGCTGAGCACAAAGGTGAGGACGCTGTGGGGACCGCGAGCGAAGCTCTCCAAGGGCTCCGCGTGCAGAGGGTAGTCGAGAAAGACCTCGTCGACGATGAGGGCGAGGCCGTGCCTCTGGCAGATCTCTTCGAGCTGACGGCGCTCGGCTGCGCTGGTGCCGTGGCCGGTGGGATTATTCGGATGCACGAGAACGATGGCCTTCGTGCGGTGGGTGATCCTTCGCTCCAGCTCACTGAAGTCGATCCACCAGCCGTAGTCGTAGAAGAGCGGGTAAGGCCGCAGGCGCACGTCTTCGAGCTCGGCGAGGAACTCGAAGAGAGGGTAGCTGGGCTGCGCCACCAATATCTCGTCGCCGGCGTCGCAGAGCAGGCGGAAGAGATAACCGTAGCCCTCGCTGGTGCTGGTGGTGAGGAGGAGGGAGTCGGGATCGACGAAGGCTTCGTGGTCGGCGTAGTAGGCGGCTACGGCCTCTCGCGCCGACCGCATTCCTCGTGGATCGGGATCGTAGAGGAGGGCGCGTGGGTCGCTGAGAGGGGCGAGGAGTTGCTGGGCGTCGTACTCGAATCCGCATACCGTGGGATTGGATACGGTCAGGTCGAGCAGATCGAGGCCATCGGCTCTGGCTCGGCGGATGGATTCGGCGTAGGGGCTCTCGCCGAGGTCCCATCCGGTTCGCGATGAAAAACGCTGAGTCACACTTTCATGTTAATGGCTTTGCGATGCTGCTCCCCTACAATGGCTTCATTCATGGATTCCATCAAGGCAGTTCTCTTTGACTACGGCATGGTCCTCTCCGCTCCCCCCGATCCGGCAGCATGGCAGCGCATGCGCGAGATCACAGGCTTCGATGAGGAGACTTTGCATCGCGGCTACTGGGCTCCCCGGCATGCGTACGACCGGGGCGACCTCAATGGACTGGATTACTGGGAAGAGGTTGCGGCGGGCGCTGGAACCACGTTCACCGAGGAACAGGTTGCGGAGCTGATCGCCGCCGACGTCGATCTGTGGACGAGGCTCAACGCTCCGATGCTCGCGTGGGCACAGCGGCTTCAACAGGCTGGGGTGCGGACGGGGATTCTCTCCAACATCGGCGATGCGATGACGGAGGGCCTGCTGAGGAAGTTCGACTGGCTCGACGGCTTTCACCACTGCACGTGGTCGTATCGCCTGCGCGTCGCCAAGCCCGAGGCTGAGATTTATCGAGCCGCCGCCGAGGGGCTGGAGACACCTGCGGGACAGATCCTGTTTCTCGACGACAAGATCGAAAACATCGAGGCTGCGCGGGCTTCAGGGATGCAGGCGATTCAGTATCTCGATCACGAATCGTTCGAGAACGAGATGAAGGAGCGCGGTCTGGCGGCGTTGCTGCACCCGTGAGCTGTTCCCATTTTGGGAATAGTATGTGACCTTCGTTTCCGGTCTTCGGCCGGTTCCACTTAAGTTGCATTTATCCATGGATATAGAGGGCAGGCTGCAACCAGAGATTTAACCGCAGCCACATAACCATGAAGCGATCTCTCCGGCTCTTACTCCCTGTTGCCAGCGGCCTGCTTGTGGCCTTCGCCGCCTCGGCTATGGCGCAGAATGCGCAGCAGCTTGCATTTGCAGGGCTGCGTGCCGTCGCGGGCAAAGGGCAGTTCAATGCCGTAAGGAGCGATGCTGCTGGGAATCTGTATCTTCTGTTCGATCAGAAGGACGGCGTCCGTGTTTTGAAGACGGACTCGAACGCGACGCAGGTGTTCGCCGAGGCCCATATCGGGGCGCAGGGGGATATCGGACTGGCGCTTGCTCTCGATCCTGCGGGGAACGTTTATGTCACCGGGACTACGGGATCGGGTTCTCTGCCGACGACTTCGGGGGTTCCCTTTCCCTCGCCTGCGGACAGCTCTACAAACTCCTTCGTGGCGAAGTTCGATGCGGGGCTTCATCCTGTCTTCGTCACCTATGCGGGAAGCGGGCGCATGTCTGCTGCGGCCATCGCAGTCACCGCCGACCGCGTCTTCATTACCGGGGGAATCTACGCGGCTACGCTTCCGGTTACACCGTCGGCGATTATTCAGGCTCCTGCTGCGGGCAGCTCGGGCGGGAACGGATTTGTCGAGTGCTTCGACACGAATAATGCGGCGCTGGTTTATGCCACTTATCTGAGCGGTCTCAACGGCGATACCAACCCTGCGGCCATCGCGGCGGATACGGAAGACAACGCCTATGTGGCGGGATATACCACGTCCACGGGCTATCCGACGGTATCGGCGGTTGTGCCGGAGATGATCGGTTCGGGCTCGGGCTTTCTTACGAAGCTTGCGCCCGCAGGGGATGGAATTGTCTTCTCTACGTTCATTCCGGGACAGGGTGTCACCTCACTCGTGCTCGATGCAGAGACGCAGACGCTCCTCTTTTCGGGAAGCATTGCTTTAGGCGGGTTTCCTGTGGCCACGGTCATGGCACCGATCGTCGAGAGAGACTACCAGAGCGTGGTTCGCATGTCGCTCGACGGCAGCAGCGTGCTTGCGTCTACGTTGCTTGCTCCCGGGACGCAGTCGGTCGTGACTGCGGCTCCCGAAGGTGCGGCGTGGGCGGCGATGCCGCTCAGCACGCCTCTGCTTCCGCTGGCGGCGATCTCAAACATGGGTGGCACCGCGGCGTTTCGTGTCACTGCGCAGAGCACTATCGATCAGAGCGTTCGCTTCGGAGGACCCGGTACGGAGTTTTCGAGCCTTCCGGTGAACATTACGTCGATTGCGGTGGATCCCAACGGGCAGCCTGTGTTTGCCGGAGGCGTTGCTCCAACGGCGAGCTCCGTTCTACTGGCTACACAGACCTACGACCTGCCCCTACTCAACAGCCCCACGGCTGCTCTGCCCTCCACGCTGCGCGATGCTGTACTTCCGCCAGGATCGAACTGCGGGAGCCTCTGCGCGGGCTCGGGAGGCTACCTTGCAAAGCTTGATCTGACTGCAGGAGCGGCACTGGCGCTTTCGACCGATGCGTCGCCGAACATCGTCCTGCGCAATCTTGGTTCGGTAACTGCGACGAACCTGATGATCTCCGCCACCAACTTCACTGTGACGCACGACTGCCCTGCGCAGCTTGGTGTGGGAGCGGAGTGCGATCTTGTGCTGACGGGGAGCGGCCCCGGAGCAATTACCGTACAGGCCGCCAATGCAACGACGCAGACGGTAAGTCTTCCGGCGACGAGCAGGCAGCCTGCGACGTTGTTGTATTCACCGCGTGAGCTCGACTTCGGCGTCGTCACGCCTGCAAGCCCGGTGATGCGAACCGTTACGGTTACAAATCTGGGTTCTGCGCCGCAGATCGTACCGCTGCCGGTGCCGTTTCCTAACTCGCAGTGGACAGTCAATGTCTCGGGAGACTGTCCGGGCTTTCCGCTCACTGCCCTGCAGCCCAGGGCGAGCTGTCATCTGAATCTCAACATGGCCGTGCCTTCAGGTGCGACCGATCGAGTTGCGTTCCAGAGCACGTGGACTTCAGGGGCGAGTTCGCTGACGCTGACCGGATTTACGCAGCTGGCACCGATCAGCCTGTCGATCGACCGGATCGACTTCGGCACACAGTTTATCGGTGGACTGCGGCTTCCACGCTATCTCTACCTGTCAAATAATTCAGCCACCACCGTCTCACATGCGGCGATTACTCTGCCGCCTTCGTCGCCGTTTACTGTCGTCGATCGTTGCCCGACGCTGCTTGAGCCGCACACGGTCTGTCAGCTTCGGATCGACTATGAGTCGGCCGGCGCATCATCGGACTCCGTCACGCTCTCTCTCGATCAGGGAGCGATCGTGCTGGTGACCGGGAGGACGATCTCGCAGCCGAACGCAGGTGGTTCAAGCGTCAATCCAAATCTTGTCGTCTCGCCAACTGCACTCGATTTCCCGAATGCGGTTGTGGTTACCAGCACCTCCTCGAATGCGCAGACCGTGACGGTCAGGAATACTGGGACCCAAGCCTTCCCGCTCGGCCTTGCGCTTGCGGGGGATTTTACGGACTCTACCAACTGCTCCACGGTGCTTGCGGGCGGAGCGTCCTGCTCGGTCGTCGTCACCTTTGCTCCTTCGCAGCCGGGAGCACGGCAGGGGCTTCTCACGGTCTCTTCGGGAACAGGAACGACGCCTGTTTATGTGAATCTCAGCGGGACGGCCACTCCTATCCTTGCATCGAACAACGGCACGCTGGATCTGGGCAGCACCGCCATCGGTCAGCCCGTGGTGCAGTGGTACAAGATCACGCAACCGTTCAGCCAACTGACAGCCACGACGAACGGGGACTTCGGCGTCGTTCTGGTTGAAGACATCGGCTATGGGCATGGCCAGCCCGCAGCATCGGCCTTTACGCCATCGGCTACCGGGTCGTGCAGCAACTGCTGGCTGGGAGTGCAGTTCCTTCCTCTTACAGCAGGAGCGCAGACGGCGCAGATGGCGCTTGCCTCGAGCAGCAGTGGAGCTCCCTACACGCTTGTGCTCACCGGAAGAGGGCTTCCGCTTACCGGCCTTCTGCTGACTCCGGTTCAGCAGGACTTTGGCCCCGTGGCCGTTCACAGCTCCAGCGCTGCGACGTTGTTCACTTTGACGAATCTCACACCGACAACTGCAAACATCAGCGCGCCTGTGCTCACGGGGGACTTCGTCATCAGCAATGCGGTCAGCGGAGGCCCGGCGTGCGGGGGCGCTCTTGTACCGAACGCATCGTGCTTCGTGCAGGTGATCTTCGCTCCCACGGCAACAGGAGCTGCAAGCGGAACGCTGACGATTGTGTCGGACACAGCGACTGCGACGGCTTCGCTAACCGGCTTCGGCTCGCCGGATACCGGGTTGTCGCTCAACCCAGGCGCGCTGGTCTTCCGCAACGTTCCCAGCCCATCGGCGACACAGCAGACGATTACTCTTGCCAATACCGGGCTCTACAACCTTCAGATCGGCGCGCCCGCATCCAGCTCTTCGAATTTCCAGTTCACGACGACCTGTGGGACGCTAGTGCCGGGAGCCAGCTGCACGATTACCGTCACCTTCGTTCCGGGCGATGCGACGGTTGCAGATGTGATGTCGATTCCTGTGACCAGCGCCGCCGCCGGGAGCCCGCAGACCGTCTACAGCATCGCGCTCTCGGGTGCCTACACCGTCGAGGACAGCGGTCTTCAGATTCTGCCCGGACAGGCCGACTATGGCCCCACTGCGACGTCGACGCTGGGTCTTTCTCGGCAGTTCATCGTGAACAACCTCACGACGAAGCCGGTTACGCTGACGCTTTCGATGCCACGCCAGTTTGCGCTCACCGGCCCCCCGTGTGCCGCGCTGGCTCCGGGAGCGGGATGCAGCTTTTCAGTCAGCTTCCTTCCGCTCACCAATGGCGATATCACCGGGACGGTCTTCGCTCAGGCCGTTCCCACCGACGGCAGCGCGACGCTCAACGGCCTGGCGTACCTGAAGGGCTTCGGCAAGGGATTGGGCTCGCTGACGATCATGGGAGATATTCTTCCGGGGCGCGTGATGGACTTTCATCAGGTCGCCTCAGGACAGACGGCCTCGCGTACGCTTACGCTGACGAACGCGGGGACTGGTCCGGTTACGGTCCACCGCATCAGCAGCGAGTGGCCGTTTTTCTCCTTTACGACCTGCGGCAACTCCCTGGCCGTGAATGAGAGCTGTACGGTGGTTGTAGCGTACTCTCCGATCAATCAGATTGCTGCGGGATCGACCTCAGCTCCATTCAATACGGATGCCGGAGTCCTGACGATCGAGAGCGATGCCGAATCGAGTCCCGACTTCATCGACCTGACCGGCACGGTGGCGCCTGTGACCATCGCAGTGCCTGTAAATGCCGTTCCGCTGGTGTCTTATACGATCTCGCAGAGCTCGCTTACCTTCGCAGCCACACCAGGGGGGGATGTCTCCGCGCCTGAGACCGTTACGCTTTCGAACACGGGCACAGCGACTATCCACATCACTCGGCTGGCTACAACGCCGGACTTCGCCGTCGCGGGAACTTGCCCGGTGATCGTGCCTGGAGCGAGTTGTCCGCTGACGATCACGTTTACACCGCAGGCCTCCTCTTCACAGACCGTCACCCCGGTCGTCAGTGCGCTCGAGATCAGCTCGGATTCGAGCAATGCGCTGGAGTTCGTCAGCCTGTTCGGCACCGCCACACCGCCCAGCCTTTCGCTGTCGCCGGTCTCGCTGGACTTTGGGCCGGTGCTCGTCGGAGGGTCGGCCACATTGCCGATTCGTGTCACGAATGGCAGCCATGACCCCGCCGTCTTCGCGGGGATCGGCGCTACGGGAGACTACAGTGTGAGCGGAGATTGTCCTGCGAACGGATCTTCGCTGGCACCGTCTGCCTCCTGCACGCTCCAGGTCGCCTTCAAGCCCTCACAGGTCGGCTCGCGAATAGGGACCGCTTCGGTTGCGACTTCGCTGACGGCGCAGGCTCTGACGGTGAACCTTACGGGAACCGGGGTTCAGTCGCATCTTCAGGTCGCTCCGTCCAGTCTTGCCTTCGGCGATATCGCACTTGGCGCTTCCAGCCCGCTGACGATCTCTGTGGAGAATACCGGCACGGCTCCGGTCAGCGCTGTTGCTCTCTCGGTCACGGGAGACTATGTGCTCACACAGCCGTGTCTCGCAACGACGCTCGTGCCAGGAGCGGTCTGCACGGCGATCGTCACCTTTCTCCCGAAGGCCACCGGAGTTCGCTCGGGCAGTCTTGTGGTGACCAGCTCCGATCCTGCTTCTCCGATCACGGTTCCTCTGACCGGGAACGGCACTACAAGTGGAGGCGGCACTGCCAGCGGCGACTTTACCCTTACGGTCGATGGAGGCTCATCCTCCGCCATCACGATCAAGAGCGGGCAACCGGCGAACTTTCACCTTGCGCTGACGCCGCTGGATGGATTTGCCGGTACGGTCATCCTGAACTGCACCCCTGTCCACGCTGCACAGTACGCGGGCTGTTCCCTGCTTCCGTCGAGCGTCGGTCTCCAAGGCTCTGCGCAGAGCTCTACCGCAACTCTCAACACTGTCACGAAAGCCGCGGCGTCCCAGAGTCGCCATGGCGAGGGTGCGTTTGCCGTCTTCCTTCTTCCTCTTGGAGCGCTGTTCTTCAGGCGAGGCCGTGCGGCGGTTGGGATCTTGGCTCTTGGTGCTACGGCTCTCTTCGCCTCAGGTTGTGGAAGCGGGGGAATCATTGTCGTCGATAAGACGGACCCCAGCCTGCTTTACACACCACCGGGAAGCTATCAGTATCAGGTGACCGCTACCAGCAGCGGTGGAACTGCTGTCAGCAAGACGGTGACGCTCAATCTCACCGTTACCGCTCAGTAGCCTATGGAGCAGAAGCAACCAAGCTGTACTTTTGCGTCTGAGGTCGCGGTTCGAGCTTCGCTAGAATGGCCCACCTTCGCCGCGATAAAACTGCGGCCAAGATGGGCACCCGGTTTGAAGCTGTTTAGCGTGTTGCCTTGGGAAGGGACACGGGAACCTGCTCGACGATCTCGATCCCGAAGCCCTGCAACGCGGGCACGTGAGTGGGCGTGTTGCTGAGCAGGCGAATCTTGTGGATGCCGAGGTCGGAGAGGATCTGCCCGCCAAGTCCAACCTGACGCAGCGTCCGCTGGGCGCGGTCTTCGCTGCGCTCGCGAGAGCGATGCTCCCGGTGGAAGAGCACACGGTGCGGAGTCACAGTGCGGTCGATTCCGAAGCCTGTGCTGCCGTTGTGCAGATAGACCAGGGCTCCGCGTCCGGCCTCGGCGATCATCTTCAGTGAGTTATCGACGACCGCCCGGCAGTCGCAGAGCGTCGTGCCGAAGACATCTCCGGCGAGGCAGTGGGTGTGGACCCGTACCGTGACGGGCTCGTCGCCGGTGACGTCGCCATAGACCATCGCGACGTGCGACTCGCCGCCCTCGACCTCGCTCTCGTAGGCGATGACGCGGAAGTCGCCGTGCTGCGTCGGCATCATGGACTCGGCCACGCGATGGATGTAGCGCTCGTTCTGGAGACGGTAGCGAATGAGGTCAGCCACCGTCACCATCTTCAGGCCGTGCTCTTCGCAGAACTTCACCAGGTCCGGCACACGCGCCATGGTTCCGTCGTCGTTCATGATCTCGCAGATCACGCCTGCGGGAACCAGGCCTGCCATTCTGGCGAGATCGACGGAGGCCTCGGTCTGCCCTGCACGCACCAGAACGCCACCTTTGCGGGCGCGTAGAGGAAAGACGTGCCCAGGACGGGCGAGGTCGTGCGCCGTGGACTGAGGGTCGATCGCCACACGGATGGTGTGGGCACGGTCGGCTGCGGAGATTCCGGTGGTCACGCCTTCGCGTGCCTCGACGCTCTCGGTAAAGGCCGTGCCGAAGCGCGAGGTGTTCTCCTGCGTCATCGGCCCCAGCCGCAAGTAGTCGGCTCGCTCTTCGGTCAGGGTCAGACAGATGAGGCCGCGACCGAACTTCGCCATGAAGTTGATCGCCTCGGGAGTGACGAACTCGGCCGCCAGCGTGAGGTCGCCCTCGTTCTCGCGATCTTCATCGTCGACCACCACAACCATCCTGCCCGCACGTATCTCTGCGACCGCTTCTATGACCTCAGCAAACATAGCCCTTCTCCTCCGGCGTTTCTTTTGACTGTCCTGACCCCATATTCGATACAAAAATGAGAACGCCGCCTTGAGGGGCGGCGTTCTTTACTCTACAAAACTTCGTACTACAAGGTCGACTCAATCTCAAAGCCCCAAGCCTCCAACAGGGCCTCTGGGATGTACTTCGAGTTCTTGTTCCGGCGTGCCCATTCACGGAGCCGGGTCGACCTGATGTACTGGTCGGGCGTCAGCTTGAACTCTTTCACGACCTGCTCAAACGATGTTACCGTTGGGACCACGGGACCGATCGGTTCCGGCTTGCCCCAGTTCGGATTTCCACGACGCTTTGCCATAGTTAACGGATACCTCTTTTGGGTGTGTTGTGCTTCGAGCTTTTCCCTCACCTTAGACCTGAAGGAGAAACAGACCACAACTTTCATTTTACGGCAGTTAACCCTAAAAAATCAAGGGTTTTCACCCTTTTTGCCGTCTCAACAAGCCCTTTGGCTGCCTCAGTTATGGAGCGATTCCGCATAGAATTTCGTCATATCCGTCTTCATCTGGCGGAGGGCGTCCACATTCAGGTACACCATGTGTCCGGCGGGGTAATAACCAAACTCCACGTTACTTGCCAGTTTGCCGGGAAGGCTCATGTGGCTCAGGTCGTACTCCGTGGCGAAAAACGGCGTTGCCAGGTCAAAATAACCGTTCGCCGAGAAGACCCGCAGCTTCGGGTTCTTCCGCATGGCATCGGCGAGGTCGACGGCGGTATCCGGGCTCGACTGCTCTCCCCGCCCCGTGCCGGGAGCCCTGTGTTTGAAGTCCCACGCCTGATTCACCCCGGGACCGGAGGTGTAGTAGGTCTCCTGGCTCATGTACTTCAACTCGCGCTGGATGTAATCGTGAAACGCCCCCACGTAGGCTCCGCCGATACCTGTATCCGACGGATCAAACCCCGGAGTCTCGCCTGCGGCATCGGGGTCCCAGCCCATGAATCGGGCGTCGTAGCGGCCCAGCGTACGCTCGTCATCGCGCAGAAGCTCCTTGCGGAACCGCGCTGCCGCGATGCGAAGCTTGGCGTCCTTGACGTATTCCACCTTCAGGCCGGTGAATGACGCCACGCGGGCAGCGACGGAGTCAAAGTCTGCCTGAGAGATTCGGTCACCCTGCGCCAGAGCCTGCGCATAGGGGCCCCGCGCGAACTCGCGTGCCTGCTGCGTCCATTCCGACAGCGATCCCGGCGCCTTCACCTTCTTGTAGTAGTAGCCGATAGCGGCGAATGAAGGGAAATATCCAATGGATTCAGCGTCGTAGCCTGGATTTCTAATGCCATAGTTGAGGATTGAGGACAACAGGACCACTCCATTGAAGGGGACGCCATCGTTCTGCAGGGCAGCGACCAGACCTGCCGACCGGGTGGTGCCGTATGACTCCCCGAAGAGGAAC
>Ga0255336_101165_pt1 | contig 22421 bp, 22 predicted proteins | sample MeOH1_35cm_T3_17_FD_189102 | JGI IMG/M metagenome (GOLD analysis project Ga0255336, IMG submission 189102) | Sandy soil microbial communities from University of British Columbia, Vancouver, Canada - MeOH1_35cm_T3_179 | ecosystem: Engineered > Artificial ecosystem > Sand microcosm > Unclassified ...
ATATCGATGCCGCCCGCGGCTTCGAGCCGCGAGACGACGGTCGCGGTGATCTCCGGCCGATGGCCCGCGAGGATCCGGCTGCCGCACTCGCACAGTTCGCCCTCCCGGAAGTACATGTCCTTACGCGCAAACGGAATGCCGTGGAGTGGGCCAGGCATGGCGCGAGCCGCATCCTCGCGAGCTGCTTCCCGCACACGCACGAAGCCGCTGTGTTCGCGCGTGGCGATGGCGTCAAGAAATGCTTCGACTACCGCTTCGGCCGATGTCGCGCGTTCGCGGATGGCGTCGGCCAACGCCGTCATCGAACGGTCCAGTCCCGCTGTCGCGCTCATTGCGAGTCCCCTTTTTCAGCGCGCAATACAGCGCCGAACTGCTGATTCGCCGATTTCCAGTCGAGCAGGCGATCCGCCGCGACTCCGGTGGCAACCGAGGTTTTAATCGACGCGAGCGACACATCCACGGTATCCGGCACGTTCAATGCCGTGCCGTTCAGCACCTTCGCATAGCGCGAAAGCATCGCGGAGAGCGACGCCGGATCGCCGATGGCGCCGGGCGGCACGGTGTCGGGATCGAGCGTCAGAGCGGGCGCGGTGAGGGCGGTAGCCAGTTCGACCAGGCTGAGATCGCTGCCACGCGGACCCATCAGCGAGATCCCGAACGGCGCGCCATGACGGCTTGCGAACGGCAGCGAAACCTGCGGCAAACCGCATAAGGGCGTGAGGCCCAGCAGATGCGTCGCGCGATTGCGGTACGCCTCGAAGGCATCGTTTTCGGTGTTCAAGAGCGGCGCGATGTCGGGCATGGTCGGCATGACGACTATGCCGTCACTGCCAAGCAACGCGGTGACGTGATCGGTGAACGCCCGGCGAACCGCATTGGCCGCCTCGGCCTGCTCCGCCGTGACCGTTTTCGAGAATGCGAAGCGTGCCTCCACGTCGGGTCCCAGCCGCAGGCCCACGCCTTCGATCAACTCGCCCGCCGCTTGCCAGGCTTCCCATCCCTGCAATACGCGATACACGTTATAGAGATCGGCGATCTTTCCGTCGCTGACACTGACGGGTTCAGCCGGCCCGAATGCCGCCTCGATCACATCGATCGCAGGCTTCAATGCGTCGACCACGTTCGCATCGAGCAGCGCAAACAGGTCACGGGCGAACAGCAGCCTCGGGCGCGCGGGCAGCGGCGTCGCATCAGCGCCGAGCAGCACGGCGGCGACGCGCGCGAAGGATTGTGCATCGCGTGTCATGAAGCCGCACGTGTCGAAGGTCGCGCACAGCGGGAAGCAACCTTCGAGCGAGATGCGGTCCTGCGTCGGCCGGATGCCGTAGAGGCCGCAATGGCTCGCGGGCGCGCGGACCGAGCCGCCGGTATCGCTGCCGAGTGCGAAATCGGCAAGCCCGGTCGATACCGCCGAAGCCGACCCCGACGACGATCCGCCCGTGATGCGCCAGGGCGCGGCACCGTTCAACGGAGCGCCGAAGTGCGCATTGTTGCCGCGCGCGGAGAATGCCAGTTCGTCGGTGATCGTCTTGCCGACGAAGCGGGCGCCCGCTTCGAGCAAGGTCGAGACGACGGCTGCATGGCGCGTCTTGATGCCCGAGCGCGCGAGCATGTGCGGATTGCCTGCGCCGGTGGGATAACCGGCTACGTCGTAGATATCCTTGACCGCGAACGTCAGGCCTGAGAGCGGTCCCTCGGATGCATGCGGGACGTCCGACGGCGGGAAGGGGAGAAACGCGTGTGCGGGTGACGAGGGGACGAGCATTGAATCTCCGTTGAAGGGTTCATGAACCGGCCGGCACCGGGTCGGATTGCAGCGCCGGGTCCACCAGAACGCAGCGAACATGGTGTCCGCTTTTAACCTCGATCCTCGGCGGCATCCGCTCGGAACAGACCGCGCGCACATGCGGGCAGCGCGGTGCGAACGAACAACCGGGGGAGAGTTGCGAGAGATCCGGCGGGGAACCACCGATCATCTCCAGGCGCTTGCCCCGGACCATTCCGCCTTCGCGGCGGCTGTTGAGCAAGGCGATGGTGTACGGGTGACGTGCTTCGCGGATCAGCTCGCGGACCGGTCCTTCCTCGACGATCGCGCCGCCGTACATCACCGCCACGCGGTCCGCGATCTCGACCGCGGCCGCTATGTCGTGAGTGACGAAGACGATCGCGAGTCCCAGCTCACGCTGCAACTCGCGCAACAGGATCAGCACCTGGATCTGCACGGTGGCGTCGAGCGCGGTGGTCGGTTCGTCGGCAAGCAGCACCGAGGGATGGCCGGCCAGCGACAACGCGATCATCGCGCGTTGTCGCATGCCACCCGACATCTCGTGCGGATAGGCGTCGAGCCTGCGCTCGGGGCTCGGTATGCGCACTGATTGCAGCAGCTTCAGCGCTTCGGCGCGTGCTTCACCTCGGCTCATCGGGCGATGCGCGCGAATCGCCTCGACGATCTGCTCGCCGACCGTGTACACCGGGTCCAGTGCGAGCAAGGGTTCCTGGAACACCATCGCGACCCTGCCGCCGCGCAGGCTGTTCAACTCGTGGCGCGTCATGGCGAGGAGATCGTCGCCTTCTATCGTGATCGTGCCTTCTATCGTGGTCGTGCGCGGGTCGTGCAGCCGCATCAGCGAGCGCAGCGTGACGCTCTTGCCCGAACCCGATTCCCCAAGCAAGGCGACTGCTTCGCCCGGTTGCACTTCGAGCGATACGCCGTTCACGGCGCGCACTGGGCGGCTGCCGCGGGTGAAGGTCACTTCGAGATCGCGGATGGCAATGGCGGGCGTGTGATTGGTGTTCATGCCGATGCGCCTCCTGGCGCCGCGCTGTGGCCCGAGCCCTGCTCATACATCAGGCAGGCGACGCTGCCGTCGCCGGTGTCGCTCAATACGGGCGAGCGTGCCGAGCAAATCGCTTCGGCGTTCGCGCAGCGCGGGTGAAAGCTGCAGCCTGCGGGCACGTCGACGGGATTGGGCGGGTCGCCCGCAAGTGGCGGCGCAGGCGTGCGATGATCCGGGTCCATCGACGGCACCGACGACAGCAATGCCCGTGTATAGGGATGCATGGGGTGCGTGAAGATCTGTTCGTTGTCGCCGATCTCGATCACCTTGCCGAGGTACATCACCAGCACGCGATCGCACAGATACCGGACCACGCCCAGATCGTGGCTGATGAAGAGATAAGTGAGCTGGAATTCCTCCTTGAGGTCCAGCAACAGGTTGAGCACCTGCGCCTCCACCGACTTGTCGAGCGCCGAGACGGCTTCGTCGAGAATCACCATGCGCGGCCGCAACGCCAGCGCGCGGGCAATGTTGACGCGCTGGCGCTGGCCGCCCGACAGCTCATGCGGATAGCGTCCCGCGAAGCGGACCGGATCGAGGCCGACCCTTTGCAGCAGCCGATGCGCGCGATCCAGGGCTTCTTCGCGGCTCACGCCATGCACGCGCGGCCCGAACGCGATCGATTCCTCGATGGTCATGCGCGGGTTAAACGACGAGTAGCTATCCTGAAAGACCATCTGCACCTGGCTGCGATAGCGGCGCAGGGGCAGCGCGCGGGAACCGACGCTTTCCGCGTCGAAGACCAGTTCGCCCTTGTCCTGGACGGACAACTGCATGAGCAGACGGGCGGTAGTCGACTTGCCGCACCCCGATTCACCGACCACACCCAGCGTCTCGCCCTTTCTGATATCGAAGTCAATACCGTCGACCGCTTTCACGGATCCACGGGACGAGCCCGGCAACGCACCGCGCAATGGAAAATGCCGGACCAGTCCCCGCACCGAGAGCAGCGGCTGGAGCGGACCGCCGACATCCTTGCTTGCGATTTCCGTCATCGTCTCTAGCCCTTGATTTCCATCGCCTGGCGAATTGCGTCGGCGAGCAGGTTGAATGAAATCGACGTGATGAAGATCATCGCCCCGGGCAGCGCGGCAATTATCGGCTGCGTGTAGATCGCGTTGCGTAGCGCGTTGAGCATCAGGCCCCATTCGGGACTCGGCGGCGTGACGCCCAGCCCGAGAAAGGACAGGCCGGCCGCGAGAATCATCGATACCGAGATCAGGCTCGTCGCATACACGAAGATCGGGCCGAGCACGTTGCCAAGCAGTTGCACCCGCACGATGGTGAAGGGCGACGCGCCCGACGAGCGTGCCGCATCGATGAAGTCGCTGTTGCGCAACTGCGTGGTTACGCTTTCCGCCACGCGGATGACTTGCGGAATGAAGACGATGGTCAGCGACAGCAGGGCGTTCTTGATCCCCGCGCCGATCGTGCCCGACAGTGCGACGGCAAGAAGCACCGAAGGAAAGGCATAGAACACGTCGACCGTGCGCATCACGAGCGTGTTGGCAAGACCGCCGGCGTAGCCCGCGAAGATGCCGATCGCCCCGCCGACCACGAACGCAATCACCACCGGCGCGATGCCCATGAAGAGCGACAGGCGTCCTCCCATGATGAGACGCGAGAGCAGGTCACGGCCCAGCTCATCGGTGCCGAGCAGATGGCCGGACGTGCCCACGGGTTTCAGCCGGTCCAGCATCGATGCCTGGAAGGGATCGTGCGGCACGATCCAGGGCGCGAATATCGCCATCAGCAACAGCAGCGCGACCACGGTCCCTGCGGCCAGGGCGACGCGGCTCTTGCGCACACGCCGCAGCGTGTTGCTCCAATAGCCGGGAGAGCGCAGCGCGGCGCTGGCGCCAGTTGCGGCGGGAGTCAACGGAGCGGACAATTTTCTTTCCATGTTCAAGTGCGTGCGATGCGGGGATCGATGATCGTCTGCAACGTATCGACAATCAGATTCACCAGGACGAACAGCAGCGCCAGCGTCAGGATCGTCCCCTGCAGCAGCGGATAGTCGCGCTGGAAGATGGCGGTGTTGAGCAGGAAGCCGGTGCCCGGCCACGAAAAGATCGTCTCGATCAGGATCGAGCCCCCGAGCAGGTAACCGAGTTGCAGCCCCATCACGGACAAGGCTGTCGGCGCGACGTTCTTCGCGACATGCCGGAGGATGGCGCGGTTGTTCAGCCCCTTCGCGGTGAGGCCGACGATGAACTCCTGGCCCAGGATGTCGCCGACCAGCGCGCGGACCGTGCGCGCGATGATGCCCATCGGGATCACCGACATGGCGATGGCCGGCAGCAGCATGTAGCGCATGTGCTGCCAGTCCCAGGCCCAGCCGCCGGCGCCGTCGGGACCGCCGCCCGTGGCGGGCAGCCACGGCAGGTACACCGCGAAGATGATCACGAGGATGATGGCGAGCCAGTAGTGCGGCACGCTGACGCCGAGCACCGAGACCACGAATGAGACCCGGTCGATCGGCGTATTGCGATAGTAGCCGCCGATAAAACCGAACAGGCCGCCGAAGAAAAAGCCGAGCAGCGTCGCGATGAGGGCAAGCCGCAACGAATAGGCGAGGGCGCCGAAGACGTCGGTTGCGACAGGGTCGCCGGTCGAGATGGACGTGCCCAGGTCGCCGTGCAGCGCGCGCCACAGCCAGGTGACGAACTGCACCGGCAGCGGCTTGTCGAAACCATACAGCGCGCGCATCTGGTTGCGCAGTCCTTCCGATGCATCGGCCGGCAGCACCGAAGAGAGCGGGTCTCCGGGCGCGAGATGAAGCAGCAGGAAGCACAGCAAGGTCACGCCCAGCATGATCGGGATGGCGTAGACAACGCGCCTGATCAGATACATGAACATCGCAAGCTCCTTCGGGTGTCACGTCGCGGCTGCGACGTGACCATTACATGACGGCTATTTCATCGACATCGTCGCGATGTCGATCAGCCAGTTGTGCGGCTGGACGACATCGGTCACCTTCGGCGACATGGCTCGCGGACCGACGTCATGCGCGACGAAGATCATTGAATCCTGGTCGGTCATGTACACATGCAACTGGCCGAGGTAGGCATCGCGCTTGGCCGGATCGAAGGACGTACGGGCTTCCTCAACCAGCTTCTCGGTAGTGTCGTCGCTGAAGTAACCCCAGTTGTTCGACGCCGGCGGAAACGCGCCCTTGCTCGAGAAGCGGACCATGCCGAAGAACGGGTCCATCGTGCTCGCGCTGACATTGATGACATTCGCCCCGTGCGCCGCCGGATTGCTTGCGCCCAGGCGCCAGTTGGTCAGGAGCGCGTTCCAGTCGAGCACCTCGAGCTTGACCTCGAAGAAACAGGCCTTCAGGTTCTCCTGCATGTATTGGTTCATTTCCTGCGGCTGCATCTGCCCCGAACCCGACGACGACATCTGCACCTTCACTTCCATCGGCTTGTCCTTCGAATAGCCCGCTGCCGTCATCAGCTTGCGTGCGGCGTCCGGGTCGTACTTGATTTTGTTCGTCGGATTGCCCCACCACGGGTCGCCCGGCGAGTAGATGCCGAGCGCCGGGGTCATGTAGCCGCCGAGCAGTGTCTTCAGGCCCTCGCGGTCCACGCATTCGTTCGCGGCCTGGCGCACCCGCTTGTCGAGCCACGGCGAGCCCGGCGCAAAGGATAGTTGCCACGGCCAGATGTGCGGTTGCGTATTCGAATAGATCTTGTAGCCCGCCGACTTCATCTGCGGAATCGCATCCGGCGCGGGCGCCTCGATCCAGTCCACCTGATGCGACAGCAGCGCCGCGGTGCGCGCGCTCGCTTCCGGCATGGGCAACAGGATCAGGCGATCGATCTTCGGGACCCGCTTCGGATCCCAGTACCCCGGATTCTTCACCATCTCGATGCGCTGATGCGCGACGAACGTGACCGCCTTGAACGGACCCGTGCCCGACGGATGAGCGGCGAACGCCGACCAGGCCTGTTGCGAACGCTTGGCGGGGTCCGTCTCCGAGGCGGGTACGGCCGCGAAGTCCTTCTGCCACTCGGCGGGCGACGCGAAGTAAAGGTTGACGAGGTTGTACGGGAAGAACGAGTCGGGGATTTTCGTGGTGAGTTCGATGGTGAGGTCGTCGATCTTGCGGGCCGACACGAGCGTCGGCATTCGCGAGAGCGTGAGGCCTGCCTGACGCGGGTCGAATTGCGGCGCCTGCTTGTCGAGTACCTTCTGCACGTTCCACACCACGGCATCGGCATTGAACGGCGAGCCGTCATGGAACTTGACCCCCGGGCGCAGCTTGAAGACCCATTTGGTCTTGTCGGCATCGTCGACCTTCCAGCTCGTCGCCAGGTCGGGAATCAGTCCGGACGGCGCATTCGCCTTGGAGAGATCGAACTGGATCAGCGAATCGAACATCGTAATGCCGGTGAAGCGATTGCCTTCGTAGCCCTGGTCGGGCTGGCCGCCGGTGAAGGGGATTTCGGCAGCGGTCATCGCCACTCGCAAGACCTTCTCCTGCGCGAGAGCATGAGCGGCGGCGAGGCTGAGCGCGAACGCAGCGGTCACGGTGCGCAAGCTGGATTTAAGCAGATTCATGCGTGAACGTTCCAAAGGTTGAGAAGCGGCGGGATGACGAAGGACGACGAAATCATGGCTGGATCAACGTGATGCCGATGCGCGCGGCGGCGTTGAGCAGATGGGTCTGCATGGCGAGTTTTGCCGCGGCGGGATCGCGGTTGCAGATCGCGGCGGTGATCGCGCGATGTTCCGCGGCGGGCTCGCCGACTCTTGCCCGGTTGGAGAAGGGCCGGCGCACGCTGTCGGTGATGCGGTCTTCGAAGTCGCGCGCGATCTGGCACATATGCTCGTTGCCTGTCAGTTCGGCGATCAGTTGATGGAATTCGAGGTCCGCCTGGGACGCCGTGACCAGGTCGAGCCCGCGCAACGCTTCTTCGAAGCGCGCCTGGATGCCCCAGAGACGCGGCGCGGCATGGTCGTCGCAGATGCGTGCGGCGAGGCTTGCGGCTGCGGGTTCGATCAGGAAACGGAATTGCATGATGGAGTCCGACGAGCCTTGCGCCGGTCCAATGGTGCTGGCGCCGGCCAATCCATCTTTGGCGGGATCGTACCGCTCGGCGACGAACGTCCCTTTGCCCGGTATGGAGCGCACGAAGCCGAGCGCTTCGAGCATGGAGATCGCTTCGCGCAGCGAGTTGCGGCTGATGCCAAGCGACTCGGCCAGAGCGCGCTGTCCCGGCAACATTTCGCCGCCGGCGTAAGCACCGACGAGGATTTGGCGCTGAAGGGTTTGCGCCGCGATCATAGGCATGCTCATGGAGACCTTGTTTTGAACCGGCGGGAGCGAACAACTGGTCCGACTGGTTGGTCCATGCAAGCTCCATGCCAAACAAGGTCCTTCACGTGTATGAGCCGTTGTACTCAGGGGCTGGCGGCAATTGAGCGAACGGCGTGCTTGATCTGCGTGGCGTGCTACCTTGGGTACGCCGCACATTCAGCGAGCATCCAGCGCCCGCGTTTGGGGCGCATGCAATCGTTCTGCACATCAGAGCCGGCTCAACCGCCTTACCGCGACCAAACCATTTAAGTGTCGGTTTCGGACAGCCATTAATAATCCGTAATAATCAGTACGCCGAATAGTTTTTTACTTAAACATCCCTCTGCCGACAAGCATGACCTGGAAAGCGTTTGTCTACGCATTGGGCAGTTCCGGCCGCGACCTACCAACTCCGGGATGCTTAGTCTGTCTACTGGTTTCGGGTTTCTCAAGGCAGGCGAATTTGTCGGCAAGCCGCTACAGGCCTGGATTTTCAGCTAATGCCACCGGGTAGGCTAAAGTCCAGTTTTTTGGATGGCCAGAATGGCTGGAAGTCAACGTGGGCAAGCGATTCCAACGCAATTAAGTGTTGTGCAGTTTGAACAGTTTGTCTTGCCGCATCTTTCGGTCGGCAGCCGTGGTCCGGCACCGAAGCTGGGTTTGCATAAGATCTTCAACTACATTCCGCGACTGCTCTACATGGGGTGTCAGTGGAAGGAGCTGCCGATCGAAAAGGATGGCGAAGGTCGTCCTGAAATTCACTACACGCGCATTTATAGCGCCTTGCGGCGGTGGGAGGCCGATGGTTGTATGGACGCCATTTTTACAGGATCGGTGTTGAAGCTTCATCAGGACAACCTCCTCGACATCACGGTCATTCACGGCGATGGCACGACAACGACAGCAAAAAAAGGGTGGCGACAACATTGATTTCAGCGGGCACAAGAAAGTGAAGGGCGACAAGGTCGTCGCCTTCTGCGACCGCAACTGCAATGTGATCGCGCCGTTTGTTCCGGCCCCGGGCAACCGAAATGAATCCCCACTGCTTCGCGAAGCCCTTCCAAAGTTGAGGCGCATCGCCAGGGCCGTTGGCTTCGACCTTCACGGAAGCATTGTCAGTCTGGATGGCGTCTATGACTGCCGCCCTAACGGCAAGGCCATTTTCAATCGGGGGATGATTCCCAACATCAATCCAAACTCCCGTGGCCGGAAAACACCAAAGCGAGGCCGCAAGCCGCGCTTCGATCCCGCCATCTTTGAAGAACGGTTCTATACGATCGAGCGGTTGTTCGGCTGGGAAGACAAGTTCCGGCGCTTGCTGCTTCGGTTCGAACGCCTCAGCCAACTGCACTACGCATTTAAAACCTTGTCCTATACGATGATCAACCTGCGGCACTTCTGCCACAGTTGATCTTCAAACCCATGCTTCGCGAGCTTTGAGGCACGGCGACAGGATCCCCCACGTCCGTTGCATGGCAGTCCTGTACAACTATCGCCAAACAGGTCTCAAAACGGTCTCCGGGACCGGCGATCTTCCCGATTTTCATTGCGCGTGACAGTCCGCTCAACGCACCCGGTCAGATCGAGGCGGAAACTCACAACCAGTAGATTGCGATCGTTCGACCATTGCGCGCACTTGGGTGGTGGTGAGACTTCGCCCGAACCGCGAGTCGTCGAGCCTCGCACGCACTTCAGACGCGCTCGTAGGCCACAAGGCGGGACGCCAGTCGTCGCCCCGCCCTTGCGGCGTAAAATCGCACAGATTCCACAGAGGCCAGATCGAATCGACATGCCCGGCGTCCTGCTCGGGATCGGCAGCGGCGAACAGCAGCTCGGTGCAGTACGCATGGCGAATCTGACCGTCGCACCGGTGAACACGTTGAGCGCCTAGCGCACCGTCGTAGCGCAGCCGGGCACGAGCCGTGTGCGCCGGGCTGGCAACTGGGGAATCGAACATCCGGCGGCATCGTGCGGTAGCCCGCGAGCCGTGGCGCGATATCATCCCCCCAGACGGGCATGCTCTCTGCTTAAAGTTGTAACCCCACCGTCGACCAGCATCTTCCAGCTACCAGTGCAAATGGAGCCGTTTGTGAGCCACGCCCTTTTCTACGGCGAAGGGCCATTCCGCGATAGTCCCCAGGAGCACCGGACAATCGGAGCGGCGCCCTTGTCGCTCGCCAAGATAGATTTCCCGGCTCATGAGACGTTCGAGCCTGCCACCGAAAATCTGGTCATCTGCCTGGCTCTGAAAGGCTCGGTGAACACTGGCTTTCGTTTCGGCGAGCGCTGGGGACGCGACCTGGTACGCCCGGGCATGTTTGCGCCCATCACCCCACCTCACACCGTGGGCGAATGGCAAATCGACGCACCGCATCAGCATCTGGTCGTCTGCCTGCCCGAGCACGCCCTTTTCTCGGCTGCAACCGGTGACGAGCGCTGTACGTCTGGCGCGGACCTTGGGTGGCTGCACGAAAACGCCTTCCGCGACGCGTTCTTGTATCAACTGTGCCTGACCATCTGGGACGAGGCCCGGCACGGCAACCCGCTCGGACCGATGTTCGGCGACTGGGCCCACCTTGCGCTGGCCGCCGGCCTGCTGCGCCGGGCCGGCCGCCACGCCAAGGCGCAACGGGAAACGCACAAGCTTTACGACCGGGAACTCAAGCGCATCCAAGCGTATGTCGACGAGCGGCTCGACCAGCCTATTTCGCTGCGCGACGTGGCAAGCGTGGTCGGGCTGTCGCAGCAAAGCTTCACGCGCGCCCTGAAGGAGGCGAGCGGGCTGTCGCCTCATCAATATCTGATCACGCGGCGTCTCGACATAGCCAAGCAGCTGCTGCTGGACCCGGCTCGCAGCGTTGCCGACATCGCAGCGACCGTGGGCTTCTCCGACCAGGCCCACATGACCACTACCTTCTCGCGTCTGCTCGGTTATACGCCAGGCCATTGGCGCAGAGAGCGCCTGAGCTGAACCGGTCGCGCCCGGTCGAATCCCTACACGAAATCTAAAAAACCGCTTTTATTCTACAAGCGTGCGCGCCGCCGCGTTCCTAACATTGACCCCTGACTTCCATCGGGGAATAGCCATGCAACTCAAACGCATAGAGACCGTCGCTCTATCGGTGGCCGTCATTGCCATGATCGTAGGCATGAGATCAAGAAAGGACAGATGCAATACGCCAGCAAGATTGCCCCAACAGCCGCTCAGCAGTTCTATTCTTTGATTTCATAAGCAGAATTTTGTAATTCGCTTTTTGCACGCCCCGCCTTCCTTTCCGCGAAAGAACCCGATAAATCATGCAGTTCACCCATAATACATTTCATTCCTGCCCGAGCTGCGACCGGCTGCATCCCACCTGGAATCGTTGCACCGAACCTACTTTGCGCGTCGCACCCGGCGAGGTGTTTCAACTGGTTTGCCCCGAGCCATCGAATGGACAGGTCAACCGAAATTCAACCGCGGCGGATGTCGACAAACTGGACTATCGCCTCTCCGACCCGCTTTGCGGACCCGTCTATATCGAGGGCGCGGAGCCGGGCGATACGTTAAAGGTCGATATTCTAAATCTCGAACTAGGGGAATGGGGCTGGACGGCGATCAACCCGAATGTCGGCCTATTATCGGAGGATTTTAGAAATTCCTATTTCCGCTGCTTCGGCCTCCAGCAGGATCATGTCGATATTCTCGGCGAGAAATTTAAACTCAATCCGATGATGGGCGTGCTTGGCGTCGCGCCGGCCATGGACGGCGATTTCCTGTCGGTCACGCCGACTGTGGCGGGCGGCAATATTGATGTGCGCTACCTCACGAAAGGCTCCTCGCTATATCTGCCTGTTTTCAATAAGGGCGCGCTGCTCTCAGGCAGTGACGGCCACGCGCTGCAAGGTGAAGGGGAAATTTCAGGCTTCGCGATCGAGGCACCAATGACCGCCACGCTGAAAGTTGACGTGATCAAAAACCGCACGATCGCCAGCCCGATGCTCGACTTTTCAACGCGACTTTATGAAGAAACCGAATATCGCAGCTTCCTCGGCATCGGTACGGATCTGATGGCCGCCGCGAAAGACAGCGTCCGCTTTGCCATCGACGCACTGGTCCGGTCGCTTCGGGTCGAACCGCATGAAGCCTATGCCGTGCTTGGGACAATCGGCGAATTGCGCATCCACGAAATCGTTAATCCAAGCTGGGTCGTCGGCTGCCTGATCCCCCGCCGGCTGCTAGGTCGCGTCTAACAGACGCCACGCCCCCAACATCGTTTGCTTCAAGGTACAGCCACTAACATCTCTCTTATATTTGAAGGATGAGGTCGTGTTCGAAAGAAAACTAAACCGCGTAGAGACCACTGCACTTTCCATCGCCTGTATCGCAATGACCGCCGGCATGGCTCTCGGCACCCCGCTGATCGTGGGTGCCGCCGGAACATCCGGCCCGCTGGTATTGATTTTATCCACCATCGGGGTTCTCTGCATCGCCTTTTCCTTTGTGCGTTTATCCTCCCGGGTTGGTCATGCGGGCTCGGTTTACGGATTGGTCCGCTATGCCCAGGGCCGGAGTATCGGCTTCATTGCGGGCTGGGCGCTGTTGCTGACCTACGGCATGTTCGTCAGCTCCGCACTGGCCGGTTTCGGAATCTTTGCATCTTTTGTCATCAATCCATTCATCCATCTGCCCTGGGCCGTTTACAGCTTGAGCTGTGGCGTTGTCGTCTGGATCACGAATTACCGTGACATCAAATTATCGACGCGCATTGTACTGGCGATCGAGGTCGTCTCCATCGCGCTCGTCACCATTCTGTCCTTCGTGATCGTGAGCAAGCAGCCCGCCACCGCGCTGCCGTTCAAGCTCAGCAGCACGGGCTTCGTTGGCTTCAGCCATGCCATCGTCTACGGCATCATGACATTTGTGGGTTTCGAAGCCGCCGCCTCGCTTGGAGAAGAGGCGCATAATCCATCGAAAGACATTCCGTTCGCCATTATCGGCACCGTCATCGCGGCCGGCATCTTCTTCACGCTCGTGACCTATGCCCAGACCATCGGTTACGGGATTCCGAACATCCAGGCATTGGCGTCGGCCACGACCCCCCTCAGCGACCTGACATCGCGATATCTTGGTCAGCCGGCCACCATGATCGTCAATATCGGCTGTGCGGTGAGTGCCTTTGCCATGGCGGTCGGCTCCGCGGCGGCCGCTTCCCGGCTGGTGCTCGCACTCGCCCGCGATGGGTTTTTGACGCCGACCGTTATCCCGCTCAATCGCTTCGGATCTCCGGGCATCGCCTCACACTTCGTCATGGCGTTGAACTTCGCATTGCTCATCGCGCTCATCCTCTCCGGTTGCGGCTTTTACGATGTGTTCGCCTATACCTCGACCATCGCGACATTAACCGCGGTCATCGCCTATGGCATGATGGCAGCGGCCACATTCACGCGGTTTGTGCAGCAGGATCTGCAGAACAAGAAACTCTATTTGTCCGTGATACCGGTGATCGGCCTGGCGCTTATGGCCTATACCATGTTCGTCAACGTGTACCCCATGCCTGCATATCCGTTTAACATCCTGACGTATGTCGTGATCGCCTGGATGGTCGTGGGCGGCATCATCGCGACTAACGTTCGTAAAAGCCAACGTCAGGGTGATATTTCCAGCTATCTTGTGACACAGCCGACCGAACATTTGAGCGCCGTGATCAATGAAAACCCGCTTCAGGAAACCATTTAGTGGATCGAACCTAACGCTTGGTACCCCCGTCTGACGGCGGCGATAATCTTATCGGGGTTCGCGGTCCAGACGAAGGGCTCGGGAGCGTCGTTGGTCTCGGTAAGGAAGCGCTGAAGGCGGCCTGGAGATCGACGAGCGATCGGAAGACGCCGCGTTTGAGGCGGCGCTTGGTGAGCTTGGCGAAGAAGCCCTCGACGGCGTTGAGCCAGGAGGCCGAGGTCGGCGTGTAATGGAACACGAAGCGCGGATGCCGATCGAGCCAGGCCCGGACCTTCGGGTGCTTATGGCTGCCATAATTGTCGAAGATTACGTGGACGATCTTTCCGGCTGTGATCTCGACCTCGATGGCGTCGAGGAACCGAATGAACTCCTGATGCTGATCGCGCTGCATGGAGTGCGATCAGCATGACGAGAGCACCTGCCACTTTCTGGCTCACCTGCACGAATGATCACGATCGAAACCGATTCTTCACACGCTTTGCCGCCGAGCCTCGGCGCTGTCGACGCTCGGCTGGCCGGTCTGCATCCGATCATGGCCGACGCGCAACGCATGGCGCTTGCCCTCCGGGAAAGAGCGAGGGCCGCATGAAGCAGCCGGCCAACCCACGCGACTTCAGCGGCTACCGCTGGCAATACCCGTCGATGCGCTGGCCCGGCGGCGCCGGCCTGGCGCTATCGTTCGTGCTCAACGTCGAGGAGGGGGCGGAGCTCTCGCTCAGCGCCGGCGACGCGCGCAACGAGGCGGTGCATGAAGTCACGCACGAGATCACGGGCGCGCCGGACCTGTGCTGGAAAGCCAGTTCGAATACGGCGCCCGGGTCGGCTATTGGCGCATCACCCGCCTGCTGATAGAGGCCGGCCTGCCGCTGACCCTGAATGCCTGCGCGCGTGCGCTGGAAGCCACGCCCTGGATAGCCGCGGATGCTGCCGAGCAGGGGTTTGACATCTGCTGCCATGGCTGGCGCTGGGAGTCGCATGCGGGCATGGCAGAGGACGACGAGCGCCGGCTGATCGCGCGCTGCGTCGAGTCCATCACGCGTCTTTACGGCAAACCGCCGGTCGGCTGGCACACCAAATCCTCCGCATCGGTCAACACGCGCCGGCTGCTGGTCGAGCATGGCGGCTTTCTATACGACAGCGACGCCTACAACGACGACCTGCCTTATTACGGGGTTTGTCGCGATAAGGCCATCTTGATGAGCAGACCCGAAATGACAAGGACTGCTCACATAACCACCGAATAAAACTGCTCGGCGGCGGACGGATAGGTCCCATTCTCGGTTTTCATCTGCCCCTTCCTGATCATATGCATTACTTCGATGCCGGACAGGATGATGCGGGCGCAACGAAAATCCTTGAAGCCTAGCATCGGTCGGGTGATGCGTTTGATGGCCCGATGGTCCTGCTCGACCACGTTATTCAGGTTCTTGACTTGACGAATCGTGATGGCCGTCTCCCGCTCGGCGTTCACCGCGTGCAGCGCGGCCAGATTAGAGCCGCTTTTGTCGATGGTTACCGTCTCAGGCACACCATTCTGAGCGATCGACTTTTCAAAGAAGCGCCGTGCTGCCACCTTGTCCCGCTTGGCTCTGAACAGGAAATCAATGGTTTTACCCGCCTTGTCGACCGCCCGGTAGAGATACCTCCACTGGCCTTTGACTCGGATATACGTTTCGTCCATCCGCCAGCTCTTGCCCACCGGCCGCTTGTGACGGCGAAACGTCTTTTCGAACAGCGGCACCAGTTTAATCACCCAGCGATGCACCGTTGAATGATCGACCGCGATACCGCGCTCGGCCATCATCTCTTCAAGATTGCGCAAACTGAGCGAGTAGGCGACGTACCACCGCACGCACAGCAACATCACATCGAGCGGATAGTGGAGGCGCTTCAGGACCCGGGCGATGCCCGGAGCAAGCGTCTTTCGCGGTGTTTGCGCTTTCTTCATCGGGCAGTCAAAGCATATTTGTCAGCCTCGAATACTACCTCTGCCGCCTTAGCGCGACAGAACCCCTTGCGCGCGACGGTCACCGATTTACCCTTTTTCAGCAGACTGTCGCTGAGAAAGCCGCCGGCTAGCATTCCTACCATCGCCATGAGATAGGGGATGGATGCGCCCAGTCCCGCTTTGGAAAGCGTGAGGTTCAAGCCCTTTTCGAGGTACACGATGAACCACGTCATGAAGAATATCAGCGTCGAGTTGTAGGCGAACTGCGTGATGAACAGGCCCCAAACGGTCTTGTTCTTGAGCATAAACAGAATGTCTCTTCCTTCGACCTTGGCGCTGACCGCGGACTGATCCTGAGATCCGTAGCCGCCGCCCGCCTTGATGTAATCAAGCTCGGCCTGACTGGTTTTCTTGTTGTCCTTCGGGTCGCGATAAACGATCAGCCAGTAAACCCCGAACACGAACCCCACGCCGCCGGTCGCGTAGAACACCATTTGCCAGCCGTATTGGGCCGTGAGAAAAGTCAGGACGGGTGTGAACAATGCGAGACCGATATATTGCGAGCTGATATAGGTCGCCGTCGCCCGCGCGCGTTCGCTTTTGGGAATCCAGTTCGCAACGATCTTCGTATTCGAGAGATAAGAAGGCGCTTCAGCGAGGCCGATCAAGGCGCGACATACCAGCAGCACCGCAAACGAGGCGCCGGCCGTCGCGAAAAGTTGATGGGAAGAAAAGCCCATCGCGAACGTACAAGTGCTCCAGATGACGATTGCGCTGCCGTACAGGACTCTGGATCCGATTCGATCGAGGAGATAGCCGACGGGAATCTGGCTCGCGGCATACGTCCACGTGAACATGGAAAAGAGCAGGCCGAGCTGGGTTGGCGAAAGGCTGAATTCGCCCTGGATCTTGCTGCCAGCAATCGCGAGATTTGCGCGGTCCATGTAATTGATGGCCGTGACTACAAACAGTAGAAACACGATGAAATATCGGGTCTTTGTTGCTTTCATGCTTTCGTTTTCAATATGTCGTTTGGAGGCTTGCGCAGCGTGCTTTGACCACGTCGAAAGACCGCTATACAGGGTCGACAAGCGCCGGTCCGCGACAGACGATACTCGGCGATTTACGGCCATCCGACGCGGCACCCCAATTCGAACGTATTGACGGGCAACCGTTCTTCGGAAGCGGATTCCCGTCGACGGAGCCTGCTCCAATACTGTTTGTTGACCCCGGATTCAAACTGACATTTCGGAGCGCATAACCATTTCTTAGCTCGGTAGGCCAAGCACGTTCACGCCGACGGTTTGCAGCAGCAATATCGCGTTCAGTGATAGCACCGCGGCGGCTGACAAGATTGCGGCGCCTTTCACTAATGTTCGATTTCGATATCGGCCCATGACGTCTTTCCTGCACGTGAACCAGACGAGTGCGACCATCGGGAACGGCAGCGCGAGACTAAGCACTACCTGACTTATGACCAGCGCTTGGGTTGCGTTCACGCCCAGGGCGACCACGATAAAGCTCGGGATCATTGTGATCGCCCGTCGTAGCCAGATAGGGATTCGAAAGCCAACGAAGCCTTGCATGATCATCTGGCCGGCCATCGTGCCGACCACCGAACTCGATATGCCAGAGGCGATCAGGGACAAGAGGAAGATCCCTGCAGCAGCAATGCCAAGCAGGGGCGCGAGCGTGTGATAGGCCGTTTCGATTTCGGCGACGTCAGGATGACCCGCGTGAAACGCGCCGGCCGCCATAATCACCATTGCCATATTGATCATCCCCGCGATCGTCAATGCGATGATCACTTCCCAGTTTGAAAACTTCAGCAGCTTCTTGCGCTCGGCTTCCGTTTTCGGGGGCATACGACTCTGCGTAAGTCCCGAGTGCAAAAAGAGAGCGTGCGGCATGACGGTGGCACCGATGCGATGATGCCTACAGCAATCGTCACCGCCTGCGCGTCGGGCAGTTCAAGCTTGAACAGATGCAGACCGACGCCTGACCAGGCCACTGGGGCGATGAAGAGTTCCGCGAGGTAGGACAAACCGATGATGCCGACCAGCGCCCCGATGACCAACTCCAGTGGTCGGTACCCGGCTTTCTCAAAGAACAATAAGGCATACGTCACGATTGCTGTGACAATCATGCCAATCAAAAGTGGCATGTGAAAGAGCAAGCTCAAGCCGATAGCTCCGCCCAGAAATTCAGCAAGGTCAGTCGCCATCGCGGCGACTTCGCTTACGCCCCACATCAGGTAGACGAGTGGTTTCGGGAAATGGTCCCGACAAAGCTCTGCGAGATTGCGCCCGGTGACGATTCCCAGTTTTGCGGAAAGGACTTGGAATAGCATGGCGATGAGGTTGGCCAGCAGCACAACCCACAACAATGAATATCCGTAGCGCGCACCCGCCTGGATATTTGTTGCGAAATTGCCCGGGTCCATATAAGCGGCCGATACCACGACCGCCGGACCCACAAATGGCAAGAGCACGGACAAGCCGGTTCGGCGACCCTCCAGCACCTCCCTCATCGCGAAGGTCGTACTCCCGCTCATCGATCGGAGGGTTTCCTCGCGAACACGGTCATCCATTGCTTACCTCAATGCGGCTAGGGTTAAAGTTCGCCCTAGGGTGACCAAAAATCGGTTTACCCCAGCGCATCACAACGGTGTCCTGTGTAAGCTTTTTGGCACTGAACTAGTTTTTCGCTATCAAAGCACACTTTTAATTTTTGTGTGCCTTCGTGCAAGCGATGCCTTTCATTTCTATTCCGGCGACATCGAATCTTTCATCGCAGTTGAAATAACTGGCCTTACCGACAAACTGGCGCTAAAGATCCTCGCCATACCCGATGTAGTTGTATTGAACCCCGGCGAAGCGGGGCTTGCGCTCATCGATGAGGTAACTCAAAGGTCGTGGCTACTGACCCTGCCGACAGAGATCCATCGGCGGATGGTGACGTCGGACGGCCAATCACGCATGGACGAATCTAGCGGCAGGGCGGCTGAACACGTGACGAAGGGGCTTCGCTCGGTCGCGCGGATACCGCCGCGTTCGAGCGGCGGTGTGGATTTCATCAGGAACCGCGGCGCGCCTTTTTCGCTGGCTGCCGGATTTGCGCAAGGAAAAACTGCAAGCCTCCCAGTTGCTGCGCGATGTAGCCGCCGCTCGCCATCGATTCAGGCGCGCGGCGGTCTCCGGTGGGGAGATACTCTGCCGAGAAGTCGGCCGTGCGAAACACAATGTCCCAGATCGGGAAAACGGCGCCGTAATTGCAGGAGTTGCGGCCAGCCGCGCGCAGCCCATGATGCAGACGGTGGAAGCGCGGCGAAACAATGAGCCTGTCGCCGAGCCAGCCAAAGGGCATCCGGATGTTGGCGTGGCTCAAGCTTTCAATGAAGCGCATGAAAAGGAAGAGCAGCGGGAATTGCAGGGGCGGAATGCCGATCGCCAGACCCATAACGCCAAACCACAGAGCAGCGACAAGATCGTCCAGCAAGTGATTTCGGTCGTCGGACCAGAAACTCATTTGCCGCTGCGCGTGATGCAGCGCATGCAACGCGTACCAGCTACGAAATGTGTGAGACAGGCGGTGGCGCCAGTAATCGGCGCAGTCGAGAATCAGCGCGTACGCGATGAACGTGATAATCGGATGCCCAAGCAGTGCCGGCACGACACTCTCGAGTGTCGGAGGGATATAGCCGTGATCGACTACAAAACCGTTTACCCACACCTGCACCTGATAGAACAACAGGAAACTGACGACGGGTAAGACACCGACGCGATTGATCACCGTATAGAACGCGTCGGTCAGCACGGTTTTTCGATCTTCCCAGTGCTCGATCGGGAAAAGTGCCTCCAGCGGCCAGCATATGGCGTAAGTGACGATGACCGCGAACATCCCGTAGACGCAAACGAGTGCCCAGTCGAAAGAAAGTTCTTCCCACTGCATCCAGCCGAAGTGATAAAGCACCGGCAAAACCAGGTACTGATCGATCTCGCCGGCGAGGGCGTTAAACAACCTGTCGAGGAATATCAGCATAACGTTCTTTACAAGGTTTCCGCAGTTATCAGGCCCTTACGGCTCAGCTCGGAACTGAGGAAAATGCCATGCGGCGAGCGCCCCACGTCAATGGTCTCATAAGCGCCACTTTTTGGGTCCAGCACCGCGACCTGTTCACGAAAGCGCAGCGTAATCCATAACTTGCCATCCGGCGCGACGCCAATGTCGTCCGGACCAGCGGCATGAAAGGGATAAGTGCGGCGTAACGCAAGGGTGGTGGGATCAAGGGCTACCAAGGAGCCTCCGATGCGGTTGGACACGTAGAGCGTGGCGCCATCCGGCGCGAGGAAGATGTTGTGCGGACCCACTCCCGTTTTTACTCGCCGTAGCACCTCTCCGGTAACCGGGTCGACCTCCGCCACATGATCGCTTCCCATCACGCACACAAGCACCTTGCCGTTGTGCCAAAGCACGCCGGCCGGGGTTGAACCCACTTTCGACTTCCAGCGTATCGCCATGCTGGTCATGTCGAACGAGACAAGCGTTCCCGACCCCTGCATGGAATTGAAGCTCCAGCGGGAATCCGGCGAGAAATCAAGATGGCTTGGCATGGAACCGGGCGAGAAACGCTTGACCAGGCTCAGGTCGTCAGCGCGATAGACATCGACATAGTCGAGCCGAAGCGCGTTAACCACGAGGTACCGATGATCGGGCGTGAAGCCAAGTTGATAAGGATCGGCAATGACCTTATGACCAAGCGCAGTGCCGGTATGTGGATCGACGATGAATACTGCATTGCCACTGGCGTCAGCGATATAGAGCTTATTGCGGTCCTGCGAAAGTGCCCAGTGACTGGGTTCGCGTAGCGTAGGCAAGGAACGAACAACTTTGCGCGATTCCATGTCGATGACCGAGACGCTGGCCTCGCCAGAATTCATCACTATTGCCAGAGAGGATGCGGCCGCGTTGGCGACTCCAGGCCGGAGAGCAATAAATGGCGACAGACTAAGGCTCAAGGGAATGGCGAGGCCACGGCCAAGCACTGCGCGACGTGAAAGCTTCATGGGGGTAAGTGGTTCGGAAGTCAGCTTTCTATTTTGCGGGAAGGGCCGCCTTTGAAGCAAGGAGGAATCGTGCATGGCGGCGAATGGGGAACTATATCGCCGCCCACTTTCAGATTCATAAATCGAACTCAGCGGGCGCAGTTCAGCTGTGCCCGACTGACTCAATTTGCGGCGCAACCTTGCTTGGGGGCGTTTTCACTTTCCGCCTGCGGCGCGTGACGTCGGCGCGGCAAGTTCCATAACCCGGGTTTTAGTAGTGAAGATTCGTCCGCGGTCTGGAACTCGGGCAACACATCCGTCGCTAGCTCTTCCGGGATTTCGCGTGGCGGGCGGTTTGACGCTTGAAGGTTCAAGGTCACGTGGTGAGGTGTTACGCATTTTCCGCAGAACTTTGACGAGGTCGCGTCGTCCCGTCCGGTAGCCGAGAGGACGTTGTTGTGCTGCCTCATCTACTTCGCCAATCGTCGTGCCAACCGCATGAAGGTACTCGTCCACAACGGGACCGGAATCTGGCTGGCGGCCCGGTGGGTGAACCGGGGACAGTTCGTCTGGCCGCAGCCCGGAACCGACACGCGTCGGGAGATCACGCACGAGCAACTGGCTGGACTCGTGCTCGGATTGCCGTGGCAGCGTATTGGGCAAGACGGCGTGATTCGAGTGGTGTAATCCGGCACGGGACAATCGGTGTGGGTAACCACAGCAATGCCAAGGCCACCGATACAAGACAAACAAGAGCTTTCCATCGAAGTCACAGGTCATGGAGAATCTGTTTTCTAAGCACCATCTCGAACGTGACTGAAATGCAATGTTGACGCCATGCGCTCGTCAGAGTCGCACATCTAGACTGTTTCTAGGAAATCGTCACTAGGAACAAATGAAAGACCCCAAGGGAACGTTAATGCCCGCAAAGCGACCTACCAAGATGCCGTCGTTTAATCTGCATCTGATGCCTGTATTCGCAATGTTGGTCTCTTGACACGCGTCTCGCTTGTCGAGTGCTGCTGAGTGATCACATCACCCATAGCCTTTTGGGCTACCCCATTTCGGGCAACGCCTGCGCTGTCGTTTGGCCCATATCACGAACGACCCTGTCACGCGTGCGCAAGTCCGGGGCGATCTCGAGCAAGTCGAACTGGCGGGATATCGTTCGGTCCACACGACTCGCACTATCCTGCCGATATCCAGGCTGCCGATGCACATCTCCACGAGTTCTGTTGGGCCGATCCCTCATATGGAGGTGTTCCAAGCAACGGCTCATATTTGACGGGCAGCACCGCTACTCCCGTGCGCGGCCGCTCGCTTTATTCCGGCATTGAACGGTCAATGTGCTCCCTTAGGTAGACGTACGGATCTGTAGGCCTGAAAGGTCGTGATGGAGGTTATGTGAGTGACATGGTGAAAGCGTTTAGCAGGGACCCGGCACGCAATTCTCATTTTCCCGACGACACCGCGCTTAAAAGAATCCTCGCCGAGCGCATTGACGTGTGCCAGCAAGGCGTTGGTATCGTCCTTGGCATCATCGAAGGGACCCGGCGGCGCATAATCA
>Ga0255336_101166_pt1 | contig 22403 bp, 21 predicted proteins | sample MeOH1_35cm_T3_17_FD_189102 | JGI IMG/M metagenome (GOLD analysis project Ga0255336, IMG submission 189102) | Sandy soil microbial communities from University of British Columbia, Vancouver, Canada - MeOH1_35cm_T3_179 | ecosystem: Engineered > Artificial ecosystem > Sand microcosm > Unclassified ...
ACCGCGATTTCATCGAACGGATTCATCGACATCTTCACGTTCGCGATGTCGACGCCCGTGCCGTCCGACTTCACCCGGACTTTCACGTTGTAATCGACTACTCTTTTGACTGGCACCAGGATTTTCATGCACACGCTCCAAAGTTACGAATACGTCAACCCAACGAGCATTATAACGACTGCCCTCGCGGCAGCCCTGTCGCGGGCGCTTTAGCAGGAGGATATCGCTCCTCAGCGGCGCGACGGCAATATCGAACGGTCGTTCTATTTTAATCTCGAAAAAACCCGGGAGACAACCCCGGGTTCCGACCTACGACTCTAATTTTGCATTGCCGTCTTGTCTTGCTTGTTCCGCAGGCCGTCGGCTCACCACGCGGTGATCACCGACCCGCCGAATTTGCTTTCAACAAACTGCTTCACTTCCGGCGAATGATACGCCGCGACCAGTTTGGCGACCCACGGCTTATTCCTGTCCGCCTCGCGGATCGCGATGACGTTCACATAAGGGCCCTTCGGATCTTCAATTGCGATGGCGTCCTGCTTGGGTTTCAGACCCGCTTCCATCGCGAAGTTCGTATTGATCGCGGCAGCGTCCATATCGTTTAGCGAGCGCGGAATCTGCGCGGCGTCGAGTTCGACGATCTTCAGCTTCTTCGGGTTGTCGACAATGTCGAGCGGTGTCGCCTTCAGACCGGCATCGGCGCGCAGTTTCAGCAAGCCCTGCTTTTGCAGCAACAGGAGTGCGCGGCCGCCGTTGGTCGGATCGTTCGGCACCGCGATCTTCGCGCCCGGCTGCAACTCGGCGAGCAACTTCACTTTCTTCGAATAGATGCCCATCGGGTACGTCACCGTATCCGCGACACGGACCAGCTTGTAGCCGCGGTCCTTCACCTGCGCCTGCAGATACGGGTCGTGCTGATAGCTGTTCGCGTCCAGATCGCCGCCGGCGAGCGCGGCGTTCGGCTGCACGTAGTCGGAGAATTCGACAATCTTGATGTTCAGGCCGTTTTTCGCCGCGACCGTCTTCACGACTTCCATGATCTGCGCATGCGGACCGCCGGTGACGCCGACCTTGATCGTGTCTTCAGCGTGAGCCACGCCGGTGGCGAACAGTGACGCGGCGCCGAATGCGGCGGCCAGTTTCAGAATGAGACGACGTTGCATGTTGGACATTCCCGAATCTATCGATTTTGTTGTTTTACTTATGGCTCAAGCGACGCACGAGCCAATCCCCAAACGACTGCACCAGTTGCACGAAGACGATCAGAATCACCACGACCGTCAACATCACTTCCGGCAGGAAACGCTGATACCCGTAACGAATGCCGAGATCGCCGAGACCGCCGCCGCCGATCGCGCCGGCCATTGCCGAATAGCCGACCAGCGAGACGAAAGTGATCGTCAGGCCGGCGACCACGCCCGGCAGCGATTCCGGCAACAACACCTTGAAGACGATCTGGCTGGTGGTCGCGCCCATCGCCTGCGCGGCTTCGATCAGTCCGCGATCCACTTCGCGCAACGCGGTCTCGACCAGACGCGCGATGAACGGCGCGGCGGCGATCGTCAGCGGCACGACAGCGGCCGCCGTGCCGATCGACGAACCCACCACGAGGCGCGTGAACGGAATCACGGCCACGAGCAGGATGATGAACGGCGTCGAACGAACCGCATTGACGACCACACCCATCACGCGATTCACCGCGATGTTCTGCAGCACGCCCTGGCGATCCGTCAGATACAGCAGCACACCGAGCGGCAAACCCACCAACGCGCCGACCAGTCCCGAAATGCCCACCATCACGAGCGTTTCCCAGAACGACTGGACGAACATATCCAGCATTTCACTCAACATACGAGAGTTCCTCCACCACCACACCCTGTTCACGCAGATACGTCAATGCCCGCGCCACGTTCGCCGGTTCGCCGCCCGCCAGCACCGCGAGCGAGCCGAAAGCCTGCCCCTGGATCTCGTCGATCTGGCCGTGCAGGATGTTGAAGTCGAGTTCGTAGCGGCGAATGGTTTCCGACAGGATCGGCTGATCGACGCCGGAGCCGGTGAACGCGAGCCGCAGCAAGTGGCCGCTGCCGGTCTTGAGTCGTTCTGCGACGCGCGCCTTCATGGCGGGTGGCAGTTCCTGCGCGATCACGTCGCCGATCAACGCGCGCGTGACTTCATGATGCGGTTGCAGGAACACGTCGATAACCTTGCCCTCTTCGACCACGCGGCCCGCATCCAGCACCGCGACGCGGTCGCAGACCTGCTTGATCACGTCCATCTGGTGCGTGATCAGCACGATCGTCAGGTTCAGTTCACGATTGATGCGCTTGAGCAGGTCGAGGATCGAGCGCGTGGTTTCGGGATCGAGCGCGGACGTCGCTTCGTCGGAGAGCAGCACTTTCGGCTTGCTCGCCAGCGCCCGTGCGATACCGACGCGCTGCTTCTGGCCGCCGCTGATCTGCGCCGGATAGCGATCCTTCTGCGCCGTCAGGCCGACCAGTTCGAGCAGCGGCAGCACGTTCGCTTCGATTTCATCGCGCTTCATGCCGGCGAGTTCGAGCGGCAGCGCGACGTTCCCGTACACGGTGCGCGACGACAGCAGGTTGAAGTGCTGGAAGATCATGCCGATCTCGCGACGCGCCTCGCGCAGTTGGGCTGCGGGCAGCGTCGTCAGATCGCGGCCGTTGACGACGATATTGCCTTCGCTCGGGCGCGTCAGCAGGTTGATGGTGCGCACGAGCGTACTCTTGCCCGCGCCGCTGCGGCCGATGATGCCGAACACCTCGCCCGCCGGAATCGACAGATTGACGTTGTGCAGCGCCTCGACCCAGCCCCGGGGCCCGGCGAACCGCTGGGAGATATTGCGTATTTCGATCATGGAAAAACGAAACGGCGGCGACTGTCAGCGCGCGTCATGCGCTCGCGACAAGCGGCCGCCGTTGCTTTTATTGGGATTTGAGCCGGCAATTCTACCGCAGCGCCGACATTCCCTTTAATAATCAATTACGATCTTTTCATAACCGGTTGGAATTAGAGGCCCGCCCGGTGCGAGATGCTCGCGCGCACGCCGGCACTACGACTATGATCGGGCGAACAAAATCAGCATCAGGATAATCGGCAGTCATGGAGACGTCCCCAAGCAGCACTGTGCAGCCCGTCGCGGGCAAGCGAAACGCTGGCGAGCCGCTGCGCTCGTCGGTCACGGCCGGCGACGGCGTGGAATTGCCGCTATACCGCTGGCCGGCCGCCGCGCCGATGCGCGCCACCGTGGCGCTGATCCACGGGCTGGCCGAGCACGCCGGTCGATACGCGGCGCTGGCCGCGCGGCTGAACGCGGCCGGCATCGAACTGGTGGCGATCGATCTGCGCGGCCACGGCCGCGCGCCCGGCAAGCGGGCCTACGTGAAGCGCTTCGACGACTATCTGCTGGACGCGCAAGCCTTGCTCGACGCCGCGGCGCAAAGTTGCGCGCCGCTCTTCCTGATGGGCCACAGCATGGGCGGCGCCGTGGCCGCGCTCTACGCGATCGAGCGCCTCGAAGCGAGCGGCCGGCGCCTGAACGGCCTGATCCTGTCGAGCCCGGCGCTGGCGCCCGGCCGCGACGTGCCGCGCTGGATGCTCAAGCTGAGCCAGGTGATCAGCCGTCTCTACCCCAGCTTCCCCGCGATGAAAATCGACGCCGCGCTGCTCTCGCGCCTTCAACCCGTAGTGAATGCCAATCGCAACGACCCGCTCGTGCATCACGGCGCGATTCCCGCGCGCACCGGCGCGGAACTGTTGCTGGCAATGGCGCGTATCGAACGCGGCCGGGCGGGCTTGCGTGTACCGCTGCTGGTCTATCACGGCACCGCCGACAAGCTCACCGAACCCGAAGGCAGCCGCGACTTCGGCCAGCACGCAGGCTCACCGGACAAGACGCTCACCCTGCACGAGGGCAGCTATCACGAAACGATGAACGACATGGACCGCGATAGGGTGATTGGGGCGTTGATCGAGTGGATCGAAAAACGGCTGGTGGTTAGAGGCTGAACCATGCCCTGAACGACGCCGCTAGCCCGCGTCACGTTTCCAGTCAGGCGGCCGTTTGTCGATGAACGCCTGCACGCCTTCGAGCGCCGACTCATCCATCATGTTGCAGGCCATCGTCTGGCCGGCAAGCTGGTAAGCCGCTTCGATACCCATCTCCAACTGCCGATAGAAGAGGCCTTTGCCCGCGCTCACGGCTTCGACGGGTTTAGCGCAGATGCTGGCGGCGAGCCGCGTGAGTTCCGCGTCGAGCGCATCCGCGGGGACCACACGGTTCACGAGACCTTCCCGCTTCGCGCCCACGGCATCGATGAAATCGCCGGTGAGCAGCATTTCGAGCGCCGCTTTACGCGACAGGTTACGCGACAGCGGCACCGAAGGCGTCGCGCAGAAAAGCCCGAGGTTGACGCCCGAAACGGCAAAACGCGCCGTATCGGCTGCGACCGCCAGATCGCACATCGCGACGAGCTGGCAACCGGCCGCCGTGGCAACGCCTTGCACGCGCGCGATCACCGGTTGCGGCAAGCGCTGGATCGTCATCATGAGCTTCGTGCAGCGGGCGAACAGCGCCTGATAGTACGCGAGCGACGGCGCCGCGCGCATTTCCTTCAGATCGTGTCCCGCGCAGAACGCCCGGCCCGCGCCGGCGATCACGACCACGCGCGCGTCCGACCGGCCGATCTCGCTCAATGCCGTCTGCAGCTCGTCGAGCAAGGCTTCGGAAAGCGCATTAAAGGCATCGGGCCGGTTCATCGTCAAACGCACGACGCCCGGCACACCGTACCCGCCGTGTTCGATCTCGACTAGTGAAGCGTTGCGCGCCTCGGCGTTCATGACTCACTCCTCGTTGCGTGGATGGCGACCGCGCGCGGCGCGGCGGCTCAGATCCCGGCCAGCGAGCGCATGTGGGCGACCACGCTGCGCCCCAGCGCGGACAGGTTGTAGCCGCCTTCAAGACAACTGACGATCCGCCCGCGCGAATAGCGCTTCGCGATCTCGCGCATCTGATCGGTGATCCACGCGTAATCGTCTTCGACGAGGCCCATGTTGCCGAGATCGTCCTCGCGATGCGCGTCGAAGCCGGCCGAGATGAACAGCATCTCCGGCTTGAATTCATGCAGGCGCGGCAGCCACAGCATGTCCACCGCTTCGCGCACCGCCATGCCTTTCGAGCGCGCCGGCAGCGGCACGTTGCACATGTTGGGCGCCTGGTTGTCGGCGCCGGTGAACGGATAGAACGGATGCTGGAAGAAGCTGCACATCAGCACGCGCGAGTCGCCCGAGAACGCCGCTTCGGTACCGTTGCCGTGATGCACGTCGAAGTCGATGATCGCGACGCGTTCGAGTCCGTGCACTTCGAGCGCATGACGCGCGGCGATCGCGATATTGTTGAAAAAGCAGAAACCCATAGCGCGCGCCGGTTCGGCATGGTGGCCGGGCGGCCGCACGCTGCAGAACGCGTTGTCGTAACGGCCTTCGATCACCGCGTCGGTCGCGGCTACCGCAGCACCCGCCGCGCGCAACGCGGCTTGCAAGGTGTGCGGGTTCATCGTCGTATCGGGATCGATTTCGGCCATGCCTTCAACCGGTGACCGGCTGCGGATGTAATCGACGTGGGCTTGCGTATGCACGCGCAGCAGCGCGGCTTCGTCGGCAAGCGGTGCCGACTCGCGCTCGATCAGCGAATCGATGCGGCTCGCGATCAATTGGTCTTCGATTGCCTGCAGGCGCGCCGGGCATTCGGGATGCCATTGCCCCATATCGTGCAGCAGACAGTCGGCGTGGGAATAAAAGCCAGTTGCCATGATTCTTTTCTGCGGCGACGCGCCTTGTGGCGCGTGCGGCGTGTCTCCATCCAGGGGCGCGCGCCCTCGGCGCGCCAACATTCATCAAGTTACCACACGATGCGGCTGTGACGCGTCAGGCACAGTTTTGCGGAAGGCGTCGGGTATACTGCCCCGATCGGTTTTTCCCCGCCTTTCCCTTGACTCTTACGCACCGCGCCCTTTGCTCACTATGACCGTCAAGCTTGCTCTGTCTGCACGAAACCGGCTACGTACCAGAACCCTCGCCGCCGCACTCTCCGTCGCATCGTGCATGTTCATGGCAACCAGTCCCGCGATCGCGCAAAGCGTCGGCAAAAAGCCACCGGTGCTGCTCGCGCAAAGCCAGCCGCAACCCGCTGTGCCGCAAGGGCAAACGTTTGAAGAAGAGATCATTCCGCAGCGCTACGCGAACAATCCCAATGTCGACGCGTTCATCAACGACATGGCCGCGCGTTACGACTTCGACGAGGCCGCACTGCATGCGCTCTTTGCCAGCGTGAGTTATTCGGCAACCGCGGTCAAGCTCGTAACGCCGTCGCCCTCGCCGGCGGTGAAGAACTGGCGCGTGTATCAGTCGCGCTTTCTCGACCAGGTCCGCATCAATGCCGGCGTGCGTTTCTGGCGTGCGAACCAGGCCACGCTGCAGCGCGCGTACGAGGAGTTCGGCGTGCCGCCGGAAGTGGTCGTCGGCATTATCGGCGTGGAGACGATCTATGGGCGCTTCATGGGCAACTTCCGTGTGCTCGACGCACTGACCACGCTCAGCTTCGATTATCCGAACACCGCCAATCGCGCGGATCGCCAGGCAACCTTCCGCAAGAATCTCGAAGACTACCTGGTGTGGACTCGCGACTCGCAGATCGACCCGACCTCGGTGCTGGGTTCCTACACCGGCGCGATCGGTATTCCGCAGTTCCTGCCGAGCAGCATTGTGCAATACGCGGTGAGCTACGACGGCAACCGGCAGATCGACCTGCGCACGAGCCAGGCGGACGCGATTGGCAGCGTGGCGAACTATCTGCGTCAGAACGGTTGGGAAAATGGCCGGCCGGTGGTGTGGAAGATCGGCTCGGACGCCGGCAGCCTGGGCGTCGCGCAAGCTGCCGCCGACGGTCAGCCGGAGCCGCACTGGCCGCTCGATCAATTGCTGCGCGCCGGACTACTGCTGAACGAACCCGGCGTGGATATCGCGTCGGAAGCCGGCACGCCGGTGACGGTGGTGGATCTGCCTTCGCCGGGACGCGGCACCGAGTACGTGCTGGGCCTGAAGAATTTCTACGTGCTGACGCGCTATAACCGCAGCTTCTTTTATGCGCTCGCGGTCTATCAGTTGGGCCAGCGGGTCAAGGCGCAGATGGAAGCAAGCGACGCGGCAAACGCCGGCAACGGCGCGGCAGCGCCGGCTGGCACTTCGCAATAGACGGAACAGGCGGCAGCGGGTGCGGCGAGTTCGCCTCACGAGTAAATATGAAAAAAGCGCCGGTTGTGAATCGGCGCTTTTTTCATTGACGGGCTAGAAGCTCCGCGACGCATTTATGCGGGAAACACACCCGTGGACAGATAACGGTCGCCGCGATCGCATACGATGAACACGATCGTCGCGTTCTCGACCTGCCGCGCGACGCGCAGCGCCACTTCGCACGCGCCGCCCGACGAGATGCCGGCAAAGATGCCTTCCACCGACGCCATACGGCGCGCCATAGCCTCGGCGGCGGCCTGGCTCACATTCTCCACACGATCCACGCGGCTGCGATCGAAAATCTTCGGCAGATAGGCTTCCGGCCATTTGCGGATGCCCGGAATGCGCGAACCCTCTTCGGGTTGCGCGCCGATGATCTCGATCGCCTGGTTCTGCTCTTTCAGATAAGTGGACACGCCCATGATCGTGCCGGTCGTGCCCATGGACGACACGAAATGGGTAATGCGACCTTCGGTATCGCGCCAGATTTCCGGGCCCGTGCCTTCGACGTGCGCGGCCGGATTGTCCGGATTGGCGAACTGGTCGAGGATGATGCCCTTGCCTTCGCGCTGCATCTGCTCGGCCAGATCGCGTGCGTACTCCATCCCGCCCGTGACCGGCGTGAGCACGATCTGCGCGCCGTACGCGGCCATGCTCTGACGGCGTTCCACCGACAGATCTTCCGGCATGATCAGCACCATTTTGTAGCCACGGATCGCGGCCGCCATAGCCAGCGCAATACCGGTGTTGCCGCTGGTCGATTCGATCAGCGTGTCGCCGGGCTTGATGCGCCCGCGCGCTTCCGCTTTCTTGATCATCGACAACGCAGGGCGATCCTTCACCGAGCCCGCAGGGTTGTTGCCCTCGAGCTTCGCAAGGATCACGTTGTTGCGGCTGCGGATCTCGTCGTCAGGGAGCCGGACGAGTTGCACGAGCGGCGTATTGCCGATCGTGTCTTCAATCGTTTTGTAAGCCATATCGGTTTTGGTGCTGTCGGTGCGCGAAGTCTTAATCCGTCGATTCTAAACCACCGTGCCCCCACCTGCCGCGCGGCCCTTCTGTCCGCATGGATGCAGGCGCCCGTCCGCGAACGCCTTCAACGCAAAAAGCCCGCGGCTGAGAACCGCGGGAGCCAGTCATCTGCATGACAGCTGAAGGAGTGTTCGTGACGACTCCGACCATGAAGGAAAACTGCGCGAATGGAGCAGGCGCGCGGCCGTCGGGCCCGCGCGCCAGCTCCGCGTCAGGCTATTTCTTCACTGCCACCGTGGCACTGTTCTTCGGCGCGTTGGCCGGAACGGCCGCGCCTTTGGTCTGTGCAGACGCCGCAGCCTGCGTGTTAGCAGCCGCGCCAGCCGGACCGACAGCGAGACCCTCCGCCTGCAGGCGCTCGACGGTATGCCCGCCCATGCCCTTGACGCGCTTGCCGAGATCGGCCGGGTCCTTGAACGGACCATGCGCTGCACGCTCGTCGAGAATGGCTTTCGCTTTGGCAGGACCGATGCCCTTGATGCCGCGCAGCGCGTCCTCATTAGCCGTGTTGACGTCGACCGCCGCATAAGCGTGGCCGAAAGCGGCGAGCATGGCCGCGGTAACCAGAATTTTTCGAAACATATGGAATCTCCCTCGTACAACCGGTTGGAGACCATCACCAACCGGGAGATTCCAGTTTAAAGAGGGATCCGAATTATTTACACCTGGCCGAATAGCCAACGTACGTAACGATCGACACCTTCCTGCACGCTCAGGAACGGCGCGTCGTAGCCGGCCGCGCGCAGCTTCGACTGATCCGCCTGCGTGAAGCACTGGTACTTGCCGCGCAATGCATCGGGGAACGGAATATATTCGATCATCCCGCGCTGCACCTGTTCCGCGAGCGACAACACCGGTTCGTTGTTCAGCGTTCGCAGCGTATTGACCACCGTGCTGGCGATGTCGTTGAACGGTTGTGCACGGCCGCTACCCAGATTGAAGATGCCCGACTTGTCCGGATTGTCGAAGAAGAACAGGTTGACCTTCACCACGTCTTCAACCGAAACGAAGTCGCGCGTCTGCTCACCCGCCGCGTAGCCGTTGTATTCGCCGAACAGCTTGACCTTGCCCTCGGCGCGGAACTGGTTGAAGTTGTGAAACGCCACCGACGCCATGCGTGCCTTGTGCGTTTCGCGCGGCCCGTATACGTTGAAATAACGGAAGCCGGCAATCTGGCTTTTCGCCGTGGGCAGCACGCGGCGGATCACCTGGTCGAACAGGAACTTCGAGTAGCCGTACACGTTCAGCGGCTGCTCGACTTCGCGCTCTTCGACGAAACGGCTCGAGCCGCCGTACGTAGCCGCCGAGGATGCATACAGGAACTGGATGTTCTGCGCGAGGCAGACGTCGAGCACCTCGCGGCTATAGCGGAAGTTGTTGTCCATCATGTAGCGGCCGTCGGTTTCCATCGTGTCCGAACAGGCGCCTTCGTGGAAAATCGCGCGCACCTTGCCGAAGTCCCCGCGCTTGAAGCGTTCGACGAACTCGGTTTTGTCGAGGTAGTCGTCGATCTCGCAGTCGACCAGGTTCTTGAACTTGTCCGCGCGCGTCAGATTGTCCACCGCGATGATGCGCTGTTCACCGCGCTCGTTGAGCGCCTTCACGAGATTGCTGCCGATAAAACCGGCCGCGCCGGTGACGATGAGGGTCATGATGATCCTGCGGTAGTGAGCTTTGCATAGGATCGGAGTAAGCGCTCTGTGACGACTCCGATCGACAGGTTCAGTTGCCGTCCCGCGGATCCCTCTATGCGCCGTTCATGACTCAAGCACAGCGAGGAACCCGGCGGTCCGCATCAATGAAAAAGTTCGTCGTAGTCGACAGTGGCGGTGCCCAGTTTGCCGACCACGATGCCGGCCGCGCGATTCGCGAGCCCGACCGCCTCGACCAGCGTGAGACCCGCGCCGAGCATGGCGGCGAGCGTGGCGATCACGGTGTCGCCCGCACCCGAAACATCATACACTTCGCGTGCGACAGCCGAAGCGTGCAGGACGCCGTCGTCCGAGAAGAGCGTCATACCCTCTTCCGAACGCGTCAGCAGCAGCGCCTTGAATTCCAGGTCGGTGCGCAGTTTCGTTACGCGCGCGAGCAGATCTTCTTCCGATTTCCACTGACCGACCACCTCGCGCAACTCAGCACGGTTCGGCGTGATCAGGGTAGCGCCGCGATAGCGTTCCCAGTCATCGCCCTTCGGATCGACCAGCACCGGCTTGCCCGCCGCATTCGCCTTCGAGATCATCTGCGTGACGTGGGTCAGGCCGCCCTTCGCATAGTCGGACATCAGAATCACGTCGTGCGACGGCAGCAGTTCGTCGAACCGGGCGAGACCCGCGAGCAGCACCTCGTGCGCCGGCGAATTTTCGAAGTCCACACGCAACAATTGTTGCTGGCGTGACAGCACCCGCAGCTTGATCGTGGTGAGGAGCGCCGGGTCGCGCTCGAGATACGGCTTTACGCCGCTTTCATTCAGCAACTGCACGATACGCTCGCCGGGCTCGTCATGGCCGACCACGCATAGCAAGCCTGCCTGTGCGCCGAGCGCGACCGCATTGCGCGCGACGTTCGCCGCGCCGCCGAGGCGGTCTTCCTGACGCTGCACCAGCACGACCGGCACAGGCGCTTCCGGCGAAATGCGGTTCACGTCGCCGAACCAGTAGCGATCGAGCATGACGTCGCCCACCACCAGCACGCGCGCCGCGGCGAGCCGTTCGCGCGGCACGACGGTAAGCTGCGGCGCGGGCGTGGACGCAGCGGCACCGGGCGTGGTCTCAGGCATCGGCCGGAAGTTCAGAGGGTTGGGCATAAGGGCGTCCAATCGAGTGATAGTCGATGCCGAGCTCGGTCATCGCGTCCGGTTCATACAAGTTGCGTCCGTCGAAAATCAGCGGCGACTTCAGCACCGATTTCAGATGGACGAAGTCCGGACTCTTGAATTCTTTCCATTCGGTCACGATCACGAGGGCGTCGGCGCCCGTAAGCGTTTCGTCCTGCGTGGTCGCAAAGGCGAGACGCGCGAACTGGTCCGGTGCGTCATGCAGATCCATGGCGAACACGCGGCGCGCTTCGGTCACCGCGACCGGATCGTACGCGCGCACGTGGGCGCCGCGCGCCAGCAGTTCCGCGATCAGGCGGCGGCTCGGCGCCTCGCGCATGTCGTCGGTATTGGGCTTGAACGCAAGCCCCCACACCGCGAACGTGCGGCCGCTCAGATCGTTGCCGAGCTTGCTCGTGATCTTTTGCACCAGCACGTCTTTCTGCCTGTCGTTCACTTCTTCGACCGCTTCCAGAATGCGCAGATTGTGGCCGCTTTCGCTGGCCGTGCGGATCAGCGCCTGGACGTCTTTAGGGAAGCACGAGCCGCCGTAGCCACAACCCGCATACAGGAAGTGATAGCCGATCCGCGGATCGGAGCCGATGCCGCGGCGCACCGCTTCGATATCCGCGCCGACGCGATCGGCCAGATTCGACATTTCGTTCATGAACGAGATGCGCGTGGCGAGCATCGCATTCGCGGCGTATTTCGTGAATTCGGCCGAGCGCACGTCCATGTACAGCGTGCGTTCGTGATTGCGGTTGAACGGCGCGTACAGACGCTTCATCAGTTCGCGCGCGCGCAAGCCGGCTTCGTCTTCGTCAAGGCCGATCACAATGCGGTCGGGGCGCATGAAGTCGTCGACCGCCGCGCCTTCCTTCAGGAATTCCGGATTGGACACCACCGAGAAGCGATGTTGCGCGCTGCCGGCAAGTCCGCGTTTGGCCAATTCTTCTTCGACCACCGCGCGCACACGCTGCGCGGTGCCGACCGGCACCGTCGACTTGTCGACGATCACCTTGAAGCCGTTCATCGTGCGGCCAATGTTGCGGGCCGCTTCGAGCACGTATTGCAGATCGGCCGAACCGTCTTCGTCCGGCGGCGTGCCGACGGCAATGAACTGCACGTCGCCGTGCGCGACGCTGGCTTCGACATCCGTGGAAAACGTGATGCGGCGCGCCGCGCGCGTGCGGGCGATCATCTCCTGCAAACCGGGCTCGTGAATCGGCACGCCGCCGTTGTTGAGGATTTCGATCTTGCGCGGATCGACGTCGAGACAGAAAACGTCGTGACCGATCTCGGCGAGACACGCGCCAGTAACGAGACCCACATAGCCCGTGCCGATAATGGTGATTTTCATACGCTATCCGGTAGAGGGTTCCGGTGATGATTCCCGGCGATGAAGCCAGTCATGAACATGTTGCGAAATCCGCCCGCGCAGGGCGGTTGTCACACGCCGGGGCAGCAGCGCGACCGCGCGGCCAAAGCCGGCGTTGCAGCCTGAGCCTCAGTTCGATGCGGTGATCGGCTCGACGCGACGCGGCGCATAGGTTTCCCAACCGCTGCAACCCGGGCACTGCCAGTAGAAAAGCCGTGCCCTGAAGCCGCAATTCTGGCACGTATACCGTGGCAGATTTTTGGTGCGCTGGCGAATCAACGTGCGCATCAGTTCGAGTTCGCTGCGCCGCGGTTCTTCCGCAACGGCTTCCTGCGCCTCGAGCAGCCGCGTCATGCCCGCCAGATTCGGCGACTTCTGCATTTGCGAGCGCGCCAGCGCATGCGCGGCCTCGGGTCCGCGCAACGATGCGACGTGTTGATAAGCAACGTCGAGCAGATCGTTGGTCGGATAGCGGTCCACCCACGTGGTAAGCAGATCGGCGCCATCTTGCGGGCGGCCGAGCGCTTCGTAGGCCTTCATCAGCTTTTCGGCGACCAGCGGCAGATAGGCGGGGTTCTGCTCCTCCACGCGCCGCCATTGGGCAATCGCCGCTTCCTGCGCGCCGCCTGCCGCGTCGACGTCGCCGAACAGGATCGTGGCGCGCACGTTGGTCGGGTTCGCCTTCAAGGCGAAGCCGAGTTGGCGGCGAGCCTCGTCGGGTTTCTTCTGTTGTAGCGCTTCCTGCGCAAGTTCGCAGTGGAACTGCGCGATTTCCTTGTCCAGCGACTCCGCGCCCATCGTTTCCAGATGACGGGCCGTGTCGATCGACTTGACCCAGTCCTTCTCGATTTCGTAGATGGTGAGGAGCGCCCGCTGCGCGCCCAACGCGTAGTCGCCGGTTTCGAGCGAGCGGAAGGTTTCCTCCGCGCGGTCGAGCAGACCCGCTTTCAGGAAATCCTGCCCTAACTCGTAGAGCGCGTGATCGCGCTCGCTGACCGGCAGGTCGGCGCGGCTCAACAGATTCTGATGCACGCGAATCGCGCGGTCCGTCTCACCGCGTCGACGGAACAGATTGCCCAGCGCGAAGTGCAATTCGACCGTTTCGGGATCGAGCTTCACCACTTCGATGAACGCATCGATCGCCTGGTCCGGCTGCTCGTTGAGCAGGAAGTTCAGCCCGCGAAAATACGAGCGCGGCAGGTTGGCGCTTTCGGAGAGCAGCGTCTTGAGGTCGTAGCGCGCAGCCATCCAGCCGAACGCGAAAGCGACGGGTATGACAAGCAGCCACCAGAAGTCTAGATCCATGCGATTAATGCAAATGTACGGGAAAGCGAAGACGGAAAGCCGCGCTCATGGTGCGCGGCACAAGGAATTCAGATCAGCGGCGGCATGGGCGGTTGCTCGACCACGACCGGAGCTTCGCGCGCCACGCGCAACTCGCGCTTGAGCCGGCCATTTTCCATGCGCAAGCGCACCATGGCCGGCATCGACGACACCAGCCCGGCCAGCAACCCGACCACGAAGAACACGAGGCCGATCAGGATCAGGGGCTGCGACCACGTGTAACCACCGGGAAATTTCAGCGTAGCAGGATCTGTATTGGAAAGCGCCAGCACCAGCAGCAGCACGAACACCAGCACCCGGATCAGCCAGACGATAAATTTCATGAATAGGTCTCTTGACGGCAGTTGCGGGGTGACGCCGGCTTGATGACGCGTCGCGCCACGGTGTTGCCCGCGCCGAAGTGACCCGTATTGTAATTGAAGCCCTCGCGGCTGGGCAGGAACTGGCGGATTGCGGGCTTACGCGGCTTTATCTTGCCGCAGGCAGCAGGGACGGCGGGGCGGTTTGTCCGGGTTCTACAGTCGCGCTTGTGGACCGTACTTCGGGCCGGGCGGAACGTGGCGGCACAAAAACGCAAACGCACAGACGAAAAAAAAGCGCCCGAAGGCGCTTTTCTGGTCTCTTGCCGGCTGGCTTTGGCCGCTGACACTATCTATGCCACGCTGTAACTGGCGCAGCGAAGCATTTACAGGTCGTCATCCGGCTCTTCGGCCTTCAACGGCTCACCCGCGCGACGATCCACCCGTTCGCGCAACTCCTTGCCCGGCTTGAAGTGCGGTACGTACTTCTCAGGTACTAACACCTTTTCGCCCGACTTGGGATTACGCCCGACGCGGGACGGACGGCGGTTAAGGCCGAAGCTGCCGAAGCCGCGAATTTCAATGCGATGACCATTGGCAAGTGCCTCCGACATCGCATCAAGCATCGTCTTCACCGCGAAATCCGCATCCTTAAGGACAAGTTGCGGAAATCGCGTAGCCAGCTGGGCGACCAATTCCGATTTGGTCATACTGCAGCAGACCTCTCAAGAAAACGCCGGGCCGCCCCCAAGCTTTCTTGGCCCCCTTGGGGGCCCTGGCGCGAAGCGACAGGTTTGGGGGCGCTCCTCAATTACGGGTTCTGGCCGTCGAGCTTGGCCTTCAGCAGCGCGCCGAGGTTCGTCGTGCCGGTGGCAGCCGAACTCGAGTCCGACGAAGCCAGGCCGCGGATCGCTTCCTGTTGCTCGGCCGAATCCTTAGCCTTGATCGACAGGTTGATGCCACGCGACTTGCGATCGATGTTGATGATCATCGCGTTGACCTTGTCGCCGTCCTTCAGCACGTTGCGAGCATCTTCCACGCGGTCTTGTGCGATTTCCGAAGCGCGCAGGTAGCCTTCGACTTCCGCCGACAGTTGAACCACAGCACCCTTCGCGTCCACCGTCTTGACCACGCCGTCGACGATCGAACCCTTGTCGTTCATGGCAACGAAGTTGCTGAACGGGTCGCCTTCGAGCTGCTTGATGCCCAGCGAAATGCGTTCCTTCTCGACGTCGATGCCGAGAACGATCGCTTCCACTTCGTCGCCCTTCTTGTACTTGCGAACTGCCTCTTCGCCCGTTTCCGACCACGACAGGTCCGACAGGTGAACCAGACCGTCGATGCCGCCCGGCAGACCGATGAAGACGCCGAAGTCGGTGATCGACTTGATTGCGCCTTGCAGCTTGTCGCCCTTCTTGAAGTTGCGGCTGAAGTCGTCCCACGGGTTCGGCTTGCATTGCTTCATGCCGAGGCTGATACGGCGGCGGTCTTCGTCGATTTCCAGAACCATGACTTCGACTTCGTCGCCCAGTTGCACAACCTTCGACGGTGCAACGTTCTTGTTCGTCCAGTCCATTTCCGACACGTGGACCAGGCCTTCGATGCCCGATTCGACTTCGACGAATGCGCCGTAGTCAGTGATGTTGGTGACCTTACCGAACAGGCGCGTGCCCGACGGATAACGGCGCGAGATGCCTTCCCACGGATCGTCGCCCAGTTGCTTGATACCCAGCGAAACGCGGTTCTTCTCTTGATCGAACTTGAGGATCTTCGCGGTGACTTCCTGGCCAACCGACAGCACTTCGCTCGGGTGACGCACACGACGCCATGCGATGTCGGTGATGTGCAGCAGGCCGTCGATACCACCGAGGTCCACGAACGCGCCGTAATCCGTGATGTTCTTCACCACGCCTTCCACGATCGCGCCTTCCTTCAGCGTTTCGAGCAGCTTTGCGCGCTCTTCGCCCTGGGTCGCTTCGATCACGGCACGGCGCGACAGCACGACGTTGTTACGCTTGCGGTCGAGTTTGATGACGCGGAATTCCAGCGTCTTGCCTTCGTACGGGGTCGTGTCCTTGACCGGACGCGTGTCGACCAGCGAACCCGGCAGGAACGCGCGGATGCCGTTGACCATGACGGTCATGCCGCCCTTGACCTTGCCCGTGATCGTGCCGGTCACGAGTTCGTTGTTGTCGAGGGCCTTTTCCAGCGACAGCCACGAAGCCAGACGCTTCGCCTTGTCGCGCGACAGGATCGTGTCGCCATAGCCATTTTCCAGCGCGTCGATCGCGACGGAAACGAAGTCGCCCGCCTGCACTTCTACCTCGCCCGCGTCGTTCAGGAACTCTTCGAGCGGGATGTAGGCTTCGGACTTGAGACCAGCGTTGACGACCACGAAGTTGTGGTCAACGCGCACGACTTCGGCGGAAATCACTTCGCCGGCGCGCATGTCTTGCTTGGTCAGCGACTCTTCGAACAGAGCCGCAAAAGATTCGGTATTCGGGGTAGAGGTTTGCAGGTCGGACATAAAAATCAAAATTTGCATGGTTCTCGCGGTGCCCGGCTGGCCGGACGGTCAGCAATATCGGCAAGAATGCGAATGCCACGCGGGGTTAAAGGGTTAACACAACGCCTCGCGACGACGCGCGAAGCACCTACTGACAACGAACTTCTACTGCGCCCGCCGCTGATGCACAACCGGTACTTTCATCAGGCATGCGGGACTAAAGCTTCATACCATTGCACCACCTGCTCGACCGCCTGGTCGACTGACAATGCGGAGGTATCAAGCAGCTTGGCGTCCGCTGCAGGCTTGAGCGGCGCGGCTACGCGCTGACTGTCACGCTCGTCGCGCTCACGCAAATCCCGGAGCAAGTCATCTATGTTAGCAGAAAATCCTTTTTGGATCAATTGCTTATGCCGCCGCGCCGCGCGGGCCTCGACGCTTGCGGTCATGAACACCTTCAGCACGGCATCCTGGAAGATGACCGTGCCCATGTCGCGGCCGTCGGCAACCAGCCCCGGTTCCTTGCGGAAAGCCCGCTGGCGCGCCACCAGCGCGGCGCGCACGGGCGCGTGCACGGCGATCGCCGAGGCGCGGCTGCCCACTTCCTCGGCGCGAATTTCGGCCGACACGTCGAGGCCGTCGAGTTGCGCCAGCCCTTCGCGAAAAGTGATATGCAGATCGTCGATCAGCTTTACAAGGGCGTCGACGTCGTGCGCGTCAATGTTGTAGCGCAGGCTGGCAAGCGCGGCGAGACGATACAGCGCGCCGCTGTCCAGCAAATGGAAGCCGAGGCTCGCGGCAACCAGCGCGGCCACGGTGCCTTTGCCGGAGGCACTCGGGCCGTCGATCGTAATGACGGGCGTCTGGTGAAAGGGACGGGTCGGTTTCATCGAAAAAGTTGCACGTCGGTCGATTCGGGGTCGAATCAGGGTTGAGCAAGCGCAATGAAGCGCTCGAAATAATCCGGAAAAGTCTTGCCGACGCACTTCGGGTCGTTGATACGGACCGGTACGCCGCCGAGACTCACCAGCGAGAAGCACATGGCCATGCGGTGATCGTCGTAGGTATCGATGGCGGCGTTCGGAATCAGCTTTTCAGGCGGTTCGATGACGATGAAGTCCTCGCCTTCCTTCACCTTGGCGCCGACCTTGCGCAGTTCGGTCGCCATTGCGGCGAGCCGGTCGGTTTCCTTCACGCGCCAGCTGGCGATGTTGCGCAGCGTGGTCGCGCCGTCCGCGAACAGCGCCGCGACAGCGATCGTCATTGCAGCGTCGGGAATCAGGTTGCAGTCCATGTCGATCGGCTCGAGCTTGCCGCTGTCGTGGCCGACGCCGCGCACCTCGATCCAGTCGTCGCCCATCTGCAGGTTCGCGCCCATCTTGATGAGCGCATCGGCAAAGCCGACGTCGCCCTGGATGCTGGCCCGGCCGACGCCCTCCACTTTCAGCGGGCCGCCGCCGAGCGCCCCGGCCGCGAGGAAATAAGAAGCGGACGACGCATCGCCCTCCACCATGATCCTGCCCGGCGACTGATAGCGCTGCCCCGCCGGCACGACGAACTGATGCCAGCCGTGGCGTTCGACCTTGATGCCGAAGCGCTCCATCAGCTTGATGGTGATCTCGATATACGGCTTCGAGATCAGTTCGCCGTCCACCTGCACGGTACTCACGCCGCTTCCGGTCCGCAAGAGCGGCAGCGTCATGAGAAGCGAGGTCAGGAACTGGCTCGACACGTCGCCGCGCACGGTGATCGGCGCGTCGGCATTGATCTGCCCGGGGCGAATTCGCAGCGGCGGATAGCCTTCGTTCTCTTCGTAGTCGATCTTCGCGCCGAGCTGGCGCAGGCCGTCGACCAGATCGCCGATCGGCCGCTCGTGCATGCGCGGCACGCCGTGAATGCGATAGTCGCCGCCATTGACCGCCAGCGCCGCCGTCAGCGGACGCACCGCCGTGCCGGCGTTGCCGAGAAACAGATCCGCCGTGCGCGCCGTGAACGCACCGCGCGTGCCGGTCACGACGCAGGTGTCGCCGTCGCGCTTCAGACGCACGCCGAGTTTCTCGAGCGCGTCGAGCATCACGCGGGTGTCGTCGGAGTCGAGCAGGTTCGTGATCGTCGTTTCGCCTTCGGCGAGCGCCGCGAGCAGCAGCACCCGGTTCGAGATGCTCTTCGAGCCAGGCAGACGAATCGTGCCGGACGCGCGAGAGAACGGTCCGAGATCGAGGAATTCCATGATTGAGTCCAGTTTCCGGTTATTTCGACGCGTCGCCATTGGCGACGCCGCCAGCGCGCTGTTCCTGCCATTCGGTACGCGCTACGCGCGAGCGCGCGAACACGGTTTCGAGGGCGGCACCGTCGGCGGCTTCGATTGCCGCGCGCAGGCCGGCAAGTACCGCCGTATAGGCGTCGAGTTCGTCGAGCAGCGCGACCCGATTGGCCACGCAGACGTCGCGCCACATTTCCGGGCTCGACGCGGCAATGCGCGTGAAATCGCGGAAGCCGCCCGCCGCGAACGAGAATTTCAGCGCGGCATCGGGTGAATTGAGAATCTGCTCGACCAGCGCGAACGAAAGCAGGTGCGGCAAATGGCTGACCGACGCGAACACGCGGTCGTGCTGCTCGGGCGCCATGTCACGCACAAGCGCACCGGTGGCCCGCCACATGGCGGCGACACGCTCCACGGTTGCCGGCGCATTCTCCGGCAGCGGGCACAACACGACATTGCGGCCCACATACAGCTCGGGCAAGGCCGCCTCCACGCCGCTGGCTTCGCGGCCGGCAATCGGATGCCCGGGCACGAACTGGCTGATGCGCGCGCCGAGCGCCGCGCGGGCGGCGGCGACCACGTCCGACTTGGTACTGCCGGCGTCCGTGACGATCGTGGCCGGATCGAGAAACGGCGCGATGCGTTCGAGCAACGGCTGTGTCTGCGCGACGGGCGCGGCCAGCAGCACGAAGTCGGCACCGGACAATGCTTCGCGCAGCGAGGCGTCGTCGTTCAGCGCCGCCGAGCCGTCGATCACACCCAGTTCCAGAGCGCGCTCGGTCGACGCGGACGAACGTCCGACACCGATCACCGTGCGCGCACCCTCGGTCCCGTTCCGTTCGCGCAGCGCGCGCGCGAGCGATCCGCCGATCAGGCCGACACCGAAAATTACCAGCTTGTCAAAAGAAAACGCGGCCACGTCGGTCACATAGAGCGCGCCTTTCAATACCGACGAGGCGCGCGGGTCAAGGGTTACCGCTTAAGCGGGGTCGAGCGCTTTTTCGAGCGCAGCAAGGAATGCTTCGTTTTCTTCCGGCAAGCCGATCGTGACACGCAGCCATTGCGGCAAACCATAGTTGCCGACCGGCCGCACGATCACGCCCTGCTTCAGCAGCTCCAGGTTGACGCGGCCGCCTGCTGCGTCGTCGTTGCCGACACGTACCAGCACGAAGTTGCCGTCCGACGGCACATACTCCAGACCGAGCTTGTCGAAGGCTTCGGTCAAACGGCGATAGCCTTGCGCGTTCAACGCGGCGCTCTTCTCCAGAAACGCCCTGTCGTTCAGCGCGGCGATCGCCGCGGCTTGCGCCAGTGTGTTCACGTTGAACGGCTGACGCAGACGATTCAGCAGATCGGTCAATTCAGGCTGTGCGATCGCGAAACCCACGCGCAAACCGGCGAGGCCGAACGCCTTCGAAAATGTTCGCGACACCAGCAGATTCGGGTAGCGGCGCACCCACGCGATCGAGTCGTAGCGCTTCTCTTGCGGCAGATATTCCGTGTACGCCTCGTCGAGCACGACGACCACGTTGCGCGGCACCTTGTCGAGAAACGCTTCGAGCTTCGTGCCTTCAATAAACGTGCCGGTCGGGTTGTTCGGGTTGGCGACGAAAATCAGGCGCGTGTCGTCGGTAATCGCCGCGAGCATTGCGTCGAGGTCATGACCGTATTTGACGGCCGGCACGACGATCGCGCGAGCGCCCAGGCCTTGCGTGGCCAACGCGTAAACCGCGAACGAGTACTGCGCATAGACGATCGACTGGTCCTTTTCCACAAACGCGTGTGCGGCGATTTCGAGGATGTCGTTGCTGCCGTTGCCGAGCGTGATCCAGTCGGCCGGCACGCCGTAGCGCTCGCTCAGCGCAGCCTTCAGCTCGAACGCGTTGGCGTCGGGGTAGCGGCCCAGTTCGCTGGCGGCCTGCGCCATCGCGCGCTGTGCCGATTCCGGCATGCCGAGCGGATTCTCGTTCGAGGCGAGTTTCACGATGGTCTTTTCGTCCAGATCGAATTCGCGGGCCACTTCCGAAATCGGTTTGCCTGCGATGTAAGGCGCAATGGCACGCACGTAGGAAGGACCGAAAGACGCTGTCATGAGAATCTCCGAACGACTATGAGTAATGGGATGTGCGGCTGGGCGCGCCCGGGTGCTGCAGGGTCGCCGTTTGAATATCATCAGCGGGCGCGCGGATACGAGCCCAGAATCTTCAGGAACGCAGCCTTCTCGCCGAGTTCGGCGAGCGCGGCGGCGACCGCCGGATCGTCGCGATGGCCTTCGAGGTCGATGTAGAAGTAGTACTCCCACGTGCCGACCCGTGCCGGACGCGATTCGAAACGCGTCATGGACACGCTGTGGCGTGCCAGCGGTTCGAGCAGCTTGAATACGGCGCCAGGTTCGTTATGCACGGAAACGATCAACGACGTCTGGTCATAACCGCTCGGGCCGGTCGGCTGTTTGCCGATCATCACGAAGCGCGTGCGGTTGTGCGGATCGTCCTGGATCAGCGCATACGCCACCTGCAAGCCATAGTGCGTCGCGGCGCGATCGCCGGCGATCGCCGCCACGGTCGGGTCTTCCGCTGCCATGCGCGCTGCTTCCGCATTGCTCGACACTGCCTGGCGCTCCAGATGCGGCGCGTTGGTCGACAGCCAGCGCTGACATTGGGCAAGCGCCTGCGCATGCGCGCACACGCGCGTTACACCGGTGAGGCCACCGTTCAGCGTCAACAGATTGTGGTGGATCGGCAAAGCCAGCTCGCCGCCGATCGTGAGTTGCGTTTGCAGCAGCAGATCGAGCGTGCGCGACACCGCGCCTTCGGTCGAATTCTCGACAGGCACGACGCCGAATTCCGCGGCGCCCGCCTCGACCGAGCGGAACACTTCGTCGATCGACGGGCACGGCAGGCCTTCGATCGACTGACCGAAGTACTCGTGCATCGCCTGTTCGCTGTAGGTGCCGACCGGGCCGAGATAAGCGGCCTTGATGGTCTTTTCGAGCGCGCGGCTCGCGGCCATGATCTCGCGCCAGATCGCGCTGATATGCTCGCTTGCGAGCGGCCCTTCGCTCATGTCCTGCAGACGCGCGATCACCTGCTGTTCGCGCTCGGGCCGAAACACCGGTGCATTGAAATGCTTCTTGACCTCGCCCACTTCGAGCGCTACCGCCGCGCGTTGATTGAGGAGCGCGATCAGTTGCGCGTCGAGCGCGTCGATGCGTTCGCGAAGAGGTTTGAGTCGGGTATTGAGTTCGTCGTCCATGCGTGAAAACGGCCCTGCCGGTAGCTGCTGCACAAATGCGTGCTGGAAAGGAAGCGCGCGCCCCGATGACTCAGGCGCTGCGCTGTTCGAATTCCTTCATGTATTCGACAAGCGCTTTGACGCCCTCGAGCGGGACGGCGTTATAAATCGACGCCCGCATGCCGCCGACGGACTTGTGGCCCTTTAGCTGCACCATTCCCCGCGCT
>Ga0255336_101167_pt1 | contig 22391 bp, 14 predicted proteins | sample MeOH1_35cm_T3_17_FD_189102 | JGI IMG/M metagenome (GOLD analysis project Ga0255336, IMG submission 189102) | Sandy soil microbial communities from University of British Columbia, Vancouver, Canada - MeOH1_35cm_T3_179 | ecosystem: Engineered > Artificial ecosystem > Sand microcosm > Unclassified ...
ACTAGCTTGCCGGGGCGGCTCCTGCTACCTTAGAGTCATGCACAGTCCCGGCGTATGCGGAGTAATCTTGGCGTCCGGCTCGCAATCGGGAGCTGGAGACACAGTGCTCAAGCCAACAGCCGAAAGTGTGGGTAAACTAATTGACGCGTTGAACGCCGACACGGAGATGGTGCTTGTGGCCGTTGGCGCAAACTCCGAAGCGTTGGCTCCTGCTGTGTGGGCAAGAGCGGCTTACCTTGTGCAACTCCCCGAAACTGCGACTGGTGCCGACGCATTGCGCATCGTGCTGCAAGACATCCTGAATCGCGGGCGCGACACCGCTCTCGTAACCGAGTCAACGAGCCAGGGGCTTACGCAAGAGACAGCGCACCGGATGGTCGCTGAATACTGCGCGGCCGGCGATGAAATCTGGGCGGTAGTTCCGGAGGCAGAAGTGCTTCAGGGGCATCCCGTACTCCTGGGACGCCAGATGATCGAGCTGTTTCTACGCGGCCAGAAATGGAGCGCCGCTGACGAAATCCTCTTCGCCAACCTTGAGCATGTACGCACCGTGAAGCCTATCGATCCGATGGTGTCAGCAGGCTCGATACCCGCATGGAAGGCACCCTGGGACTAACAGCCCTGAGCTAGGTGATTCCATCATTCAATATAGATATAGGAGTACTTGTTTTGAGTCATACCTCTCCCGGCCTCACCTCCACTCAATTTGTTCAACAGGTTCTTGCGACTCATCCAGCGATTGCGGTCTTTGATTGCGACGGCACATTGTGGTCCGGTGACTCAGGCGCGGAGTTCTTCTACTGGGAGATCGAGAATGGACTCATCCCAACGGAACTCATTCCCGACATCCGGCATCGATACAACGAGTATCTGGCCGGGCGGGTGGATGAGCTGACAATCTGTGGCGAGATGATTCAGATCAACAAGGGAGTGCTGCTGGAGCGGCTTCGTGAAGGCGCGCGCGAATTCTTTCACAAGTCGTTTTTTCACCGCATCTTCCCCGAAATGCTCGAGCTCACCCACAAGCTGGCAGCTCAAGGCTGCGAAGTCTGGGCCGTCTCCAGCACAAATAATTGGGTGGTCGAAGCGGGAGCCGCGGAATTCGGAATTTCGCCCGAGCACGTTTTAGCCGCTACGCTGGCGATTGAAGAGGGATTTGTAACGGATCGTCTTTTGCGCGTGCCGACCGATGAGTTGAAACAAACCGCCATCGAAGAGGTGATTGCGCGCCCTGTGGATGCGGTCTTCGGAAACTCAATGCACGATTTCGCCATGCTGGAGAAGGCGAAGGCTGCCTATGCAATTCATCCAAATCCGGACCTGGAAGCGAAAGCTCTAGGACTGGGATGGAAGATTTACTGGCCGGAAGCCAGGTAATTTTTTGACGGTTCGATCTCAAGGCTGCTGGGGGCAGCCTTTCACTATGCGCATTGTCTCGTTGCAACCAAGCGTTACAGTGACACTGGCGGGATTGGGAGCGCTCGACCAGGTGGTGGCTTGCACCCGCTATTGCAAGGACGTATGTCCGGAGATTGCCCAAGGCAAGCAGGTCATCATCGAAGATTCGTGGTCCGCAAATAGCGACCAAATCATGGCTGCGCGTCCTGACGTGGTAATCGCATCGGTGCCCTACCGGCTGGAGTCCTTAGCGGCAATCCTGCGTGCGGGAATCAGGGTGCTGGCCCTGTCCCCGAAATCACTTGCTGATATTTACGGCGACATCCGCGTCCTGGCGGCGCTTGTCGATCAATATGTATCGGGAGAGAAACTAATCAGCGGACTCCAGGATGAGATCGCACAGACTCGCGAAACAACCGGAAGTCGGCCAATCCAGCGAGTCTTTTGCGAGGAATGGGGAAAGCCGCTCATCGCTTCTCAAAAATGGATTGCGGAATTGGTGGAAGTTGCAGGCGGAACCGCCGTGGGCGCTCCGGGAGAACAGACTACGTCCGAGGCCATCGCGGCACAAGATCCGGAGATAGTTCTCGCCGCATGGTGCGGAGCCGGAGATCGCGTCCCCCTCCACAAACTCGCCCTTCGCGAAGGATGGGCCGACACATCGGCTGTTCGCCGCCGCCGCGTATTTTGTGTGGCCGACGAGTTGTTCAACACTCCTGCTCACACCTTAGTGGGTGGGCTGCGCGCTATTCGATGGGCTCTTCACCCCGACCTCTTCAGACGTCCCATGGGAATTCGCGGGCTCGACGATGGAGGTCCTGTTGCCTGAGACAATCGCCCTTAAGCAGGTAGTTGCCGCCGTAATGGTTCGCGACACTCAAGTGCTGATCTGTCAGCGTAGGGAGGATCAGCCCTTCGCCTTGCAATGGGAGTTCCCCGGTGGCAAGGTTGAGGCCGGTGAAGACTGGACCACAGCGCTGGTACGCGAATTGCGCGAGGAGCTTGGAATAGAAGCAGTGTTGGATAGCGAGATTGCAACCGTTCGGCATCACTATGCGGAAGGACTCGGTGTGGAGTTGCACTTCTTCCTCATAACGCGCTTTACCGGTGAAGTTGAAAACAAAATCTTTCGCGAGGTGCGGTGGCAAGAGCGCGAGTCCCTCGACGTTGAGAGTTTTCTGGAAGCCGACCGCGGTATAGTTCGAGGATTAAAGAGCGGCACAGTGAAAACGTAAGGTGCAGTCTAACTCGCGGTGCTTCCGAAGAGCATCATCATGGTTAGCACAATCATGATGGCGGTCGTAAGCCAGGCCACGATATTGAAGAAGCGCGAGTTCGTATGCCGTCCCATGAGCTCGCGCTTGTTGATGAGCAGGAGCATGGCGACGAGCACGAACGGGAGGACCGCGCCGTTTACCACCTGTGAAAGAATCGTAATCTTCACCAGCGGCAAATTCGGCCACAGGATTACCGCGGCACCGGCAACGATCAGGCCGGTGTAGAGCCAATAGAAGAAAGGCGCTTCGCTGAACTTCTTGTCCAGTCCAGATTCAAGGCCCAACCCCTCGCAGACAGCGTAAGCCGTTGAGATCGGAAGGATCGAGGCGGCAAAAAGTGAAGCGTTGAACAATCCCACGGAAAACAGGATATAGGCGTAGTTCCCGGCCAGCGGACGCAGCGATTGAGCCGCCTCAGCTCCGTCTTTGATGTCGTGGTGTCCATGCACGAACAAAGTTGCTGCGCATGCAACGACAATGAACCAGGCAACAACGTCAGTAAAAACACAACCTACGATCACATCGAGGCGCGAAGCAGCGTACTGCTTTTCAGTAATTCCCTTCTCCACAACCGACGATTGCAAATAGAACTGCATCCAGGGCGCGATCGTTGTGCCAATAACTCCGATCACCATGTAGAGATATGTGGAACTACGGAACAGATGAGCGCTGGGCGGCACAATCGTAGCCATTCCGGCAGCTTTCCAGTTCGGATGAGCCAGAACACCAGCCACGATGTATGTCAGGTAAATGAACGACGCGACGAGGAAGACTTTCTCCATCGTCTTGTAGCTTCCCTTAACCACCATGAGCCACACGAGCCCGGCACAGAAGGGAACGCTCGCCCATATAGGGATCCCGAATAGAGCCAGGCTGCCAGCAATGCCCGCAAATTCAGCCACAACATTGCCGAAGTTGGTGATAATCAGGCCCACCATCAGGAGGAAGGTGATGCGGAAGCCAAACTCTTCGCGAATAAGATCGCTGAGCCCCTTGCCCGTGACGGCGCCCATGCGGGCCGTCATTTCCTGCACAACGATCAGCGCCAGGGTCATTGGAATCATGACCCAAAGAAGTCCGTAACCGAACTGTGCGCCCGCCTGGGAGTAGGTCCAGATGCCACCGGCGTCGTTATCGACGTTTGCGGTGATGAAGCCCGGGCCGACAACGGCCAGGAACATCATAAGACGGACTCTCCACAGCTTCACTTTCGACATTCACGCAACCGGTTTGGATTTGGAATTTACATCGGAAGAGCCAGCATAAATTGCATGGCAGGGAAAGCTCAAGGCGACGAGGTGGAAATGTCGATATTTGTGCGAAATCTAGCGAGCCTACAGTTGCGATCGAAGCATGGAGATCACGTCATCGGCTGTGATTACGCCGGTCAGTGCCCCATTTTCATCCACTACGGGTAGAGTGATTAGATTGTACTTGTCGAAAATCTCGGCGACCTCCCGCTCATCCGCCTCTGGCGAGCAGGAGATAAGAGGATCAACCGTCAACTGCGAGAGCAGCGTATCGGAGTGTGAAACGATCAGATTGGCCAGAGGCACCGCGCCGAGCAATTTGTCATTTTCACCGATCAGGAAGATTGTACTCATACTTTCCAGGCCACCATCGAATTTCTTTAGCATCTCCACCGCGTCATGCACTCGCGCCGTGGGAGCAAGCGCCATGTAATCGGTGGTCATGCGTCCGGCGGCAGTGTCTTCCTCAAATTCGAGAAGCTCTTCCACATCGTGGCGCTCCTCGGGTTCCATCTCCTGAAGAATGGCGTCGGAACGCTCGTCCGTGAGATCACCCAGCAGGTCGGCCGCGGCGTCGGGGTCCATTTCCTCGACGATATCGGCGGCCCGTTCGGACTCCATCGCGTTGAGAATGGATACCTGGAGCTTCGGATCGATTTCCTCCAGCGCTTGGGCGGCGACGTCCTCATCCAAGGTCTGGAAGACGGCATCGCGTTCAGCCGGTGAAAGCTCTTCGATGATGTCCGCAATATCTGCCGGATGCAGACGCGCCACGCGCTCCGATGAAATCTTCAGCCGGACGCGGCGAGCCGGGTCGGTTTCAATCAGGTTGACGAATTCCCAGGGAATGTTACGCGCCGGGATTCGCTGTAACCACGAAGAGAGGGCCGTCCGGGGAACCACGCCTTTGAGTAGCCGACGGATCGCTCCACGAGCACCGGCATCCACAAAGGCAATGCGAAGGTGTAGACCCAGTTGGGCGTTTCCGGGTTCGCGATCGAGCGCCAGCTCAATGTCATTCACGCGAACGACCTTGCGCCCGTGGACGTCGATAATCTGCTGATCGAGCAGATCGCGCTCCAGCAGCAGCATTCCCTCGCCACTGGAATACTTCGGCAAATCAGCAGGATGCGCGGCCGTATGCACTCCCCCGTTAACCGTTCGAAGCAAATCGGTAGCTAGAATCCGGTCTCCGACGGGGGTGCGAACGATAAGGGAGGAAATGCGAGTCGAATCCTCCTGCGGCACGAGCGCGACTTCGCGCACGCGTCCCAGCTTCCCGGACTCAGAATCGTACACGGGGAGGCCCAACAGATCCGAAAGTGCAAGCGCCAGCATCGCTCCCAAGCATAACCCGTGATTCGACCTGCAACAAACCGAAACATGTATGAAATTAAATTGGAGTGAATTTCAGGCTACAATCCTCTCAGCATGGCACGCACATCGATGGACCTACGCACGCTGGCCGGGCAGCTACTGACCTTCGGCTTTGACGGGACCGAAGTTTCAACCGGCCTTCGCTCCGCACTTAAAACCCTCCAACCCGGCGGGGTTATCCTTTTTGCTCGAAATATTGAGTCTCCTCGACAGACACACGCGCTGCTGAAAGCAGTCCAGAAGGAATCGCAACTCCCGCTATTTCGCTGCGTGGATATGGAAGGGGGCACGGTCGACCGTCTCAAAAACGTGATCGGTCCAGCACCAAGCGTTCAGGAAGTATGGCAGGCGCAGTACAAACCGTACTATCGAGCACACGGCCAACTGATCGGCAGTGAGGTGCGCGCTCTAGGTTTCAACGTCGATTTCGCGCCGGTTCTGGACCTGCGCTTTGACGCCTCACTTGAGGTTCTGACATCGCGAACTGTATCGAAAGACCCCGTGGAGACGGTCATATACGCCCGGCAATTCCTGCGCGGACTAAAGGACGTGGACGTTGCCGGATGCGGGAAGCATTTTCCCGGCTTGGGTGAGGGAAATCTTGATTCCCATGAGGCACTACCCGTCGTCCGCAAGAGTTGGAAGTCTCTCTGGACGGAAGATCTCCTTCCCTACCGCACCCTGGCCAAGCAGTTACCCTTCGTTATGGTCGCGCACTGCGCCTTCCCGGAGGTGACTGGCGACTCCGTGCCGGCGTCGATCTCCAGGAAGTGGATTGCGGATGTGCTGCGCAAAAAGATTGGCTACACAGGGCTGGTTGTTTCAGACGACCTTGAAATGGGCGGAGTTCTGAAGGTAGCCACGATCGAAGATGCTGCCGTGCAAACCATACAGGCCGGGGCTGATATGTATCTGGTGTGCCACAACGAAGAACTTGTACACCGCGCCTACGAAGCAATCTTGAAAGAGGCCGAGCGGAGCACGCGTTTCCGAAGCAAGGTGGAGACAGCCGCTAAACGAATTCTAGCGGCAAAGAAACGCTGGCCCGCTCTGGCCAATAGAATGCCCTCCCCTCCGAGCGAAACTACGGTGAACCGGTTGCGTCAAAAGTTGTGGGAATTCAGCGAAGAGATTCGACTCACGACCAACGCGCTCTAGAAACGTCTCATGGCCTCGTTCTCCCGAGAACGAAAAGTCGGGCGGCCTTGTTAGACCGCCCGGTCAGGCAGTAGTACAGTTAAGAAAATAAAAATCTACGGGAGAAGCATTTTCAGCGAGGCGACGGAGCCTCCGGCTTTCTGGAACTCTGAAAGTCCAACAACAATCGACTCTATCCCCTGCCTGTCCAAAATCTGCTGCAAGCGCTGGTTAATCCAGGAAGTAACGTAGTATCCATTCACCGCCACGCCATTGCAGACGAATTGAAGCGCCTCATCGCGAGTGACCTCGAACGTCCTGCCCCAGCTTCTGATTCTCGCCAGCGTTTCCGGGGCAAACGCGCCCGGATAGATCAGCAGCGACTCCGGCGTCAGGGGGGCAAGGCAAAGATTCAGGTGATAGAAGTACGGATCGACAAGCTCAAGCTGGCGTACTCCGAACCCTAGGGATTCCATCACTGCGGAAAACTGATTGACAGCAATGCAAGTGGAGCGATGGCCGAATCCCGCCCAGACCGATTCCCAATCAGGATTCCAGATCAGGTCGCCTGCGCCTTCCAGAAACTCCTCGCCTTTCAGTTCGAGGTCGATAATCCGGTACCCGTGCTGGGAGTACCACCGCTCGAAGTGTTCCACCTCATCGCGACGGCTGCTATGCAACAGGCGGGACGGTATTGCGAAGGAGCGATCTTCGCGATCGAGTCCGACGAAAGCCTGGGTGGCAGTGAAGCACATGTCTTCAAAGCCTGCCTGGGGCTCTACCAGAAGAACTTCCAGTCCTATTCGTTTAAACGCCGAACACAAGTTCTCCCACTGTTCAAGCGCCCGGTGTAAGTCAATGGAAGAGTTGATTCGGGAAAAAGGATTCTTTGCTTCTGCTATGGAGAAGTATTCCGGACGCGTCATCAAGACGTGGCTGAGCTGGCGTGTCAAGCCCTCGTCTCGAAAAACTTGTCCTTTTGCGCTCATCCCTCTCTCTTCTCCAGCATCGCAGCCCCAAGTCACAAGTCGCAACGGAGCGAATTAGGACTCCGGCGTTATGACCAAGTGGGCATGTCCGATTGCGTCAGGATAGTAGCCCGGGGTCTGTACAGGATGCGGTGAGCAGAGTCACAGAGGAATGTGCGATTAACCTTTCTTTACACAGATACGAAACGTTTTGTTTCGATCGCTTTGGATCGCCAGGACGTACCGGCAAGATCGAGGGCCTAGTTACCGTTCCCTAACCGGAGTTGAGCTAATAGAACTGGACCGCGAAATTGTTGTCCCGGAGCCGATCACCGCGGGAGCGATCGGAAGTTCGATAATGATCTCAAGTCCGTGGGGCTCAACATTGCATGCCCGGACAGAGCCATTGTGAAACTTCACGGCGCCGCTGACGATGGATAGCCCAAGGCCGCTGCCGCCAGTACTGGCGCCGCGTGCATCGTCGACGCGGTAAAAGGGATTGAACAACTTCGGGAGCGCGTTGTCAGGAACGCCCTGACCATTGTCCCGAACGGAGATCTTTGCCATTGCATTCTCTAGCTTCACAAAGACGTCAACACGTCCATCCATGCCCGAATAGAAGATTGCATTTCGCAGAACGTTCTCAAACGCACTGCGTAGCATGTTCTCTTCGCCAACAACGGTCACATCTTGCCAACTGTCGTCGTAACTGATCTCCACGTTCGACTGGCTGGCCTCAAAGCGTGCGTCCTCCACGGCTTCCCCAATCACCTGATTGAGTGAAATGGCATCGGAGACGGGCTTGAGCTGTCCACTCTCCAATCGAGCCACAGTCAGAATCTGCTCAATCATTCCATTCAATCGAAGAAGTTCGACTTCTATGCGATCCAGCAATTCCTGGCGTTCTACATCGGGAGCTGAGGACGCAAGCGAAATCGCCACGCGAATCCGCGAGATCGGTGAGCGAAGGTCGTGCGAAGCGCCCATCAGCATGCTCCTGTTGCTTTCAACAAGGTCGTGGATCTCTCCTGCCATGCTGTCGAAATCCTTTACGAGATCGGCAATCTCATCCCGGCGGGTGCTGCCGGAAAGTCCAGCGCGCGCTTCGAGGTTGCCGCGCGCAATCGCGTGAGCCGCATCCCGCAGGCGCAGAATGGGCTTTGTTATATATTGCGCAAGCACCGCACAAAGCAGAGATGTGAGCAGCGACGTAAGCAGAATGACGATCAGCAGGCTGCCCGGCAGGGATTGAAGCAGCGCTGGAAAGAAGAACTCGCCAACAAAAACGAACACACGCCCCTTGGAGTCCGCAAGTTTTTCGACGATGAAGGTTCCGTGCTGCGCTCTGGCAATTCCCTGATTCTGAAGAGCACGCTGAATTGCATCGCGTGCTTCAGGAGGCTGCCAAAAGCCGCTGAGTTCGTTCAACTTGTCGTCATAAAGCCAATACGCGGAGCGATGTTCCAGCGCGATGCTTTGCAGAAGTTCCCGCAATCCATCCTGACCACGGGTGGAGTAGCGCCAGGTAGCGTATCGAGCCAACACCGGCACGGCGCGACGCTCCGGCTGCACCCACCAGGGCCGTTCAGGACCGAAGCTCGCGTGAACGCGATAGGCGAGGAACAGCATGATGCAGGTCTGCAGAATCCAGAAAGGAAGGAAAATTTTCCAAAACAAACGGCTCTTCACAACGCCACCTTTGCGGTGACTGCGTAAAAGTACCCAATGCCTCGCACCGGACGGATACGTTCTTCACCATCCGGAACGCAGCCAAGCTTCTTACGAAGCCGGCTCACATGAACATCCACGCTGCGGTCGAAAGCGCTCAGCGGACGCCCAAGTGCCGCCTGAGCTAGTTCCTCACGTGTAACCACCATTCCGGCGCGGCGCAGAAGCAGTTCCAGCATGTTGAACTCGGCACCGGTCAGTTCGACCGGAACACCGTTGCAGAGCGTAGTGCGCGATAGCAAAGACAGCGAGATATCGCCGACTGTCAGCGACTCATCGCCCGAGTCGTCATTGTGAGTTTCCAAGGCGCGTCGCAGCACGGCTCGAATTCGGGCAACGAGTTCGCGGGGATCGAAGGGCTTAGGAACGTAGTCATCCGCACCGATCTCCAATCCGAGAATCCTATCCACCGCTTCACCGCGCGCCGTAAGCAGGATTACTGGAATCCTGGACTGTGCTCGCAATGACTTGAGCAGCTCAAAACCGGAGCCGCCTGGGAGCATCACATCCAGTATGACAACGTCATATTCTCCCGTAAGCGCCGCATCGAGTCCCGAGCGGTGATCAAACACGGCAAAGACCTGGAAGCCCTCGTTCTGCAGAAAGCGTTGCAGAAGCGAGACCAATCCTTGATCATCATCCACGATGAGCACACGACTCATGGGATCTATTCTGCGCGTGGCCCGGTGAGATGGCTGTGAAGAACTGTTACGAGTTGGTCCCAATAGGTTCACAAAAGTTTACGTTCCTTCACTCACTCTTTACCCCGGGCAAGCCACGCTGGGGTTCATGCTATAGAGGACAAAGTGCGACACTGGCCAGTAGCAATTTATCGCGCCACGAGCAGCACGGAGGCAAGATGAAGTTCCGTACTACTGTTTTTCTTTCGATTTTATCGCTTTTCACCGTTGCCGCTTGTACTAAGTCCAACCCGGACCCGAAACAGGCCGGTCCTGGTCGCAGCGGAGCAGGCGCCCCAGTTCCCGTGAGCGCAGCCCCTGTATTACGTCAGGATGTCCCGATCATTCTTACGGGCTTAGGCACTGTACAGGCGTACAACACTGTGACGCTGAAGACGCGGGTTGACGGCCAGATCATGTCGGTAAACTTTCGCGAAGGTCAGGATATTCGAAAAGGACAGTTGCTGGCGGTGATCGATCCCCGTCCTTACGAGGTTGCCCTGGAAACAGCAAAAGCAAACTTGGCTCGCGACCAGGCCCAGTTGAATACCGCCAAGGCAAATCTGGCGCGCTCGCAGGCCTTGCTGTCGGCGGGAGTAGTCGCCCAGCAGGATTTTGACACCCAGAGAGCTTCCGCCGGGCAATTTGAGGGCACTGTGCAAGCGGATCAGGCGGCAATCAATAATGCCAAACTGAACCTTGCTTACACCCGCATCACCTCGCCCATCGACGGACGCATCGGGCTACGCCTGATCGACGTTGGCAATATGGTGCATGCCTCGGACACGACTGGAATGCTGGTCGTAACCCAGATGCAGCCCATCTCGGTCCTGTTCACGCTGCCGGAAGATCAATTGCCCTCAGTGCTTGCACAGAGCCGCAAAGGAGCTCTCAAGGTCGAGGCGTTCAGCCGCAATGACCAGACTGCGCTGGCTACCGGGAAACTTGAGACCGTCGACAACCAAATCGACGTAACCACCGGAACGGCCCGCATGAAAGCCGTGTTCGACAACAAAGACGGTGCGTTGTGGCCAAATCAGTTCGTAAACATCCACATGCAGCTCTCAACGGCTAAGGATGCGCTCGTGATTCCAATGGCAGCTATCCAGCGCGGTCCCGACGGCAACTTAGCCTACCTTATCGGACCTGACAAGAAGGTTACGATTCAGCCGATAACCATTGCGCTCACGCAAGGAAACATTGCCGTGATCGCCAGCGGATTACAGGAAGGTCAGCAGGTAGTAACCGAGGGACAAGACAAGCTACAGGCAGGCAGCCTCGTATCCCCCCGAAATCCAGTGGCTCCCAAAGTTGGCACGCCGGCCAATGCGTTGGAGGGATCGCCCCAGTCAAAGCACGGGCCGAAGAGCGAAGCGGCCACTGACGTCATTCCCAAAGGAGCCCGTACGGCAGAGAACTTTGGAGGCAAGCGATGACCTTGTCGCGGCCGTTCATCCTGCGGCCGATTGCTACTTCTCTGTTGATGGTCGCACTGCTTTTAGTTGGTCTCGTCGCTTATAAGCAGTTGCCGATCTCAGCCTTGCCCCAGGTCGATTATCCGACCATCCAGATCGCCACGTTTTATCCCGGCGCGAGTCCGGACGTCGTGGGATCGAGCATTACGGCGCCTTTAGAGCGCCAGTTTGGCCAGCTACCTGGCCTGAGCCAGATGACATCGAGCAGCACCTTCGGAAGCTCGGTTATCACCCTGCAATTCAATCTTGACGAGAATATCGACATAGCCGAGCAGGAGGTGCAGGCGGCCATCAACTCAGCCGGAACCTATCTGCCAGTCGATCTTCCGAATCCTCCGATCTACAACAAGGTGAATCCCGCCGATCCGCCCATCTTGACTCTGGCGCTCAGCTCGGACAGCATGCCGCTGTCCAAGGTTCAGGATCTCGCCGACACTTCCTTTGCACAAAAGATTTCGCAGCTTCCCGGTGTTGGTCTTGTATCTCTCAGCGGCGGACAGAAACCCGCAGTAAGAATCCAGGCGAACCCCACGGCACTCGCTTCTTATGGCATCAGCCTTGAACAGTTGCGCACCGTGCTCGGGCAGGTCAACGTTGACCGTGCGAAAGGGCAACTCGACGGAACGCGTCAGACTTACGCCATCAACTCGAATGACCAGCTCTACTCCGCCGACCAGTATCGAGACATCGTAATTGCATATAAGAATGGCGCCCCCGTGCGTTTGAGCGACGTAGCGCAAACCATTGACGGAGTGGAGAACAGCGGTCAGGCGGCATGGATGGACACGACTCCGGCTGTCATCATGAACATTCAGCGGCAACCGGGCGCCAACACCATCAAGGTCGTGGACAGCATCAAGTTGCTTCTGCCGCGCTTGCAAGCCGCATTGCCTGCCTCCGTAAAGGTGAAGGTACTCACCGACCGTACTGTTACCATCCGAGCCTCGGTTCACGACGTACAGTTCTCAATGATGTTGACCATCGCACTGGTCGTGATGGTGATCTTCCTCTTCCTGCGCACGTTGGCAGCCACGGTTATTCCCAGTGTCGCAGTGCCTCTTTCGATTATCGGCACCTTCGGCGTCATGTACTTGTTGGGATATTCGCTCGACAACCTGTCGTTAATGGCGCTGACCATCTGTACCGGCTTCGTAGTGGACGATGCCATCGTGATGATCGAAAACATCGACCGATATATCGAACAGGGCCTGCCGCCTCTGGAAGCCGCACTGCGCGGCGCCGGGCAGATCGGCTTCACGATTTTGTCTTTGACCGTTTCGCTCATCGCGGTCTTGATCCCCTTGTTATTCATGGGCGACATCGTTGGAAGACTCTTCCGTGAATTTGCCGTCACCCTGAGCGTGGCGATCTTAATGTCGGCCTTCATTTCGCTGACCTTGACGCCGATGATGTGTTCTCTGTTGCTGAAGCAAAAGAAAAACGAGAAACATGGACGCGTTTACCAGTGGAGCGAAGACGCATTCAACAAGACAATTGAGTTTTACGGCAGCACCCTGCGCTGGGTACTGCGTCACCAGACGGCAACACTGGTAGTCACCGTCGCCACCCTTGCCCTCACCTTCGTTTTGGCCTACACCGTGCCCAAGGGCTTCTTTCCGATACAGGATACCGGCGTTATCCTTGGCATTTCCGAGGCCCCGCAATCGGTGTCGTTCGAGGCAATGTCCGGATTGCAGCAGCAACTTGCAAAGTCCATTTTGCAGGACCCCGATGTCGAGAGCCTCTCTTCCTTTATTGGAATCGACGGGACGAACTCGACCGGCAACTCCGGCCGTATCCAGATCAATCTGAAACCCCGCGAACAGCGTAAATCCAGCGCCACCCAGATCATCTCCCGCCTTCAGGACAGGCTCTCAGCGGTTTCCGGAATTACGTTGTACATGCAGCCTGTGCAGGATCTAACTGTTGAAGACCGTGTAAGCCGCACTCAGTATCAGTACTCGCTGGAGTCGGCGGATGCGCGCGACCTTGCGGAGTGGACCGGCAAATTGGTCGAGAAACTCAAGACCGTTCCCGCCATGCGCGACATCGCCACCGATCAGATGAATGCGGGGCTGGCGGCCCAACTCGTGGTGGATCGCGATTCAGCGTCAAGACTGGGCGTCGATATGACGTCCATTGATAACACCCTGTATGACGCCTTTGGCCAGCGTCAGGTTTCAACCATCTTCACACAGTTAAACCAATACCACGTTATCCTCGAGGTTGATCCCCGATTTCGCGACGACCCGGACGCCTTGAAGCAGATCTACGTGGCTTCGGCTGCGGGGAAGATGGTTCCCCTCGGCTCATTCGCACACTTTGAGACCACACCTGCCTCTCTGGCCTCGAATCACCAGGGACAGTTCCCTGCTGTCACGCTGTCATTCAATGTCGCCAACGGTGTATCGCTCGGACAAGCGGTGAAAGATCTGAAACAGGCGGAGTCAGAGATTGGGATGCCGGTAAGCGTTCATGGCAGTTTCCAGGGAACGGCAAAAGCCTTCCAGGGATCGCTCGCCAATGAGGGCTGGCTAATCCTCGCGGCAATCGTAACCGTTTACATCGTTCTCGGAGTGCTCTATGAGAGCTACATCCATCCGGTTACGATTCTCTCCACTCTGCCATCTGCGGGTGTGGGCGCCATCATCGCACTTTACCTGCTTCGCATGGATCTAAGCGTCATAAGTCTGATCGGCATCATTCTCCTGATCGGCATCGTGAAGAAGAACGCAATTATGATGATCGACTTCGCCCTGGACGCCGAGCGCAACGATGGCAAGTCGCCTTACGACTCAATCTACGAGGCGTGCCTCTTACGATTCCGCCCAATCATGATGACCACCATGGCTGCGCTCTTCGGAGCCGTTCCCTTGGCGTTCGGCAGTGGGACCGGATCGGAATTGCGGCGTCCTCTCGGGGTCACCATTATCGGCGGGCTGCTCTTCAGCCAGATACTCACCCTTTACACGACCCCGGTCGTCTATCTGTGGTTTGAGCGGCTAAGTGCGTCAATCAAGCGAATCCGCGGCACAGCGCCAGTTAGCGAGATCGCGCCCGTGCAGCTTCCGGAGACGCAGCGATGAGCAGTATCAGCCAGCCGTTCATCAAGCGGCCCATCGCAACTACGCTTCTAACGATTGCCTTGCTTTTGGCAGGCGGGCTCGCATATTTCCAACTCCCGGTCTCATCCTTGCCGCAGGTAGATTTCCCCGTGATCTCCGTCGGTGCTTCCCTGCCGGGTGCAAGTCCGGAGACCATGGCATCCTCGGTCGCAACGCCTTTGGAGCGGCAGTTCGGACGCATTGCGGGCGTGAATCAGATGACCTCGGCGAGCCAGCAAGGCTCGACCAACGTCACACTCCAGTTCGATCTCACTCGCGACATCAATGCCGCTGCCCGCGACGTGCAAGCCGCCATCAATGCGGCGCGCGGACAACTCCCAGCAAACCTGCCGAGCAATCCGAGCTATCGCAAGGTGAACCCCGCGGATGCGCCCGTTCTCATCCTCGGATTGCAATCCGATGCGTTGACTCTGGATCGGCTCTACGATGTCTGCGACTCGATCCTCTCGCAAAAGCTCGCCCAGGTTGAGGGTGTAGGGCAGGTCTTCGTCGGAGGTTCCTCTCCGCCAGCAGTCCGAATTGAGGCGAATCCGCTACTGCTGAACAACATCGGTGTCGGCCTCGATCAGGTCCGCACCGCGGTTGCCAACCAGAATGCGAACCGCCCAAAGGGATCGATCTCCGACGCCCAGCATAACTGGGCTATCACCGCCAACGACCAGATATCGAAGGCTTCCCAGTACCGGCCCATCATCGTTGCGTACCAGAATGGCGCGCCCGTGCGTCTGGGCGACATCTCAGACGTGCAGGACTCCGTGCAGGATACGCACAACGCCGGCAACATGAATGGCAAGCCCGCCGTGATGATCATCATCTTCCGTCAGCCCGGGGCAAACATCATAGCCACCGTGGACAGGGTACGAGCCCTGCTGCCTCAATTGCACGCCTCCATTCCAGCCTCGGCCCATTTGCAGGTGATGCTCGATAGAACAGCCACGATCCGCGCCTCGGTACACGACGTCGAATACACACTGATGATTTCCGTAGCTCTGGTCGTCATGGTCGTGTTCCTTTTCTTGCGAAACCTGCGCGCCACCTTCATCCCCAGCATTGTGGTGCCGCTCTCCATCGTTGGAACCTTCGGCGTCATGTATCTGTTCCACTACTCCCTCGATAATCTGTCGCTCATGGCGCTGACCATCTCGACCGGATTTGTGGTGGATGATGCAATTGTAGTGATTGAAAACATCATGCGGCACGTTGAAGCCGGAATGACTCCGCTCGAAGCCTCCCTGCAGGGAGCGAAGGAAATCGGATTCACCGTCGTCACCATCAGCCTCTCGCTGATTGCCGTATTTATCCCGATCCTGCTGATGGGCGGAATCGTGGGACGGCTCTTCCACGAATTCGCCGTAACCTTGTCGGCTGCCATTCTTGTGTCGCTCGTAGTTTCGCTGACAACCTCTCCCATGCTCTGTGCGCGGCTGCTGCGCAACGAACAAGATCAAAAGCATGGAGCCTTGTACCGCTGGACCGAGCGCGGCTTCCAGGCAATGAATCACGGTTACGCGCGCTCCTTGCACTTCGTGCTGCAGCACCGGCAAATCACGCTGGCAACGCTGTTGTTAACCATCGCGCTAAACATCTACCTGTTCATCATCATTCCCAAGGGCTTCTTCCCTCAGCAGGACACAGGCCGCATTGGCGGCGGCGTGCAAGCCGAACAGGACATTTCCTTCAACGGACTTCACGAAAAGATGGACGCCTACGTGTCCATCATTCGGAAGGATCCGGCGGTCCAGAACATCATCAGCTTTGCCGGTAGTTCGACTTCTGCAAACAACGCTGGACGCATGTTCATGACCCTCAAGCCTCTGAACGAGCGCAAGATCAGCAGCGACGGAGTCATCGCGCGGCTTCGTCCCAAACTGGCGCAGATCCCCGGATCATCTCTGTTCTTGCAGTCTGCCCAGGAACTGCAAATTGGCGGTCGCCAATCCAACGCTCAGTACCAGTACACCGTTCAGAGCGACAACCTTGCTCTCCTGAACGACTGGGCGCCACGACTTTTGGAAAAGATGAAGACCTTGCCGCAGTTGAAGGAAGTCAACAGCGATCAGCAGATTCATGGTCTCGAGATGGATGTCACCGTCGATCGCGACGCCGCTGCGCGGCTCGGTGTGACATCGGACCTCGTGGACAACGCGCTCTATCAAGCCTTCGGACAATCCATCATCTCCACCATCTACCGCCCGCTGAACCAGTATCGCGTCATCATGGAGATGGACCCGCGCCTGAACCACTCGCCCGACGTGCTGAACACCGTACGCGTGAAATCCCACACGGGAGCGACCGTACCCCTCGGAGCCTTCGCCAGGTTCGGCCCTTCGAGCACTCCGTTAAGTGTGAACCATCAGGGACTCTTCCCGGCAATCACGTTGTCATTCAATCTCGCACAGGGAATCTCGCTTGGCGAGGCCACACGCATCATAGAAGATGCGCAGCGCGAAATAGGCATGCCTTCGGTGATCCATGGCAGCTTCCAGGGCACCGCAGCGGCCTTCCAGGACTCATTGAAGAATGAGAAGTGGTTGATTCTCGCCGCACTCGTTTCCGTGTACCTTGTGTTGGGAATTCTCTACGAGAGCCTCATTCATCCGCTGACCATCATCTCCACGTTACCGTCTGCGGGAGTCGGCGCCATCCTGGCCCTGATGCTCTTTCACACAGACCTAAGCGTCATCGCAATCATCGGAGTCATTCTGCTCATCGGCATCGTGAAGAAGAACGCAATCATGATGATCGACTTCGCGCTCGATCAGGAGCGCAATCACGGCAAAAGCAGCGAGGAAGCCATTTTCCAGGCGTGTATTATGCGCTTCCGCCCCATTATGATGACCACCATGTCCGCTATGCTCGGCGCGGTCCCCCTCGCGCTCGGCACCGGCACCGGTTCAGAACTGCGCAGGCCTCTAGGTATCGCCATCGTGGGCGGACTGATGTTCAGCCAACTGCTAACGCTCTACACCACCCCTGTTGTGTACCTCTATCTCGACAAGCTGCAGATCTGGCTCCAGAACAGGAAGAAGTCGCCAGCTCAAACCGGCGAAGCACTTCCCTCTCCGAGCGTATAGGCAACATACAAGCCGCGGTCCAGAGTTGACGCTTAAGAATTGGGCAAATTGATAGGGCTTTCGAACTCGCGCAAACACCACTACAAAGGGGCGGCCTAGGCTGCCCCTTTGCGCGCAGCGTAGAGCTAAAACGAGAAGGTTGCCTGTAGATCAAAGCGGCGATTGGCCGTTCCCGAAGAGAATGGTCCACCTGCCAGGCTATTCGACTTTCCAAACAAGGTCGAGGAAAGGTTCCCAACCGGTGAGCCTGGATTCCATGTGTTGAAGAGATTCCGCGCCATGGCTGTAATGGTCAGATTGTAACGGCGTGAGGTGTTTGCATTCGCAAACAATCCACCCATCCCGCGACCTCCACCAAAGCCACCTCCTGGAGGTCCACCGGGCCCTCCGCGTCCCCCACCACCACCGCCCTGTCCACTCTGACTCTGCGCTTGGTTGCCGCCTTTATTGGTTTCAGCGCCGAAGCCGAAGGTCTTCGAAGCGCGCAGATTGACTGTAACGTTTGCCGGTCCCCGACCGTAGTTCACCGGAATACGTGCGGCTGTTGACGCCGGGTTCACATCGAAGTTGCCAAATTGAGTCGTCACCACATACGCCCGATTGCTGGCTGTGGTGGCAAACGCTGGACGCTCGTTATAAAACGTGTCGAAGTTAGAATCCTGCCCGGTTGTAATGTTGAATGGCGCACCGGAATTCGCCAGCACAAACGGGCTGAGTCGAATATTGTGCGCCAGCGAAAGTGTCCCACTGACGAACAGCCGGTTGCGAACATCAAAACCTGCGCGACCGTAGTCCTGGTGCAAATCGAACTGATTCGATGGGCTGCTGGACGCGCCATTACTGTTGCTCTTCGCATATCCGAGCGCATAGAAGCCCATCAGCGAAACCTTTTGCGAAACGCGCAATTGCAGGTTCGTGATGAACTGGTTCTGCTTGAAGATCGCCTCGGAGTTGTACTGAAAAACATTGTCCATCGCGTAAGTCGAGTAGAGCTTGCGTGAGAGCTGGTCATCGGCAACCGTCGGTGCGTTCACGTTTTGCATAATGAACTGATGAAGAGCGCGCGAATTCAAATATGTAAACGACAGCGTTCCAACCTTTCCGAGCTGCTGCTCCAGGCTAACCGCGGTCTGCATCGTGTACGGCGAACGCAGGTTGGGGTTGATTTGATAAATTCCAGGCGACACACTTGCGCCCGAGAGAGAACAGTCACTTGCCACTGTTGGACTCGAACTACACTCAATCCCCGATGTATAGGTAAGCTGCTGCTCTGTGATGCCATTGAAGCGCTGCGTCTGCAAAATCAGATCCTGGGCAAAGCGGTCGTAAAAGATTCCATACCCCACGCGCACCACTGTTTTCGGCGCGCTCTTCGTGCTGCCCAATCCCCATGAAAGGCCGACGCGGGGCGCGAAATCGGCTTTATCGCTGATGCCAGTCTGCGACTCGAAGCGCAAGCCATAGCTGAGCGTCAGATTCGGCCGAAGTTTCCAGTCGTCCTCTGCATACAGTCCCGCATCCGCATACGAGAGTTCAGCGCGCGGATTCCCCCGCGCAATTGAAAACTGCGATGGCGCGCCGTTCAGGTAGTCTGCGAGAGAATTGAAGGTAAACGTACCGTTGTAATTGGAATTAGCCTGGTTGGTATCCTGCGACACGCGAAGGCGTCCACCGAACTTCACAAAATGCCTGCCGACCGACCAGGACGTGTAATTCTGCAATTCGTACCGATTGGTGCGATCCCAACTCTGACCCACCGTACTGCCACCGCCGCCGAATTCATTCAGCACATTGATTGCGACCGCGCCTCGCTGGTTGGCTTTCTGAGAACTATTCTCGCGAACAAACTGGAACCGTGTCTCGTTAATCAGGTGTGGACTGAGCACCTGGGTGTCACTCACCTGTACTTGATGCTGAGTCTGGGCATTGCTGTAGGCACGCGAGGCCAGCGTGGTCCCGCCTATACCCTGATTCTGTTCGTCGTTTTTGAGGAACTGATATCTGGTCGTAAGAGTGTTGTTCGGCGTGATCTGCCAATCGAAGCGCGGGCTGAGGTTCGTTCGGGTTCGCGGGGCAAGCACGGCCTGGGTGAACGGAATAGCATTGCCGCTGCCATCGAGTTCCGTCGCGGCGATAGCCGATGTTTCGTTTATATTGCGCCGTTCCGCATTCACGAATGCCGACATTGTCTTACTAAGCGATCCGCCCACATTGCCGTTGTATATCTCGGAGTGATAGTCCGGAATATTGGAGTGGATGTATGGGTTGCGGGAGTTGAAAACCGAGTTATTCTCGTTGAACATCCCCTGCCCATGCCACTTGTCGGTGCCCGGTTTTGTGAACACCTCCACGCGACCGAAGCCAGGACGGTCATACTCCGAGGAGAACGGATTCTGATTGATTCGAATCTCGCGTATCGCCGATTTCGGCGGCAGCGTGCCGTTTGAAAATCCATCGATATAAATTTGTCCGCCATTGGGCCCCGCCGAAGGACCGGCCAGCGCAAGCAGATCCTGCTCGAGTTCATCCGGGTCATCGGAGAGCGCTTCGAGATCTTTCTCCTTCAGCACCGTAGAGCTCGCGTTACTCGCCGGACTTACATCGACGGTCGCACTCTCACTCTGTACGGTGACTTGCTCCTGCTTCACCGCGATTCCAAACGCAATGTCGAGTTGTTGCGCTGATCCCGCGGAAATGATGACGTTCGACATACGATATGGCGTGAAGCCATGGGCGGTCGCGCTCACCGAAGCATTGCCCGCCGCCAGGCCCTGCAGAGTGTAGTTGCCCTGACTATCGCTAATGGATTCCTGAGATTGTCCATCCGCCGCAGTCACGGTTACGGAAGCGCCCACAACGACTGCGCCCGAAGGATCTGTAATCTGGCCGTGCAAGCTGCCTGAATGCTTCTGTGCCTGTGCGCACATGGAAGTAGCAAGAATTGCAACTACGATTAGAAATGCAAACCTCTTATAAGTACTCAATTTCCTATACTCCTGAAAACAGAACACAGTAATGCTTTCATCTCTTGATCGTGCAGATTGCCTTTGCTACTGATCGCCACCAGGGGAGCCTGCGAGGGACCATGGAGTCAAGAATGACTGCACTCCGGACCCAGCCGGAGACGCCGTGAGAATCGCCTCCACGCCGCCGAGCAGCGTGATGGCCATCGGCAACCGGCTCTCAGAGCCCTGTGTGCTCACAATCATCACGGCTTCGCCCTTTTGCAAATCTGCGAGCGTAGCGGCAGGAAGCCGTCCAAGTAGCTGATTGATATCTCCACTGCGGCGCTCGCCATTGTTGGGTGTCGCACCCAGCGCTCCGTCCTGCGAAACGGGATGTGCCGCCCCGCCCTTCATTCGCATGGCCAATCCTTGTGCCAACTGGGGTGGCAGCTTCTTCATCTGCGAGTCTGCGGTGATTCTCACCGTAACCAGTTTCTTGGTCGCAAGATCCTGAACTGTCAGGCTGCCCTGCGTGGTATCGATCGCGGTGACGAGTCCCGCGACATTGCGAAACGTTCCCACAACAATCTCTTCGGCATCCACCTGCGAGCCATCGTCATTCTTGTTGCCCTTTACGCGAAGCTGATCGCCGGGATGAATGTCATCTATAGAAGCGATGGCCGCGTCTTCCCACTTCACAGAATTAGCCGAGTAGCGCTTGAACGTCGTCTTTCCCGTGGTAGCTACCGTCACACTTTTGCTGTCGCCAGCGCCTTGGACGGAGAGAGTAATGCTTCCTGTAGCGCTATTCACTTGTTTCACCACGCCGCCGACGCTGCGCTTCTGCCAGTCGAGCAGCGCCGCCTGCTTCGACTGTGCAATGTCTTGCTGCTTCATCACCACAACCGCCGCTGCATCAATGGCAATGCCATCGCCGTTCAGCTTGCCGCGAACCAGAACGCGGTCTCCTACTTGAAGATCGGTAAGTTGAATTTGCGCAGCATTCTTCAGGTCTGTCTGCCCAGGAGCCAGCCGCAGGAGCCGAGCACCCGTCGCGACCTTGATTGCGACCTCTTTGCCCTGATCGGTAACGAGGGTCAAATCGGTTCCTGCGATCTTTCGAATGGCTCCAAGCTGCTTAACCGTGCCGGTTGCAGCCGGAGCAGCAGCTACCTGCGCCGCGATTGAAGTGAAGGAAACCAATAACAGGGCCAGAGCAAAGCTCCGGCAGACATCTTTCTTCATGGCAAACTCTCCAACGCTCAACCCGGTGAAACCACATAATTCAGAATAGAAGTCTATTCCTTTGTACCTCATACCGAAGTTGTTGACTGTTGCGTTTTGTTTCGATTCTTCCCTTTCTCCTGGTTCCAGCACGATTCCACTGCCAGATCCCTCTCGGGAACAAACATTCGGACTGGGTTTGTCATCCTACGAACCGTGACCTTGCGAGGATTGAGGTACCTGGTCTTATATTGCGCACTCGGATGTGGTGCGCATCTCATGACAGCTCAACCTCGCGAGTTGCAGGCTGCGCAATCCCAGCCGCCTGCACAACCTGCTGCCCAAAAAGGAGAAACCAGCACCAGTGTTCCCGCCAGCACTCCTCCAGACACGGAGTCAATGCTTCAGGCCTATGTAGGGCAAAAGGTTTCGTCAATCGAATTGGCGGGTCGTCCGGATCTCGATGAGCGCGAGTTTCTGCCCCTATTCGCGCAGCAGGCAGGAAAACCGTTCGACGGCGACAAGATCAAGCAAACGGTGGCCGCCCTCAAAGCCACGGGAAAGTTTCAGGACGTACAACTCAGCATCATTCCCGATATTGAGGGCGTGCGAGTGTTGCTCATCGTGCAGCCGGGACTCTATTTCGGAATCTACGAATTCCCCGGTGCCAGGAGCTTCTCGTATTCCAGATTGTTGCAAATTTCCAACTATCCTCCTGAGGGCCCATACAACC
>Ga0255336_101168_pt1 | contig 22341 bp, 14 predicted proteins | sample MeOH1_35cm_T3_17_FD_189102 | JGI IMG/M metagenome (GOLD analysis project Ga0255336, IMG submission 189102) | Sandy soil microbial communities from University of British Columbia, Vancouver, Canada - MeOH1_35cm_T3_179 | ecosystem: Engineered > Artificial ecosystem > Sand microcosm > Unclassified ...
CCGTAACCGGGGCTTCCAATGCGCGAAGGCGACGGCAGCTCCAGCAGAGATGCCGAGCTGCGCCGAGCATTTGGATCCTCCGCGAAGTATCCATGGCGATAGAAGAGCCTCCATCCACGGGCCGCCAGCCCGCCCTGCAGACGCACATGAATGCTGCGATAGCCGCCATTTCGAGAGGCATCAGAGGGTGAGTAGGACAGCGTGTAGAAGCTCGCCCCCGCATCGATTGCTTTGCCCACCGCGTCGGACAGGCCATTGGTGTTGTAAAATGCATGTCCGCCGGTATCTTCGGCGATCTGGTCCATGGTTATGTGCTCCGCTGCATTCTGCTCATTAAACCTGGCGATCTTGGCGCCCGCCCTGCGAAGGTCTCCGGCATAGCCCGCTCCCGACCGCGAGGCCTCGAAGATCGGTGGAGCCTGAAGCCCGCGAGCATCGATCGGATAGACCGCGATCCGAGCCTGGTCCAGCAGGTGAGTAGTTTCACGAATGTCATCGCCGAACTCGGCCTGCCTGGCCAGCGGACTCGAACCGTTCACATCCCCAAAGAAGTTGACGGAGAAGGAGCCCGAAAACCAGATCAGGTTCTTGCGTCCGGGAAAGTTCGCCAGATAGCGGGCCAGCTGGCCGAATGCGTCCAGCGTGTATCGAACACGCAGCTGATCCTGAAAGTCTGTCTGCTGCGACTGAAACTGCTGAACTGCCGCCACCGCCGAAGCATTCGCCTCAACCGAGTTCACCGCCTCGGAGGTCAGGGCCGAATCCGCATGGCCTCCATCACTTTCGTTTAGAAGAATGGAGCCGCGCGAGGTCAGCCGATGCTCCACCGCATCCCGAAGAATCCTGGGATCGGAGGTGAAGCCCTGGAGAAGGATCAGATGAGTCGCCAGGCCGAAGATTGCGACGCGCGAGTTCAGATTCGCATGCTTCACGTACTGTTGAAGCTGCTGATGGACGTAGCTCTGGTCCTTCATTGAGGTATTCAGCGTGTCGATGAGAACGATGTTCAGAGTGCTGTCTGGAGCCACCGGAGTGTAGTCAGTGAAGAAGCCGGTAGGCATCGCAGGCAGCTCAGGCGGTCCTCCGTTTCCCTTGGCGCCCGAGCGTTCTTCAAAGTCTTTGAGCGTCTGCGGCTTTCCGCTCTCCTCAATCAGAAAGTCTGCTCGCCGCAGTCCATGAACTGGTCGGCCTTGTGAATCCTCAACGCCGACATCGACTACAACGAGCTTCGCATTCGCCCTGAGAGTGAAGCCTGCTGAAGCAGGGAGGACGTCGGTACTTCCTGTGGACTGCCCCTTGAGCGGTGCGACAACCATGAGCAAAGAGGCTCCCAGGGCTACAGCAAGAGAGCGATAGATTTTTCGACGATTCATCCTCTTCCTTCCGGAATCCGTCTACTAAACCTAGCGATCCCTTCCACTTCCGCAAAAGCAATTCACGGCGACGATACCGATACACGAAATAAGTTGTTTTTTATGAGCATCTTGAGTCGCATGAAAAAGACCGATACAGTCCTCATGTTCATGGAGGGTTTATATTTCTGTGATCTACTGAATCACACTCAGCAAACCATGGTCTCCACGGAAAAAGGATCGGATAAGTCGCGTTCTTCCGACAACGACAGACATCGAAAACTCGTCCATCGAGTGATCTCCTCGGCCACCTTCGCCAAGAGCGAACGTCTCTCCAGCTTCCTCTCCTATATTTGTGATTGCACACTGAAGGGGCACGCCGGGGAACTGAACGAGCAGAGAATCGGCGAGGCCGTCTTCGGCCGCACACGCGACTACGACTCCTCGAGCGACGGCATAGTCCGCACACAAGCCAGCCGCCTCCGTCAGAGACTCGATCGATATTTCAGTGATGAGGGCGCGCGCGAGCCCATCCGGATCGTTCTCCCTCGCGGCGGATATGTTCCTGTCTTTGAGCCGCGGCCTTCGTCTCAGGTCCTTCCCGTTGCTCCGGCAGCCTTTCCTTCAGAGCCGGTCAACGATCCGACTCCTCGCGCAGAGTCTTCTCCCTCTGAGCCGCCACCTCTTGTTCGTCATACGCGATCTCTCGTCATCGCCTGGAGCCTCGTTGCGCTTCTCGCCATCACCGTTGTCGCCATGCAGCTTCGCCACAGCGCAAGAGCGGTGGAGACTCGTGAAGGCCGCGCTGCCTTGCATCCTCTCTGGAGCCACCTGTTCGTCGAAGGTCAGCGCACGCTGATTGTTCCCGGTGACAGTGCCCTCGTTATCTGGGAGGGTCTGATGAACCGCCGTTTGGGGCTGGCGGAGTTTCTCCGGGGAAACTATCGCAGCGAGCATTCCACGAAGCCCGCTGAATCCATCGCCTACGATCTCAGCAACCGGCGATACACCTCCATCGTCGATCTCGAAGTCGTCCAGCGCCTCTCCCGCATTGCGCAGTCCGAGAGGGGAACGCTCGAGATGCGCTACGCCCGCGATCTTCGACCGAATGACCTCAAGGACGGCAACATCGTTCTGGTCGGGGCGACGGAGGCCAATCCCTGGGTCGAGCTCTATGAGCCCGTCATGAACTTCACCTTTTCCGTTGATCCTTCCAACCACCTGGCCTCCATCTACAACCGCGCTCCGCAAGGCGACGAGCCGCAACGATGGGATCTGCAATCAGGGAAGGCGTACGCCATCGTTGCCTATCTTCCCGGTCTGACCGGCACTGGCAACAGCCTCATCATCGGAGGTACCTCCATGATCGGAACCGAATCCGCGCTGGACTTCATCTCCGACGACTCTCAGCTTCTGCCCTTCCTCAAGCGCATCCAGCGCCCCGACCGAAAGCTTCCGCACTTTCAGCTCGTCCTCGGAACGAATGGCATGAGCGGCAACGCCGTAAGAAGCAACATCCTCGCCTGGAGAACGACCGACTAACCTCCGGTAGACGTCATCGGGTCGCAGGGCATCGCTCATCCTCTTCATTGCCGCCAACTACGCCATCTCTTTGACCGATCGGGAGAACGAAGTCTCTCGCAACCTCGTCGGCTCAATCGAGGCAATCTTCCCCTGTTTCAAACCTCACTCCTCTGCCCCGAGCGATCAGCCGGATCCCTCGCCGGGGACCGACTTCAGCGAACAATTCGCATTCAAAAAAGTTGAAACATTCCATTCACTGTATCGGGGACAGGAAATACAACGTAAATCGCTCATTCCCTTTGCCCTCTCCTCTGTATCGGTGACGTCGCCGTGAATTGCTTTGGTGCGGGAAAGACGGGGTGTTAGTTCTGGTTTTGCTCCAGTCAATTCGAAGCCAAACCTATCCCTGCTCCCCTGGGTCAGAACGAGGATGAGAGATGAGATACCTCCCGAAGCTTGCCGCTGCACTCCTGATGGTCTTTGTCCTGTTCGCTCACCCCGGTATGGCGCAGACCTCCAGCGGCACGATCAATGGAACTGTGGTCGACCAAAGCGGAGGAGCCGTCTTTGGGGCATCCGTCAGGCTGATCAACCAGCTCACCGGCGTCGTCGTCGAGACCAGGGTTCGCCAGAACGGCGACTTCGTCTTCGCGGACGTTCAGCCCGGAACCTTTACCATCTCCATCGAGACGCCCGGATACAAGAAGCTGCGCAAGGTCAATCTCGTCCTGAACGCCTCCCAGGTCCTCTCCGCCGGCGTCATGACCCTGCAGCTGGGACAGCTGAACGAGTCCATCACCGTCACGGCCGACATCACGCCGCTTCAGCTCGGAAGCTCCGAGCGCTCCGACGTCCTCGATGAAAAGCAGATCGCCAACCTTCTGACCCAGGGCCGCGATGTCATGGCTCTGCTCACCACCATGCCCGGCGTTGTCAGCGCAGGCGAAGCCGATAGCCTCGGCGTCAGCACCACTCCCTACATCAACGGAGTGAACAATGAATACAACATGGCTACCGTCGACGGCGTCGCCGGAAACACCCGAGGCTACGCCGTTCTCGATACCCCCCTGAATCTCGACGCAATCAAAGAGGTGACCGTCATGGCCGCCAACTACCAGGCGCAATACGGAAAGACCTCCGGATCGAGTATCAACCTTGTCACCAAGAGTGGAACCCGCGAGTTCCACGGCTCCGTCTACTACTACGGACGCAACGAGGCCTTCAATGCGAACTCTTATTTCAACAACCGTAATGGCCTGGCCCGTCCGCGCTATCGTTACAACACCGTGGGAGCCACCCTAGGCGGTCCCATCTTCTGGCCCCACAAGTTCAATCAGAATAAGAACAAGCTCTTCTTCTTCGTCTCCGTGGAAGACGACCCCAATCAGAAACCCGATGGCATCAAGTACTACGTCGTGCCCACCGCTCTCGAGCGCCAGGGAGACTTCTCACAGACCTACAATCAGAGCACTTCGACCCACAACGCCAGCACGTTGATCCGCATCAAGGATCCATCTTCCTCCGCTGCGTGCGCCCTGAACTCCGCCACACCCGGAGCCGGCTGCTTCCCCAATAACAAGATCCCCGTCAACCAGCTCAGCACGGCAGGACTTGGACTTCTTAACGTCTTCCCCCTGCCCAACATTACCGATCTTTCCGTAACCGGCGGCCGGTACAACTACGTCACCAACACAGTTGCCGACCAGCCCGTTCATCAGGAGATCTTCCGCATCGACTACTTTCCTACGGAAAGATGGCACATGTTCTTCCGCGGCGACCTCGAGACCGTCAACAACAACGGTTTCAACTCGCCCACCAATCCCGCACCCTGGGGAATCCGGATCAACTACCAGACCAAGAACCCCAACTTCGTCTTCAATACCACCTACGCCTTCAGCTCCACCATGATCAACGAGCTCAACCTCGGGACCTCGGGCTGGGATGAGGCGCAGATCTACAACGATAACGACTTGGCTCAGCTAAAGCAGAGCGCGAGTGGATACAACCTCGGCTCCCTGTACCCCGGCAACAATCCCCTGAACCTTGTTCCCTCCATGAGCTTCGGTGGAATCACCGGCGCGGCCAGCGTCTCCTGGAACACTCGTTTCCCCATCGAAGATCATGTTCGCGACTATAGCGTCACCGACAACCTGACCAAGTTTCTCGGCTCCCATACCCTGAAGGCAGGCATCGACGCGCAGACGGACTCTTATCTGCAAAAAGAGAAGACCGGCATCGGAGCCTTCTCCTTCTCGCGCGATACCAGCAATCCCTTCGACAGTAACTACGCCTATGCCAACGCTCTGCTCGGCAATTTTGATAACTACTCCGAAGTCATTAAGCTGAACGACTTCAAGCCCCGGACCATTACCCTCGAGTGGTACACCCAGGACCAGTGGAAGGTCAGTCACAAGCTAACCCTTGATTATGGAATGCGCTACTCCTGGGACATGGCGCAGCACCTCGCGTACGGAGCCAACTTCGTTCCCTCGATGTACTCTCCCTCGCAGGCTCCCGTGCTCTATCGCCCCACGTCCAGCAAGACCGCGCTCGATCCGACCACCGGCGGTGCAACCTATCCGGCGGCCTATGCTGGCCTCTATGTCCCGAATACAGGAAGTCTCACCAACGGAACTCTCAGCGTTAACACTCCCGGATATCCGCAGGGAACTTACTACGGCAACGGCCTTCTGTTCGCTCCTCGTGTAGGCTTCGCCTTCGATCCCTACGGGCAGGGAAAGACCGTCATTCGCGGAGGCTATGGAATCTTCTATAACGTGCGTCCGCGCACCGCGCAGGCAGGCGGCCTCTATGCCAATCCTCCGGCCACCTTCAAGCCGCAGCAATACTATGGAAGCTTGAACAGCTTCAAGGACGCAACCGGCCTGCTTGGACCCTCAAGCGTGGGCTGGGCCATCGAGCTTCACCCAAAAGAGGTCTCCAGCATGAACATGAGCCTCGGCATGCAGCAGATGATGGGCAAGGGAGTCGTTCTCGACGTGGCCTACGTCGGGACCCTGGGCAGGCACGTCTCCGACTTCCGAAACATCAACGAGGTGCCCTATGGAGCAGAGTTCGCCCTTCAGAACCAGAGCCCCGCAGGAGGCATCCTTCCCGACAACTTCTTCCGTCCCTATCCCGGCTACGCCACCATCAACTACCAGAGCTTCGACCTCACCTCCAGCTACAACGCGCTTCAGGTCAAGGTGACGCGGCGCTTCACTCGCGGACTCGGCTTCGGACTCGCCTACACATGGTCGAAGGCGATGGACTATACCGACGCCTTGAATGGTACGGTCGCCGTCTATCAGGACCTCCGAAGCTGGAACTACGGACCTGCAGGCTGGGACCATAGAAATAACCTCGTCGGAAACTACATCTGGAATCTTCCCCGAGCCAGCAGGATCTGGAGCAACCGCGTTACGCGATCCGTTCTCGACAACTGGCAGCTCTCCGGAATCGCCTCCCGCATCAGCGGCAACCCCGGCTCCATCTCTTTCACCACCAGCAATGGAGCCAACATCACCGGCGGAGGAGACGCCCCTCGCGTCATGCTCACCGGCGATCCGAACCAGAACTCACCCCACAGCTTCAACAAGTGGTTCAACACCGATGTCGTTCAGGTGCCGCTCGCAGGCAAAGCCGCTACTGCCTCGACCCCGGCCATACAAGGTCAAAGAGGAAATGCGCCTAAGGTGAACTTCTACAACCCCGGCGTCACCAACTTCAATACGGCTCTCTTCAAGAACGTCCCCATCGAAAAGGGAAGAGCCGTTCTCCAGTTCCGTCTCGAGACCTACAATACCTTCAATCACTCCGAGTTCAACTCCATCGATGCGAATGCTGTCTTCGCCAACGCAAACTCGTCCACAACACCGCAGACCTCGAGTGGATTCGGCCAAATGAGCGGCACCGCGCAACCCCGCTACCTCCAACTCGCTCTTCGGATCAACTACTAGGCAGCACCTTATGAAATTGAGGAATCATGGTGAAGGATCAGAAGAACGCTGAGGCCGCGATCTCGCGTCGCGATTTCGGAAGGCTGCTCGCGCCGGGAACCGTCGCAGCAACCGGCCTCTTCGGCGCAAGAGCCAGGCTCTTCGCCCAGTCAACTCATGACACGAGCCGCAACGATCTCGGGGCCCGCACCTACAACATCCGTGAAAGCGGAGCTGTCGGCGACGGCAAGACCCCCGACACCCAGGCCCTGCAGCGCGCCATCGATGCCTGTCACGCGGATGGCGGAGGTACCGTCCTCGTTCCTGCCGGAACCTTCGTCATCGGCACCGTCGAGTTGAAGAGCAACGTCACCCTACATCTCGCCGCTGCCGCAACGCTGCTTGGAAGCCCCGAAGGAAGCCACTATCACGCCATCAGCCAGATCCCCCTTCACGGCGACGCAACCCTGGAAGACGGCAACTACGCTCTCCTCTTCGCCGTCGACGCGAAGAACATCACCATCGAAGGCAAGGGAACAATCGACGGCCATGGAGCACAGTTCCGATCCGTCGACGGAGCTCCTCCGCCCAGCGGCCTCGCGGGAGACCGCCGTCCCTACCACCTGCTGTTCTATCGCTGCGAAGGCATCACCCTCAAAGATGTATCTCTGCTCGACTCCGCTTATCACAGCGTCCGTATCATCCAGAGTAGCCACGTCCACATCGACGCCGTCTACATCCATAATCGCGTCAACGGCAACAACGACGGCTTTCACTTCATCAGCACCGAACACGTCACCCTGACCAACTGCACCGTAAAGTCGCAGGACGACGCCTGCGCCCTCTTCGGCTCCTGCAGGCACATCACCATCGCCAACTCTTTCTTCAGCACGCGCTGGTCCGTCTTCCGCTTCGGCGGCGGCCATGCAGAAGACATCGCAATTACCAACTGCCTTCTCCACGAGGTCGGTGGCTGCCCCATCAAATTTCAAGGTGACTCCGCCGCTCGCTTCGAGAACATCTCCTTCTCCAACCTCATCTTCAAAGATGTCACTGGACCCATCAGCATCAGCGTCGGCGGAAGAATGAATCCGCCGAACGATAGTACCCCAGTAATTGTTCGGAACATCTCCTTCTCCAACTTGCGCGGCAACGTGGTCGCCTGTCCGCCCGCTCGGCTCCCCGAGTCCGCTCTGTCCATCAACTCCAGACCAGGCGAGCGCAACTCCTGCATCGTTCTCAACTCCGTCAACGGGGCAACCCTCGAGAACATTTCCTTCGACAACGTTCACCTGACCTTTGCTGGTGGAGGCACCTCTCAGGACGCCTCCCAACGCGACATCCCCCAGACCTACGGGGAGTACTTCAAGCTGGGAACTCCTCCTTCCTATGCCCTCTTCGCTCGCAACGCCCGTGGACTCACACTTCACAACGTCCGCTTCCAGGTCGACGAACCCGACCTTCGTCCGGCGATCGTCTTTGATAGCGTGCAAGACGCCGCCATCAACTGCCTCAGCATTCAGGCCAACCCCAGGGCGGAATCAGTGCTGCGCCTGATCGACTCCCGGCAGATTCTGCTCACGGCAACCCGAGTCCTCACCCCCGCCTCGACCTTTCTGCAGATCGAAGGATCTTCCAACGACGGAATCATCGTCGAAGGCGGCGATCTCTCCAAAGCGGCCTCACCTCTCGCCGCCCGCAGAGGAGCGAAGGAGCAGGCTGTGAAGCTCAGAAATCTCTCCTGACCCCAAAGAAAAAGCGGCTCCAGCAACTGAGGCCGCGCATTCCTCTATAAAGAGCCCGCACCTTTTTAGATATCCAGGTTCTTTACATCAAGCGCATTCTCTTCGATAAGCTTCCTGCGGCTCTCCACATCCTCGCCCTTCAGCGTCGTGAAGATCGCGGCGATAAGAGCCGAAGTGGAACTGATTTTCATCAGCGTAAGACCGAACACCAGATAATCAAGGGGAACCACTTTTGAAGAACGGACTTTTCTCTATTGCACTCAGTCTCTTTTTAGCGGGAGCAGCACAAGGACAACAAACCCCGGAAGCACGCCTGAACGCGATGCTCGATGTTCGAAAAAGCACTGTCTATATTGCTGCTCATCGCGGAGACTGGCGTGATGCTCCTGAGAACTCTATTCAGAGTTTGAATTGGGCTGCCAAAATTGGCGCCGACATTGTTGAATTTGATCTGAAGCGCACGAGAGATGGACGGCTCGTCGTCATGCATGATCAATCACTGAATCGTACGACTACGGGTTCTGGACTCGTTTCTGACCACACTCTTAAAGAGATCAAAGGCCTGAAGCTGCGTGCTGGAACCGGACATCCAACCGCTTATACGGTACCGACGTTCGCGGAGGAACTCGACGCTGCGCGAGTAAGCGGACTAATCCTCGATATAGATCAGGGATGGGACTATTTCTCAGACGTATTAGCGCAAGTGAAAGCCGCGCATATGGTTGGCCGGGTCATCATCAATGTCTTTCCCAATACCCAGTATGCTGAACTTCAGAAGCGGGTGGGATATATCCCGGATGACGCCACTTTGATGATCGTTGCCAACATGGCTAGACCTGATGCGGACGCTATTATCCAGAGTTACGAAGCCCACAAGAGGACGATTGTCCAGTGCATCTTTGCAGACGAGACCCTACCCACAGTCCAACATATTCCAAGGTATAAACAAGAGTTTTCGATCTGGATCAACAGTCTTTGGCCTGACCAAAATGCAAACCACGACGACGACAGAGCCATCGATCCTGGTTCTCCGGATGAGACCTGGGGCTGGCTCGTCGCGCATGGTGCCACTCTGCTTCAAACTGACAGACCGCGAGAACTGAATGAATATCTTCAAGAAAAGCATCTTCGATAATTCGGCACGGGATGTTCTCGCTTTGGTCGAAAATCGGGCCGGAACTGGCAACTATACCCGGCAGAGGTATCAATAGTTGCAAAGGTTACCATCTTGGGCGCTTTCTCTGGCGTGAGCGAAACACCAACGGGGTTTGCTGGAAGTAGCGAAACCAGAAGTTCTTGTCGGTTCTATGAATACTAAACCGCGAATCATTGGTCGAAGGGCCAAACATGCCATCCTCTCTGGCTCGTAAGCGTCCATTCGATGAACTTCTGAGCTTTGTCCTTGAGGCGCGAATTGTTGAGAAGGCATGCCAAGGGAACCAGGTTGTCCAGGAAATAAGGACCGCGCTCCCATGACATTTCATGAGCAGGGTCCAGACCGCCATTCGCGATCCATTCGTTTGCTGTAAGGTCTAGCGGCAGAGTATCCGTATTGCTGCAATACCGAAGCGGTAGCTTTCGCATCGGATCCGCAGGGGCTACGCGCCTGGTCTTTGAGTGCGATCTGCAACTACGGTGACTTGAATATCCTGAGCGATGCGGATGATATTTTCAACATTATTCCTGCCCAGGAGGCGATCCCGGAAACTGTGTTGAGGCTGGGCTACGAAGATTTGGGTCACATGGTTGCGGCGGGCGAATTCAACTATTGTCTTAGCGACGTCACTGCCTTGCAGAACTTGAGTTGCGATCTGCAGGCTTCGTGCGAAGAGGAGATGCTCTTCCACAGCAGATCTCTCCTCAGATGACAAACGCGATATATCACCAGTCGGCGATACGAAGAGAGCTGTGCAGTCGGCCTGGAGATAGTCAGCTGCTCGCCGCCCCCGACGGATCAGCATCGCCGAGGTCGACTCAGCCGTGAGATGGACAAGAATATGCTCTTTCGGTGGAGTTGTCGTTCCTGATACTCCAGAGATCTTCGGAGCTTGCAATGCGCGCGTTTCGTCATAGAAGGCCTGGCGAAGATCCACTTCATGAGCCGCTTGGCGAAGCGTAAGTTCGCGAAGTGCGCCTAGATTAGAGCCCTTGAAAAATCCGGCGAGCGCCTTCTCCACCATCTCCGGTTTGTAGACGGCTCCTCGCTTCAACCGGTTGTGTAAGGCATCCGGTGTCAAGTCCACAGCCACAATTTCTGCAGCTTGTCGCACGATACCGTCTGGTACAGTTTCGCGCACTCGGACACCTGTGATCTGCCAAATCTGGTCGTTCAGGCTCTCGAGGTGCTGGACGTTCATCGTCGTCCATACTTCGATACCCGCATCCAACAAGACCTGTACGTCTTCCCATCGCTTGGTATGAAGCGAGCCAGGAACATTAGTGTGCGCCAGTTCGTCGACAAGAACAATGGTGGCATTCCGTCGCAGTAGAGCTTCGGCATCCAACTCCTGAAAGATTTTGCCGCGATACTCGATCTTGCGATGCGGAATAATCTCAAGTTCCTGAGCTTGTGCGATCGTGTCAGGACGGGCGTGAGGTTCAAAGTAACCCAGAACGACATCGACCCCTCGTTTGACGGCTGCTTGGCCATCAGCCAGCATCTGGAAGGTCTTGCCGACGCCAGGAGCATACCCCAGATATACTTTCAAACTGCCACGTGGAGTATTCGGAGTCGTAGGCATACGGAATGTTAGTGGGGGAAGACCCGGACGTCTATACCTTCGGCCGCACGAATGAGGCGGAGTACGGGGTCACCAAAGAAGCGGTTTCGCCAGGTATCGTGGGCACTGTGCCCCATGAAAATTTGCGTGATGCGTTGTTCTCGAGCAAACTCAAGGATGGCCGTAATGGGGTCGTCGTTCTCCAGCACCTGGGTCTTCGCGCCTGCTTTTTCAGCCGCATCAAAATACTTTCGAATTGTGACTTGATCTCTCTTCGACCTTCCAGGCTCGCAGACATACACTGCATAAAGTTCGCCTTGAAATCGCTCCTTGTTGCGTTCCCCACTTTTAATCATTGCGGCAGCATTGGAGTGGGGCGTTATGCAAATGAGAAATCGCTCGTGTGTTTCGAAGAGTCGTTCGATCCCATGCGAGTCAAAGTAGGACTCCAACTGGGCATCCACTACTTCGGCCGTCAACAGTAGAGCAAGTTCGCGAAGTTCCGAAAGCTGTCGCTCCTGTAAATTGCTGATGCCTGTTGCCGTAAGTTTCTCTCCCTGACGCCATAAGCACAGGTCCGGCGGCACGTCGACAATGACGATCTCATCGGCGGAGAGCAGGAAAGATTTTGGAATCGTTTCGGTGGTGTTCTTGCCGGTGATCTCCTGAACCTTGCCTTTGTATTCCTCGACGTGAAGCAGATTGACGCTTGAGAGTACTGAGATCCCGTTACGCAGAAGCTCCTGCACATCCTGCCACCGATATTCGTTCCGGCTTTTAGGAGGATTGCGAGCGGCGAGGGGGTCGACTACGCACACTGCCGGAGCGCGATGGAGAACGGCGTCCAAGTCGATGGCTTGATTGTTAACTCCCTCCTTCGGCGGAATCACTTCCAGTTTGCTCAAAATAGCCTGAACTTCTTCAGATTGCCGCCCCTGTACGGCTGCAACAACCACATCTTCCCCGCGTTCTAAACGACGACGGGCTTCATCGAGCATGCGATAAGACTTACCGACTGCCGGAGCGTAGCCAAGGAAAATCTTCAGTTTTGAACCGAACTGCTTGTTCTCCTCTGCCTGTACCTGCCTGAGGAGTCTTTCGGGAGTCGGTCTGGCTAATTTGGATACGTGCATTTATCACTCTAGGTGAATCGCGTGAAGTCGTAGGTCCCTTTGAACGATAGATGAGGAACTCAGCGGAGCAGTCAGCGCCAGAATCGAGAGCTTCTGCTTTGTCATCTTCTTCGTATCGCACCTGAGCATGATGATCGGGCGAGGAAGGTGCTTACAACAGATTTTACGGCAAGCCTCGATTCCGATATGGCAGCATATTGCATCGCGAATGAGGCATCAATCGAGAATTGCAACCGACGAGAAGCCTTTTCTACCGGGATTTATGCAGACCACTTAGGCCAGCATGCGATCAAGCACCGCGAGCATAGAATGCCTTAGCCCCGTTTTCTTTTACATACTCTCGCTCAGCGATCTCAACTGGGTTTCTCGTCGCGGGACCTGCTGTTGCATGGCTGCGGCCCTTATCTGATGAAGGCCACTCTTGGCATATCAGATTGGAAACGAGTATACCTTGCTCGCGAGAACACGAGCGGCTTGTAAATTATCAGGCATGTTTGCAAGATCCCAGAAAAGGCGGATCGACTCGATGGCCCTGCAGCCTGACGCGATTGTGCCATCAGCTTGAGTTGCCAAAGTCGCCGGAACGGTCCAGATATTCTGATAGCCACGATTCCAGCTTGTACGGCTGTGGCGAGGAACGTATCGCGCAAATTGTGGACCTCTACGGGAGTAACCTGACACGTCTCGTCAAAAGCCTAAATGGTTTGAATATCTTCAAAGTGTGCGTGCAACTTTGTTGGTCGTGCTCGACTGATAGCCAGGCAGATCAGTACGGACAAAAGGTATCATCTTCATCACGCAGTCGATGGTCTTCTGTAAACTTGCGCGGCCATGTCCTTCCTTGGCGCGCAAGACGTTTCCATAGATGACTGTCATGAGAAAACTAGCAAGGGATGAGACATCCGCATCGGCGCTTAGATCACCTTGCTCCGTTCGGCTGCGACCTCATCGCGTATTGGCTGCGACCCTGGAGGACCGATAGCAGCGCCGAGAGTGGCCAGGCATCCCCGGCGAGAATCATCTGCGGTATTGTTGCTGGCCGCGCCTTCCAGATAGGCTACATCAACATCATCGCTGCAGGCAGCGTCTTCTCCATTGCCGCCGATAATCAGGTTTGTTCCGCGGCTTGCCACCGCCATAGGCGGTGATAGTCAACAGCACGATAAACCCGAACGCAACAAGCCGAAGTTCTGCGCGTAACAAACTCTGGCAAGCCTTCAGAAGGTAAAGGACACCTTGCTTGCCTTGCTGGAGTGGCGAAAGGAGTCCTGCTATGCAATGGAGGACGACTGGATCTTCGCCAGCGAGAAGGTTCACGGCAAGATGCCGCCGTGGGCTGATACGCTTCTGGAACCGCCATCTGCAACCGGCGGCTCTACGGGCAGGTATCACCAAATGGGTCGGCTTCCACACCTTCCGGCACACCTATTCCACCTTGCTTCAGGCTAATGAGAACGATGTGAAGGTGGTGCAGGAGTTGATGCGGCACGCCAACGTCACCACAACCATGAACGTGTACACGCAGGCGATCACAGCCAAGAAGCGGCAGGCGCAAAGCCGGGTCATCGATGTGCTGATGAATCGCAGTCCCCGGGCGGAAGCGGCAACAGAAAGGATGAGCGCATGAGAACCGATGTACCTTCGTTGTACCTCGGCTCAGAAGCCTTATCCGCTAAGTTGTTGAAGGATATGGTAGGCACGAGCGGATTCGAACCGCTGACCTCTACCGTGTCAAAATTTAAATATTAGGTAATTCAACAACTTACAGGTTATCCGGGACTGCCAAAATCACTGATAATCCTTCATAGTCCGTTGCAAAAGCGGAACTGATACGGAACGGGACCGTTAACACTTGAGATTGGGATCCCTGCGATCAGAGCACACACCTCAATGAGTACGTTGACCTGAAGTCACCATTCTATGATCCGGCGATTTGCATTGCTTCTTGACAGGCGATAGTCGAATGACTACCCTCGCTTTGTCGAGGGTCGAATGACTTCTATCAAGGAACAGGGAAAGCAGCGCGCCGCCGTTCTGCAGGGAACGCTGGACATGCTGATACTCCGGACGCTGCTTTACGGTCCTGCCCACGGACATCAGATCGGAAAGCACATCCAGCGAACAACAAACGACTTTTTGCAGATGCAGCACGGCTCGCTCTATCCGGCTCTGCACCGCCTTGAAGAACGAGGCTGGGTCAGCGCGAAGTGGGAGACAGCTCCCGATCGCAACCGGGAGTTCAAATACTACCGACTAACAGACAAGGGCCGGAAACAGCTGCTGGTTGAAGAATCGCAGTGGAAACAGATGACGGAAGCTGTCTCCCGCGTGATGTGGCCAATCGTCGAGGAGAACTGAGATGCGATGGTGGCAGATCAACAAAAGGAATGCGGACCTTGAGCGCGAGCTGCGTGCGGATCTCGAGCTCGAAGAAGAGGAACAACGCGAACGCGGCGTGCCGCCGGATGAAGCGGTCTACGCCGCCCGCCGCGCCTTCGGCAACTTCTCTCTCATCCGCGAGCAGACACATGAAGCCTGGGGTGTGGCGCCAATAGAGCGCTTTTGGCAGGACATCCTCCACGCCATGCGCGCGGCTCGTCGAACGCCTCTGCTCTCCGGCATCGCCATCCTCGCACTAGCGGTTGGCATCGGCCTCAATGCAGGCGTGTTCACTCTGCTGAACTCTCTCTTTCTTCAGCCACCCACGCGCAGGGATCCGCACAGCTTCGTACAGGTCTTTCCGCGCTACGCGGGTTGGTTCCTCCGGCAGGATCAGTACTCTTCGTTCACCACGGAAGACTACGACGCCATTCGCAAGCGCTCCAAGGCGTTTGAAGATGTCGCGGCATGGCAGGTCTCCTACCCGACGCTCGAAGACGGGGCGCCGAATGTAACGTTGATGGCCACCTGTAACTACTTCCATGTCTTCGGTATCGATCGCCCGCTCCTTGGGCGTCTTCTTGCCTCAAGCGATTGCAGCCGAGGCTCCACCGTGCAGGTAGCTGTACTCAGCGAATCCACTTGGAAAAACGAGTTGGGCGGCGATTCCCGCATCATCGGAGAGGTCATTCACCTGAACGGCTCGCCCTTTCAGGTTATTGGCATCGTTCCCTCTGATGCCGCAAATTTCCTTCCCGGCGGCATCTTCGTTCCATACACCACAGTGCCGCTGCTTGAACAGGGGCGAGATTCGCTCAACAGCCCCGATGTACCCTGGCTTGCCATTGCAGGTCGTCTTCGCCCGGGGTTGTCCCGAGCCGATGCGCAGGCCGAGTTGTCGACCATCATGGGCCAGCAGGACCGAGCCTACCTCCAGCGTCAGGTCTCTGCTTTCAATCGCAAGTCGACTCTCGTCGTCACCAATGGATCGTTCACTCAGAACCCCGCTATTCGCGATCGCGTGTTCGCGCTGATGGTCTTGATTTTGGGGCCGCTCACACTGATTCTGCTGCTGGCATGCTGCAATGTGACCATGCTCTTTCTCTCGCGCACCGTCACACGGCGCGGCGAGATCGCTGTTCGTCTCGCGCTGGGCGCCGGACGCGGACAACTCGCCCGCATGCTGTTAGCCGAGAGCCTGATAACGGCTGCCGTTGGCGGTACACTCAGCATCCTGCTTGTCTACCGCGTCCCGCTGATGATTATGAATGTTATTAGTCCGCGGCAAGCCGGAAACGTCTTGATGATTCACCCCGACTGGCGAGTGTTCTGCTATCTTGCCGTCCTCGTTGTGATGGCAACCACCATCTCTTCGCTCATGCCGATTCGCGCCGCGTGGAAGCTCGACTTGTTGACCGCGTTGAAGGGGCGAGAGGGCTCCGCTACCGTTCGCTCACGAACCACCAGTGGACTGATCATCGTGCAGGTCGCCCTTGGCTTTGTGCTCGTATGCGCCGCCGTTATGTTTGCCCGCGCTCCCAGTCTCGTAACCGGTATGAACCCCGGCTTCGATATGCACCATACGATAGGCGTTCCCGTCAAAGTCGATACCTCTGCCGCGAACCATGCCAATGCGCGCATCTTCTACAGCACACTCGAATCGCGCCTCCTCGCGATCCCGGGCGTCCAGTCTTTCACCTACGCCAGCCTTGGGCTCTTCCGCCCGGTTCCGCCGACTGAGGTCCGCCTTCCGGGACAGACTGCGGGTCAAGGCAAACCCGCCTCGATCAACAACGTCTCAAGCAGCTTCTTTTCCACGTTCTCCATTCCATTGATCAAAGGCCGCGCCTTTAACTCCGCCGATCCAAACTCGCCCAACGCGGACTCCGTCGTAGTCGTCTCCCAGGCGTTCGCCAGGCAGTTCTGGCCAACAGACGATCCTTTGGGGAAGTCTGTCGTTACCCCTGACAACCACCGTCTCACCGTCGTTGGTGTCGCAGCCGACACGCAATCCGAGACCTTCAGCATCACTGACGGGCCGCGCCTCTACACCCTCCGTGATCCTGCCACACTGGAGGGCAGGCTTTACGTCAATTTTTCCGGTGACCAAAAGGCCGTTGAGAAGGCCATACGAGACACTGTGAAGTCACTCGACCGTACGCAGATCATTTCTCCCGAGACCATCTGGGAGTCCCTCGAAGCCGAGGCCGAGCAGATGCGTTCGCTGGCCAGAATCGTTCTCATCATGGCCTCTATCGGGTTGCTTATGGCTGTAGTCGGCGTCTACGGTGTTCTTTCATTCGCAGTCGGCCAACGCACACGTGAGTTCGGAATCAAGATGGTGCTCGGCGCAGATCGTGTCGCCATCTTCCGCTCCGTCACAGGTCAAGCCTTTCGTAATACCGCCTTCGGTCTCTTCTGCGGAGTAGCGCTCACGGAACCTGCAATGTGGACGCTCGACCGATTCTTTGCGTCCGCGCTGCCTCTGCATGGGCTCAACACGTTCATTCTTGGCGTCTCGACACTCCTCCTCGCAGTAGTGTCGCTGGTGGCTGCCTGGCTTCCGGCGCTACGTGCTACGCGCGTCGACCCAATGCAGGCCTTGCGAAACGAATGATAGGGTCCATGTCCTCCTTTGCCGGTTGGTGACAAATCGCCGATGCCCCTCCGGATCTTGACGTGGCACCGTATACCTATTTACTCTATGCCTGTTCCGGTATGGGGTATCCGTCTATGGCAAAGTCTCGTGATCTGTTTCCCGGTGCATTGGAGATGATGATCCTTCGCTCCCTACAACTCCGTCCGATGCACGGCTATGCGTTGGTCCAGCACATACAGCAGGGCTCAGATGAGTTGCTGCAGGTCGAGGAAGGCTCGCTCTACCCGGCGTTGCAGCGCATGTTGAAGGCCGAATGGGTGGTTGCCGAGTGGCAGATCTCCTCCACCAACCGCCGCGTCCGCACCTACAGCATCACACCCGCAGGAAAGAAGCACCTGGCGGAGGAGACCTCGCGATTCGAGGCGATGCTCAAAGGCATTCAACTGGTACTGGCTCACTGAGGACCTGAGCGATGGCGACCCTGTGGAGCGGACGATCCTCTGTCGAAGAGCTCTCCGAGGAGATGGAGTCCCACATCCTGGAGAAGGCTGACGCGCTCGAAGCATCGGGCCTGTCGCCCGACGAGGCCCTGCGCTCTGCCCTGCGCTCCTTTGGCAACCAGGCGTTGCTGCGGGACCGCTCAGAGGACGTCTGGAGCGACACGTTGCTCCGCCGCGCGTTGACATGCCTTCGCTTCGCGTCGGTTCAGCTCCGGCGCGAGCCGCTGTTTGTCGGGGTCTGTATTCTCATCCTCGGCCTTGGGATCGGCGCCAACACAGCTATCTTCACCGGGCTCTACCATTCAGCATTTCGCAAGCTGCCGGTCAGCGACCCGGACCGCCTGGTCTTTACCACGATCGCGAGCCCGGCGGTTCCCGGGATTCCCCTGCAGCTTTCAATGCCGCTGCTGTCGGGGCTCGAGGCGCGGAGCACCGATCTCGAGAGCCTATCAGGCTGGATGCACGACCGCGTGATGGTGCCGGATGCGAACGGTGAGCAGCGTAGCCTGAGCGCGATGCTGGTGACGGTCAACGCCTTCGACGTCCTGGGCGTGAGGCCAGCCGCCGGCCGGCTCCTGTTGCCGGCGGATGCGCTCCATAACTCGGCAAAGCCGTGGCCGGTCGTGTTGAGCGACAGCTACTGGAGTAGCCGCTATCATCGCTCACCCTCAGCCATTGGCGAACACGTGATGCTCTCCGGCCATGAGGCGGAGATTGTCGGAGTGGCGCCGTATGGCTTCAATGGCATTACACCGAACGTTCCGGTCGAGATGTATCTCCCAATAGCGTTCTACGATCTGCAGCGGCCTACAGTCCGGCGGGACCCGTTGCGCGAGCCCGGCTGCCTGGCCGTCACAGCCGTCGGCCGCCTACGCGAGGGCGTGACGATCCACGACGCGGACCTGCAACTGGATCAGGTGACCCGGACATGGCTCCAACAACAGATGGCGTCGCTCGCCGCAGGAAATTCTGTCTATCGCGGCATGACGATGCATCTGTCAAGCGCAAGCCGGGGACAGCAGGCACTCAACGAGTATCGTCCGACGCTGACGCTACTACAGTTGCTGATGGCCGGGGTGCTTGTGTTCTGCTGCATCAGCGTCGCCGGGCTGCAACTGGCGCGCGGCCTTGAGCGCACGCACGAGTTCGCGGTGCGCATTGCGCTCGGGGCCAACCAGGGCAACCTGATCCAGCAGTGCATGGTGGAGGCGATGCTGCTGGCCGCGGGCGGCGCCCTGCTGGCCGTGCCCATCGCGCTGGTGGGAACACAGTGGCTCTCGGACTTTCTCACTAAGCCTGGCGCAGGCGAGATGACCGTGGTACATCCCAACTGGCTGGTGCTCGTCTCGGCCGTCGCCGTCGCTATGGTTTGCACCGTGCTGGTTGGCATCGTGCCGGCGACCTTTGCCAGCCAGGCGAGCCCGGCTGCCGTACTTCACAGCAAATCAACATTGCGGCGTCCACCGTCATTTGCCAGCAGGGTACTGCTGATCACGCAGCTGGCGGTGACCTTCCTGCTGATCGCAACCGCCAGCTATTCGTGGAGGACACTCCGGCATCTCTCCGGGCAGCAGCTGGGCTATAACCCCCGGCACGTCACGGAGGTCTCGGCTCAATTCCAGGAGCTTGACCGGTCGCCGCAGGGCATCATGGATCTCTATCGCGGGTTACTGAGCGCGCTCAACCAGCACAGCGGGATCGAGTCGGCGACGGATGCATGGATCACACAGCTGACAACTTTTGACCCGCAGATCAACGTCGCCGTGCCAGGAGACGAGCGGGTGATGCAGATCTCGTTCAACCAGATCGGGCCGCTCTACTTCCGTACCCTCAAGACAAGGCTTTTGGCCGGACGTGAGTTCGCTGAAGGAGATACCGACGATGACCACTGCATCATCAATGAGCTGGCGGCAAGACAACTACTGAATGTCAGCGCCACGCAGGCTATAGGGCGCAAGATCCGCGTGAGCTTCTACAACGAACTCAACGGCATCTGCGAGGTCGTGGGTGTCGCCGCAGACGCCAAGTTCGCCGACATTCATGCCGCTCCGCCGCCGATGCTGTTTTTGCCTATCACCGCTCACTCGGTTCATCTCGGCGGCTACAACGTCAACATGGTCTTTCTGCTGCGCGGCAGCGATGAGCAGGCACTGGAGCGGGCCTACGTGGAGGTGCTGGCGAAGCTGGCGCCCGGCATCGGTCACCAGCGCTTTCTTCCCATGGAGCGGCAGCGCAACGACGCGCTCGGCCGGGAGCGGCTGCTTGCCTATACGATGAGCTTTTTCGGAGGCCTCGCCTTTCTGATCTGCCTGGCAGCGACGCTGAGCCTGCTGCTGATGCGGGTACGACAGAGTATCCCGGAGATCGCGATCCGCGTGGCGCTGGGCGCCTCGCCGCGACAGGCCGCAGGAATCATCATGCGCGAGATGGCCGCATTGCTGGCGCTCGGCATCGTCTTCGGGCTGGCGTTGCTTGGCGGCGCAGTCCTCTTTTCGACACATGCGCTGCATGTGCAGCGACCAGCGGATCTGATCGACGTGTGCGGCGCGGTGATCCTGCTGCTGATTGTGACCTGCATCGCTGGAGGTGTTCCAGCGTGGTATGCGGCCAACCTGCAACCGATGAAAGTCCTCTGCCGGGACGCATGAGGTAACGAAGATCGAAGGCCAACAATAAGGTGCTCTTGCGAGTGCCCAGGGGAGTGCTGTCTTGAAAATAGAAGTGACATGGAAGATGCTGTGCTGTACCGTGCTCTGCTGGTGGATGCTGGGAGTGGTCGCACGTGGCCAGTCGACGGGCGGAATCGCCGGCGAGGTAGAGGACGCTACTGGCGCATTCGTGCGTGGCGCGCATGTGACGTTGCTTTATGAGGGCAGCCGCGTGGAGGAGAGCATCACCGGAGATGACGGGCACTATGCTTTTGCAGGGCTGCGGCCGGGCCTGTATGACCTTGAGGCCGAGGCCTCAGGTTTTGCACAGTACAGCAACAACGGTATCGGCGTGAACGCCGGAGACGTGGTCCAACTGAAGATCGGGCTGCGTGCCGCGTCAGAGGAGCAGGTGACCGTCACCACGCAGACCAGTGGTATCAGTCTAAATGCTGATGAGAACACCAATTCCACCGTGATCAAGGGTAGCGATCTCGACGCGCTGGCCGACGATCCCGACGCCCTGCAGACGGAGCTGCAATCGCTGGCCGGTCCAGCGGCAGGTCCTGATGGCGGCCAGCTCTACATCGATGGTTATACGGGTGGGCAACTGCCGCCGAAGAGCTCGATCCTGGAAGTGCGGATTAACCAGAACCCATTCTCCGCGGAGAACGATCGCATTGGCTACGGGCGCATCGACATCATCACCAAGCCCGGCGGCGTCAAGTTCAACGGCCACCTGCGTGCGTCGTACCTGAACTCTGCGCTAAACACATCGAACCCGCTGGCGACGGTGCAGCCGGGCTACCAGTACTACTCGGTGGCGAGCGACGTGGCCGGCCCGATCGGGCCGAAGGCTTCGTACTTCCTTGCCGGGCAGTATTGGCAGCGTCAGAACCAGAACTTTCTGCGGGCGATTGATCCAAACGACACCGCTGCCTCGCCGACGACGCTGAACCAGGCGTTGCCAGCGCCGTACTCTACGACGACGTCCTACTCTCGTGTAGATGCACAGAGAGGGAAGCATCTGTTGCAGGCACAATGGGTCTACTTCAGGACGCGTCGCACCGGAGCCGGTACGGGTGGGCTGAATCTTCCGGAGCAGGCTTACAGCAGCAGCGATACGGAAAACTTCCTGCAGGCGAAGGACACAATGATTCTGGCGTCTAATCTGCTCAACGAACTGAGCACTCGCTGGACACGCATGCGCACCAATCAGGTGCCAGACAGCTTGCGGCCGGCGGTGACGGTACAGGGATCCTTCACCACGGGAGGCAGCGCCTCCGGCAGCACGCAGAACCATCAGGACAACATCGAGCTGCACGACTACCTGACGATGACTGTCGGCGCGCACACGATGCGGATGGGCGGCCTGGCGCGTAGTTACCGCATCGCCGATTACTCGAACGCAGGATCGAATGGCAGCTATCTCTTTCAGTCGCTCGCGGATTTTCACGCGGCCATGCCACGCCCCTATCTGTACACCGCGACGGTCATCGGCAATCCCGTCGCGCGCGTGCTGCAGTTCGACGGCGCTCTGTTCCTGCAGGATGAGTGGAGACTCGGGCCCGCATGGAATTTGAGCTACGGGCTGCGCGTCGAAGGACAGAACCGTGTGCACGACCACCTGAACTGGGCTCCACGATTGGCTATAGCCTGGTCGCCCGGCGCCGGAGCAAAGACCGCTCCAAAGACGGTCATCCGGGCCGCAGCCGGAGTCTTCTACAACCGCGTCTCGCAGGCGATGCAGATTCAGACGATCCACAACAATGGCACCTTCCAGCGCAACTATGTCATCCGCAA